>Ga0206106_100032_pt1 | contig 359915 bp, 384 predicted proteins | sample 1B1ome_FD_148677 | JGI IMG/M metagenome (GOLD analysis project Ga0206106, IMG submission 148677) | Enriched microbial communities from leaf-cutter ant dump, University of Wisconsin, Madison, United States - 1B110A | ecosystem: Environmental > Terrestrial > Nest > Insects nest > Nest dump... | reverse complement strand
CCAGCCACCCAGACGCCCCCCCCCCGATCGCCAGCGCCGAGGCCAGCCACCCAGACGCCCCACCCCCGATCGCCAGCGCCGAGGCCAGCCACCCAGACGCCCCACCCCCGGTCGCCAGCGACGAGGCCGGCCACGGCCGAGGCGCGGGAAGGCGCACCGAGCCGTCGAACTCGCTCGACCACCTGCCCCCGCCCGACGCCTCGCCCACCGACGACTCCCTGTTCATGCTGATCTTCACCTCGGGCACCAGCGGCACGCCCAAGGCGGTCCGCATCACCCACAGCAAGGTGACCTACCCAGGCCACTATCTGTCGCAGCGGCTGGGACTGACTCGCGCCGACGTCCACTACATCGCCATGCCCCTGTTCCACTCCAATGCCGTGATGGCCGGCTGGGCGCCCGCGCTCGTCAACGGCGCGACCGTCGCCTTGCGCGAGAAGTTCTCGGCCTCGCACTTCATCGACGACATCCGGCACTTCGGCGCCACGTACACCTCGTACGTCGGCAAGCCGCTGGCGTACGTGCTGTCGACGCCCGAGCGATCCGACGACGCCGACAACCCTTTGCGCCTGGCCTTCGGCAACGAGGCCGGCGAACGCGATCAGGAGACGTTCGGTCGCCGGTTCGGCTGCCGGGTCGTCGACGGCTTCGGATCGACCGAGAACGCCGTGGTCGTGAGCCGGATCGAGGGCACGCCGCCCGGAGCGCTGGGCTGGCCCGCCGACGGCGTCGCGGTCCACGACCCCGAGACCGGCGCCGAATGCCCTCGCGCCGCGTTCGACGCCGACGGCCACGTGACGAACCTCGACGCCTGCACCGGCGAACTGGTCAACACGACCGGTCGAGGACAGTTCGCGGGCTACTACAACGACGAGAGCGCGACGACCGAACGCATGCGGAACGGCATGTACTGGTCCGGTGATCTGGCCTACCGCGATGCCGACGGCTGGATCTACTTCGCGGGTCGCACCGCCGAGTGGCTGCGGGTCGACGGCGAGAACCTGGCCTGCGCCCCGATCGAGCGCGTCCTGCTGCGGCATCCGGCGATCGCCCAGGCCGCCGTCTACGCGGTGCCCGACGACCGGGCCGGCGATCAGGTGGCCGCCGCCCTGATCCTGAGCGTTCCACTCGGACCGACCGAGTTCGAGGAGTTCCTCGACGCCCAGCTCGACCTGTCGCCGAAGGAGCGGCCGCGCTACGTCCGGCTGGTCGACGATCTGCCGAAGACTGCGACCCACAAGGTCCTCAAGCGAGAGCTCACCGCCCAGGGCGCTGCCGACGCCACCTGGATCCGCGACGAACGCGGCACCACCTACGCCTCGCGTTGAAGCGGGTGGAGCCGATCGACCACCCGTCCGGGCACCACGTCCTCGACGAGGAGCTGGAAGATGCGGTGATCACGCCACTGACCGTCAATGTGCAGATAGCGCGGAGCCAGGCCGATCGGCGCGAATCCGAGCTTGTCGACGACCCGCAGGCTCGCCGCGTTCTCGGGCCGGATCGAGACTTCGACCCGGTGCAGGCCGGCGGCCGAGAACAGGTGATCGCACACCAGCGCGAGTGCTGTCGGCGTGATGCCTCGCCCGGCGTGCGACTGCGCCACCCAATAGCCGACGGTCGCCCAGCGCGCGGAGCCCCACGTGATGTTCGAGACCGTGAGCATCCCGACGACCTCGCCGTCCCACGTCACCACGAACGGCATGGCCAATCCGCGGCGGGCGCGGCGCCGCAGGGCGGCGATGACCGCGGCGGTCGATGCAGCCGGCGGTCCGGCCTCGGGAGGCAAGGTCGCATCCCACGGCTCGAGCCACTGCTTGTTCGCGCTGCGCAACCGCGTCCAGGTGCGGCTGTCGCCTCGCCGGAGCGGTCGTAGTCCCACCGAGCCGAGCGACAGCGTCGCCGGCCAACCGGGATGCATCAGAACGGCCGATCGAGCACCAGGGTGCGCACGGTGTCACCCATGTTGAGGGCCGCTTCGTCCTCGCCCACGATGATCAGCGCATTGGCCTGGGCCAGCGCGCCGACCACATGGGGCCGGGCGTGGTCGAAGGGCGTGACCTTGGCTCCCTTGTGAGTCACCTCGAACCACGCCGGCAGGTACTGGCGAGCACCCGTCGCACCACGCACGTCCTGAGCCAGCACCGCGTGCACCATGGGGCGACGGAATGGCGTGCGGCCCATCATGCGACGGATCGCCGGCAGCACGAAGACCTCGAAGGAGACGTACGCCGACACCGGATTGCCCGGCACCGCGACGAGCGGGGTCTGTTCGTCGAACACGCGCCCGAAGCCCTGGGACCGGCCGGGCTCCATCGCGACCTGGACGAAGTCGATCGTGCCCAGGGCCGACAGTGTCTCCTTCACGACCTCGTTGTCGCCGTCGCCGATACCACCGCTGGTGACCACGAGATCGGCCCGTACCAGCTGATCGGACAGGACACGGCGGAACGTGCGTGGATTGTCGTCGACCGCGCCGACGCGATAGCAGATGGCACCGGCGCTTCGTACCGCCGCCGCCAGCATGTAGCTGTTGCCGTCGTTGATGGAATCGAAGTCCAGGTGCGTGCCCGGTTCGCGCAGCTCGGCACCCGTGGACAGCACGACGACACGGGGGCGCGGGCGCGCCTTGACGCGCGGAGCGCCCAGGGCGGCCAGCAGGCTGATCTCGCGTGGCCCGAGGACCGTCCCCGCGCTGAGGACCTCGTGACCGCCGGCCACATCGGACGCCTGTCGGCGGATGCGCGCACCCGGCGCGGTGGCCTCGTGGATCGACACCCGGGCGTTGCCTCGGTCGGTCAGACCGAACGGGACGACCGCGTCGGCACCGCGCGGGATCGGAGAACCGGCCGTGATCTTGGCCGCCGTACCAGCACTGATGGCGAACGGCTTGGCCGAGCCGGCCGAGATCTCGCCGACCACGGGCAGCACGACCGGCGACGACTGACCGGCACCGGCCAGGTCCTCGGCTCGCACGGCGTATCCGTCGACCTCGGCGTTGTCGAAGCGCGGCAGATCGGCCTGTGCGACGAATGCCTCGTGCAGCGGCAGACCGAGCGACTCCACCAGCGGCTGGTCGTACGCGGCCAACGGCCCGATGCCCCGCAGGATCTGCTCGAGATGATCCTCGACCGTGATGATCCCGTCGGGAATGCTGGCCGGACGCGGCCTCGGCCGTGGACCTGGTCCGCCCGGCGCACTGCCGGACGACGCGGCCTCGCTGCTGGGCGGCGGCGTGGCCTCGGCCGTCTCGGCCGGGCGCTCGTCGGCGCCGCTTCGGTCGGCCACGTCCGCGTCGACCTCGCCTCCGTCGACCTCGCCTGGGGCCTCATCTCCTGGGGGAGCCATGCCGATCAGCCTAACCGCCGGTGAGGTGCGTTCCGGCTGCGACGCTCTGCGCGTCGGTGTGGTCCTCCAGTGTCACGTCGCCCGTCACGACCACGTCTCGGCCGAATCGCCAGTCCCCACGGACCGTCAGGGAGCGGGCATCGACCAAGGACGGCGGCGACGGGATCCGGGCGTCGAAGTCGGCGATCGTGGCGAAGAACCGACGGTCGAGATCGATCAGCGGCGGCTCGACCTGGGCTCGCACCAGATGGTCCGTGCCGACCCCGTACACGTCCGAACGCAGGAGCAGCAGATCGTTGGTCGTCTTGACCGGCAGGAACCGGGATCGATCGACCTCGATGGCCGTGGCGCCCTCGAAGACCTCGACGGCGGCGCCCATCGCCGACTCGATCTGGACGACGGGCGTCGAGGTCGGATCGGACGGGTCGACGGTCTTGAGATTGCGGATCAGCGGCAGGCCCATGACGCCGTCACGCTCGGTCAGGAGGTCGTTCAGGGCGAGCAGGTCGAACCACAGATTGTTCGTGTGGAAGTACCGGTGACGGGCGGGATCGGCCGCCAGCTCGGCATCGTCCGCCGCGGTCTGTGCCGTCTCGCGCAGCACGAGCCGGCCGTCCGTGCGGCGCACCACCAGGTGGCCGCCCTTGACGTCGGCCGGGGTACGACGACAGACCTCGGCGGCATAGGGCGCGCCGGAAGCGGCGAACCAGCCCATCATCTGCGGGCTCGGCGCGGCGCCCAGATTGTCCGCGTTCGACACCGTCGCATAGCGGTAGCCCTCGGCGATCAGGCGCTGCAGGATGCCCGACGTCTGCAAGGCGGTGTAGAGGTCACCGTGACCGGGCGGGCACCACTCGAGCGACGGATCGGCGGGCCAGGCGACCGGGGTCAGATCATCCTGGCGCAGCTTCGGCTCTGAGCTCTGCAGGAAGTCCAGCGGCAAACCGTCGACCGCGAGATCGGGGTAGGCGGCCAGCGCCGCCAGCGTGTCGTCGCGGGTACGGAAGCTGTTCATGAACAGCAGCGGCAGACGGACGCCGTGGGCCTCCCGGATGTGCCGGACCTGCCCGACGATCACATCGAGGAACGACAGACCCGCCCGCACCGGCAACAGCGTCTTGGCGCGATCCAGGCCCATCGACGTCCCGAGCCCGCCATTGAGCTTGATGACCACGGTCTGCGCGGCGGCGGCACGCGCCTGGTCGTCGTCGATCATCAGATCACCGGCGTGAGCTATGCCGTCGAGCGGATCGATGTCCGCCTCGCGGATCAGACCCGTAGCCCCCGATTCGAGCTGGGCGTAGAACGCCGCGAACACGTCGATCGCCTGGGGATGCACCTCGGCCGCCAGCATCTTGTCGCGCGCCTGCTCCAATCCGTTCATCGGCGTCAGGCTATAGCGTGGCGCCTGTGCAGAAGGACGCCCTCCGTCGAGAACTCCTGGAGCGCCGGCGGGCGCGGCCCGCGGCCGAGCTCGACATCGCGGGCGCGGCTCTGGCCGCGCACACGGCGTCGGAACCGCTGATCGCCCGTGCGCGCCGCGTCGCGGCCTACCGGTCGATGCGCACCGAGCCGCCGACCACGCTGCTGATCGAGGCACTCCTGGCGACCGGACGCGAGGTCCTGGTGCCCGTCATCGTCGCCGACCACCAGCTGGACTGGGAGCTCGTCGGAGCCTCGGCGGAGCATCTCGGCCGCGATGCGCTCGTGTCCTGTGACGTCGTGCTCGCGCCCGCGCTCGCGGCCGATCACGCAGGACACCGGCTGGGTCGCGGCGCCGGCTACTACGACCGGGCGCTCGACGGTCTCGGCGTCCCCGTGGTGGCGGTCGTCTTCGACGACGAGCTGCTGCCGGAGATCCCGCACGAGCCCCACGACGTCGACGTCGACGCCGTCCTCACCCCCAGCGGCCTCTTCCGCGTCCCGTAGCCACTCGCCCCCAACCCCGCTGACGAGTCACTTGTTTGCGCTCGCGAGTCACTGGTTGGTGGTGAGGAGTCGGTTGTTGCGTGGGTTTGGCGGGCTTGGTCGCCTTCCCGGTCCTCGTTCCTCGGACCTGGCGACCGAACACCGGTCGCCAGCGACGAAGGAGCGAGAAGGCGACCGAGCTTGCCGGTCGCCAGCGAGGAGGCGGACCGGACTCGATGGGCTTGGTCGCCTACCCGGTCCTCGTTCCTCGGACCTGGCGACCGAGTTTGCCGGTCGCCAGCGAGGTACGAGCGGGAAGGCGACCGGACCTGACGGGCTCGCTTGGGGTTCGTGTGGCTCGCGTTCGTGGGGGTGCGACTGGACGGATTTCTCGGCTGGGTGGGGTTGCGTGGGCGAGGCGCCTAGTGTGTCTCGCCTGAGCTGGTGCTTGCGTTGCGTGGCGCTCACCAAGTCACACAGTTCGCACTCGCGAGCATCCAGCCTGCGGACTGTCGTTCGTCTCACCGGCTCGCGAGAGCAACTCTGTGACTCATGAGCGCGACCCGTGGTCACCTCACACGTGGTCACCTCACACGTGGTCACCTTGCACGTGGTCACTTCCACGGGGCGCGTTATGTGGGGCGGGGGGCGCTTCGGATCTCGCCGACCAGTTCCTCGAGGACGTCCTCGAGCATGATGACTCCCTGCACCCGGCCCTCGGCGTCGGCGACGCGCGCCATGTGCGAACCGCGGGTCTGCATCGTGCGCAAGGCCTCGTACAGCCCCGATCCCGACCTGACCGTGGCCAACGGTCGCAGCCACTTGTCGGCGATGACCTCGCGGCGCGAGACGTCATCGGTCTCCAGCACGTCCTTGATGTGCAGATAGCCCGTGAGATCACCCTCGGCATCGACCACCGGGAAGCGCGAGAAGCCGGTACGGGCACACGCATGCTCCACATCGACCGGTGTCGCCGACGGCGGGATGGTCACCAGACCCGCGCTCGGGAGGAGCACCTGGTCGACCGTGCCCTCGTGGAAGTCCAGCGCACCCGACACCAGCCCGTACTCGTCGTCGTCGAGCAATCCCTCGCGGCGGGACTCCTCGACCAGATTCGCGACCTCGTCGTGGGTGTAGGTGCTCGCGACCTCGTCGCGCGGCTCGATGCGACACAGCCGGACGAACGCGTTCGCGATGCCGTTGAGCGTCAGGACGAACGGCTTGAGCAACGCGACGACGGCCAGCATGAACGGCCCCAGGAACAGCGCTGCCCGATCGGGCCCGACCAGCGCCAGGTTCTTCGGCACCATCTCGCCGAGCACGACGTGGGCGAACACGACGAGCGACATCGCGATGACGAACGAGATCGGATGGACCCAGCCGTGGGGCACGTCGAGCGCCTCGAACGCAGGCTCCATCAGGTGCGCGATGGCAGGCTCGCCCACCGCGCCGAGGCCCAGCGAGCACAACGTGATGCCGAGCTGCGCGGCGGCCATGACCTGCGTGACGTTCTCCATCGCGCGCAGCGCCAGACGCGCCGTCCGCGAGCCCTCGGAGACCCGCGGCTCGAGCTGCGTGCGCCGCGCGGAGATCAGCGCGAACTCGGCCGCGACGAACAAGGCGTTGAGCGCCAGCAGCACCACGGTCAGGGCCACGCCCCACCAGTCAGCCATCGCGGTCACCGCCCCCGGCGTCGGACGGGGACCCCTCGGGTGACTGGACCGTGAGCGACACGCGGTCGACGCGGCGGTTCTCCATCCGCTCGACGGTCAGTGTGACGTGCAGCGGCTCGGGCTCGTCATCGTCGTCGTCGGGTGTCGGATCGACGTCGAGGGCGACGACATCGCCGCGCTGGGCGATGCGGCCGAGGCGGGCGTGGACCAGACCGCCGATCGTCTCGTAGTCCTCGTGCTCGGGCAGCGCGACGCCGGTCTGCTCCAGCACCTCGTCGGGACGCAGCAGCCCCGACAACGACCAGGTGCCGTCGCGACGGTGTCGGCTGCGCTCGGAGACCCGGTCGTGCTCGTCGGCGATATCGCCCACGATCTCCTCGACCAGATCCTCCAGCGTGACGACCCCGTCGGTGCCGCCGTACTCGTCGAGGACCACCGCCATCTGCATGCCCTGGTCGCGCAGCACTGTGAGCAGAGGATCGAGCTCGATGCTGTCGGGCACCGTCGTGGCCGGATCGACGATGTCGATCAGCCGGACCGACCGGCGACGCTCGGGTTCGACGCTGACCGCCTGCTTGACGTGCACGATGCCGACGATGTCGTCGGGCGTCCGGCCGATGACCGGGAAGCGCGAGTGCCCGGTGTCGCGCGCCGCCTCGATGACATCGGCCGCGGTGTCCCTGGACTCCAGGAAGTGCACGCGCACGCGCGGCGTCCGGACATCGGCGGCCGTACGCTCGCCGAACGCGATGCTGCGCGCGACGAGGTCGGCCGTCTCGTCGTCGATCGCGCCCTCCTCGGCCGAGCGCAGGACCAGGGAGCGCAACTCGACCGGCGAACGAGCCGAGCGCAGCTCCTCCTGCGGTTCGACGCCCAGCGATCGCAGGATCCGGTTCGCCGTGTCGTTCAGCAGGCGGATCGGCCAGGCCATGGCTCGCGTGAACGCGCGCATCGGCAGCTGGGTCAGCGCCGCGGTGCGCTGCGGCAGGGCGAGGGCGAAGTTCTTCGGGATCAGCTCGCCGACCAGCATCGTGACCAGGGTGCTGAGGATCAGCGCGATGGCATAGGCGGTGCCTCGCACGGCGTTCTCGCTCAGGCCGAGGTCCTCGAGCGGGTCGTGCAGCAGCGTGCCGATCGCGGGTTCGGCCAGGAAGCCGATGGCCAGATTCGTGATGGTGATGCCCAACTGGGCACCGCTGAGCTGGGTGGACAGCGAGCGCAGGGCCGCCAGGGTGCCCGCGGCGGCTCGATCGCCCGCCTCGGCGTCGCGCTCGATGGTGGCGCGGTCGACGGTGACGAACGAGAACTCGGCGGCCACGAACACACCGCACGCGAGCATCAGCGCAAAGGAGACGGCCAGGAGCAACCACTCGGTCATCACAGTGCGCACAACTGTACCGTGGGACCGCAACAACACAGCCTGCCCAGGAGAGATTTCGTGCCCACGTACCAGTACCGATGCAATGACTGCGGCGAGGCCTTCGAGATCCATCAGAGCTTCTCCGACGACGCGCTGACCGTATGCCCCGCCTGCGGCGGACCGCTGCGCAAGCTGTTCAACGCCGTCGGCGTCGTGTTCAAGGGGTCGGGCTTCTATCGCACCGACAGCCGCGCGGGATCGTCCGGCGGATCGACATCAAGTTCGTCTTCCACGAGCGACTCGGGCGCCAGCGGCTCCACCTCGGGCTCGTCCACGTCGACGTCCTCCGCATCGACGTCGTCTTCCTCGTCGACGTCGTCCTCATCCTGAGGCTGTGGACAACCCTCAGCACGATCGGCCGGGCCGGATCTAACGTGCGGGCATGGAACGACTCCGTGCCTTCGTGTTCGATCACCGCCGCCCGCTGGCCGCGGCGTGCGCGGCCCTGGCGGCGCTGACCGCTCTCGATGCGCTGAGGCCGTCGACCGACGCGGCCCCGATCGCCGTCGTCGCCCACGATGTCTCGTCCGGCCGCGTGCTGACCGCTGACGACCTGACGACCGTCGACGTCCCGCCGGACGCTCGGCCCGACCATCTGCTCGACCTCGACGCCGCGGTGGGGCGCCGGGTCGCAGGACCCATGCGCGCCGGTGAGGCCGTGACCGACCGGCGGGTCATCTCGCCGCGCGATCTCGACGGTGCCACGCTGTCGATGGTGCGGGTCGACGACCCGGCCACCTTGATCGGCCTGCGGGTCGGCGACCGCGTCGACGTGCTGGCCGCGGACGACGACGGCAGCGCTCACGCGGTGGTGCGGGGCGCGACGGTCGCGGTCCTCCCGCCCGGAGAGGGCGGTGCCGTGGCGGCCGTCGGGCTGAGCACGTCGGCCGACGACGCCCTGGTGCTGGCCGACGCTGCCGCTGCCGGAGGCCTGCGGCTGATCATCCGATCCTGACGCAATGGCGCGTCGGCCTCGGTCGCCAGCGCGGAGGCCGGGTCTTGCGTGAGCACGGAGTCTCGCCACGTCCCTGGCTGCTTGGGTAGTGTCGTGGGCGGCCAAGCACCCAATCCATCCAGGGGGAATCACATGCTCAAAGGCTTCAAGGAGTTCCTACTCCGCGGCAATATCGTCGACCTCGCGGTCGCGGTCGTCATCGGCACCGCCTTCACCGCGCTGGTCACCAAGTTCACCGAATCGGTCATCAATCCTCTGATCGCCGCGGCGGGCGGCTCGAACGCGGCCGAAGGACTCGGGTTCTACCTCAAGGACGGGGTGGGCTCGACGTTCATCAACCTGGGCGCCGTGATCAACGCGATCATCACGTTCGTCATCACCGCGGCGGTCGTGTACTTCGTCGTGGTCGTGCCGATGAAGAAGATCCAGGAGCGTCGCGCGGCCGGCGTCGAGCCGGAGCCCGAGGTCGTCCCCGAGGACATCGCCCTGCTGCGCGAGATCCGCGACTCGCTCAAGCGCCAGTAGCAGTCAGCTGCCGTGATGGGGCGGCACGTTGCGCCGGAACTCCTCGTCGCGTGACGTGCCGCCCTCGTCATGCCAGCCCTCGGCGGTCTCGTCGCGCGTGATGCTCGGTTCGAGGTCGCCCAGCAGCTCGGCGGCCCGGCGGCGCCGCTCACGTTCTGCTCGATCACCCGTCACGGCGTCGATGCTATCTCGCAGCCGCGCTCCCGATACCCTGAGGCGATCACGCCCCCGTAGCTCAGTCGGATAGAGCGACCGCCTCCTAAGCGGTAGGCCACTGGTTCGATTCCAGTCGGGGGCACCACGAACCCACCCACGTGCCCCTAGGGCGACAGCAGGGCCTTCAGGTCCAGGCCGTCGCGGCCGGCGCGGATCACGTCACGGGTGACCTCGGCGGCGTCGTACTCGGCGACGCCGAGCTGGGCGATGCGCAACGCCGCCGCAGCAGAGACGAACGGAGCAGCCTCGGACGTGCCGGTCAGATAGCACCACCCCTTCCCGTCGCTGCACTCCGGCTTCCGTGCGTCCTTTGGCGCGATCGAGACGATCGAGACGCCCGGCGCCAGGACGTCGACCCAAGAGCCGCACGACGAAAAGCCCGAGACATCACCTGCCTTGTTGGCCGCTCCCACGCCGATGACCTGTGGATACGCGGCCGGGTAGACCGTCTCGTCGGCTCCAGATTCCGGACACGGCCGGTTGCCGGCCGCGGCCACGGCGACCACGTTGTGGTCCACCGCGTACTGGACGGCGCGGCGCACCTGCGGGTCGTCCTGGGTCAGCGTCAACGACAGATTGAGGACCTGGGCTCCGTGATCGACGGCCCAGCGGATGCCGTACGCGGTTCGGCCGAACGATCCCTCGCCGTCGTCGTCCAGGACGCGCACCGGCAGGATGCGGGCCAGAGGCGCCAGTCCTGCCATGCCGAGACCGTTGTCCGGTTCGGCCGCGATGATGCCCGCGACGTGCGTGCCGTGACCGTAGCCGTCGTCGGGTGGCGTGCCGGGATCGACCAGGTCGATGCCGTCGTCGACCCGCCCGGCCAGATCCGGCTGATCGCGGTCGACCCCCGAGTCGATCACCGCGACCGTGACGCCCTCGCCCCGCGTCGCGGGCCAGGCCGCGTGCTCCGGATCCAGGGCGCCGAGACCCCACTGCCGAGAGCGCAGCGGATCACTCTGCGTGGGATTGGCCGGGGCGGGATCGGCCGGAGGCGCCGGCTGCCGGCCGCACGCGACGGTCAGCACGAGCGCCGAGCACAGCAGGAGGATCCTCACGCGCCCGACCGGGGGCCGTGCGTGGCCAGGAACAGCACGGGGCCCGCGAGGTCGAGGGCGCACAGTGCCGCCAGCGCCTTGGCCGTGTACACCGGTTCGAGGTCGACCCCGAGCAGATCCGCCAGTTCGAGCGCGGCCGCGCCCTCGGGGGTCGACGCGCCGTAGGTGGCGCCGAGCCAGCCGGCGTCCGCGAGCAGATCGTCGGGCGTGATCACCGCACCGACCCTGGCACCGCGGTCGCGCATCAGATCCGCGGTGCCGTTGGCCAGGCGCGCGATCGTGACCGCGTCGAGACGGAACGAGTCGTTCACGACGATGCCCAGCACGCGTGTGCGAAGGCCCGCGAGCCGCAGGCCGAGCACGAGCCCTGCGGCGGTGCCGCCCGAACCGACCGCGGTCACGATCGTCGCGGGCTCCGGCAGATCGCCGGCCGCGATCTGATCGGCCAACTCGAAGGCCGTCTCGACGTAGCCGAGCGTGCCGACCGGAGATGACCCGCCGGCGGGCAGGTAGTACGGGAGGCGACCCGACGAGCGAAGCGTCGCGCGGGCCAGGATCGCCGGGGCGGCGAGCTTCAGGCGGGCGACCGACGGATAGCGATGGATCACCGCGCCGGACGCGTGCAGGGCGCGCTGTTGATCGCGGACGTGTTCGTCGATCGGCTGGTCGACCAGCCCGAGCACGGTGCGCAGCCCGTGGTCGCGGCCGTACAGGGCTGCGGCGAGCCCCCAGTGCGTGCCGATGCCGCCGACCGTGAACAGCGTGTCCTTCCCGCGACGGTGCGCCTCGGGGATGATCCATTCGAGTTTGCGGACCTTGTTCCCGCCCCAGCCGCCGGAGCCGAAGCGCCCTTCGTCCTTGACCCAGACCTCGGATCCGACACCCGGGATCGTCACCGCGCGCACCGGTGTCGGACTCGCCCCGAGGTCGACATGCGGCAGATCGACGCCGGGGAAACGGTCGAGGAGGCGGGACACCCCCACACGGTAGACGCAGACAACCCAAATTTTGCGGGCTAGTGCACCGTTCTCGGACGAAAATCCGTGCATTTCCCCGCAAATCTTGCGGACGGTTCAGGCCCTGACGGGCTCGCGCCACTTGACGATGCTGAAGACCAGCAGACCCACCGCGAGCACGCCGCCGGCCCAGATGCCCAGCGCCGTGCCCCAGCCCGCCGCCGGCAGCTCGGGTCCGAACGCGATCGTGACGGGACGATCGCCCAGGTCGGGGCACTTGGTCGTGGCGAGCCACAACCCTCCGAGCCACAGCACCGCGACGATGCCGATGCGCAGCCCGTCGCCGGCTCGGAGCAGTCCGCGCAGCACGATGATCGAGCCGATCGACACCAGGACGACCACCAGCCAGTAGCCGCCGGCCATGAGGAATCCGGGCACCGTGAAGTCGACGACCGTGAACTCGGGGATGTCAGGGCCGATCCACCAGATGGCGCCCAGGACGAACAGCCAGATGCAGCCCAAGACGCTGAGCAGGATGCGTGGCCACGTCGCGACACCGAACTTGGCCGCCTCGATCGCCCGATGTTCGAGCCAGTCGAGCACCTTCTGTGCCCAGGTGTAGCGCCGTGCCAGCAGGGCGATGCCGCCCAGCAGCACCAGCGTGCCGGGCCCTGGCGCGGGCATCATGATGACCCCGAGTGGCACCAGGATCCAGCCGAGCAGTTCCAAGCCCGTGCGCGCGGCCCAGTTCCGCACCCCGGTCACCACGCCCATGCCGCGATTGTGCCAGGCGTGTCCCACAGGCTCAGGTGGCGGGATGCGGGAGTGACACCCAGACTGGAACGGTGAATCCCGCACAGGCGATGCTCGATCTCGCAGAAGACGTCCTCGGCATGAAGCTGCCCGTCCGCATCCGCACCTGGGACGGTCGCGAAGCCGGGCCTGCCGATGCGCCCGTCCTGATCATCCGGAACCGGCGCGCGCTGCGCCACATCCTCTGGAAGCCGGGCGAGCTCGGCGTCGCCCGCGCCTACGTGCAGGGCGACCTGGACGTCGAGGGCGATCTCGCCGACGGCTTCCGCGCGATCTGGTCCGCGGTCCGTACCGCCCGGGCAACCGATCCGACCGCCGCACGCTCCACGATCCGGCCGCGGCAGGCGGTCCGCGCCGCCGTGCTCGCCGTACGGCTGGGGGCCGTCGGCCGACGCCCGCCGGCACCGGCGTCGGAATCGAACCTGACCGGCGACCTGCACAGCAAGGAACGCGATCAGGCGGCCATCTCACATCACTACGACCTGTCGAACGCGTTCTACGAACTGATCCTCGACCCGCAGATGGCGTACTCCAGCGGCTTCCACGTGACGCCGGAGGTGAGCCTCGAAGAGGCGCAGCTGGCCAAGCTCGACCTGGTGTGCCGCAAGCTCGACCTGCAACCGGGCATGCGCATGGTCGACATCGGCTGCGGCTGGGGCTCGCTCACTCTGCATGCCGCGGAGCACTACGGGGTGCACGTCACCGGTGTGACGCTGTCGTCGGAGCAGCGCGACTTCGTCCTGAAGAGGGCCGCCGCGCGCGGCCTGGCCGACCGGGTCGATGTCAGCCTGCGCCACTTCCGCGATCTGTCGCAGGCCGGCGTCCACGACGGGCAGATCGACGCGATCGCCTCGATCGAGATGGGCGAGCACGTCGGCGACGCCGAGTACGAGGTGTTCACCGACGCGATCCACCGATACCTGCGCCCCGGTGGCCGGGTGCTGATCCAGCAGATGTCGCGCAGCAACGACGCGCCGGGCGACCGGCCCGGAGGCGGCCCGTTCATCGAGACCTATATCGCTCCCGACATGCACATGAAGCCGCTCGCCAAGACGATCGGCCTGATCGCCCGGCCCGGGCTGGAGATCCGGGACGTGCAGGCCATGCGCGAGCACTATCCGCAGACCGTGGCGGCCTGGGCCCGGAACCTCGAGGAGCACTGGGCCGAGGCCGTCGCGCTGGTCGGCGAGGAGACGGCTCGAGTGTGGCGACTCTACCTGGCGGGCGGATCGCTGGCGTTCGAGGAGAACCGGATGGGCGTGGACCAGATCCTGGCGGTCAAGCCGTCCACCGAGGGTGTCAGCGGCATGCCGCCGTCGCCGCGTGCGTGGCTGCCGTGACGAGCGCCGTCGAGACGCTCGCCTCCGGGGCGGTCGTGGTCATCGTGTTCATGGGCGCCTGCCTGGCCTGGTCGATCCGCGCACGCAAGCTGACCGTCGTCGACACCGCCTGGGGTCTCGGCTTCGTCCTGGTCGCCCTGGTGAGCGCGCTGCTGGCCGACGGACCGCTGCGGTGGATCCTGTGCGCGATGACCGCCGTCTGGGGCGTTCGGCTGGCGGGATACCTGCACCTGCGCAATCGAGGGCAGGACGAGGATCCACGCTACGCCTCGATGGCTGCGGCCGACGGCCGGTCGTTCGCACGGGTCGCCCTGGCCCGGGTGTTCGTCCCGCAGGGCCTCGCGATGTGGCTGGTCTCGACCCCGATCATGATCGGCGCGACGAACGACGACATCGTCGTGGCGCTGCTGGCGGCAGGTCTGGCCGTGTGGGCCGTCGGCCTGTTCTTCGAGTCCGTCGGCGACGCCCAACTGATGCATTTCAAAGCCGATCCGGCGAACCGCGGCCGTCTGATGGACCAGGGCCTGTGGCGCTACACGCGCCATCCGAACTACTTCGGTGACGCCTGCGTATGGACCGGGATCTGGCTCGTCGTCGCCGGCACCTGGGCCGGAGCGGTGACCGTCATCAGCCCGATCGCGATGACGATCTTCCTGACCAAGGTCACCGGGGCAGCGCTCAACGAGAAGGGCATGCGCACGTCCAAGCCCGGCTACGACGACTATGTGCGCCGCACGAGCGGGTTCATCCCGCTGCCGCCCAAGCGGAGCTGAGAAACACGCCCTACGCGGAGACGAAGATGTGGCTGGCCGCGTCGAGATCGACCTCGGCGGTCTCGCCCTGACGCGCGATCACGACGCCGTCGGTGCCCGCGGACACCAGGACGTCGTTGCCGGGGAGTGCGCCCACGCGACGCAGGACCGACATGACCGCGGTGTCCTTCTGGATCTCCTCGGCGATGCGGCGCACCACGAGGCGGCGCGACTCATCGGCGCCACGGACCGCCTGCGACAGCGACGTGACCCCCTCGAGGAAGCCGATCTCGGGGCCGTCCTGGCCGAGTTCGTCGAGGCCCGGGATCGGATTGCCGTAGGGCGACTCGGTGGGGTGGTTGAGCAACTCGACGAGTCGGCGTTCCACATGCTCGGACATCACATGCTCCCAGCGACACGCCTCCTCGTGCACGAACTCGATCTCGAGTCCGATGACGTCGGTGAGCAGACGCTCGGCGAGGCGGTGCTTGCGCATGACGCGCGTGGCCAGCTGGCGGCCCTGGTCGGACAACTCCAGGTGACGATCGCCCTCGACCGTGAGCAGCCCGTCTCGCTCCATGCGAGCCACGGTCTGCGAGACGGTGGGACCGCTCTGGTGCAGGCGCTCGGCGATACGGGCGCGCAGCGGAACGATTCCTTCCTCCTCGAGCTCGTAGATCGTCCGCAAGTACATCTCGGTGGTATCGATCAGCTCGCTCACATCGACCATTAAACACGAGAGGCGCGACAGCCCGCAGGCTGTGAGGATGGACGCATGGCCAGATCCGTCATGTGGTTCCGGACCGACCTCCGGCTCGCCGACCATCCGGCTCTCCGGGCCGCGATCGACAGCGGCTCCGACGGCGTCGTCCCGCTGGTCGTCATCGACGATCGATTCTGGGGGCCGGGCGCCTCGGTGCGTCAGGCCTATCTGGTCCGGCTGCTCGCCGATCTCGCCGACCGGATCGGTGGTCTGTGTGTCGTCCGCGACGATCCCGCCCGGGCCATTCCGCGCGTGGTGCGCGACGTCGGGGCGACCAGCGTCCACGTCACGGCCGACTTCACGCCGTACGGCGCGCGACGTGATGCCGACGTGGAACGCGCCCTCGACGTGCCGCTCGTCCGCACCGGCTCGGCCTACGCCGTCACCCCGGGCCGCGTGCTGAAGCAGGACGGCACGCCGTACCGGGTGTTCACCCCGTTCTTCGCCGCCTGGGGCCGACAGCGCGTGCGCGAGCCGGCACCGGCCGTCCGTGACGTGCCCTGGCTGCGCCCCGACGGGTTCGACGATCCGCTTCCCGACGCGCCCGCGCCGGACGACGTGACGCTGCCGCCTCATGGCGAGGCGGCGGCCCGCCGACGCTGGCGCGCGTTCCTGGCCGACGACCTCGCCGTCTACGACCAAGTCCGCGATCAGCCCGGCTCGGACCTCACGTCGCGGATGTCGGTCCACCTGAAGTGGGGCACCATGCACCCCCGGACGCTGCTCGCGGACCTCGCGCCCCTGCGTGGGGACGGGCCGGCGGCGTACGTCCGCGAACTGGCGTTCCGCGAGTTCTACGCCGATGTGCTGCACCATCGACCGGACTCGGCCCACGACTACTACGACCAGCGGTTCGCCGCGATGCACTACGACGAGCCCGGCGAGCAGCTCCTCGCCTGGCAGCTCGGCCGCACCGGCTACCCGATCGTCGACGCGGGCATGCGACAGCTGCTCGCCGAGGGCTGGATGCACAATCGGGTCCGGATGATCGCGGCGAGCTTCCTGGTCAAGGACCTGCACGTGGAGTGGCAGCACGGGGCCGCCCATTTCCTGGACCGGCTGGTCGACGCCGACCTGGCCTCGAATCAGCACGGCTGGCAGTGGGTCGCCGGCTGCGGCACGGACGCCGCGCCGTACTTCCGGATCTTCAACCCGACGACTCAGGGCAAGAAGTTCGATCCGGACGGGATCTACGTGCGGCGCTGGGTGCCCGAGCTACGTGGTGTACCCGACCGGTTCGTCCACGAGCCATGGCGGCTCGACGAGCCGCCGGCCGGCTATCCGCCGCCCCTGGTCGACCATGCCGAGGAGCGCGAGGAGGCACTCCGCCGGTACGCGGCATTGTCCTGAACCGGTCCCGTAGCGTAGGTCCCGTGGTGACGATCCCGGCTCGATTCAACGGTCCCGACCACTCGGGCAACGGCGGATACTGCTGTGGTCTGATCGCCGCCGAGGTGGCCTACGACGGACCTCGTACGACGACCCTGCGACAGCCGCCGCCGCTCGACGTCACCCTCACGTGGGAACGTGCCGGCGAGACCGTACGGCTCCTCACCGCCGGGGGCGCAGTCATCGGCGAGTCCGCACCCGGGGAGTTCGCTCGCGAGGCCCCGCCCGCTCCGTCGCCCGAGGAAGCCGCCGCGGGCGCCGCGGCCTATCCGGGCCATCACACCCACCCGTTCGACCACTGCTTCACGTGCGGCACGGCACGCGCGGTCGGCGACGGACTGCGCGTCTTCACCGGTCCGATCACACCGGAGGGCGATGTCACCGCGGCACCGTGGACCCCTCACCCCGATCACGCCGACGCCCGGGGCCGCCTGACCGAGCCGGTCCTGTGGGCGGCCATCGACTGCGCCGGTGGCTGGACCGCGGACTTCACCCGCCACCCGACCGTCCTCGGCCGGATGACCGGCCACGTGCTGCGCGCCCCCGAGCCGGGCGAGGCATGCCTCGTGACCGGCCGGCTGGCCGCCCACGACGGCCGCAAGTTCCTCACCGACACCGCGCTGTACTCGGGCCCGGAGTTGCTCGCGCGATCCGAACAGGTGTGGATCGAGATCGATCCCACCCAGTTCGCGTGACGCGGCTGTCGCGGCTGCTGGCCGACACCCGCCCGCTCCAGGTCCCCGCCTACCGGCGACTGTGGACCGCGAACATCATCACGGTCATCGGCGCCCAGCTGACGGTCGTCGCAGTGCCCGCCCAGATCTACGCCGACACGGGCTCATCGGCCTATGTCGGGCTGACCGGCGTGTTCGGCCTGGTGCCGCTGATCGTCTTCGGGCTCTACGGCGGCGCCCTGGCCGATGTCTTCGACCGCCGCGCCCTGCTGCTCGTCACGACGATCGGGCTGATCGTCACCAGCGGCCTGTTCTGGGTCCAGGCGCTGGCAGGCAACACCAATGTGTGGCTGCTGCTGTCGCTGTTCTCGGTGCAGCAGGCGTTCTTCGGTGTCAACCAGCCGACGCGCAGCGCCCTGATCCCCCGCCTGGTGAGGTCCGAGCTGTTGCCGGCGGCGAACTCGCTGAACATGACCGTGCAGATGGCCGGCGGCATCGCGGGGCCCCTGCTCGCCGGCGTCCTCATCCCGGTCACCGGCTACGCCTGGCTGTACCTGCTCGACACCCTGTCACTGTTCGCCACCCTCAGCGCCGTGATCCGGCTGCCGCCCATGCCCGTCGTCAAGAGGGCGTCGGTGCCCGGCGTGCGGGCGGTCGTCGACGGTTTCGCCTACCTGCGCACCCAGCCCGTGCTGATGATGTCGTTCGTGGTCGATCTGATCGCGATGATCTTCGGCATGCCGCGTGCGCTGTTCCCGGAGATCGCCCACCTCGACTTCGGAGGCCCGGCAGACGGCGGCATGGTCTTCGCGCTGCTGTTCGCCGCGATCCCCGCCGGCGCCGTGCTCGGCGGCGTCCTGAGCGGGTGGGTCTCGCGGATCTCCCGTCAGGGCTTGGCCGTCGTGGTGTGCATCGTCGTCTGGGGCCTGGCGATGACGGGCTTCGGCATCGCGGTGCTGCTGGCCGACCGGTGGCACACACCGATGCTCGTCGTCGCACTCGCGATGTTGATGGTCGGCGGCGCGGCCGACATCGCATCAGCGGCGTTCCGCAGCACGATGCTGCAAGACGCGGTCGACGACTCGATGCGCGGACGTCTACAGGGCGTCTTCATCGTGGTCGTCGCGGGCGGGCCGCGGATCGCCGACACCGCACACGGCGCCGCCGCTGCCGGGGTCGGTGCCGCGGCCGCCGCGACGGGAGGCGGCGCGTTGGTCGTGATCGGCGTCGTGGCCGCCGCGATCCTGGTGCCGAGCTTCGTGCGCTACCGGGTCAGCAACGGATCTCGCTGAGGCTGCGACTGCTCGAAGCGCCACAGCTCGGGAGCGGCGAGCGTGGGACGGCCCGCGACGGCCCTCACCAGGAGCAACGGCAACACGAGGACCGCGATCAGGACGACGACGAGCCAGGTCGCCCGGCCGAAGGCATCGTGCGCCAGGGCCGACGCGGATGCGATCATCGAGCCTCCGCCGACGTAGGCCACCGCCCAGAGCGCCGATCCTGCGAGCGAGGCCGGGAGGAAGCGGCGGTACTCCAGGTTCGACGCCCCGGCGGCGGCCGGCGTCAGCGTCCGGACGACGGGCAGCAGCCGGGTCAGGAACACCGCACGACCGCCATGGACGTGCAGCAGGTCCGTCGCACGGTCGAAGTGCCTGCGGCCGAGCCGCGCGACGGCGCGGGACTCACGGATCCGGTCGCCGAAGCGCCGTCCCAGCAGGTAGCCGATGTGATCGCCCAGGCTCGCCCCGACGGTCACGACCGCCGCGAGGGTGACGATCGCCGCGGTGCCGTCGACCGTGGCCGCGAGGACCACCACGATCGTCTCGCCGGGCACGATCATGCCGAGACCGAGACCGGACTCGCAGAAGGCGAGCGCCGCTGCGAGGGCGAAGGTCGCGAGCGAACCGTCCATGCCTGGAGCATCCCCTGGCGACGTGTCCGGCCGATGACCAGAACGCACCACCCACGTGAACGGCGGGCCACGACCCGCACCCCTTCGCCGATCACCCGCTCCCGGTCGCCGGCCGGGGCCATCCCGGTCGCCAGCCCGGCGAGCGCCAGCGAACCGGGCGGGAAGGCGACCGCAACCTCCCCGACCGCTCCCCCACTACGGTGACCCGACCGCTGCAGGAGCGAATGCGGAGGCGACCTCCCCATTAGGCTGGATCAATGACCACGGTCCTCACGTATGGAACCTTCGACCTGTTCCACATCGGGCATCTGAACCTGATCCGCCGGCTGACCGAGCTGGGCGATCGCCTGATCATCGGTGTCTCGACCGATGAGTTCAATGCCGGCAAGGGCAAGACGTCGGTCGTCTCCTACGAGGACCGCGCCCGCATCGTCGAGAACATCAAGGGCGTCGACCTGGTCATCCCCGAGACCTCATGGGAGCAGAAGGTCGACGACATCGAGGAACACGGCGTCGACGTGTTCGCGATCGGCGACGACTGGCGCGGAAAGTTCGACGAACTCGAAGCCGTGTGCCGCGTCGAGTACCTGCCGCGCACCGACGGCATCTCCAGCACCGAGATCAAGCAGATGCTCCGCGTGCTCGACCCTTCGCACCTCGCCGAGATGCAGGACGCCCTGTCCACCATGAGCCGCCTGCTCGAGCACTACCGCGACCTGACCTGACCGATCTCGCCCGGTCCGTCGTGGCCCGCTGATCGTCGAACTCCAGAAGCCCCACCGACTGTCGCCAGCGCAGCCGGGACAGGCGCGCCCCATGGCGCCCGTGACCCGGCCGGCCCGGGTGATGGGACGAGCCGTCCCACCGTCGCCACGGCATCGTCTGTTCGGCTACTTCTTTCCGGCTGTCCGGCAGACGTCCGGGCACCACGCTCGCAGCGAGTCTGGAAGCACCACGAAGTCACCGGACACGAAAGCGAGAACACAGACACATGAAGGCATCGACCAAGCCCGTCCTGATGGCCGCCGCAGCACTGATCGGTCTCGGCCTGCTCACCGCGTGCGGCTCCGACGGCGACGCCGGCAGCCAGAACGCCTCGGCCTCCGCGAGCGCCGAGCAGAAGACCGCGACCCCGTCCGAGGTGCTCGCCTCGACCCCGTGGGAGACCACCGGTGCGAAGGATGCCAGCGGCCAGGATGTCGCGCTCGACGACGAGAACGTCAAGAACTTCGTCGGTTGGGCCTACTTCGACGCGGACGGCACCTTCACGATGTACAACCTCGACGACTCACCCAAGATGCAGGGCGACTGGACCGTCGATCCCGGGGGCGAGGCCCGCACGATCGTCGCCAAGGACGCCGACGGCAAGGTGCTGTTCACCCGCAAGACCGACATCGTCGCGCTGACGGGCGATGAGTTCACCTACCGTGTGTTCCCCGACGAGCAGGACACCTCGGTCTATTTCGACATCGTCCACACCCCGACCGACCACGCCGAGCCCGCCACCCAGCGGTAACGCGGCTCACGTCGACCCGAGACCTGCGCCCCTGTGGTTGTTTCTCCTGCGGGAGATGAACCACAGGGGCGCAGATCTCGTGGTCCGGAAGTCCTACGGCGCGAGTCGGTCGACAGTCCAGCCGTCGCTTGACCGCGCGAAGCGCAGGCGGTCGTGGAAGCGGTCCTCACGGCCCTGCCAGAACTCGATCGTCTCCAGAGCGATGCGGAAGCCGCCCCACGTGCCGGGACGTTCCACCTCTCGTCCCTCGAACCGGGCCTCGACGTCCTCCCGATGGCGGTCCAGCTCACCCCGGTCGGCGACCACCTCCGACTGAGGCGACGCGGCCGCGCTGATCTGCGCCCCGCGAGGCCGCGAGGCGAAATAGGCGTCGCTGTCGGCCGGATCGACCCGCTCGACGCTGCCCTCGACCCGCACCTGGCGGCGCAGGGGATGCCACAGCATCGTCGCCGCCGCACGAGGATTGGCCTCGATCTCGCGACCCTTGCGCGAGGCGTACCCGGTGAAGAACACCAGCCCCCGGGCATCGAAGCCCTTGAGCAGAACGATGCGCACCGACGGCCGGCCGTCGGGCGTCGCGGTCGCCAGCGCCATCGCATTCGGTTCGTGCACACCAGCCGCGACCGCGTCGGCGAGCCAATGCTCGAACAGGCCCACCGGATCGGTCACCGTGTCGGGCAGTCCCTCGCCCTCGTACTCGGCACGCATGCGGGAAATATCCGTGATAGCGAACTCGGGCATCTCCATGGATTCACGGTAGGGCAGAATGCGAACCATGACAGACGGCGTAGTGGTTCAGCACGGTTTGGAAGGCGTCATCGCCTTCGAGAGCAAGATCGCCGAGCCCGACAAGGAAGGGTCGGCCCTGCGCTACCGCGGTGTCGACATCGACGACCTCGTCGGCCGGGTCCCGTTCGAGAAGATCTGGGGCCTACTGGTCGACGGCTCGTACGAGCCGGGCCTGCCGCCCGCCGAGCCGTATCCCATCCCGGTGCACTCCGGCGACATCCGTGCCGATGTGCAGAGCGCCATCGCGCAGATGGCTCCCATCTGGGGTCTGCGCCAGTTGTACGACATCGACAGCGACGCCGAGGTGCGTGACGATCTGGCCCGCACCGCCGTCATGGTGCTGTCGTACGTCGCCCAGGCCGCGCGTGGCCTCGGCCAGCCGATGGTGCCGCAGTCGCAGATCGACCAGTGCAACACCATCGTCGAGCGCATGCTGATGCGCTGGCGCGGCGAGGTCGACCCCGCGCACGTCAAGGCGATCGACGCCTACCTGGTGTCGGCGGCCGAGCACGGCATGAACGCCTCCACCTTCACCGCGCGCGTCATCTCCTCGACCGGTGCCGACGTCGCGGCGGCGCTGTCGGGTGCGGTCGGCGCCATGTCCGGCCCGCTGCACGGTGGCGCGCCCTCACGCGTCCTGCACATGATCGAGCAGGTCGAGAAGACCGGCGACGCCCGTGCCTACGTCAAGAAGCTGCTCGACGACGGCGAACGCCTGATGGGCTTCGGTCACCGCGTCTACCGCGCCGAGGACCCGCGCGCCCGCACGCTGCGCCGCACGGCCAGAGAGCTCAAGGCCCCTCGCGCCGAGATCGCCGAGGCGCTCGAGCAGGCCGCCCTGGCCGAACTGCGCGAACGCCGTCCTGATCGTGTCCTGGAGACCAACGTCGAGTTCTGGGCAGCCATCGTGCTGGACTTCGCCGAGATCCCGGCCAATATGTTCACGGCGATGTTCACGTCGGCGCGAACCGCCGGCTGGAGCGCGCACATCCTCGAGCAGTATCAGACCGGCCGTCTGATCCGCCCCTCCGCGATCTACACCGGCCCGGCCGAGCGCCGTGCCGACGAGGTCGACGGCTGGAACCCGGCCTGGTCCAACAACTGATCACCCGGCTTGATCGAGTGATGCCATGAGATCGCGAGTGCTGACGGCGCTGGCGATCGCCGTCATTCTCGTGGTGGGGTTCAGCGTCGCGATCGGTCTCACCAGGCCCGACGGCTCGGTCGGCGACCACGTCGCCCCGAATGTCGTGACCTCCCGGTCGCCGGGCCCGTCGGCGAAGCCCACGACACCCGCACCCTCGACCGACACGCCGCCCCCGGCGGACGAGCCCACCCGAGCTCTCGCTCCGGCCGAGGTGCAGGGCGTCTGGCCGGGCCGTCCCGGCAAGACGAAGGTCACCGGTCAGGACGTCGACTGGTGTCCCGCCGTGAAGGTGTCGGCGAACAGCTCCGCGACCTCGGTGTTCGGCTCGAAGCGGATCCGTTCCGGAGCGTGCGCAGCGGTCACATTCGTGCTGGAGCAGCGATACTCGCGGCTCTCCTTGCCCAAAGCCTCGTACAAGGCCGGCGACTTCGCCGACGCCGTCTCCTGGATCGCGCCGCAGACGCGCGATGCGTTCTACCGTTCCCGGGTCTCCGCCTACGTCGCCCACCCGTCGCAGGCGAACGCCCGCCAGCTCGGCCTGGTGCTGTTGCCGCCGATGAACGGGCGGTACGTCTTCTACGGGCCCAGCCTGTCGCAGAAGGGCTACCGGGACCGAGCCGTGTGGATCAATCCGCAATGGTCGACCGTCTCGGTCAGCACGAGCCTCGGCCGGTCGGCACCACGCCTCGTGGCCCGGTTCACGGCCAGCGCGGCGGTCCCGGTGTTCGACACCGCGCGCAAGGCCGACGCGATGATGACGGTGCCCACGGGGGCGACCCTGACGATGCTCCCGGTCGGCGACGGCTGGAAGGTCAGCTCGTTCGTCATCGACGACACCGCGTCCACCGTCGCACCGTTGAAGGTGCGGTAGCGAACGAAAGGCCGGCCGCCTCCCCCTGAGACGTCCGGCCTTCCGATGTGATGTGACTCAGGCCCCCGCTCCGAGCCACCCCCCGATGGGCTCGGACCGGGTACGGGACCCAGCACTTGCGAAGGACTATACCGAGACTAGTTCTTTATGACTAGTCCTTCATGGCCATGTAGGCAGATCAATTCAGCGTCTGCAACGACCGGTGGTCGTCGTCTGCCATCTGGTCGGCATGGGCGTCGACCTGCAAGGACAGCAGATCGACCGCGGCTCCGTGCTGGGTGAGGAACGCCGTCTCCGACGCGTCCTGCCCGGTGGCGATCCGAACGAGTGTCTGGCGCGGCGCCAGTCCGGTCGCGTCGACGACCTGCCATGCATCGTCGACGTAAGCCTCGGCCACCGCATGGAAGTCCATGGGCCGCAGGCCAGGGGCGTACACCGACACCAGCCGGGCCGGGATGTCGAGCGCACGGAGCAGGGCGATGACCAGGTGGGCATAGTCGCGACACACCCCACGACGGGCGAGGAATGTCTTGACGGCGCCGTCGGTGACTCGACTGGCACCCGGAACGTACGACAGGTTCTGGCGGACCCAGGTGTCGACGGTCTCGAGCAGCGGCTGACCGGACAGACCGGAGAACTCCGAGCGGGCCAGCGCGAAGAGCGTGTCGGACTCGCAGTAGCGCGACGGCCGGCGGTACTCGATCACGTCAAGCTCCGCAGACTCCGGAGCGGGACCCGCGCCCGCGACCGTGGCCTCGTAGTCGACGGTCAGCCGACCGGCGCGACCGGCGACTCGATGCAGCCGTGTTCCGTGACGGCCGATGACCTCGTGGTACTCGACGGGCCGGCCGTCCGATGTGATCGACAGCGACTCACGATCCGCCCAACCCTCCGCCACCGCGACGGACAGGATCAGGTCGACCTCGCCGTACAGGCGCAGCTCCAGCTGCGACGAGACCCGCCGCGTCATGCCGATCGGCCCCTCATCGCGCCCAGTCCCCGATGACGGACAGGATCTCGTCAGCCGCGACGGGCGCCGTGAGGTCGCCCGCCAGGATCTGTTCGCGCAGGCGCCGCCGCACGGCCTGGACTTCGGGATCGGTCCGCAGACGCTGCTCGATCTCGTCGCGCACGAGCGCCCAGGTGAAGTCGAGCTGCTGCTGCGCCCGTTTGTCGCGCAGACCTCGGTCGCCCAGGAACTCGCGGTGCCGGATGATGCGGTTCCACACGGTGTCGATGCCCGAGCCGTCGAGGGCCGAGCAGGTGAGCACGGGCGGAACCCAGCTGTTGGTCCCGGCATAGACCAGGCGCAGCGCGCCCGCCAGGTCCTTGGCCGTGACCTCGGCCTCGCGGACCCGTTCGCCGTCGGCCTTGTTGACCGCGAGGACGTCGGCGATCTCGAGGATGCCCTTCTTGATGCCCTGGAGCTGGTCGCCGGTGCGCGCGATGGTCAGGAACAAGAAGGTGTCGACCATGCCGGCGACCGTGATCTCGGACTGGCCGACGCCGACCGTCTCGACTAGCACGACGTCGTACCCCGCCGCCTCGAGCACCGTCATCGCCTGGCTGGTCGCGCGCGCGACACCGCCGAGCGTGCCGGCGCTCGGCGACGGGCGGATATAGGCCGATGGATTGACCGACAGACGCGCCATCCGGGTCTTGTCACCCAGCACCGAGCCACCGGTGCGCACGCTGGACGGATCGACCGCGAGCACTCCCACGCGATGGCCCTGGCCGGTGAGGTGCTCCCCCAGCGCCTCGATGAACGTCGACTTGCCGACCCCCGGGACCCCCGAGACGCCGACGCGCACAGCACCCCCGGCATGCGGGGTCAGGTCGGTCAGCAGCCGGCGTGAGAGCACCCGATGGTCCGGCCGACTCGACTCGACCAGCGTGATGGCACGCGACACGACAGCCCGTTGACCGGCCAGAACTGCGGCGGCCATGTCGTCGACGTCGATCACGCCATCGAGTCTAGGGTGCCCCCATCCGAGGTGGTTCACCACTGAGGTGACCCCGTCTGGATAGGGTTCGAGTATGGGTGTCTCTCGGGCCCTGAAGAATCTCGCCGTCAAGACCGTCAAACCGCGACTGTCCGAGGAGCGGTGGCAACACCTCCGTCTCACACTCGGCCAGCCGGCCCCGGCAGGCCCCCCGTCACTGACTGACCGCGCTGGCTCGTCGGCACAAGACCGACAAGGCCGGCATACATCACTGCACCGAGCACTATGAGCGCTATCTGTCGCACCTGCGCGACGAGGAGTTCACCCTCTTCGAGATCGGCATCGGCGGCTACCAGCGCGAGGGCGACGGTGGCGCCTCATTGCGCATGTGGCGCGACTTCTTCCCTCACGCGCAGATCGTCGGACTGGACATCGAGGACAAGCTGTTCACGCGCGACGAGCGCATCACGCCTTATCAAGGCAGCCAGGTCGATCCCGCGATCCTGGACCGGATCTTCTCCGACTTCCCAGGTATCAAGGTCGTGCTCGACGACGGGAGCCACCGCCCCGAACACATTCGCGAGTCGTTTCAAGCTGATCTTCGACCGTCTCCCCGACGGCGGCATCTACATCATCGAGGATACCCAGACGTCCTACTGGCCCGCGTGGGGCGGCAGCCTGGACCCGAACGACCCGACCACGACGATGGCCCTGGTCAAAGACCTGATCGACGGCCTCAACTGGGAGGAGTTCCTGACCGACCGTCAGCCGTCGCCGACCGATCTCTCGATCATCGCGGTCCACTGCTTCCACAAGACCGTGATCATCGAGAAGGTCACAACCGCGAAGGCACCAACAAGTACACGGCCTCGGGCCACGACTTCGCGGCATCACCGTCGTGATGTGCACGTCGGCGTCGACGGCCTGCTGGGCGACCTCCTCGGGCGTGGAGAACAGCGGTCCGACGTCGACGTCGAAGCCCATGTCGGCGAACGCCGTCACAGATGACCTTCTGGCCGCGGTCATGACCGTCCTGGCCCATCTTGGCCCGCCGTCATCGGACCATTCGACCACCAGTGGAAATCGGCGCGAGTAGCCTGCGGGTCGTGAGCGACTACTTTTCGGGCGGTCTTGCGAAGAGCATCGGCGATGGCATGCTGCGCAAGCGGCTGGCCCGCCGAGGACAGATCCTGCTTGCGGTTCGTTCCATCGATGGCGCGAGCAACCTCCTCAGCACCAAGTGGTGGGGAGGGTTCGGTCGCATCTCCTCCGGCGAAGTCGAACATACCCGCATGCCGATCAAACGAGTGTTCACGAGGCAGCCGCCCGTGGTGATCAAGATCTGGCAGATCGACGGCGAGGTCCGGAAGCGCACACTCGTGGAGACGATGTGGACGCCTGAGAACAGTCGGGTTATCACAGCCTCGACTGATCAAGGACGCGTGGAACTGGCTATTCAACTGCGGTCTTTCGCCTGGGCGGCAGAACAACTCGGGCTGGAGTTGCCGCGGCCGCCCAAGTAGCGGTCAGCTATGTAACCTCTCCAGCAGGCTGAGCGCCGAATCGGCGATCACGGTGCCTGGCAGGAACACCTCGGCCGCACCCATCTGTTTGAGCGTCGGCACGTCGTCGGGCGGGATGACCCCGCCGATGACGACCATGATGTCGTCGCGACCCAGATCGGCCAGCGCCTGCTTGAGCTGCGGCAGCAACGTCAGGTGACCGGCCGCGAGCGAGGAGACGCCCACGATGTGCACGTCGGCGTCGACGGCCTGCTGGGCGACCTCCTCGGGCGTGGAGAACAGCGGTCCGACGTCGACGTCGAAGCCCATGTCGGCGAACGCCGTGACGATGACCTTCTGGCCGCGGTCGTGACCGTCTTGGCCCATCTTGGCCACCAGGATGCGGGGACGGCGGCCCTCGGCACGCTCGAACTCCTCGGTGGCCTCGAGCGCCTTGGCGACGTTCCCGGCCTGGCCGGCCTCGGTACGGTACACACCTGAGATGGTACGGATCACGGCCTGGTGCCGGCCGTAGACCTTCTCCAGAGCGTCGGAGATCTCGCCGACCGTCGCCTTGGCGCGCGCGGCGTCGACCGCGAGCGCCAGCAGGTTGCCGTCGAGCGAGCCGTCCTTGCTGGCGCCGCGTTCGGCGCTGGCGGTCAGGGCCGCGAGCCGGGCCTCGACGTCGGCGGAGTCGCGTTCCGCGCGCAGCTGCTTCAGCTTGGCCAGCTGCGAGCCGAGCACCGCCTGGTTGTCGACCTTCAGCACCTCGAGCGGATCCTCGTCGGCCAGGCGGAACGTGTTGACGCCGATGACCGACTGCTGGCCCGAATCGATGCGCGCCTGGGTCCGCGCCGCGGCCTCCTCGACGCGCATCTTGGGGATGCCCTCCTCGATGGCCTTGGCCATGCCGCCGGCCTGTTCGACCTCCTGGATGTGCGCCCAGGCCCGGTTCGCCAGGTCATGGGTCAGCTTCTCGACGTAGTACGAGCCGCCCCACGGGTCGATGATGTTCGTGGTGCCCGACTCCTGCTGCAGCAGCAGCTGAGTATTGCGGGCGATACGCGCGCTGAAGTCGGTCGGCAGCGCGATGGCCTCGTCGAGGGCGTTGGTGTGCAGGCTCTGCGTGTGGCCCTGCGTCGCGGCCATGGCCTCGATCGCGGTGCGACCGACATTGTTGAAGACGTCCTGTGCGGTCAGCGACCACCCCGAAGTCTGCGAGTGCGTGCGGAGGCTCAGCGACTTGGGGTTCTTCGGGTCGAACTGCGCCACCAGCCGCGCCCACAGCGCACGGGCCGCCCGCATCTTGGCGATCTCCATGTAGAAGTTCATGCCGATCGCCCAGAAGAAGCTCAGGCGCGGCGCGAACGCGTCGATGTCCAGACCCACGTCGAGACCGGCCCGGATGTACTCGACGCCGTCGGCCAGCGTGTAGGCCAGCTCGAGGTCGTTCGTCGCCCCGGCCTCCTGGATGTGATAGCCGGAGATCGAGATCGAGTTGAACCGCGGCATCCGCGCCGCCGTGTACGCGAAGATGTCGGAGATGATCCGCATCGACGGTGCCGGCGGGTAGATGTACGTGTTCCGGACCATGAACTCCTTGAGGATGTCGTTCTGGATGGTCCCGGACAGCTGTTCGGGGGTGACGCCCTGTTCCTCGGCCGCGACGATGTACAGCGCGAGCACCGGCAGGACGGCGCCGTTCATCGTCATCGAGACGCTCATCTGGTCCAGCGGGATGCCCTCGAACAGCTTGCGGGTGTCGTAGATCGAGTCGATCGCGACGCCCGCCATACCCACATCACCCACGACGCGCGGGTTGTCGGAGTCGTACCCGCGGTGCGTGGCCAGGTCGAACGCGACGGACAGGCCCTTCTGGCCGGCCGCGAGGTTGCGGCGGTAGAACGCATTGGACTCCTCGGCGGTCGAGAAGCCGGCGTACTGGCGGATGGTCCACGGCTGGGTCGTGTACATCGCCGGGTAGGGGCCGCGCAGGAACGGCGCCAGGCCCGGGTAGGTGTCCAGACCGTCCAGACCGTCGAGGTCGGCCGGCGTGTAGAGCGCCTTGACGTCGATGCCCTCGGGCGCGGCCCAGGGCTCGGCTCCGTCGGTCGCCGCCGCATAGGCAGCCGGATCGGCGTCGTACGCGTGCTCAGGATCCAGCGGAAGTCCCGCGAAGCTGTTCGGGATGCTCATGCGCCCAACTCCTGTCGAATCTGTCGGAGGAAGGCCAAGGCATCCAGCCCCATCGCGGCTTGCGCGTCGGCTCCGATATCAGCCTTGCCGACGACCACGACGTGCTGCGCCCCCGCGTCACGCAGGGCGGTGACCAGGTCCGCACCCAGCTCGGCATAGGCAGCATCGGTGCCGCACAGGCAGACGACGGGTGAACCGTCATAGGCGGTCACCACGCCCTCGACGCCCTCGGTCGCACCCGCCGTGACGGTATCGACTCCACCGGCCGCGAACAGATTGGCCGCGAACGTGGCGCGCGCCGTGTGCTGGGCGACGCTGCCGATCGTCGCCAGGAACACCGGCGTCGCGGCGCGCGCGTCGCGCATCGCCTCGAACTCGTGGGCATAGCGGAAGACGTCTGGGCGGCCGGGCGCGTACGGACGTCGCTCCGGTAGATCCTCGTGCAGATTCGGGAACTCCGAGACACCGGTCAACGGCCACCGGCGTTTGGCGATCAGCAGAGCGCGGGCACCAACCGCCTCCGCGATCAGCGGGCGCAGCCTCGCCACGAGATCGTCGACCCCGTCCGATCCAGCCTGATCGAGTTCGCCGAACAGCTGCCAGGCGGCGCGCGCCAGGTCGTCGGTCAGCTTCTCGACCGCGTGGGCGCCGCCGGCCGGGTCGGTCACGGCGGCGACATGCGATTCGTCGATCAGGAGACTGGACGTGTTGCGGGCGATCCGGCGGCCGAATGCCTCGGGCAGGCCGAGCGGCTCGTCGAACGGCAGCGTCGTCACGGCATCGGCTCCACCGACGCCGGCCGCGAACGTCGCGACGGTGGTGCGCAGCATGTTCACGTAGGTGTCGTACCGCGACATCATCGGTCGCGAGGTCACCGCGTGCTGCGCCTGCCCGATCGGCGAGATGCCGCTGAGTTCGAGCACGCGCGTCCACAACCGGCGCGCAGCGCGCAGCTTGGCGATGGTCGGGAACTGCTGGTCGGTGGCGGCATAGCGGAAGTCGATCAGTTCCGCGGCCCGGTCGGGGGCGAATCCGGCGTCGACCAAGGTGCGCAGATAGCGTGCGCCCGCGGCCAGCGAGTAGGCCAGTTCCTGCACGTCGGACGCGCCGCCGTCGTGCACCGCGGTCGCGTCGACCGTGACACCGCGTGCGCCGATGCGGTCGGCGATCCGGGCGACGTCGACCGCAAGGGCCAGATCGGTGGCGCCGACCCCACGCACCGCGGCGCCGATCGGATCGGCGCCCAGCGTGGTGCCTGGCGCAGGGGTGACGGCCTTGTCGTCGATGATCGCTGCGTAGGCCTCGGCGGCTTCGACCGGTTCGGATGGTGCATCGAGGACGACGGCCGCCAGATCCAGGAACACCGGTTCGAGCACGGTGGCGAGCGCCTCGACCGGAAGACCGCCGGTGCCCACAGCGAGCCACAGCGAGTTGACGCCGTTCTCCAGGTCGGTGGTGATGTCGGCGGCGGTGCGCTTGACATCGGGGTCGGCGAACCAGGCGCGAATGTCCCAGCCGCCGCCGGCATCTCCCTCGAGCCCACGCAGCGCCGAGGCTCCGCGGGTGAACGGGGCCTGGCCGGGCAGGCCGGGATCGGGCAGATCGCCGCTCAGCGCGGGGGTGCCGAGCGGAGAGACCGTGATGCCGTCGAGCGTGGTGGTGGCCAGCTTGTCCCAGACGTCGGCGTCGGGAGCGTCGTCGGCGAGTCGGCGCGACTTGCGCAGCACGGCGGCCGTGGCCTTCTCCCAGGCCCCGCGGGTCGGTTCGAGCCCTTCGGCGAGGGGGACGGAGACGAAGCCCGGATCCGGCTGAGTCTCCTCGGATGCGTCAGAGGCCATAAGGGGCATCGTACGAAGACCGCGCCCCCGCCTGCCACCGGGTGTGAGGAATCCGACGCACATCACCACGTTCAAGGTGACCCCGGGTCGCGCTCACGAGTCACAGAGTCGCTCTCGCGAGCCGGTGAGACGAACGACAGCCCGCAAGCTGGATGCTCGCGAGTGCGAACTGTGTGACTTGTGAGCGCCACGCAACGCAAGCACGTCGTGACACGAGATGGCCTGGGCGCCTCGCCCACGGAACCTCACCCAGCCGAAACGCCGTCGGGCCGCAACCCCACGAACGCGAGCCACACGACAACCCAAGCCAGCCGGTCAGGTCCGGTCGCCTCCCCGCTCGTACCTCGCTGGCGACCGGGGTCGGGCCAGCCGGTCAAGATCCGGTCGCCTCCCCGCTCGTACCTCGCTGGCGACCGGGGTCGGGCCAGCCGGTCAAGATCCGGTCGCCTCCCCGCTCGTCCCTCGCTGGCGACCGGGGTCGGGCCAGCCCGTCAGGTCCGGTCGCCTCCCCGCTCCTTCGTCGCTGGCGACCGGAAACTCGGTCGCCGGCGACCGAGGAACGAGGGAGCGGGAAGGCGACCAAACCCGACCAACCCACGCAACAACCGACTCCTCACCACCAACAACCGACTCCTCACCACCACGAGTGACTCCTCAGCGGGAACGAGTGACTCGTCAGCGGGAGCCCAGTGCGAGACTGGAGCCGTGAAGATCCCCGCCGCGTTGTTGCCCACCGACGGACGGTTCGGTTCGGGCCCGTCGAAGGTCGCTCCGGAGGCGCTCGATGCCCTGGCCGCGACCGGCACGTCCCTGATGGGGACGTCGCATCGTCAGGCGCCGGTCAAGGATCTGGTCGGATCCGTGCGCGAGGGCCTGGCATCGCTGTTCGCACTGCCCGACGGCTATGAGGTCGTGCTGGGCGTCGGCGGTTCACACGCCTTCTTCGACGCCGCGGTCTTCGGCCTGATCGAACGTCGAGCCCAGCATCTGGTGCACGGCGAGTTCACGCGCAAGTTCGCGACCGCCGTCGCGGCCGCCCCGTTCCTGGATGCGCCGCAGGTGCTCGAGTCCGATCCGTCGACGCATCCCCTCCCTCATGCCGAGCCGGGTGTCGACGTCTACGCCTGGGCTCACAACGAGACGTCGACCGGTGTGATGGTGCCGGTCGAACGGGTCGAGGGAGCCGACGAGGGTGCGCTCGTGCTGGTCGACGCCACCTCGGGTGCGGGCGGCCTGCCGGTCGATGTGGCCCAGACCGATGTCTACTACTTCGCTCCGCAGAAGGGATTCGCCTCCGACGGTGGTCTGTGGGTCGCGTTGATGTCGCCGGCGGCGATCGAACGGGCCCAGCGCATCAAGGCGTCGGGGCGTCATATCCCCGGTTTCCTCGATCTGCCGACCGCGATCGACAACTCGCGCAAGAACCAGACGTACAACACCCCGGCGGTCGCGACGCTGTTCCTGATGGACCAGCAGATCCGCTGGATCAACGAGCAGGGCGGCCTGGACTGGGCCGTGACCCGCGCTGCCGCGTCGTCGTCGCGGCTGTACGCGTGGGCGGAGCAGACGTCGTACGCATCGCCGTTCGTCACGGCGCCCGCCGAACGATCCCTGGTGGTCGGCACGATCGACCTGGACGGCGTCGATCAGGCGGCGGTCACGGCCGCGCTGCGCGCCAACGGCATCGTCGACATCGACAGCTATCGCGGCCTGGGCCGCAACCAGTTGCGGGTCGGAATGTATCCGGCGGTCGATCCGGACGACGTCGCCGCTCTGACCGAGTGCATCGACTACGTGGTCGAGCGGCTCAGATGAACTTCAAGGCCGCGACCAGCAGCGTCTGCAGTGCCGCGAACGCCGTGATCATCTGAAGCATCTGCCGTCGCAGTCCGTCATGCAGCTCGGTACGCAGGTCGGCGATCTCGATCTTCAGTTGCAGCTCGAGCATCTGTCGGGTGACCTCGAGGTCGTGCTTGGTCGCGACGTCGGCCCACCCCACCGGAGGCAGGTAGTGCATCAGCGTGTCGGCAGGGTCCGGCCCGAGTGTGCCCACCAGTGCCTCCTGCAGGACTCGACGCTGTTGCTCATCTACTGTCATCGTGCCACCCCGAACTGATCGACGCCATGTCGAGCAGCAGCACAGCAGGTGGGTGCGACGACGCGAAAGAGGTCGCGGCGGCGCCTGTGGACAACCCGGCGATCGTCAGCCGATGACCTGGCCGGCGCGGTACAGCTCGCGATGCTGGGTGTAGACCTCGGCGTTGTGGTGCAGCTGGGCGACCTCTTCGTCGGTCAACTCGCGGCGCACCTTGGCCGGCACCCCGGCGACGAGTGAACGCGGCGGGATCTCCATACCCTCGGTGATCAGCGCGCCGGCGGCGATCAGCGTCTCGGCGCCGACGACCGCGCGGTTCATCACGATCGCGCCCATGCCGACGAGCACGTAGTTACCGATCGTCGCACCGTGCACGATCGCACCGTGGCCCACCGACACACCCTCGCCCAGCGAGGCGGGACAGCCGCGGTCGACGTGGAACGCGCAGTTGTCCTGCACATTGGAGTTCTTGCCGATCGTGATGGGCTCGTTGTCGGCCCGCAGCGAGGCGCCGAACCAGATGCTCGCACCGTCCTCGACGGTCACAGATCCGGCCAGGGTGGCGGTCGGCGCGATCCAGGCCGACTCGGCGACCTGCGGTGTCTTGTCTCCCAGAGCGATCAGCATGAGGTCACCGTAACGCCGTCGCGGGCGGCGGAGGCTGTCGGCCTCCACCGCCCGCGACGGACTCCGCTTCTGCTCAGGTGAGCCAGCGAGTGATCGGGTCGATCGAGAAATAGACCACGAACAGAGCCGCCACGATCCACATCAACGCGTGGATCTCGGCGGCCTTGCCCTTGACGACCTTCAACAGCACGTAGGCAACGAAGCCGGCACCGATACCAGCCGTAATCGAGTACGTGAACGGCATCAGCACAATCGTCAGGAACGCCGGAATGGCGATCTCGTCGTCGTCCCAGCTGATGCCCTTGATCTGCGTCATCATCAGGAAGCCCACCACCACGAGCGCGGGCACGGCGGCCTCGCTCGGGATGTGCTCCACCAGCGGAGCGGCGAACGTTGCGAGCAGGAACAGCACGCCCGTCACGATCGAGGCCAGGCCGGTGCGGGCACCGTCGCCGACACCCGACGCCGACTCGATGTAGGACGTGTTGCTCGAGACGCCTGCAGCGCCACCGGCGGCCGCGGCGACCGAGTCGACGATCAGGATCTTCTGCGCGTTGACCGGTGTGCCCTCCTCGTCGTTCAGACCCGCTTCGGCGCCGATCGCCGTCATGGTGCCCATGGTGTCGAAGAAGTCGGCGAGCAGCAGCGTGAACACCAGCAGGACGGCGGTGACGAAGCCGGCCTTCTCGAACGAGCCGAACAGCGAGAAGTCGCCCAGGAGACCGAAGTCGGGCTTGTTGATCAGGTCATCGGGCCACGACGGGACGTTGAGATTCCAGCCCTTCGACGTCGGGTCGCCGCCGCCGGCCGGGACATCGGCCAGCTTGTTGACGATGGCGGCGATGACCGTCGTGATCGCGATACCGATCAGGATCGCGCCCGGCACCTTGCGCACGTACAGCGCGATCATGATGAGCACGCCGATCACGAACACCAAGACGGGCCAGCCCGTCAGGTGATTGCCGATGCCCATCTGCACGGGCGGTGCGGCGATGCCCGAGGTGCGGACGAAACCGGCATCGACCAGGCCGATGAACGTGATGAACAGGCCGATGCCGACGGCGATCGCGGTCTTGAGCGGGATCGGCACGGCATCGAACACGGCCTTCCGGAAGCCGGTGAGCACCAGCACCAGGATGATCAGGCCCTCGAGGACCACCAGGCCCATCGCGTCGGCCCACGTCATCTGCGAGGCCACCGAGTAGGCGACGAACGCGTTCAGGCCCAGGCCGGTGGCGATCGCGAGCGGGAAGTTCGCGACGGCGCCCATCAGGATCGTCAGGACGCCGGCCGCGAGCGCGGTGCAGGCTGCGATGGTGGCGAAACCAGAGCCGGGTTCGGTGCCGCCGCCGAGGAACTTGCCGTCGGAGTCGGCGACACCCGCCAGGATGATCGGGTTGAGGACGATGATGTAGGCCATCGTCAGGAAGGTCACGACGCCGCCGCGCACCTCGCGCGCCACCGTCGACCCTCGTTCCGAGATCTTGAAGTACTGGTCCAGCGAGCTCATGTTCCTCCTGTGGGTCAGCCGCGGCCGCGGCCGGCCCCAACGGCGACCGCGACGCGGGAACACTATCGCCTCGAGGCCCTCCCGCGCGCCCGGTAGACGACCAGAATCGTCGACACCACGACGACGGCGATCCCGCCGACGCCGAGCCACCGGCCCAGACGGCCCGGATCGTCGGCGGCCGTGGCCCGCGCGGGACCGGGCGAGGCCGTCGGATCTCCCGCGGTCGGCGCCGTCGCCGGTGCGCGGGACGGGAGGTTCAACCGGAACATCGGCGAGGGGCGGCCCTCGGTGCCGAGCACGGCGTGGCGGCCGTCGGGCTCGACCGCCAGCGACTCGGGCTGCTCCTGCGGCGGCGCCCAGATCCGGGCGATCTCGGAGCGGTCGGCGGCGTCCACCAGGTGCACCGCGCTGTAGGTCCGCAACACGATGCGCTCCCCGTCGGGCGTGAAGGAGCCGTCGGTGACCATGCGAGGCGCGCTGCCCTCGATCGCGACGGCCCGGTTGTCGGATGTCGAGAGATCGTCGGGAAGCCGGTAGTAGCTGCCCCCGAGCAACCCCTTGCTGACCAGGTACTTCCTGTCGTCGCGCGGGTCGATCAGCAGCGTCTCGACGTCCTCACGACCGCCGGGATAGCTGACGGGATACCGGCGGGCCGTCGTGGTGTGGTCGCCCGATCCCGGCGCCGCGATCGCGTACAGGGCCGCATCATCGCGCCGGTGGAGGTTGTCACCGGTGTCGGCGACCCAGACGGTGCCGTCGGCGTCGACGGCGATCGCCTCGGTGTCGCGCCAGGTCACCCCGGTGACGGTCGTCGTGCCGACCACGTCGCCGCTGGCCAGCTCGACCGTGAAGACGACCGGGCCGTGGCCGGAGTCGTTGACCACATAGCCGAGCCCGGGCCGGTCGCGCGGGATCGCCAGGCCGCTGGCCTCAGTGACCCGGGCATCGTCGATGACACCGAGTGGGCGAGCGTTCGGTTCGACGTCGGTGGCGTCGGCGCGGCGCACCAGCGACGAGATCACGACCACGACGACCAGCGCGACCAGCAGACCCGGGATGAGCAGACGGCGATGGCGGGGGTTCATGTCCTGACCAGGATAGTTGGCCGAGATAGGGTGGCTGGCGTGAGCGACGACTCGATCATCCGTGAGGGAGACGGACCCGACACCATCGAGCGCAAGATGGGCCATCGCGAGCTGGAGCGGCTCGGCCGCGTGGCCCGTCGCCACGAACTGGGTCGTCCCGAGATCACGGAGCTCGAGATCGGCAGCAGAACCCACAAGGTCGCCGAGGTCGAGCCGATGGACGTCGACGGCGTACGCACCATGACGGTCGGCACGATCGTGTGGGCCGTCGTCACCATCGGACTCCTGCCGTTCCTCGGCACGCTCGAATCCCAGGGCCGCACCTGGTGGCTGTGGACCTCGCTGGCCGGCTTCGGGCTCGGCCTGATCGGCATCGAGTACTGCCGTCGGCGGCGTAACGCCCTGCGCATGCAGCCCGGGCGCCGTCGCAGGAACGTGCGCGAATAGAGACGTCTGTCAGGCGGCTCGCCCCGTCCGCGTGCGTTCTGAGTCTGAGACGGCAGCGCCGGCCGCTGCGCCACCGCTTACCATGAGCGGCATGACGTTCCCCCGCGCTCGGTTCGCCGCGCTTGCTCTCGCCCTGACGTTCGCCGCCGCCTGCTCGCCCGCCGATGACGCGGACGGCAAGGACGACTCGACTCCCGCCGCCGCGTCGTGCGCGAAGGACGATCTGGCGCTCACGACCGCTGGAAAGCTGACGATCGGCACCGACGACCCCGCCTATGAGCCGTGGTTCTCCGACAACGACCCCAGCAACGGCAAGGGCTTCGAGAGCGCCGTGGCGTATGCCGTGGCCGGCCAGCTCGGATTCGACGACGCCGATGTCGTCTGGACCAAGGTGCCGTTCAACACCTCGTACCAGCCGGGCCAGAAGAACTTCGACTTCGACATCAACCAGGTCTCGATCACAGCCGACCGCAAGAAGGCCGTCGACTTCAGCCAGCCGTACTACGAGGCCGCCCAGGCGATCATCACGCTGAAGGATTCGTCGTTCGCCCAGGCCTCGAGCCTGGCCGACTTCAAGGACGCCAAGCTGGGCGCCCAGATCGGCACGACGTCGCTGAAGGCGATCAGCGACCAGATCAAGCCCGCCGAGAAGGCGTTGGTCTACGACGACACCACGAAGGCAGCCGCCGCCCTGCAGAACAAGCAGGTCGACGGCATCGTGGCGGACCTGCCCACCGCGTTCTACCTGGTGGCCGCCGAGATCGACGACTCGGTCATCGCCGGGCAGTTCCAGTACGACGCCGGCGAGCCCGAACAGTTCGGCCTGCTGCTGGCGAAGGGCAGCAAGCTGACGTCGTGCGTCGACCAGGCGATCGAAGCGCTCCGCAAGGACGGCACGCTCGACGATCTGGCCCAGCAGTGGCTGGCCGAGTCGGCCAGTGCCCCCGTCCTGGACTGACTGAACCGACGTGACCCGCGAGGTCTCAGCCCGGCAGCTCGAGCGCGAGGCGTACCGGCGGCGGCAGACCCGCCGCCGGATCGCCGTCGGCCTGGTGTCGACCATCGTCGTCCTCGGCGCGCTGGTGGCCGGCGTGGTCACCGCGCCGGGCTGGGACCGGGTGCGGGAGACGTTCTTCAGCTGGCACCACGCGAAGGCGGCCTTGCCCGACATCGCCGACGCCTTCTGGCTGAACATCCGCCTGTTCCTCGTGGTCGAGGTGCTCGTGCTGGCCGTGGCGCTGCTGGTGGCCGTGGTGCGTGTCGTCCCGTCGCCGGCACTCCTGCCGTTCAAGATCCTGGCGACGGTCTACACCGACGTTTTCCGGGGCGTGCCCACCCTCTTGGTCGTGCTGCTCGTGGGCTTCGGCTTCCCCGCCCTGAACCTCGGCGGCATCCCCACGAGCCTGTTCTGGCTCGGCGCGATCGCGCTGACGCTCAGCTACGGCGCTTACGTCGCCGAGGTGCTGCGCGCCGGGATCGTGTCGGTGCATCCGACCCAGTGGGCCAGCGGCCGCGCTCTGGGCCTCGGCTACGGACAGACACTGCGCCACATCGTCCTGCCGCAGGCGGTCCGCCGCGTCGCCCCTCCCCTGATCAACGACTTCGTCTCGCTGCAGAAGGACACCGCGCTGCTGTCGGCGATCGGACTGGTCGAGGCGCTGCGAGCCGCCAGCGTGTACCAGGCCAACACCTTCAACTTCACCTCCATCGGCGTCGCCGGCCTGTTCTTCATCGCCGTGACGATCCCGCTGGCGCGCTTCACCGACTGGCTCGGCATCCGCGCACTGCGCCGGCAGTCAGGGGCATGACGTGCTGACCATCTCCGGACTGACCAAGATCTACGGCGATCACGTCGTGCTGGACTCGCTCGACCTGCACGTCGCGGCCGGCGAGGTCGTGTGCCTCCTGGGTGCCTCGGGATCCGGCAAGTCGACCCTGCTGCGATGCCTGGATCTGCTGGAACCCACCGACGACGGCGACATCCGTCTCGACGATGTCGAGATCAACGACCCGGCGATCGATGTCGACGCCGTCCGCCGCCAGATCGGCATCGTGTTCCAGGCCTACAACCTGTTCCCGCATCTGTCGGTGCTCGACAACGTGACGCTCGGTCCCCGCAAGGTGCTGGGCGTCTCACGCGGCCAGGCACGCCGGCAGGCACTGGAACTCCTGGCCCGGGTCGGGCTGGAGTCGAAGGCCTCGGCCTACCCCGATGCGCTGTCCGGCGGACAGCAGCAGCGCGTCGCCTTGATCCGCGCCGTGGCGATGTCGCCGCGCCTGCTCCTGCTCGACGAGGTCACGTCGGCGCTCGATCCCATGCTGGTCGGCGAGGTGCTCGACGTCGTGCGCGATCTGGCCGCGGGCGGCCAGACGATCGTGATGGCGACGCATGAAATCCCGTTCGCGCGCGATGTGGCGGATCGCATCGTGTTCCTCGACGGCGGTCGGATCGTGGAACAGGGTCCGCCGTCGCAGGTCCTGACGAATCCCCAGGACGAACGCACGCGGACGTTCCTGGCCCGCCACCTGGCGTGAGCGGGGTTCAGGCCTCGGTCGGCTCGGCGTCGGCCGGTCCGGCGTCGGTCGGCTCGGCGTCGCTCGCAGCCTCATCGGCCGGTTCGGTGTCGGTCGCCACGTCATCGGTCGATGCGTCGACCGGCTCCTGCTCCGCCGGCTGATCGGCGACGGCGTCCTCGACCGGTGTCTGCTCGGCCTCGACGATCTCCTCGACCACCGCCTCGACAGGGGCGTCCGGCTCGACCTCGGGCTCCGGGTCGGGCAGCGCGAGCGTCTCGAGCTCTTCAGCCGTCATGGTGTCCATGACGTGGGGCGGCAACTGCTGCGACGCCGAGCGCTTGAGCTTGGCCCCCGAGTGCGCGCCGCAGCCGTGCGCCAGCGCGACGACCCGGCCGTCGGCATTGGCCTGGCCGTTTCCGCAGACGCCGAAGCGGTCGGACAGATCGCCGGAGAGACCGATCAGGAAGCCGCACGTGCCACAGCGGCCCGAAGCCTGCTGGGCGATGGGCGCATCGGGGCCCTGGTCGCCGGACTGCCAGCGATCGGCCGCACCCTCGCGGCCCTCGATCGACAGCACCCATTCGCGACCGAGGCCGATCTCCCGCGCGTAGTAGCGGTCGACGGTCTGATCGTCGCCGTCGCCGGCCGACCACGCCGGCACCAGGCGGACGTCGTCCTCCTCGGGCGGCAGGACGTCGCCAGGGCTGAGGTCGCCGGGGCGGATGCGTTCCTTGTACGGCGTCCACGCCGGAGCGACCACGGCGTCGTCGCCCGGCAGCAACACGACATCGTTGACCGTGACCCGATCGTCGGCGGCGACCCGCGAGAGACTAACCGACCAGTACCACCCGCGGTAGCCCGGTTCGAGTGCCGCGAAATGATGCGAGGCCAGCAGATCGGCGTCGAGCACCGCACCCAGGTGGTCGCCCACCTCGCCACCGGCTGCCTCGACCGCAGCCGCGCGGGCCAGGTCGGCCGCAGAGGCCAGGGTCGGATCGATCGTCTCGGGCATGTGTTCATTGTCGCGCATGACGCCAGGTGCGTCTGCCGCCGGGGTGTCGCGACGGTGCGGCAGGATGGAGGGCATGCACGACGAGGGGACTCCCGCCCACCAGTCCGGTCGAGGCGACGACCAGGACGTCACCCGACCCCTCGACGATGCCACCGACCTCGGGCCGGCCGGGCCGTCAGCGGTCGATCGCATGCGACGTGTGGGCGGGGCGGTCGGTCGCGCTGCCGCGCGCGGCAGCAATGCGGCCTATGTCGGAGCGCGGCGCTTCACCCATTCCGGCGGTGCCGGCGAGAGCGGCCTGTCCCGGCTGTTGGAGCTGCACGCGTTCAACACCGCCGGCGACGCCGCTGTCGCGATCTCGCTGGCCGGCACCCTGTTCTTCACGGTGCCCACCGACGAGGCCAGCGGACAGGTCGCGCTGTTCCTGGTGCTCACGATGCTGCCGTTCGCCGTCGTCGCGCCGCTCATCGGGCCGTTCCTCGACCGGTTCCGGCGCGGCCGGCGCTGGGCCATCGGCGCCACCTTGGCCATTCGTGCGTTCTGCTGTTGGACCCTGGCCGGATCGGTCAACGACGAGTCACCCACGTTCTTCCTCGCGGCGCTGGGCTGCCTCGTGGCCTCCAAGGCCTACGGCGTCACCCGGGCCGCCGCGGTCCCCCGGCTGTTGCCCGATGAGTTCACGCTGGTCAAGGCCAACTCGCGCATCTCCCTCACCGGCACCGCCGCCGCAGCGATCTCGGCGCCGCTCGCGGGGCTCGGCGCCACGATCGGCGCCGAGTGGTCCCTGCGCTATGCGTTCCTGCTGTTCGTGGTCGGCACGATCCTGGCCGTCCTGCTGCCGGCGAAGGTCGATTCCAGCGAAGGCGAGGAGCAGGTCGAGATCTCGCCCACCGGCGAGGTCAGTCGCGGCATCGTGATCCCTCGTGCGGTCGTCAACGCCCTGCGCAGCAACTCGGGTCTGCGGCTGCTGACCGGTTTCCTCACGATCTTCATGGCCTTCTCACTGCGCGAACCACCCGCGTCGATGGGCTGGGACCGCAACGCGACGATCCTGCTCGGGCTGGTCGTCGGTGGTGCCGGCGTGGGCAACACCATCGGTGTCGTGCTGGGCAATCTGCTGAAGTCGCGCGCCCCCGAGGCGGTCGTCGTCGCGGTGTTGATCCTCGACGTCGCGGTCGTCGCGGTCGTGTCGCTGGCGTTCACCTGGTGGACCGCGGTGATCCTGGGCATCACGGTCGGTCTGTGCCAGTCGCTGGGCAAGCTCAGTCTCGACGCGCTGATCCAACGCGATGTCCGTGAGTCGATCCGCACGTCGGTGTTCGCCCGGTCCGAGACCCTGTTGCAGTTGTCCTGGGTCATCGGGGGCATGGCCGGCATCGGCCTGTTCACGATCGACGCCACTCCGCGCACCGGTCTGCTGGTGATCGCCGCGGTCCTGATCGGCTGGCTCGCCTGGGTCGTCACCCGCGCCCGCCAGACCCCCCGCGCCGCTTGAAAGGCGACCACGTGCGAGGTGACCACGGGTCGCGCTCATGAGTCACAGAGTTGCTCTCGCGAGCTGGTGAGACGGACGACAGTCCGCAGGATGGATGCTCGCGAGTGCGAACTGTGTGACTTGTGAGCGCCACGCAACGCAAGCAAGCCGTGACGCGAGATGCAGGAGGCGCCTCAGCCACGCAACCTCACCGAGTCGAGAAGTCCGTCAAGCCGCAACCCCACGAACGCGAGCCACACGAACCCCAAGCGAGCCGGTCAGGTCCAGTCGCCTCCCCACGACTCGGCCGTGACCGGCCTCCCCGCTGGCGACCGGGGTGGAGTGAGCCGTCAGGGTCCGGTCGCCTCCCCGCGACTCGGCCGTGGCCGGCCTCCCCGCTGGCGACCGGGGTGGGGTGAGCCGGTCAAGGTCCGGTCGCCTCTCCGCTCGTACCTCGCTGGCGACCGGCAGAACTCGGTCGCCAGCGACCGAGGAACGAGGGAGCGGGTAGGCGACCACACCCGCCAAACCCACGCAACCACCGACTCCTCACTACCAACCAGTGACTCGCCAGCGGCAACAAGTGACTCGTCAGCGGGGGCTAGAGCTCCAGTTCGTTGGCGACGGCGCGGAGCACCTGGGCGACCGGCTTGGAGGTCTTGCGGTCGGGGTGGCGACCGTGGCGGTAAGCCTCGCCGATGTCGTCGAGCATCCGAATCAGATCCTCGACGATCACGACCATCTCCTCGGGCTTCTTGCGCCGGGCATTGGCCTGATTGCGGGTGACAGAGCCGACGGGGTCGAGCACACGCACCTGCAGGGCCTGATCGCCTCGGGCACCCGAGACGATGCCGAACTCGACGCGCACGCCGGACTTCAACGAGGTGACGCCCTCGGGGAGCGCATCGGCGCGCACGAACACGTCGTCGCCGCCCTCACGACTGAGGAAGCCGAAACCCTTCTCGGCGTCGTACCACTTCACCTTGCCCGTGGGCATGTCGTCACCTTCGCGATCACTGGTCGTTTGAACGACCAGCCTAGTCGGACGGCTCCTGAAGCGGCGTCTCGACCTTCGGAAGATCGCCGGTCCGGCTCTCGTCGAACGTCACGACCACGGTCTGGAACCCCTTGTGCCGTTGCGACTTGGCATAGGCGGCATACGCCTTCTGGTCCGCGCTGGTCAGGATCACGTTGTCCGTGAACGGCGTGAGCAACGCCCGCGGGTAGAGCTTGCGACGCAGCACCACGTTCAGCTCGAGCCCGAGCACGACCATGATCGCCGCGATGTAGATGAACGCGATCAGGCCCAGGACCAGCGCGAACGTGCCGTTCATCTGGCTCGCCTTGCCGATCACGTTGCGGACGTACGTGTTGCCGACCCACTGCAGCCCCTGCCACAACAGGGCCGTCACGAATGCTCCGGGGAAGACCGACCGAATGCCGGCGCGGCCGAGGCTGAGCAGCCGGAACAGGCCGACGAAGATCGCGACGGTCAGGCAGAAGCCGAGGCCGCGGATGATCCAGCGCAGGCGCTCCTCGACATCGGCGCCGAACGAGTCCGGATTGGCCAGCAGCGACGAGACGATGGCCAGGGCCAAGATGCCCAGGCCCGCGATGCTCAGCAGGACCAGACTGCGAAAGCGCATCAGGAACGGGTTCGCCCGGCTGTTGCGCGGTACCGACCAAGCGATATTGGCCGCGTTCTGCGCCGCCTGCCCCAGCCCCATCGCGCCGTAGATCGCGGCGACCGCGCCGATCGCGATCGCCGTGGGACTGCCGGTCAGGCCCTCGGGACGGCCCAACTGGTCGCCGATGATCGGGAACTGGCTGAGGGCCGAGTCCAGCAGTCGGTCGCGCAGGTCGGGATTGCCGTCGAGCACGAAGCCGAGGATCGACGAGCCCATCAGCATCATCGGGAAGATCGCGATGAAGGCGTAGTAGGTGATGATCGCCGAGAGGTAGGCGCCCTGATCGTCGAAGTACTTGTAGATCACCGCGAGCGGGAATCCGACGACCGGGTGTTTGCGCTGGAACCGGTCGAGCCGGTCGACGACGCGCTTCACGGGACGCTCGGCTGAAGGTAGGGGCGCAGGGCCGCCACGACGGCGTCGAACCGCGGTTCGTCGAGTACCGCGCCCTCACGCCGGATCTCGCCGGGATCGACGCGGATGAGCCGGTTCAGCCGCACTTCGCTGGGTCGTCCGCGCGGATCCCACGGTCCGGCGCCGAGGTCGAACCAGAAGCGGCCGGCGCGGGCTTCCTGCTCCTCGTCGCGGTCGTGGTCCTTCGACGTCATCATCAGCCCGATCAGGCCCTCGCCCTCGCGGGCGATCAACAGGACGGGGCGATCCTTGCCTTGCGCCGGATCGTCCTCGTACGGCACCCACGTCCACACGACCTCGCCCGGGTCGGGGCGACCGTCCGGCTTCGGCGCGTAGGCGATCTCCACGTCGTCAGCGTAGTGGGCCGTCCGTCCGGAGTCCGGTCACTCGAAGGCCGGGAGTTCGCGCTTCATGACCTTGCCGGTGGGATTGCGGGGCAACTCGTCGAGGAACATCGTGCGCCGCGGGACCGCGAAGCGGGCGACGCGCTCCTTGGCGTAGGCCACGACCTCGCCCTCGCTGAGGATCACGCCCTCTCGCACGACGACGTACGCCGCCAGACATTGGCCCCACTGCGGATCGGGGATCCCGGTGACCACGACATCGGCCACGTCCGGATGCTCGATCAGGGCATCCTCCAATTCCCGCGGGAACACGTTCTCGCCACCGGAGATGATCATGTCGTCGTCGCGGCCCGAGACGAACAGCCGGCCGTCGGCGTCGAAGTGACCGAGATCGCCGGTGCTCATCAGGCCGTCGGCGAACGACTTGGTGTTGCCGTCGGTGTACCCGCCGAACGGCATGTCGTTGCCGACATGAATGACGCCCGTCTCGCCCTGCGGCACCTCGCGGCCTTCGGCGTCGAGGATCTTCACCTGCGTGCGGAACGGCGGCCGTCCGGCGGTGCCGGGCGCGGCTCGCAGATCCTCCGGTGAGGCGATCGTGACCCAGCCGGTCTCGGTCGCTCCGTAGAAGTTGTAGACCGAGTCGGTGAACGTGTCCATGAAGTGATTGGCCAGGTCACCGGCGAGCGCCGATCCGCTCGACGCGGTGATGCGCAGCGACGACACATCGGTGCGCGCGATGACCTCGGGATCGGCGTCGACGAGCCGCTGCATCATCAGCGGCACCACGACCAGCACCTCGGCGCGGTAACGCTCGATGTCCTGCAGCACCTGGGCCGGATCGAACCGGCGACGCAGCACGTACGTGGGCGCCGTCGACAGCGCGAAGCCGAAGTTGATGAGTCCCCAGGAGTGGAACAGGGGCGAGGCGAGCACGATCGTGGAGTTCCCGCTGAACGGGATCGCGCCGAAGAACGACACCAAGGGCTTGAGATCCTGCGGTTCCTCGCGCTTGGCGCCCTTGGGCAGACCGGTGGTGCCGGAGGTGAAGATCACGACGCTGCCGTGTTTCGCCGGAGCCTTGGGGGCGGTCGTCGGATGACCGCGCAGCAGGTCCTCGACGGCCGGGATGTCGGCCTGGTCGGTGTCGGCCCACGTCAGGACGACCTCGTCACGCGGCACATCGGCCGCGACGGGTAGGAACTCCTCGTCGAGCATGACCAGCCGGGCCGACTCGCGCTTCGCGAGCTCGCCCAGCTGGGCCTGGCTGGCCATCGTGTTCAGCAGGAGGACGCGGCCGCCGAGCTGCATGATCGCGATCATCGCCATCACCATGTAGCGGTGATTGCGGGCCAGCAACGCGACCGAGTCGCCGGGCCGCAGACCGCGTTCGCGCAGCGCGTGGGTCAGCTGATTGACCTGGTGGGCCAGTTCGCGCCAGGTGATCTGACCCGCGTCGTCGATGATCGCGAGCTGGTTCGGGAACCGCTTAGCGCACGCATGCATGCCCGACGGGAACCCGGGACCCCACTTGACCAGCTGCATCCCGGCGCCGATGGCGCGGTGCGGCCAGGTCGGCGCGATCAGGCCGATCTGCCGGAAGACCTTCAGCGTGTATGCGAGCTCGCCCATGGGCGGCAGCGTAACAACCGGTTACTCGCGAGTCACCAGGATCTGGGTCACGTCACCTCGGCCAGTTCGGCGGTCTCGTCCTCGGTGAAGATCCGCGACCGGATGATGAACCGATGACCCGTCGGGCCTTCGATCGAGAAGCCGGCGCCACGGCCGGCCACCACGTCGATCGTGATGTGCGTGTGCGACCAGTAGGCGAACTGCTCACGTGAGATGTAGACCGGGACGGGCTCCGTCAGGCCGACATCCAGATCGCCCAGGTGGACATCGGAGGCACCGGTCAGGAACGTGCCCTGGGTGTAGCACATGGGCGCCGAGCCGTCGCAGCATCCGCCGGACTGGTGGAACATCAGCGGCTGCCCGTGGGTGGTGCGCAGCTCGCGCAGCAGCGCAGCCGCGTCATCGGTGACGTCGACGCGTGACACGGTCATGGCGTCCTCCTAGAAGCTGGAAGAAAGGGCGGGTGGTCCGACCCGTCGGGAGCCGGACCACCGCCGGTCGTTCAGAAGAAGCACGAGCCTCCGGCTCAGAAGAAGCCCTGCGCGTTCTGTGAGTACGAGACGAGCAGGTTCTTCGTCTGCTGGTAGTGGTCGAGCATCATCGCGTGGTTCTCACGGCCGATGCCCGACGACTTGTAGCCGCCGAACGCGGCGTGCGCCGGATAGGCGTGATAGCAGTTCGTCCACACCCGGCCGGCCTGGATGTCGCGCCCGGCACGGTAGGCCGTGTTGGTGTCGCGCGACCAGACGCCGGCGCCGAGGCCGTACAGCGTGTCGTTCGCGATGCTCATCGCGTCGTCGTAGTCGTCGAATCCGGTGACCGAGACGACGGGTCCGAAGATCTCCTCCTGGAAGATGCGCATCTTGTTGGTGCCCTGGAAGATCGTGGGCGCCACGTAGTAGCCACCCGACAGATCGCCGCCCAGGTCGACCCGCTCGCCGCCGGTGATGACGCGAGCGCCCTCCTGCACGCCGATGTCGATGTAGGACAGGATCTTCTCGAGCTGGTCGTTGGACGCCTGGGCACCGATCATGGTGTCGGTGTCGAGCGGATTGCCCTGCACGATCTTCTTGGTGCGCTCGGTCGCCGCGGGCAGGAACTGCTCGAGGATCGAGTTCTGGATCAGCGCACGGCTCGGGCAGGTGCAGACCTCGCCCTGGTTGAGCGCGAACATCGTGAAGCCCTCGAGCGCCTTGTCGTAGAACGCATCGTCGGCGTTCGCGACATCCTCGAAGAAGATGTTGGGGCTCTTGCCGCCCAGTTCCAACGTGACCGGGATCAGGTTCTGGCTCGCGTACTGCATGATGAGCCGGCCGGTCGTGGTCTCGCCGGTGAACGCGATCTTGCGGATACGACTACTCGACGCCAGCGGGGCGCCGGCCTCGGCACCGAAGCCGTTGACGATGTTGAGCACACCGGGCGGCAGCAGGTCGCCGATCAGGTCGATCAGCAGCATGATCGATGCAGGTGTCTGCTCGGCCGGCTTGAGCACGACCGCATTGCCCGCCGCAAGGGCCGGCGCCAGCTTCCATGTGGCCATCAGCAGCGGGAAGTTCCAGGGGATGATCTGGCCGACGACGCCCAACGGCTCGTGGAAGTGGTACGCGACCGTGTCGTCGTCGATCTGCGACAGGTGGCCCTCCTGGGCCCGGATCGCCCCGGCGAAGTACCGGAAGTGATCCACGGCCAGCGGCAGATCGGCGGCCATGGTCTCGCGGACCGGTTTGCCGTTGTCCCAGGTCTCACCGACCGCGAGCATCTCGAGGTTCTGCTCGATGCGATCGGCGATCTTGTTCAGGACGACGGCGCGTTCGGCCGGCGACGTCTTGCCCCAGGCGGGCGCGGCCGCATGCGCGGCGTCGAGTGCCGCCTCGATGTCCTCGGCGGTGCCGCGAGCGATCTCGCAGAATACCTTGCCGTTGACCGGCGACACGTTCTCGAAGTACTGGCCCTTGACGGGAGCGACATATTCGCCGCCGATCCAGTGGTCGTAGCGGGACTTGTAGGAGACGACGGCTCCCTCGGTCCCGGGCTGTGCGTAGACGCTCATGGTGAGCTCCGATCTCGGTTTCGGGTGGTCTGAACGGACGTGACCGTAGTCACAGGCTCGTTGCCCGGCCGTTGCCGCAACGTTGCAGTCCGGGGCCCGCCTCTGCCGGAGAGCACGGTCGTCGGGCCGATCCGCGTCATATCGGCCTGTTCGGCTCGTCTCATCACCAACACACGAGTCGAGGAGGGCTGACATGGTCTCGATGATTCTGATCGGCGCGGGGGTCGCGCTCATGATGTTCGACGTCACCCGGCAGGCTCGCCGCGTGCCGGCGCCACGCCACCGCGAGGAGACGCGATGATCTACGCCGTCGCGGGTTCGGCGATCGTGGTCATCGGGCTCGTCCTGTTCGCCGGATGGTCGATGCGGCCCGCCAAAGGCACCGGGAAACACCGGGCCTAGGGGGCGAACTCGGCGTCGAGTCGCGCGACATGCGCGGCGACCTGGGCATGACGCGGTGAGCCGTGGGGCAGCACCCGCAGGATGTGTTCCCAGATCTCCAGATCGTCACGCCCATGAGGCGTGTCGGCGAACGACAGCAGCGCATCGGCGCCGTCGGATGCCAGGAGGGCCGAGCGCAAGGTCATATGGACCTCGTCGCGCAGCTCCTCGACGGCGGGCGCCGTCGACTGCGGGAGGATCGGGCCGCGGTAGAGCGTGACGGCCTGCCGCAGCTGCCCTTCGCTCAGGCGGTCGCGCACCCGGGTGACGTCGGTGTCGAGCCGTGTCGCCAGCCGGTAGGGCCGTGACGCGAGCTCGAGCGGCCCGAGCGCCGAGCGAAGGCGTGAGAGTTCGGCCCGCACCGTCACCTCGGCCTGTTCGTCGTCGTTGAGCGCCACGGCCAGCTCGGCCGCCGAGTAGCCGTCGCCGGACTCGGCGAGCAGGAGCAGCAGCTCGCTGTGCCGCAGGCTCAACCGGCTCGACGTGCTGCCGTACCGCAGCTCGGCGCCATGGCGGCCCAGGACGTCGAGCGTCGGGTTCGTCCATTCGATGTCGATCGTCGTGCTCGTGTGCGCTCGTGGCGCGAGGCGGGTCAGTCGCAGCTCGGCCTCGACCGCCGCGACCGTGGCGCGGACGACGGTCAGGCCCTGCGGCGTGGCAACCTCGTCGCCGCCCGTCACGTCGAGGACACCGAGGACGGCTCCGGTGTCGGGATCGTGGATGGGTGCGGCCGAGCAGCTCCAGGGCGTGACGTGGCGGGCCAGGTGCTCAGGCCCGAAGATCTGGACCGGGCTGTCGAGTGCGAGCGCGGTGCCGGGGGCGTTGGTGCCGGCGCTGATCTCGCTCCAGTCGGCGCCCGGGACGAAGTGCATGCCTTCCGCACGGGCGCGCAGCCACGGCGATCCCTCGACCCAGAGCAGTTGTCCGGCCGCATCGCTCACGGCGACCAGGAGTCCGGCCTCGGTCGCGCTCTCGACCAGCAGCCGCCGGATGACCGGCATCGCGGCGGCCAGCGGGTGCGCCGACCTGATGTCTTCGAGGGCGTCGTCGTCGAGTCGGATCGCGGCCAGCGCGGCCTCGGGGTCCAGGCCACCCTCGATACTGCGGCGCCACGAGTCGGCCACGACCCGCCGCAGGCCCGGGTCGGTCCGCCCGCTGGCGACGAAAGCGTCGTGCGCGGCCTCCAGGTGACGCGTCAACGCCGCCGGGTCGGCGCCCGGAGGCATCGCGAGGTCGTTACTACGGCCCATGGCCCGAGTGTACGCAGCCGATGTGACTGCGATCACGGTCAGGACGTCGGCGCCAGCAGCCCTGCGATGGTGCGGATCTCCTCGGCGCTGCCGCAGCTGAGCAGCAGGGTCGTCACGCCGGTGTCCTCCCAGGCGGCGACCTTGGCCCGCACCTCGTCCTCGCTGCCGATGATGTGCAGCTCGTCGACCAGGTCGTCCGGGATCAGTCCCGCCGCCTCGTCCTTGCGCCCGTCGAGGTAGAGGCGCTGCACCTCCGCGGCCAGATCCTCATAGCCCATCCGCACGAACACCCGATTGTGGAAGTTCGCCTTCTCCGCGCCCATGCCGCCCATGTACAGCGCGATGACGGGCCGCAGGAAGTCCATCACGGCGGACTTCTCCTCCGCGCTCCTGGTGATCTGCAGGTGGCAGGTGGCGGCGATCTCGAAGTCGTCGCGCGATCGACGGGCACCGGGTCGCGCGAAGCCCTCGTCGAGCCACTCCGCGTACATGCCGGCCGACCGCGGCGTGTAGAACAGCGGGATCCAGCCGTCGGCGATCTCGGCGGTCTGCGCCACGTTCTTCGGGCCCTCGGCGCCGAGCCAGATCGGGATGTCGGCGCGCAGTGGGTGTGTGATCGACTTCAGCGGCTTGCCGAGTCCGGTCGACCGGTCGCCGGTCAGTGGCAGCGGGTAGTGAGGACCGTCGTTGACGACGGGAGCCTCGCGGGCCAGCACCTGGCGGACGATGTCGATCACCTCGCGGGTCCGGGCCAGCGGCTTGGCGAACTCCTGCCCGTACCAGCCCTCGACGACCTGCGGGCCGCTGACGCCCATGCCCAGGATCATCCGCCCGCCCGACAGGTGGTCCAGGGTCAGTGCGTGCATCGCGATCGAGGTGGGTGTGCGGCCGGACATCTGGACGATCGACGTGCCGAGCCGCACCCGCGACGTCTCGCGGCCCCACCAGGCCAGTGGGGTGAAGGCGTCCGATCCGTAGGCCTCGGCGGTGAAGATCGCGTCGAACCCGTTCTCCTCGGCCGCCGCGACGAGCTCCGCGTGGTTGGTGGGCGGCTGCGCGCCCCAGTACCCGAGCTGCAGTGCAAGCTTCATGCCTCCACAGCTTGCCAGATCCGCCGGCGCCTGATCCCCGCGAGTGGCGCAAGTTGGTCGGTCTGACGCCACGGAATCAGCAAGAGTGCGCACTCGCGGGGAAGGGGGAACGGGACGACGACGCCCCCGCACCCGGAAGGGTGCGGGGGCGTCGTGATGCGTGGGTCAGAAGCCCATGCCGCCCATGTCGCCCATGTCGGGGGCGCCGCCCATCGGAGCGGCGGGCTCCGGCTTGTCGGCGACGACCGCCTCGGTCGTGAGGAACAGGGCCGCGATGCTGGCCGCGTTCTGCAGCGCCGAACGGGTCACCTTGGCGGGATCGATGATGCCCTCGGCGATCATGTCGACGTAGTCGCCCGTGGCCGCGTTCAGGCCGTGACCGGCAGCGAGGCCGGCGACCTTCTCCGCCACGACGCCGCCCTCGAGGCCGGCATTGACCGCGATCTGCTTCAGCGGGGCCGAAGCGGCCGCCTTGACGATCGCAGCACCCGTGGCCTCGTCGCCCTCGAGCGACAGCTTCTCGAACGCCGCCGTGGTGGCCTGCACCAGGGCCACGCCGCCGCCGGCGACGATGCCCTCCTCGACGGCCGCCTTCGCGTTGCGGACGGCATCCTCGATGCGGTGCTTGCGCTCCTTCAGCTCGACCTCGGTGGCCGCGCCGACCTTGATGACCGCGACACCGCCGGCCAGCTTGGCCAGGCGCTCCTGGAGCTTCTCGCGGTCGTAGTCCGAGTCCGAGTTCTCGATCTCGGCCTTGATCTGGTTGACGCGACCGGCGATCTGGTCGGCCGAGCCGCCGCCCTCGACGATGGTGGTCTCGTCCTTGGTGGTGACGACCTTGCGGGCCGTGCCGAGCAGCGTGAGATCGGCGTTCTCGAGCTTGAGGCCGACCTCCTCGCTGATGACCTCGCCGCCGGTGAGGATCGCGATGTCGGCCAGCATGGCCTTGCGGCGGTCACCGAAGCCGGGGGCCTTGACGGCGACCGACTTGAACGTGCCCTTGAGCTTGTTGACGATCAGGGTGGCCAGCGCCTCGCCCTCGATGTCCTCGGCGATGATGACCAGCGGCTTGCCGGTCTGCATGACCTTCTCCAGCACGGGGACCATGTCCTTGACCGAGCTGATCTTGCTGTTGACGATCAGGATGTACGGGTCGTCGAGCACCGTCTCCATCGAGGCCGGGTCGGTGACGAAGTAGCCCGACAGGTGGCCCTTGTCGAAGCGCATGCCCTCGGTGAGCTCCAGCTCGAGGCCGAACGTGTTCGACTCCTCGACCGTGATGACGCCTTCCTTGCCGACCTTGTCCATCGCCTCGGCGATGATCTCGCCGACCGTGGTGTCAGCGGCCGAGATGGAAGCGGTCGAAGCGATCTGCTCCTTGGTCTCGACGTCCTTGGCCATACCCAGCAGCTGGCTGCTGATGGCCTCGACGGCCGTCTCGATGCCCTTCTTCAGGCCCATCGGGTTGGCGCCGGCGGCGACGTTACGCAGGCCCTCGCGCACGAGCGCCTGGGCCAGGACGGTGGCAGTGGTGGTGCCGTCGCCCGCGACGTCGTCGGTCTTCTTGGCGACTTCCTTGACGAGCTCGGCACCGATCTTCTCGTAGGGATCCTCGAGCTCGATCTCCTTGGCGATGGAGACACCGTCGTTGGTGATGGTGGGCGCACCCCACTTCTTCTCCAGCACGACGTTGCGGCCCTTCGGGCCGAGGGTCACCTTCACCGCGTCGGCAAGCTGGTTCATGCCGCGCTCGAGGCCGCGACGGGCCTCCTCGTTGAACGCAATGGTCTTAGACATGGATGAGTAGTCCTCGAATGAGATTGGGAAGAACTAGCACTCTCACTATACGAGTGCTAATCAACGCTCGGCAACGAGGTGCCCCGGAATCCGCTACGAGCGAACGTCGTAGGTCAGCGTGACGAACTGTCCTGAGCGCTTGACCTCGGACAACGTCAGTCGATCCGATCCGATGACGCGCGGCAGCAACGGCGCTCCGGCGCCGAGGGTGGCCGGCGCGATCGTGGCCACCACACGGTCGAGCAGGCCGGCGTCGGCGAACTGCCCGACTAGGTCTCCCCCGCCCATCAGCCAGACGTCCTTGCCATCGGCGGCCGCGACCATGTCGGCGTGCGCCTGTTCCACGGGAGCCTGCGTGAATCGGATGTCGGCGCCTTCGACGACCGGTTGGTCGTCGCGGTGCGTGAACACCCAGGCCGGACGGTCGCCGTACCACTCCTGCCACTTCTCCGGATGCTCGAGCAGCGACTCCTGCTCGACGACCCACCGATAGGTCGAGGACCCCATGGCCAGCGGGCCCACGCTCGCGTAGAACGCCTCCATGTCGGCCTGCACCTCGGGGCCGTGTTCGACCGCGAACAGCCAGTCGAGCGAATGATCCGGAGTCGCCAGGAAGCCGTCGAGCGTCGTAGCGGTGTAGTAGACGGTCGCCATGCCATCGACGGTAGACCCGACCTCAGACACCGTGCCGCGCAGCGGTGCGCATCAAACACCGTGCCGCGCAGCGGTGCGCATCAAACACCGTGCCGCGCAGCGGCATCAAACACCGTGCCGCGCAGCGGTGCGCATCAAACACCGTGCCGCGCAGCGGTGCGCATCAAACACCGTGCCGCGCAGCGGTGCGCATCAAACACCGTGCCGCGCAGCGGTACGCGTTAGACGCTGAACAGCAGGAACAGGCCCGTGAACGTGTAGACGACCATCAGGACGAGCATCGCGAGCTGGCCCGTGAGCCGGTGCGCCTTCGGCAGCAGCACCAGCGCGCGATCGTGGGCGGCGATCACCGCGAGCACGTGGCCGGCGACGACGAACCCGACCTTGAGCGCCGCGAGGGTCGACGTGTGGGTCGACAGGAAGTACGAGATGCCGGGCTCGCCGAACGGCTCCCAGCCCCGGCCGAACGGGTCGAGTAAGGCGTAGAACGCCTGCTGTCCCTTCTCGAGCAGGTAGGTCAGATAGTGGGCGAAGATATAGCCGACCACGATCGGTACCAAGGAGTGCGCCATCAGACCGGGCAGTCGTCGCCGTTCCTCGGGCGACACGCCACCGGTCGCGATCGAGGCGCCGACGAACAGGACGGCGACGACGACGCAGAATCCGATCAGCGTCAGCGAGTGGACGGCACCCGACAACGTCTGGCTCTGCCAGAACTGCGAGGCCGAGAAGCTGTCATAGGCGGTGGATCCCAGCAGGACCGCGAGCACCGCCACCAGTCCGGGATGCACCGGCACCGATGGCAACGAGCGCAACGGGTTATGCAGCGCCCAGCGCCCGTCGCGGACGAACGGGGACAGCCGCGCCACGATCGCCGAGTACACGTCGAACGGATCGGCGCGGTCGAACCACGTCGGCCCGAACAGGACGCCGCCGGTCACCGTGACGGCCACGTAGATCGCGACCCACCAGCACATCGCCGCGACCGATCCGGGGTCGGGCGAGGCCAGCTCGAGCCAGACGAAGGCGAGCAGGCCCAGGGCGGCCGGCCAGTAGCCGAGCCGCGCCGGGTAGGAGAAGAACCCGCCGGGCCGGCCGAGCAGGCGGCCCACTCCGGCCTGGATCGTGCGCCACGGCGAGAGATCGCGCCAGACATGGCCGAACAGCAGCGCGACCGGAACCAGGCCGACCCACACGAAGATGTAGACCGCCTGGAGACCGCCGTTGTCCCCGTCGTTCGAGCCGAGGAACAGCGCCCCGAGGATCCAGGCGCCGAGGATCGCGCCCAGCACCGCCAGCCAGGCGCGGCGCGGGCGCTCGATGGACACCGTCTCGGCGGTGAAGCGGGGTTCCTTCCAGGCCAATGCCAGTACCGCGAACGAGATGGTCAACGCCCACGAGGCGCCCACCATCGCGTACAGGAACGGGATCGGCAGATCGGTCGATCCGCCCAGGCCGTGCTGGGGAAAGATCAACGAGGCCGTCATCTCACCAACACCTTCCCGCCCGACTCGCCAGCGCTCGCCGGGCCGGCGACCCGAGGACAGAACCACCGATCACCAGCGCGGAGGCCGGCCACGACCGAGGCGCGGGAAGGCGCTCGCACGCTCATCGACTCGCTCGGCTCGGTCAGCTCGCCCGCAGCGTCACGGCTTGACGACGAGCTGGACGATCGTGACGTCGAGGTGATGGGACTCGACGGCCACCTGACCGGGCGTCTGGAGCGTGAACGTCATCTTGAGCGGCTGATCGCTCGGTTCGACCTCGAGTGAGTGCTCGGGATCGGAGTGCACGTGGATCTCGTCGGCGGCGTCCGAGGTCACGTTCAGCAGCACGGGCTGGCCGACCTTCACCTCGACCCGCTTGCCCTGCGGCGTGACCTTCCCGTTCGCGATCGTGATGTCGACGATCACCGGCTGGGAGTCCTTCAGTTGCTTCTCCATCGCCTCGGTACGCTGCTCGGCCTCCTTCTTCGCCTGCTCGAGCGACTGGTCGGCCGTCGGTGTCGGCTGCGGGTCGTCGTCGGATCCGCTGCACCCTCCGGCCACCAGGGCCACGGCGAACACCAACGCGGTGAGCTTCGTCTTCATTCGTCCTCCCCCGATTCGAGTGCCCGCCGGAGCGTCTCATTCTCCTCGCGCTCGGCGAGCCGGTCCTTGCGTGCGATGTACAGCACGACGCCGACCACGACGATCGCCGGCACGAAGGCCGGGATCGCCAGCAGCGCAGCGTGATGCGCGTAGAGCTGCTCGCCCAGGTCAGGCGTCATACGTCAGACGTCGCCCGGTCGTCGACCGTGGCGAGTTCGGTCTCGACGGCGCGGCCGATGCGGTTCGCGGCGACACCGATGCCGAGCACGATGCCCAGGCTGCACAACAACACCACCAGATTCGCCGCACCCCACAGCCAGGCCGGGTGGTCGTCATTGCGCTCGCGCTGCAGGATGTCGATCTCGGGAATGAACGGCCGCGTGAACGACGCCTCGGTGGGCAACTCCTCGGCGCCGAGCGCCTCGTCGGCCGGCAGGTAGATCGGCACGGCGGTCAGCATGCGGCCGTCCTGGACCCGTAGCAACGTCTTCCAGTTGCCGCCGATCGGGACCGGCTTGGTCGACTCCCAGGTGTTGTCCCCCGTGCGCTTGAGGCGATCGGTCACGACACCCTCGCCGCCACCTTGCCAGGCGGTGATCTGGACCCAGGTCGGATGGTCGTCGACCAGTCCCGGCGTGAGCTCGACGGATGCGGTGATCTCGGGAGCCGACTGCGTGCCGACCGCGGTGACCTGGAACGTTGCGGAGGCGTTCTTCGGCACCGTGGCGTGCAGGCCGTTGCCGACCGCGATCGCGGTCACGAGCACCGAGCCGACCATGATCGATCGACCGATGGCGGGACGCGGCAGACGCCCCTGCAGGCCGAGCGCGAACAGCGCACCGCACAAGCCGGCGGCGATGCCCACCGGGATCGTCATGGCCAGACCCTCGGCCCACATGTCCTGGGCCCACGGGAACTGGAACACGCGCTCGGCCCAGAGCAGCTCGGTGACCGAGCCGACCGTCGCGATGAGCAGACCGCCGACGGCACCGAACCACAAGGGCTTGTTCTTGAGCCGGCTGATGGCCAGCAGCTCGATGAGCACCGCGCTGCCGAGGTAGAGCGGGAAGACGTTCTCGGCCTGGCCGAAGAAGTCGGTGATGAGGAACGCGACGATGCCGCGGACCAGCAGGAAGAACACGGCGGCGGCGATGGCGGCGCCCGGACCGACGTACAACCGAGCGGCCACCAACGCGATGCCGGCGGCGATCGCGATCATCAGCGGCTCGAACACGAACCGGAACTGGGCGATGCCGAAGTCGAACTCGGCCTGGAACACCGACAGGCCGATCAGGAGACCGCCGAATGCCATGGACAGCATCGCCGTGTCGAGCCAGGCCGGCTTCTCCAATCCCTTGGTCTCGAATGCGAAGTCGGCCTCGCGGTGCAGCATGATGATGCCCGCGGTCGACAGGCCGGCTCCGCCGATCAGCATCAGATGGGTCGGACCCCACAGCGTGACGTCCTGGCCGAACAGCCGGTGCCAGACGTCGTCGAGCGGGAAACCGATCAGGGCGTAGAGGCCGCAGGCGGCGATGAAGATGCCGCTGACCGGGGCGTACCAGCTGCGCGTGATGCGCACCGAGGCGATGCCCGGCTTCTGGCCGTCGCGCGGGAACACCACCGCCGACATGCCGGCCACGAACAGTGCGAACAGCCCGTACAGGATCAGGTAGTGCGCCGGATTGGCCAGCGGCCCCGCGTCGCGACCGCGGCCGGCGTGCAGGCTGACGTCCCACAGGAAGCCGAGCAGTGCCACGACCAGCGAGCTGGCGACGAACATCGTCGGGATGATGTTCCAGCCCGGCGTCTGGAAGCGTGCACCCAGGCGGTCGCCTAGCTTCTGGAACCACTCGATGCGGTGGGTGCGATGCGCCCAGGCGATCCACATCAACACCACGGTCACGACACCGGCAGCGACGCTCAGGCCGATGACCTGGTCCAGTGCGGCGCCCCCGACGGGAGGCGGTTCGGCTGCGACGAAGGAAGACATACCGCGAGTATGGACGGGGCTATGTGACATGGCAAGTGTCAGATGAACACCGTGTTACACGTCACCCGCGCTCGAGCGAACGCGGAGCGTCAGGCTCCGACGACGTCGTGCGCCTCGCGCCCCTTGGGCCCGTCGACCACCTCGAACGTCACCGACTGCCCGTCATCGAGCGTCTTGTAGCCGTCGGACGCGATCTTCGACCAGTGGACGAAGACGTCGTCCTGGCCGTCGACCTCGATGAACCCGTAGCCCTTCTCGGCGTTGAACCACTTGACGGTCCCTTGCGCCATGCCGCCCACTCCCACCTGTTCGCGCTCGGCGACCACCCGCCATGGCCGCCTGCGCCGAGCCTACCCAGGATGACCGGGGTACGACAGGCCCTCCTCGCCTCGTCTCGTCGACCCGGTCAGCTCAGCACATACGAGACCTTGACTTCGGTGAAGAACTCGATCGCCCGACGGCCCTGTTCCTTGGGCCCGAAGCTCGACTGCTTTCGTCCACCGAACGAGACATGCGGATCGACACCGGCGGTCGGGAGGTTGACCATGACCATGCCCGCCTCGGCGCCCGCGCGGAATCGGTCTGCATGACGTAGTGACTGTGTGCAGATTCCGGCCACCAGACCGAACTCGGTCGCGTTGACCGCCTCGAGCCCTTCATCGAACGAATCGACCGAATGCACCGAGACGACCGGTCCGAAGACCTCGTCGCGTACGAAAGGATGCTCGGGTCGTCCTCCAACGATGACGGCCGGCTGGAGGAAATGACCTTCGGTGTCTCGACTCAGCACTTTCCCGCCCAGGACGCTCACGCCCTCGGTGGATCGTGCCATGTCCAGATAGGAGACGTCCTCTGCCATCTGGACCGCATCAACCACCGGTCCGATCCGCGTCGCCGGGTCCGTGGCATGTCCAACGCGCAGTACATCGACAGCCGTGCGGAGACCATCGACGACCTCGGCGTAGCGGGCGGCGTGGACGTAGATGCGACGAGACGCCGTGCACCGCTGGCCCGTGGAGAAGAATCCGGCGTCGATAGCGCACGAGAGCGCGGTGTCCAGGTCCGCATCGTCCATGATCAGCAGCGCGTTGTTGCCCCCCATCTCGAGTTGGACAGGGGCCAATCGTGCCGCGAGTTCGAGCGCGATCTGGCGGCCGACCGGAGTGGATCCGGTGAACGTCACCGCGTCGACCTCCGGGTCCGCGATCAGTGCTCGGCCCACCGTCGATCCGCTACCCAGCACCAGGTTGAAGACACCCGGCGGGAATCCTGCCTGCTCGATCTCGCGAGCGAGCATGAAGGCGCAGGCAGGAGTGACCTCGGCCGGTTTGAGCACGACGGCATTGCCATAGGCCAGCGCTGGCGCCGTCTTCCAAGCAGGGATGGCGAGTGGAAAGTTCCATGGCGTGATGATGCCGACGACGCCTCTCGGCTCGTACTCGGTCAACACCCTGACGCTCTCACGCGTCGAAGCCTGGACATCGCCCGTGACCCGCAAGGCCTCTCCACTGAAGAAGCGGAAGATGTGGGCGGCACGCCGAACCTCGCCCAGCGCCTCCGCGGCCGTCTTGCCTTCCTCACTACTCAGCAGATGTGCCCACTGCTGTTCGCGATCCAGGATCCCTCGCGCCACCGCTTCGAGCAGATCGGCTCTCACCTGGGGCGAAGTCGCCGCCCACGCCGGTTGTGCGTCTCGGGCCGCCCGGACCGCGGACGCGACGTCCTCGCCAGTGACGGCCCGCCAGGTCGAGACCGTTTCGGCCAGGTTTGACGGATTGCTCCGCGAGCGCACCGGTCCGTCGCCATCGACCCAGGTGCCACCGATATACGAGAGAGCCTTTTGCATACAAAGATGCTATCAGGAATCTTCCCCAGGGAAGAGGCGATCGAGCACAATTCCACGCGCACGAGACATATGCTTTACTGCTATATCAAAGGCAAGATCTGGGTCTTGTGTGCATATCGCCTCGATGAGCGCCAGGTGTTCGTCCGCCGACGCCCGAAGCTCCGAAACTGTGTACAATGGTGCCATCCTGACTCCCAGTTGCAACGCACGATTGGCCTGGATGAGGCGCTCGAGGCGCTCGTTGTGCGAGTACTGCCCGATCAGGGTGTGCAGATAGTCGTTCAGGTCGACCCGTTCTGTGCGCAAGGTCGCAGCGTGGTCCGCGTGCGGGCGAAAGTTGCGCAATGTGTCGCGTTCCTGCGCAGTCGCCCGTTCTGCGGCCAGGCGAGCAGCCAATCCTTCGAGGGCACACCGCACCTCATAGACGTCATCGACTTCCTCACGGGTGAACCGGTGCACCTTCCAACGCCTGCGGTGCGAGTCGATCAGGCCGTCGGCCGCCAGCCGCTGCATCGCCTCGCGGACGGGCGTACGGGAGACCTCCAACCGGGCGGCGAGGTCCTCCTCGGTCAACGGGGCGCCTGGAGTCAGCAGGCCATGAGTGATCTCCCACTTGACGTGATCGTAGACATGGCTGGCCCGACTGGAGCTCGCTGCGCTGTTCGACATCTTGGTCCGTTCGCTCGACGACTCACTCGCGACGCATCGTATCGACGCTCGCCCACATCCAGATGGCGCGAGGCCGAGGCGGCCACGTCACAACCGCAGCTCGATCAGCCCGGGTCCACGCGTGCGGAGAGCCTCGGCCAAGATCTCGGAGAAGTCCCCGGCATCCGTCACCGTCCACCCTCGGGCCCCGCAACTGCGGGCGAGCGCCGCGAAGTCCGGGTTCTGTAGATCAGTTCCGTAAGGACGGCCGGGATAGGCCCGGTCCTGGTGGCTGCGAATGGTGCCGTATCGACCGTTGTTGAACAGCAGGATGGTGATGTCGGCGTCATGACTGACGGCCGTCATCAGTTCCTCCACCGTCATCATCAGGCAGCCGTCGCCAGCGAACACGATCGCGGGGCGCGCCGGGTACGCGAACGTCGCTCCGATACCCGCGGGGAGCCCGAAGCCCATCGCTCCGCTCGTTGGTCCGAACTCGCTCGGGTACTGGTCATACGACATGAACCTGCGGGCCCACACCGTGTAATTGCCGGCACCCATCGAGATCATCGCGTCGGCGGGCAACTGGCGTCGCAACTCCTCCATGATCGGGATGTACTGCCGATCACTCGAGGCCGACCGGGGATCGCTGGCGATGGACCACTCCCGGTGCAGCGTGCGCATCCACTCCCGGCGTGATGGCGAACCAGGCTCGTCGAGCGGCAGGGCCTCCAAGAACGTCGCCGAATCCGAGACGATCCCCAGGGCTGGCCAGTGCACCGACCCAATCTCGGCTGCGTCGGGATACACATGCACCAATGGCGTCCCTCGCGATGCGGCCGAGGGGAGCCGGTAGCCATCGCTGGTCACTTCACCCAGGCGTGCTCCGACGGTGATCAGCAGATCGGCCTCGGCGACTCGCCGCATCAACGACTCGGGGGCCGCGAAGCCGAGTTCGCCAGCGTACGCCGTCGAGCTGTTGGCGATCAGGTCCTGACAACGGAACGAGGTGACCACCGGAATCGACATCGCCTCAGCGACCTCCCGCAGGCGGTGTGCCGCATCGACCGACCAGCTGCCCCCGACGATCATCACCGGTCGTTCCGCGACGGCGATCAGGCCGCGGACCTCGCGCATCGCATCCGGTCCGGGTGCTGCCGGGTGCAACGTCCAGGCCGCGGGGGCGTCCTGGACCTCGCCGCCGACTCGCTCGGCCAGCATGTCCTCCGGTAGAGCCAACATGACAGGACCAGGGCGGCCCGACATCGCGGTGTGGAATGCCCGGTGCATCAGTTCCGGTAGCCGGCCGGCGTCCATCACGGTCGTGGACCATTTGGTCAGCGGTCCGAACATGCGCGGCAGGTCGATCTCCTGGAATCCCTCACGGCCCATAGCGCTGCGGGCGACCTGGCCCACCAACAGCACCACCGGCAAGGAATCCTGGTAAGCCGTATGGATGCCGATGGACGCGTTCGTCGCACCCGGTCCCCGCGTGACGAAGACGACGCCGGGGCGTCCCGAAGCCCGGGCATACCCCGCAGCCATGGCGGCGGCGCCGCCCTCGCTGCGGCAGACGACGAGACGAATGCGGTCCTGCTGTGCCCGTAACGCCTCCAGCGCCGCCAGATAGCTCTCCCCGGGGACACAGAAGACCACACCGACGTCCAGCGCAAGCAGCTGGTCGACCAGGATCGTGCCACCATCGCGTGTCCCCGTCGTCGGGTTCACCGGACTAGGCCCTGACCGCCACGTCGCCGGGCACGACGTCGGCCTCCGGCAACGGCTCACCCCGGCTCACGCGGACGATGTTGTCGAACGCGTGCTGAGCGATCCGTGTCACGTTCTCGACACTGGACCCACCGACATGAGGCGTCAGCACGACGTTCGGCGCCGTGAGAATGGCGTCGTTCGGCTCCATCGGCTCATGGGCCGTCACATCGAGCCCCGCACCGCGCAGATGACCTTCGCGGAGAACCTCGACCAGATCGTCCTCGACCACCAGGTTGCCCCGGGCCGTGTTGACCAGATACGCACCGGGCCGCATGGAAAGCAGCCGCTGACGATCGAACATGCCTCGCGTCACATCTGTCGAAGGAACGTGCAGGCTGAGGATGTCGCTTCCCTCGATGAGCTCGTCGAGCTCGACGTACCGGGCATCCAGCTCCCGCTCGACCTCCGGCTCGGCCCGGACCACATCGTGGTAGACCGTCTCGGTCTCGAAGCCCGAGAGCCGACGGGCGACCTCGCGCCCGATATTGCCGAACCCGAGCAGTCCGACGCGCTTGCGATACAGCTCGCTCATCACGACGCGCAGCTCAGCCTTCAGCCACCTGCCCTCGCGAAGCGAAGCGTCACCCGGCAACAGCTGACGGGTAGCGGCGAGCATCAGCATCACCGCATGCTCGGCCACCTGCGTCCGATTGCCGCCGCTCGTCACCGCGACCGGGACACCGCCGCCCTGCGCCATCGATACCGCGATCTTGTCGACGCCGATGCCAAGCTTCTGGACCAGCTTGATCGACGGAAGTGCAGCCGCGATGACCGGCTCCCGCGCGCCCAGCCATCCCACGATCAGATAGTCGGCGCCGACCACCTTCTCGACCACGTGGGCCTGATCGCCCGACTCGATCCGATCCAGGATGAATCCGTCCGGCGTGCAAGCCTCGATCCGGTCGTAGACCTCGTCCGCGACGGTGTCGACGAAGACGATTCGCTCCACGTGCTCACTCTCCTTGGCTGTCGTTGATGTCGTTGTGGCAGTCGGTGCGCTCACAGCACAGGACCGATCCGAGGGATGTTGTACTCGTCGTGGCCGTAGATCTCGGCGCGAGTCAGCATGCCGTTGCACACCTGACCGATCTGCTCCCAGATGCGTTCGGTCGCCTGTGCCTCGTCGAGGTCACCGGTGATGACGCCCGAGACGTCGACGTCGATGTTGTCCCCCGCCTGCTCGATGGTCTGTGGGTTGGCGCAGACCTTGATGACTGGGGCGATCGGGGTGCCTGCCGGGTTGCCCTGGCCCGTCGTGAAGACGATCAGCTGGGCGCCGGCGGCCAGCATGGCACCGGTCGACTCCGCGGCAGGGGCCGGGGCGTTCATCACGTGTAGGCCGGGCTGAGAGGGTGGCTCACCGTACTCGATGACGCTGACCACGGGAGACGACCCGCCCTTCATGGCCGAGCCGATCGCCTTCTCCTCCAAGGTGGTCAGGCCGCCCGCGATGTTGTCCGGTGCCGGGTTGGCCTCATTGATGTCGACTCCGGCCGCCTTGGCCTCGTCGACGGCCTCCTGGGTGATCTGCCAGATGCGCTCGGCGACCTGGGCGTTGACCGCGCGGTCGGCGAGCCCCTGTTCGGCGCCGACGAGCTCTTGGACCTCGTTGAAGGTGACCGTGCCACCCGCCTCGACCAGGCGATCCATCGCCCGCCCGGTCGCCGGGTTGGAGATGATGCCAGACGTCGCGTCAGAGCCACCACACTCGGCTCCGATGAACAGCTGGGCGAGGTCGAATTCCTCACGCTGCTGCGCGGTGGTCATCTGGACCAGCTCGGTCGCCATGCGTGCGCCCTCGGCGGCAGCCTGGAGCGACCCACTGCCTACGACGGTGACGAGCCGGACCGGCTTGCCCAGGGCTTCGATCCGCTCGGCGAGAACCGCCGCTCCCTTCGGCTCGAAGCCGACCACGAGCACGGCACCGACATTCGGGTTGTCGGCCAGTCCCACCAAGTTCTTGCGCGTGAACTCAAGATCGAACGTTGCGTGACCGCGACCATTCAAGTGTGTGACGACGGTGGTGCCGCGAACGAGAGAGCTGATGTGTCGTGCCACCGGGAGCGCGTACGGCATCGCCGGAATCAGAAGGACGTGATTGCGGATGCCGAACCGTCCGTCGGGGCGACGGTAGCCGGTGATCTTCACGAGTGACTCTCCTTTGTTTCGGGGGCCGCGCCGGTCTTGCCGACAGCTCGGTCACTGCGGACGTTGTGACGATGGACGTGCTCTCCGACTGCGATGTTCGCGGTGGCCCGGCCGATCACCTGTCCGTACTTGCGCACCTCTTGGCCCTCCTGGATCGCACGCACAGCGAACTTGTGGCCGAACGGGATCTGATCGTGGACGTGGACGGTCTCGGTGCCCGCACCGGACCTGACGGTGCACTCGGCATCGGCCGGGATGCTGGTCAGCGCGGTGGCGACGTTGTCGGTTTCGTGCATCTGCAGAATGACGCCTTCATGGACGGCCATTCAGCTCTCCTCTCGTTGGGAATAACGGGTGACCATGTCCCAGGTGGTCGATGTGACCTGGACGGTGGATCGGTGGGCGACGAGGTCCGCTGTCATGCGCTCGCCTGGGAGCCGGACGCCTTGAGCGGCTGTCGCGGATGCGGCCGAGCCGGCGATCTGATCGGCGTACTCGTCGATGCGCCGCCGGTAGTCCACGACGGGCAGCAGGGCATCGACCTTGACGAGCAGCAGCCAGAATCCGACATCACGAGCGGCACCAGGGGTCGGTCGCGGGACACCGGCGCCGAACGCAGCGCCGGCCAGCACCCCTGAGAGAGCGCCCAGGACGACCGACAGGCCAGAGCCTTTGTGCTCACCGAAGGGCAGCAGGATGCCTGCGAGAGCGGCAACCGGGTCAGTCGTCGGCCGGCCCGACGCGTCCAATGCCCACGCGGCCGGGATGGGATCGCCGGCCGCGGCCGCAGCTTTCAGGCGACCGCGTGACACGGCCGAGCAGGCGATGTCCAAGACGATCGGGCCGCGCTGGTGGCCACCCGGTAGGGCCCACGCGAACGGATTGTTGCCCAGCACCGGTTCCGCTCCGCCCCATGGAGCAACTGTCGGGAACGTGCTCTGGGTCAGCATGCAGACATAGCCGGCCTCGGCAGCCGCGCGCGCGATGACGCCGAGCGCGCCCAGGTGGTTGGCACCACGTGCCACTGCGACAGCCAGACCGGCGCGGTCAGCGGCCTGCATGGCGTGTTCCAGGGCGAACCTGGCCACAACCGGGCCCAACGCGTTGGCACCGTCAACGCCGACCACCCCGGCGAAGCGGGAAGGATCGATCGTGCACACCGCAGCAGGATCTATCGAGCCGGAGTCGATCTGGTCGCAGTACTCCTGGACACGGATCAGACCGTGGGTCCGCACACCGGCTCGTTCGGTCTCGAGCAACTGGTCCGCGACGACGACCGCATCCGCGTGGCTGACTCCACGCAGCGTGAAGCATGAGACGACCGATGCACGGGCGGTGCCGACATCTACGGCGACCCCCGGCGCACCCGTAGCCATCTCGCTATTCGCTCTTTGCATACAAAGAATCTTGGTAGAGCGAGGCCCAGATTGTCAAGAAGACCATCACGGAGCCGGGCGACGCCGCTTCTATCTCCGACGAAATGACGGCGCCCGAGGTCTTGTCGCCCCTGATCCAAATCGGCTGATATTTCAGTCTGTATTGACCCCTCCTGGATCAAGATCTCGACGATGTGACGCCGTCTTCGCTCGTGTCGCATCAGGGTCAGCGAGTCCGGAGATGTCAAGAAACTTCGACTTCACACCTTGACGACCCCACGCCTCTTCCGTATACATTCAAACCGTGCGTGTGCCACGTGTCACATCGACACCCAACGAAAGAAGGAACAGATGAAGGTGCAGTTGATCGGCGCCGTCACCGCGGGTCTCGTCGCTCTGACGACCGCCGGCTGCGCGTCCACCGGGAAGTCGGACGACACCGACGCCTACCCTCGATCTGGAAAGCCGATCACGCTGATCGTCGGCTGGGACAGCGGTGGCGGTACAGACATCTCCGCCCGTCTTCTAGCGCAACAGTTGGAGAAGAAGCTCGACACCCGCATCATCGTGAAGAACGTGCCCGGCGGGTCCAGCCAGATCGGCAGCGAGCAACTGGCGACGAGCAGTCCCGACGGCTACACGATCACGATGGTCAACGCACCGACGACACAGGCGATCTATTCGGACACGGAACGCGGAGCCAAGTTCGACAAGTCCTCGTTCGCCGTCGTGGCCAATCACGATTCCGACCCAGTCGGTCTCGCCGTCCGCGCAAAGAGCGATATCAAGGACCTCGACGACCTGGCCGCGGCCGCCAAGGACCGCAAGATCAAGGTGGCGAACAGCGGTCTGTACTCCGCCGTCCACCTGGGCACTCTTCTCCTGGCCAAGGACTCCGGGATCAAGTTCGACTCGGTGGTCTTTGATAACGGCGGCCAGATGCGTTCAGCCCTGCTCAACGGAGACATCGACGTCGAAGCCGGGACCTTGAGCGAGCTGCTGCCGGCCCAAGAGGACGGTCAGGTGCGGGTGATTGCCTCGCTGGGCGGTGAGGCAGCGAGCGCCCCCGACGCCCCGGCCACCGCGACCGACCAGGGATATCCGATCGTCATGGAGAGCAACCGCATGATTGCGGTACCGCGTGACACCCCCACTGCGGTCATCGATCGGCTGTCGACGGCGATCGGGGAGATCCTCGCCTCTCAGGAGTACAAGGATCTCGCCGCCAAGCAGAAGATCAGCCTGAACTATCTGGACAGCAAGGATGCCACCGCGTTGTGGAATGAACTGGACGCGTCGACGCCTGCTCTCGTGGCCGCGTTCAAGGCCAAGCAGTGAGCGTCACGCTTCAGGGGCGGACGTTCGGGCAATACGCCCGGACGTTCGCCTTTCCCTTGGTGCTTTCGGCTCTGGGCTGCTATGTCGCAGCGGAAGGCCTGCGATACGGGCTGCGCGGTCCAGGCGGCGTCGGTGCCGGTTTCATGCCGTTCGTCGCGGGCTGCGTCCTGACCACGGTGTCGTTGGTCGACGTGTTCCAGCGCTGGCGGGCCGATCCGGGTGTCGGCGAAGGCTCCGGAGAACGACTCAGCCGCGACGGAGTGATCGCGCTGGGTGGCTTGCTCGTGGGCCAGATCGCCTTCGTCGCGCTGCTTCCGCATGCCGGATTCACTCTGTCCGTGCTGCTGTTCTGCAGCTTCATCGTGCGCTGGGTCGGTCACACCTCGCTTCTGAAGGCCGTACTCGTCGGCGCCCTGCTGACCGTGCTCTTCTACGAGCTCTTCGCCGTCGCGTTGGCGGTGCCACTGCCGATGTTGCTCGACGGCGGCCCCTTTTAGAACGAGGTCAACTGACATGTTCGAAGCACTTCACGAACTCATGAACGGCTTCTCGGTCGCCCTGCAACCGGAGAATCTGTTCTTCGCCCTCTGCGGCTGTCTGATCGGCATGTGCCTGGGGGTGCTACCCGGGGTGGGCCAGAGCACGGGGATCGCCATCTTGATACCCGTCACCTATTTCATCGCCCCCGCTGGCGCGATCATCATGCTCGCGGCGATCTTCTACGGAGCGATGTACGGCGGCACCATCTCCGCCGTGCTACTCAACGTGCCGGGCGAGTCCGAAGCCGTGGCGACCACCTTCGACGGCCATCCACTCGCCAGACAGGGCCGGGCCGGCGCCGCACTGAGTATCGCCGCGATCGGCTCATTCATCGGCGGGGTCAGCGCCACGATGGTACTGGTGTTCTTCGCCAAGCCGCTGAGCAAGCTGGCCATCGCCATGGGCCCACCGGAGTACCTGCTGCTGATGCTGCTCGGCCTCTCGTTGATCGTCGCGCTGGTCGGCGCCGACAAGATGAAGGGACTGTCGATGGCGGCGGTCGGTCTCGTCCTGGCACAGATCGGTCTCGATCCTGTCCAGGGCGTCGAGCGGCTCACATTCGGGGATCGGGATCTGCTCGACGGCCTGCCGCTGCTTGCTGTGATCCTGGCCCTGTTCGGATTGTCCGATGTGTTCTTGCAGGTCGCCGGCGGGTCACGCGGTGACGCTTCGGACATCCAGCCGCTCACGAGCCTCTATCCGACGCGCGAAGACCTTCGCATCAGCGCCGCCCCCATCGCACGCGGCACCGTCATCGGCACTCTTCTCGGCCTCATTCCGGGCATGATCGCCTCGATGTCGTCCTTCACCTCGTACGTCGTCGAGAAGGGCGTGAGCAAGGACAAGTCGCGCTTCGGGCGTGGCGCGATGGAAGGTGTCGCCGGCCCGGAGACGGCCAACAACGCATTCGGCAATGCTGCGTTCATCCCGTTGCTGACCTTGGGCATCCCGGGATCGGCCGCAATCGCGATTCTCCTGGCCGCCTTCAAGATCTACGGCCTGACGCCCGGACCGCAGTTGTTCCGTGAGCAGCCCGACATCGCGTGGGGCCTGATCGCCAGCATGCTGGTAGGCAATGCGATCCTGTTGATCCTGGCCCTGCCGCTGGTCAGGATCTGGGTGGGCTTGCTACGCGTTCCCTCATATGCGCTCGTCACCGCCGTGCTCTGCCTGTCGATCATCGGCGTGTACAGCCAGTCAGGCAGCATCGGCGATCTCTACCTGTTGATCGGCATCGGAATGGTGGCAGCCATGCTCAAGTCGGCCGGCTATCCCATGGCGCCGGCCATCCTGGCGTTCGTGCTGGGCAGCAATATCGAGTCGGCGCTACGACAAACGGTCACCATCTCCGATGGTGACGTGGTGGGCGTGATCACGCGTCCGGGGGTCCTCTCCATCGCCGGTGGCGTCGCGGTCGCCGTGACGTTGTTCATGGTGTGGCGGCACCGGCGCAGCTCGGCGGACGCACAGCTCTTTCGCGACTCGTTGGTCGAGGAGGACTAGGCGGGACCCGCGTCAGCGTCCGACAGGCCCCGGCCTTCACACAGTCGTCCGCGACAGCCGGGCCGTACCCGGCTGTCTGCAGCCGGCCAGCCGATCGACCCACCGGCCGCGACAGCGGGGCAAGCCCCTCCGAACGCTCGGTCTAGAGGGATCCTCCCGCGACAGCGGGGATGATGGAGATCTGGGTGCCGTCGGGCGTGGGGGTGTCGAGGCCCTGAGCGAACCGCACGTCCTCCTCGGCGACGTAGATGTTGACGAAGCGACGCAGGGCGCCGGCGTCATCGACCACACGGGCCTTGATGCCCGGGTACGAGGCCTCCAGCGACTCCAGCACCTCGGTGAGGGTCGCGCCTTCGGCCTCGACCTGGGACTGGTCCTGGGTGTACGGGCGCAGGATCGTCGGAATACGGACGTTGATGCTCACAGTGGGCTCCTTCAAGCGGTGTCTGATGTGCGGATCCCCGTCTCCGCGATCTCGGCCGCGCTGAACGCGTCGTAGGTGGGGGCGATGGTGGCGTAGGGACCGACCGATCCCGACACCGCGTCGAGGGTCTTCAGGCCGTGGCCCGTGTTGATCACGACGGTCTCGAGCTCGGGATCGAGCGCACCGGTCTCGACCAGCTTCTTCAGCACCGCGACCGTGGTGCCGCCGGCGGTCTCGGTGAAGATCCCCTCGGTGCGCGCCAGCAGCACGATCGCGTCGCGGATCTGGTCGTCGCTGACCTCTTCGACCGCGCCGCCGGTCTGCCGCGCGATATCGAGGACGTAGATGCCGTCGGCCGGATTGCCGATGGCCAGCGACTTGGCGATCGTGTCGGGCTTGACCGGGCGGATCGCGTCGACACCGTCCTTGTACGCCGTGGCGACGGGATTGCAGCCCTCGGCCTGGGCGCCGAAGACCTTGTATGGCTTGTCCTCGACGAGGCCCAGCTTGATCAGCTCGCCGAAGGCTTTGTGCACCTTGGTCAGCTGCGAGCCCGATGCGACCGGGATGACGATCTGGTCCGGCAGCCGCCAGCCGAGCTGTTCGGCGATCTCGTAACCGAGCGTCTTGGAGCCCTCGGCGTAGAAGGGGCGCACGTTGACGTTGACGAACGCCCAGCCCTCCTCCTCACCGGCGATCTCGCTGGCGAGCTTGTTGACGTCGTCGTAGTTGCCGTCGACCGCCACGAGCTTCTCGGTGAACACCGCCGAGTTGACCTGCTTGGGCGCCTCGAGGTTGCTGGGGATGAACACGACGGTCGGGATGCCGGCTCGCGCGCCGGCGGCGGCCACGGCGTTCGCGAGATTGCCGGTGGACGGACAGGCGAACACCTTGCTGCCGAGCTCGCGGGCGGCACTCAGCGCGCACGCGACGACCCGGTCCTTGAACGAGTTGGTCGGATTGGTGCTGTCGTCCTTGACCCACAGTTGGCGCAGTCCGAGCTCGGCCGCCAGATTGCGGGCATCGAGCAGGCGCGTGAAGCCCGGCTCGAGATTCGGGCTGGACTCGATGTCGTCGGGCACCGGCAGCAGGGCCTTGTAGCGCCAGATGTTCGACGGGCCCGCCTCGATCTGCTCGCGCGTGACCGTGCCGAAGTCGTAGCCGATCTCCAGCGGACCGAAACACTCGTGGCAGGCGTAGTACGGGCCCAGGGGACGAGTCGTGCCGCATTCGCGACAGACGAGTTCGGTCGCTCGGCCGAAGGCGCCCTCGCGGAGGGTGGTCGCGGGTTCCGCGGTCAGGGTCATGAGAAACTCCTGGTCATCTCTCCCGCGTCGACGTTCGCGCGGGCCGGACGTAGCACCTGGTCGTTCGAACGACTGGTTGCTGGGGCTTCATCGGGCCGGTCCCTCTGCCCCTCTTGATGAGGTGCCACCACAGTAGAGGCGCGTCTCACGATGTGTCCAATCAGTCCATATCGTGGACACATCGGTCCCGGCATGCGGAATCGGGCGCTGCCCCGGGGCGGGGAGTCAGCGACGGGCCGTCCAGCGCAACCGCGCCTCGCGGTAACCGCCGTCGGCCAGACCCGCCAGCCGCTCGAACGGGTTGTACGAGGCGTGATCGCCCGACAACAGCCAGGACACCCCCACCGACACGAAGTACAGCGGCAGCATCACCGGACCGAGGCAGAACGCGTACTGCGTGCAATGTCGGTCCTCATGCGCCAGCAGGACGGGCCGGTCGTGCAGGTACTCGCGGTCGTGACGGCTCGTGATGACACTGCCGACCGTGAACGCCGACGCGACAGGGAACCGGTAGCGGTAGCCGGAGGCGAGCCAGGTGCCCCGTCCCCGCCGCTCGAGCCGCGCCCCTCCGAGCCGGGCGATCGCCAGCCCGAGTGGCGTGCTCAGGTTGATCCAGTTCACGACGGTCCGGACGCGTGTCCACCGGGTGTGCGGCAGCATCGTCAGACGCCCAGTGCGTCGGCCCAGTCCGACAGCCACACCGCGACCGCGTCCGGACCGTCGAGCACGACATCGGAGCGGGCCACCAACGCATCCTGCTCATCGGACTCAGAGCACACCAGCAGTCCGCGAAGACCGTCGGCGCGCAGTGCGTCGACCGCGTCGAACGCCGGCAGATCGCCGAGGTCGTCGCCAGCGAACACCACGGTGCGGGCGCCCAGCTCCGCGACGACCCGTCGCAGCGCGACGCCCTTGTCGATCTCGGACGAACGCAGCTCGAGCACCTGCCGGCCCGGTTCGAACGTCAGACCGCGGGCCACCGCCTCACGCCGCAACGGCTCGGCCAGTCGAGTGACGACGTCGGGGGCGAGGCCGCGCGTGTGCACGGCGAGCGCGAGCCCCTTGTCCTCGATGCGGGCCTCGGCCGCTTCGTGGGCGGCCAGCAGCGATGGCAGCACGCGCGCCAGCTCATCGATGCCCTCAGGACGGTGGACCGGCGCCGGCCCGACGGCCGCCGCATCCCAGTGCTCCGCGCCGTACTGACCGTGGATCGTCAAGCGCTCCAGACCCTCGACGCCGGCGAAGCCGCCCAGCTCGAGCGCCTGTGCCACGGGCCGGCCGGTGATGATCGTGATGCCGCCCAGGATCCGGCCGAGACGAGCCAGCGCGGCCACCGCGCCCGGATGGGCACGAGCCCGCGCCGGATCGTCGACGATATGGGCCAGCGTGCCGTCGAAGTCGAGGGCCAGCAGCGTGCCGGCCGGGTCGTCGATCGGGACAGTACTGACCACGGGCACCGGACTATTGTTGCGGGCCGGACAAGATGATCGTGAGCCGGTCGGACTTCATCGGGGCGATGCTCGGCTTGACCCGGTCGATGCCCATGTCCTCGGCCAGCAGGCGTCCCTGGTCCTCCAGGCCGGCCGGGTAGTAGACCGTGTTCGACACGATCTGCCCGCGCCAGTTGCCGACGCCCGAGATCGTCCATCCCTTCTGCTGCACCTGCTGCGAGTACGTGGTGGCCAGATTGGCGATCGTGGTGTTGTTGAGCACCGATACCGGCGCCGTCCGCTCGACCGTGGGCTCGTCGACGGTCGGCTCGGTCGCCGTGGGCTCGGTACTCGGATCCGGACTGGGGGTGGTCGCCGACGGTGTGGGCGTCGTGGCCGTGACCGTAGGACTCGCGCTGTCGGTGTCGTCGCCGTTGATCAGCAACACCCCGACCCACCCGGCCGCCGCCAGGCACACCACGACGGCGCCGACGACCGCCCACGCCGGCGGGATGAAACCGCGACGATTCGGGGTCCTGCGATGACCGGTCACGGTCCGATCCCCTTCCGGCGGGTCAGAGCTCGATGCCCAGGCGGCGCGCCGAACGGGTGCGCTGACGCTGGGCACGGAGACGACGCAGGCGCTTGACCAGCAGGGGATCGAAGGCGAGGGCGTCCTCGCGGTCGATCAGGGCGTTGAGGATCTGGTAGTACCGCGTCGTCGACATGTCGAACTTCTCGCGGATCGCCTGCTCCTTGGTGCCCGTGTACTGCCACCACAGGCGCTCGAGCGCCAGAATCTCGCGGTCGCGCTCCGACAGGGTCTCTGATACCGGGAGACCCGAGGAGGGGGTCGGCTTCTCGGCGGCACTCATATCACGATCGTACGACATGAACTACACGCCTGTCATTTGACATGATGGATTCGTGCCCAACCCCTCTTCGCCAGGCTTCGATCCACGGAGCCCGATTCGGTGGGGCATCCTGGCCACCGGGAACATCGCGGCCAAGTTCGCCCAGGATCTGGCGCTCGTCCCCGACCAGATCCTGGCCGCCGTCGCCTCACGCCGCCTCGAGGCCGCCGAGGCGTTCGCCGCCGAGCACGGCACTGTTTCCGCCCGAGCCCACGGCAGCTACGAGGCCCTGCTCGCCGATCCCGACGTCGACGTCGTCTACATCGCGACACCGCACGCCCGACATGCCGAGGACGTGCTGGCGTGCTTCGACGCAGGCAAGGCCGTGCTGTGCGAGAAGCCGCTCACGCTTGACGCCGACGTTGCACGGCAACTGGTCGACGAGGCGCGCCGGCGCGGCCTGTTCCTCGCCGAGGCGATGTGGATGAGAGCCAATCCCACGATCCGTGCCGCCACCGAGACGGTCCGCTCCGGACGCTGCGGAGCCATCGGCACGCTGCGGGCCGATCTCGGATTCGTGGGTCCGCGCGACCGTGCGCGGCTGTGGGATCCAAGCCTCGGAGCCAGCGCCCTGCTCGATGTCGGGATCTACCCGGTCACATTCGCTCACCTGATGCTCGGACCGCCCGTCGACATCGCCGCCACCGGCGTCCTCTCCGATCGCGGCATCGACGTGGCCGGAGGAGCCACGCTGACCCACGCGTCCGGCGCCGTCTCCTCACTGTCATGGAGTCAAGTCGCCTGGTCCGACAGCCGCGCCTCCGTTGCCGGCGACGCGGGCCGGGTCGAGATCCCGGGACAGTTCCACCATCCCGATACCTTCGCATTCACGTCGGAGGCCGACGGCGAGTCCGAGGAGACCGTCACGCCTCGCACGGGTTCTGGGCTGTTCCACGAGATCGTCGAGGTCGGCGCCTGCTTGCGAGCCGGACGCACGGAGTCGGACCTGCTCCCCCTCGACGGCACGCTCGAGATCATGCGGACCCTCGACGCCATCCGCGAGCAACTGGGGGTCGCGCACCGGCCCCGGTAGGCTCACGGCATGGCCGGGACCGCCGATTTCGTGGTGATCGCCAACCGCCTGCCCGTCGACCGGATCACCGACCCCGACGGGAGTGTCACCTGGCGCAAGTCGCCCGGCGGGCTCGTCACCGCGCTCGAGCCCGTCATGCGGCGCAACGGCGGCGCTTGGATCGGCTGGCACGGCGCGGCCGACGAGAAGCTGCGTCCGTTCACGTACGACGGCCTCGACCTGGTGCCGATCCCGCTGTCGACGCTCGAGGTCGAGGAGTACTACGAGGGCTTCTCCAACGCGACGTTGTGGCCGCTGTATCACGATGTCGTCGTGTCACCGGAGTTCCACCGCGAATGGTGGGACGCCTATGTGAAGGTCAACCGAAGATTCGCCGCCAAGGCCGCCAAGATCGCGCGCAAGGACGCACTCGTGTGGGTGCAGGACTACCAGTTGCAGCTGGTGCCACAGATGCTGCGCGATCTGCGGCCCGACCTGCGCATCGGCTTCTTCCTGCACATCCCCTTCCCGCCGACCGAGCTGTTCCAGCAGATGCCGTGGCGGCGCGAGATCCTCGAGGGACTACTCGGGGCCGATGTCGTCGGCTTCCAGATGCCCGGCGCGGCCCAGAACTTCGTGCGCCTGGTACGCCAGCGCGTCGGCCACAAGACGCACCGCGACACCGTGTACCTGCCCGACGGACGCACCGTCGTGGCGCGCGCCTATCCGATCTCGATTGACGCGGCCGGCTTCGAGGAGCTGGCGCGCACGCCCACCGTGCAGGCGCGTGCGGCCGAGATCCGGCGGTCGCTCGGCGATCCCGAGGTCGTCCTGCTGGGCATCGACCGCCTCGACTACACCAAGGGGCTCCGTCAGCGGTTGCGAGCGTTCGGCGAGCTGGTCGCCGAGGGCTCCCTGAAGATCGGCGAGGCGGTGTTCGTCCAGGTCGCGACCCCGTCGCGCGAACGCGTGCAGCAGTATCAGATCCTGCGCGATGACATCAATCGCCTGGTGGGCCGCATCAACGGCGATGTCGGGCGCATCGGCCAGCAGCCGATCCAGTACCTGCACACGTCGTATCCGCGCGACGAGATGGCCGCGCTGTACCGGGCCGCCGACGTCATGGTCGTGACGCCGCTGCGCGACGGCATGAACCTGGTGGCCAAGGAGTATGTGGCGTGCCGCTACGACGACCGTGGTGCGCTGGTGCTGAGCGAGTTCGCCGGTGCGGCATCCGAGCTGCGTCAGGCGTATCACGTCAATCCGCACGACATCAACGGGCTGAAGGCTCGGCTGCTGGAGGCCGTGAAAGCCAGCCCGCGCGAGAATTCGCGTCGGATGAAGGCGATGCGCAAGCAGGTCATGGAGAACGACATCGAACGGTGGGCCGCCACGTTCCTGCGCGAGCTCACCGACATCCGCGACCCCCACGGCAAGACCGTCCGCCCCGTCTGACGCCACCCCGTGCAAGGTGACCACGGGTCGCGCTCACGAGTCACAGATGCGCTCTCGCGAGCTGGTGAGACGAACGACAGTCCGCAGGGTGCATGCTCGCGAGTGCGAACTGTGTGACTTGTGAGCGCCACGCAACGCAAGCAAGCCGCAACGCGAGATGGCCTGGGCGCCTCGCCCACGGAACCTCACCCAGCCGAGAAATCCGTCCGATCGCACCCCCACGAACGCGAGCCACACGAACCCCAAGCAAGCCGGTTAAGGTCCGGTCGCCTCCCCGCGACTCGGCCGTGGCCGGCCTCCCCGCTGGCGACCGGTGTGGAGCCAGCCCGTCAAGTTCCGGTCGCCTCCCCGCTCCTTCGTCGCTGGCGACCGGTTGTCTGGTCGCCAGCGACCGAGGAACGAGGGAGCGGGTAGGCGACCAAGCCCGTCAAGCTCGGTCGCCCCCCGCGACTCCGCAGCGGACTAGGGTGACCGCCATGACGCAGGCGCCGCTCTCATCAGGAGTCCGCCGGGGATATGCGATGGGCAGCGTCGCGACGGGAACGTTCGGCACCGTGCCCGGACTGCTGCTGCTGCCGTACCTGACCGACGTCCTCGGGGTCACCGCGCTGGCGGCGGGCCTGATCGTGTTCGCCCCGAAGGCGTGGGACGTGCTGCTGAATCCGGTCGCGGGCCGCATCAGCGATCGCTCCTCGTCCCCTTCGGGCCGCAGGCGGCCGTTCCTGCTGCGCGGCGGCCTGGCCCTGGCGGCGTGCTTCGCCCTGCTGTTCGCCGGTCCGACCTCGCCGTCCGGTGTCGCCGCCGCCTATGTCGTGGTGCTGTTCCTGGCGTGCGCGACGGCCTACGCGTTCTTCCAGGTGCCGTATGTCGCAATGCCGGCCGAGCTGACCCTGGACTACGCCGAGCGGACCCGGCTGATGACGTGGCGTGTCGTGGTGCTGGCGTTGGCGATCCTGCTGTCCGGTGCCACCGCTCCGATGGTCGTCGATGCCTTCGACGACGAGATCGCGGGGCACCGGGCGATGGGCGTCTATGTGGGCGTGATCCTCGCGATCGGCGTCATCGGCGCCTGGCGCGGCACCCGGGGCGCCCCGGAACATCAGGTCGACACCGCTGAAGGGACGTTCCGTGAGCAGCTTCGCCTCGTCGCCCGCGCCCGGGACTTCCGTGCCCTGCTGATCACGTTCGTGATCCAGGCGCTCGGCGTCGGCACGATGCTGGCCGGGGTCGCCTACATGTCCGACGACGTCCTGGACTCGAAAGGCGCGGCGACGATCCTGTTCGCCGCGTTCGTCGGGCCTGCACTGCTGGTCACGCCGCTGTGGGAGCGCTGGAGTGCGACGCGCACCAAGCGGTCCGGATACACGGCCGCCTCCCTGGTCATGGCGGCCGGCATGGCGCTCGTCTTCCTGGCTCCCGTCGGAACCCCGGTGCTGCTGTACCTCGCGGCCGGGCTCACGGGCATCGGCTACGCAGGCGCCCAGGTGTTCCCGATGGCGATGCTGCCCGACGCCGCCGCTCACGACGCGGCGGTGACCGGCCAGAACCGCATCGGTGTCTACACCGGGGTGTGGACCGCCGGCGAGACGCTCGGCCTGGCGCTCGGGCCCGCCCTGTTCGCGGTGGCCATCGCGCTCGGCGGCTACGAGTCGTCGACGGCCGGCGTCGAGGTCACGCAGTCGTCGGGTGCCGCTTGGGCGATCCGCGTCGGGTTCGGCCTGCTGCCCGCCGTGCTGGTCGCGACCAGCCTGCTGTTCCTTCCCCGGTACCGGCTGGATGAGAAGGTCGACGTGTGAGTCCCGACGACGTCCTGGCCCGGCTCGAGCAGCTGCGGGCCGACGACCTGCCCACCCATGGCGGCCGCACGCTGGCCTATGTCTACGACTCGGGGTTGGCCGATGCCGACGAGATCGGCCGGCGGGCGCTGGCGATGTACGCGTCGAGCAACGGCCTGGATCCCACCGCCTTCCCGAGCCTGTTGGCCATGGAGCGGGACCTGGTCGGATTCGCTCGCGACCTGTTCCACGGCACGGGTGCCGTGGGCAGCGTGACCTCGGGTGGCACCGAGTCGATCCTGCTCGCGGTGCAGGCAGCCCGCGATGCGGCGGGGGTGAGCGATCCTGTCATGATCGTGCCGACCACGATCCATGCGGCGTTCCACAAGGCCGCGCACTACTTCGGGGTGCGGCGCGTGGCGGTCGATGTCGACCCGGTGACCCAACGAGCCGATCCGGTCGCGATGGCCGAGGCGATGGACGAGCACGAGGGGCACGTCGTGCTCGTCGCGGTATCGGCTCCGTCGTATGCGCACGGCGTGATCGATCCAGTCGAGGAGGTGGCCGCCGAGACCCGACGGCGCGGGCTACGTCTGCATGTCGACGCCTGCATCGGCGGCTGGGTGCTGCCGTGGGCCGAGGAGCTGGGGCGCGATGTTCCACCGTGGGACTTCCGCGTGGAGGGAGTCACCAGCATCTCGGCCGACCTCCACAAGTACGCCTACACCCCGAAGGGCGTCTCACTGCTGCTGCACGCGAGGCCCGAGCTGCGGAAGGCACAGTTCTTCGCCAGCGCCGACTGGCCGGGCTACACGATGCTGAACTCCACGACGCAGTCCACCAAGTCCGGCGGGCCGCTCGCCGCGGCGTGGGCCGTGGTGCAGACGATCGGCCGCGACGGCTACCGCGATCTGGTGTCCCGCACCCTCGACGGCGTCGACGCCCTGGTCTCGGGGCTGTCGTCGATCGCGCCCCTGCACCTGGTGGCCAGCCCCGACTCGTCGCTGGTGACGGTCGAGACCGACGGCACCTGCGATGTCTTCACGATCAGCGATCTGATGCTCGACCGCGGCTGGTTCGTCCAGCCTCAGATGTCGTTCGGCGACCTCGCCCCGTCGTTGCACCTGACGATGTGTGCTGCCACGGCCGCATCGGTGCCCGATCTGCTGAAGGCACTCGGCGAGGCGGTGGCCGAGGCGGTCGCCGCCGGCCCCATCGGAGTCGACGAGGAGCTGCGTGCGGCCGCGGCAGCCATCGATCCGGCCATGCTGGACGACGCTGCCTTCGACGGGCTCCTCACGCTCGCCGGACTGGGTGGAGGCGATGGCGAGGTGCAGGTCCCGGAGCGGATGGCCCCGGTCAACGCCCTGCTCGACGTCGCACCGCCGGCGCTGCGCGAGGCCCTGCTCATCGCGTTCCTCGATCGCCTGAGCCGATGAACCCCGCCACGGGGTCCGGTCCGGACGAGATCGAACAGTTCTGGGAGCTCGCCCGCAATCGTGCGCGCACCAATCCGGTGCCGGGCTATTTCCCGCCGCTGGGCGACGAGGCGGTGGCTCCCCCAGCCTGGGCGTTCGGCGCGACCGCCGAGCAGGCCGACGCCCTGCTCGCGCTGGTGCTCGACGGCACCAAGACCGCGACTGCAGGGGCGCAGTGGGACTACGAGGCCGACGGTGAGGTGCTCCCGGCGGTCGGCGACCTGAGCATCGTGCTGGACGGCCGTGGCCATCCGCGCGCGCTGATCGAGGTGCGTCGGGTCGAGGTCGTGCCGTTCGCCGACGTGGACGCCGAGCACGCCCGCCTCGAGGGCGAAGGGGACTTGACCCTGGCCTACTGGCGCGAGGTGCACCGCACGTTCTTCACCGAGCACGCCGTCCACGATCGCGGCTTCGACGAGCAGATGCCCATCGTGCTGGAACGTTTCCGCGTCCTCTACCCCTGATCGAACCCCGGGCCGTGCGCCTCGGGAGGGAGAGTCAATCACGCGTTTCCCGCCTCGGCGGACGAAATCGACGCTATCGTGTCCAGACCTTCTAAGGAGCCCCCATGACTCGCCGTGTGATTGCAACGCTGGTCTTGACCGCCGCATTGGTGGCCCCCGGTTCGGTCGCGCAGGCCGCAACGCCTGACAACAGCAACGGACTGACGGTCGTCGGCACCAACGTGATCGACGCTCGTCAAACCGAGTACACCGTGTCGACGGCGGCATTGACCAAGCCCGTGCGGATTCGCGTGGTGATGCCGACGGGCTACGACCCGAGCTCCTCGACCCGCTATCCGGTGCTGTATCTGTACCACGGCACGGCGGGCCGCCCCTCCGATTGGATCACCAGCGGAGACGCGCTGGCGACGACGGCCGGCAAGGACCTGATCCTCGTGCTGCCGGAGGCCGGTTACGACGGCGACGGCGGCGGATTCTTCAACAACGAGTGGAATGGCGGCAAGGGCGGCGGGTCGCAGTGGGAGACGTTCCAGTACGAGCAGGTCATCGGCTGGATCGACCACAACTTCCCGACGCTCGCCGACCGTGATCACCGCGCGATCGCGGGACTGTCGCAAGGCGGGTACGGGGCGATGCACGGTGCTGTCCTGCACCCCGACATGTTCGCGTCGGTCGCGTCGTTCTCGGGTGCGCCCGACATCTTCCGCAACACCGCCGTGCGCGTGGGGGCGAGCCTGGTGATCGAAGGGATCACCGTCGGGCTGAACAAGAAGCCACCGTTCACGATCCTCGGCAGCCCGATCACGAACGCCGCTCACTGGCAGGGCCACGATCCAGCCACCCTGGCGGAGAACCTGCGCGGAATGCAGATCGGGCTGTGGACCGCGGCCGGCATTCCGGGCAAGCACGACTCGGTGACCAATCTCTGGGGTGGATTGTCGGGCAATGCGATCGAGACGCTGACCCACGTGTCGACGCTTTCGATGGCCTCGTACCTGCAGAGCCTGGGAATCGCTCGCCACTTCGACAACTACCTGTTCGGTACCCACACCTTCCCGTACTGGGCCCAGGACCTGCGTGAGTACGTGCCGATGCTGATGGACCGGTTCGCCCACCCCCAGACGCCCTCGCGTATCGCCTACGGCTCGACTGCCAAGTCGTACAGCCAATGGGACTGGTCGGTCTCGGTACAGCGCACGAAAACCGAGCAGCTGACCAAGCTCAGGGACGCGTCGATGTATCAGTTCTCCTTCGAGAGCCGTGATGCGGCAACCATCGTCACACCGGCGTGGTTCACCCCTGGTCGGCTGCGTTACTACACTGTCGCGTCTGCCGGTGGCAGCAAGATCCACCAGGTGATCGTTCCCGCGAGCGGGCGATTGACGATCGAGGTACCGGGCAACGCCAACGTGTTCATCAACCGGGACGATTTCCCCCCGTCCTGAGTGGCCGGGGTGAAGGCAACCACCGGTCGCCAGCGCGAGGCCGGCCACGGCCGACGCGCGGGAAGGCGCACCGAGCGTCCGGGGGTGCGCGTGCTCAGCCGGAGGCGCCACGGCCTCCTCTCCGGTGAGCGAAGATCAGGTTGGTCTCGGTGCGGGCGACCTCCGGGCGGGTGCTCAGGACGTCGGTGACGAACTCGCGTAGCGCCTCGGTGTCCGCCGTCGCGACGTGCAGGTGGAAGTCGTCGGCGCCGGCCAGGTAGTAGGCGTTCAGCACCGGCGCCATCGCGGACACCTCGGCGAAGAAGCCCTCGATCGCCGCTCGGTGCTCGCCGCGGATCCGCACCGCGATCATGGCCTCGATCGGGCAGCCGATCCAGGCCGGCTCGACCTCGGCGTGGAAGCCCGAGATGACTCCGCGATCGACGAGTGACCGCAGCCGGGTCAGGCAGGTCGACGGCGCGACCCCCACCCGCTCGGCCAGAGCGTTGTTCGGCAGCCGGCCGTGCGCTCGCAGCACGTCGACGATCCGCCGGTCGACAGCGTCGAGAACTTCCTTCGGCACAGCGTCTCCTCGATGTGGTTTGTTCGCCTGGCCTCGATTGGACCACACGAAAGCGAATGATCTTCGCTCATCTCGACAGATCTCATTCGATTGACGATGCTGGAGGGAATTCTTCGAACAGGAGGCGCGGATGGGACAGCCGCCGACCGAACATGTCGTCGTGGTCGGTGCCGGCATGGTCGGCCTGTCGACGGCCTGGTACCTGCAGCGTGCGGGAGTCCAGGTCACGGTGGTCGACCGCGCGGGTGTCGCGGCGGGTTCGTCGTGGGGCAATGCGGGCTGGCTCGCTCCGGCCCTGACCCTGCCGTTGCCGGAGCCGGCGATCCTCGCCACCGGGGTCCGTGCGGCCCTCAGCCCTTCGTCGCCGGTCTACGTGCCGATCCGCTTCGATCCCCGGCTCTGGCGCTGGCTGGTGGCCTTCGCTCGGCACTGCACCCCCGGACGCTGGGAGCACGCCATGCGGGTGTTCAACCAGGCGAACGCCGATGCGCTCGAGGCCTACGACGATCTGGCCGACGACGGCCTCGTCGAGCCGATCAAGCCGGCCGAGCCGTTCCTCGCCGCGTTCACGTCCGACGCCGACCGCGCGAGCCTTCTGCACGAGCTGGATCAGGTCGCGCAGACCGGCGGGTACGCCGATTTCCACCTGCTCGAACGCGACGAACTGCATGCTCTGGAGCCCGCCTTCGGTGATGCCGTGTCGCACGGCGTGCGGCTCGACGGCCAGCGGTTCATCAATCCGGGACGCTTCGTCGCCGCCGTCGCCGAGGCGATCGAGAAGGCCGGCGGGCAGATCGTGACCGATGTCGAGGCCGACCGAGTCGAGGCCGATGCGACCTCGGCGCGGGTCGTCGCGGCCGACGGCCGCGTCATCTCAGCCGACCAGGTCGTCATCGCGAACGGCAGTTGGCTGGACCGGCTCGCCCGCCCACACGGCGTCAAGCGTCACGTCCAGGCCGGCCGCGGGTACAGCTTCACGGTGCACCCCGAGCATGTGCCGTCGGGGCCGGTCTACTTCCCCGCCCAGCGTGTCGCGTGCACGCCGCTGGGCGCGCCCGAAGAGGGGTTGCGGGTCGCGGGGATGATGGAGTTCCGCTCCCCCGACGCGGCGCTCGACCCGCGGCGCATCACGGCGATCGTCGACGCGGCGCGGCCGATGTTCACCGGCATCGACTGGTCGGCGCGCACCGACGAGTGGGTCGGCGCCCGTCCGTGCACGGCCGACGGACTGCCTCTGGTGGGACCGACCCGCACCCCGCGCGTGCACGTGGCCGGCGGCCACGGCATGTGGGGCATCGCGCTCGGCCCCCTCACCGGCCGCCTGCTGGCCGACCAGATCATCAGCGGCAACACCCCCGACCTGCTGAAGGCCTTCGACCCGCTCCGCTGATCCCAGGAGTCCGAGATATGCGCCGTTGTCGTTGCTTATCAGCACCACAGAGCAACGACAACGGCGCATATCTCGGTGGGATTGGACCGTTCGCTAAAGAGAGGGGCGGGCGGTGCGGAGGGTTCGATTCGAGATCAGGGCGAGGAGGACCGCGGCGCCCGCCACTGACACGGTGACCACGAAGGCCGGGTGGTGGCCGCCCTCGTCGGCGAGGCGGCCGGCGAGCCCCGCACCGAGCGCGTAGCCGATGCCGGTCGCTCCGGCGAGCAGTGTCATCGCCGCTCCGACGCGGCGCACCGGGACGAGCACGCCGGCGAGCGCGAAGTTGCTGATCATGTACGGGGCAACCGCGAAGCCGAGCAACGCGATGACGGCGATCAGCGAGCCGAGCGAGTCGACCAGGAGCAACGGCGCCGCGAGCACGAGCAGGGCACAGGCCGATACGAGCATGCGGGTCGCGTAGAGGATCTGCTCCGACAGCCCCGCGATCGCCAGGCCCGCCGTGACGCTGCCGATCCCGAGCACGGCATGGATCAGGCCCGCCACCCCGGCCTGACCCGCGGCCGTGGCGAGCACCGTGGTGCCGGTCTGGACGCTGCCGAAGATCATGCCGATCAGCAGCTGGGCGAACACCAGCACGACGAACGCGGCCGTCCACAGCGGTGCGCGCCGGGTTCCGGGCACGGCGGCATGGCCCTCGACGACTCGCGAGGTCGGATGCACCGCGAACCAGGTGCCGAACACCGCCAGGAGAGCCGCGCCCGACAGGAGAGCGCCGGCGGGACTGGCCACGATCGCGAGCACGCCGATCAGGGCGGGACCGAGCACGAACGATGCCTCGTCGGCCGAGCCTTCATAGGAGAACGCCGCGTCGACGAGTCGTTCCTGGTCGTGCGTGTCCTCGGTCAGAGGCCGCCATCGCACCCGCGCCAGCGGACCGACCTGCGGGATCGACACGCCGGCCAACGCTGCCGCGCCGAAGATCGCCCAGCGCGAGGCATCCTCATGGGTCACCAGAACCACGAGCACCAAGCCGGCAGCACCGGCGAGCGCCTGCACGAGCACGATGGGCCGCTGCCCGAACCGGTCGGCCAGCGATCCGGCCACCGGGGCACCTACAGCATTCGACACCGCGATGACTCCGGCGGCGGCACCCGCCACGCCGTATCGTCCTGTGGCCTCACTGACCAGCACGAGGACGCCGAGCTGGCTCATCGCAAGCGGAATCCGCCCGAGGAAGGCTACGACGATGTAGGCGGGCCCGACGATCCGCAACAGCGCGCGGTACGCGGCGATGGCTGACACTGGCCGAAACCCTACCGCCCCTAGCGCGTCTCCCATCAACGAACGACTCCTCAGCGCCAACAAGTGACTCCCCAGCGGCAACGAGTGACTCGCCAGCGGCGGTCTGGGGTTCGGGTCATACGCTCGTGCAGTGACGACGACCGACCTGCGCCGAGCGCGGCTCGCGACGTTCGCGTTCTTCACGCTCAACGGCTTCATCCTGGGCCTGTGGGTCGTCAACATCCCCGAGGTCAAGGAGCGCACCGGCACCTCGACCGAGGAGCTGGGCTACCTGATCCTGCTGTTCGGGGCATCGGCACTGGTCGGCATGCAGATCGTCGGTCACCTGATCGACCGGTTCGGCAGCGGGCGGGTCGCCGTGATCGGGTGCAGCGTGCTCAGCGCCCTCGTGCTCGGCCCCGGTCTGGCGACCAGCACCCTGGGCCTGGGCCTCGCGCTCATCGCCCTCGGCCTGGCGAACGGCTTCGTCGACGTCAGCCAGAATGCCCACGCGTCCGAGGTCGAACGCGGCTACGGCCGGCCGATCATGAGCGCGTTCCACGCCTGGTTCTCGCTCGGCGGGCTCGTCGCGTCGATCGTCGGCGGCGTCCTGCTCGACCGCGGGGTCGACATCAGATGGACCCTGGGCGCCTGTGGTCTGGCCGGTGTCGTGCTGGCCGCGGCCGTTCGGCCGTTCCTCCTCCGCCGGCCCGCGCCCGATGCACCAGGAGGCGACGGCCCGGCGCGCGTCAAGGGATCCGCGCCGTGGTCACCCAAGGTCGTCCTGATCGCCGCGCTGGCGTTCGCGCTGTTCCTCAGCGAGGGCGTCGCGTACGACTGGAGCACGGTGCACCTGCACGACGATCTCGGCACCGACAAGGCCACCGCCGCGTGGGCGTTCGGCGCCTTCTCCACCGCGATGACCGTCGTGCGGCTGCTGGCCGATCGCGTCGTCGCGCGCATCGGTTCGGCCGCCTACGTCCAGATCGCCGCGCTGATCGGAGCCGCGGCCCTGACTGGAGCAGCACTGGCACCCCAACCGTGGATCGCGATCTCGGCCTGGGGCGTCTTCGGCATCGGCCTGGCCGGCTGCATTCCCCAGTTCTTCAGCGCCGCGGGCCGCATCGATCCCGCGAACGCAGGCCTCTACATGGCGCGGGTGACCAGCGCCGGCTACCTGGGCCTGCTCGCCGGCCCCGCGATCATCGGCATCCTGACCCGATGGGTCCCGCTCACGACGGCCTTCGCCGTACCGATCGCCGGATGCGTGCTCGCCGGCGTCCTGGCCCGCACCGCACTCGCTCCCGAGGAGAGACCATCATGAAGCGACCGCTGCACGAGCTGATGGCACCGGACTGGGCCGAGGCGATGGCGCCCGTGGCCGACGACCTCGCCCGGATGGGTGACTACCTGCGCGACGAGCTGGCCGCGGGTCGGCGTTATCTGCCGGCCGGCGAGAACGTCCTGCGCGCGTTCGCCCAGCCGCTGAGCGAGGTCAAGGTCCTCATCACGGGCCAGGATCCCTACCCAACGCCGGGCCACCCCGTCGGGCTGTCGTTCTCGGTCGCCCCCGACGTCACACCGATCCCGCGGAGCCTGGCCAACATCTACGCCGAGCTCGAGACCGACCTCGGCATCCCGCCGGCCGAATCGGGTGACCTGACTCCCTGGAGCCGTCAGGGTGTCATGCTGCTCAACCGGGTGCTGACGGTCCGGCCCGGCCAGTCGGGCAGCCATCGCGGCAAGGGCTGGGAGGCGATCACCGAGCAGGCGATCCGCGCACTCGTCTCCCGTGGCGGGCCGCTCGTCGCGATCCTGTGGGGCCGCGACGCGCGCAATCTCAAGCCGATGCTCGGCGCCACCCCGGTCGTCGAGTCCGCGCATCCGAGTCCGCTGTCGGCGCACTCCGGCTTCTTCGGCTCACGGCCGTTCAGCCGCGCGAACGCGCTGCTGGAGCAACAAGGCGCCGAACCGGTCGACTGGCGTCTCACCAACTAGTCTGAAACGCGTGAGCGAGAACAAGCAGGTCCGCGACCGGGCAGCGGTGATCGACGATGCGTTCGGCGGCATGCAGCGCTGGGCCATCCGGATCGTGGCGATCGCGGCTGCCGCCTTCGTGCTGGGTTGGATGATCGGACACATCTGGGTCATCGTGTTCCCGGTCGCGATGGCGTTGATCGTCACCACGGTGCTCGAGCCGCCCGCATCGTGGCTGCGCCGCAAGGGGCTCCCCGCGGGACTCGCGACCGCGACCGTGGTGCTCGGAGCGATCGCCCTGCTCGTCGGCGTCGTCGCGATCCTGACCCCGCAGGTCGCCGGCCAGGCTCCGGCCATCGCCGACGGCGCGGCCGGCGGCCTGCAGAAGCTGCGCGACTGGCTCACCGGCGAGCCGCTCAATCTGTCCGACGGCCAGATCAGCCGCGCCATCGAGGCTGTGCAGGACAAACTGCAGGACAGCGCCGCGGCGATCAGCTCCGGCGTGTTCTCCACGATCGGCGCCGCGACCTCGGCGGTGGTGAACCTGGTCGTCGTGCTGATGCTGACGTTCTTCTTCGTCAAGGACGGTCACCGGTTCCTGCCCTGGGCAGCCAAGCTGGGCGGGCGCCGCGCCGGCGAGCACATCACCGAGGTTCTCGGCCGGGCCTGGGCGACCCTCGGAGGATTCATCCGCGCGCAGACGTTCGTCGCCCTGATCGACGCGGTCCTGATCGGCGGCGGCCTGATGATCCTGGGCGTCGAACTGGCGATTCCGCTGGCGGTCCTGACGTTCTTCGCCGCGTACGTCCCGATCATCGGCGCCTTCGTCAGCGGGGCTCTGGCCGTCCTGGTCACCTGGGTCACCAACGACACCGGCGATGCCGTGTGGGCGCTGGTCATCGTGGTCGCCGTGCAGCAGCTCGAGGGCAATGTGCTCTCGCCGATGCTGCAGGGCAAGACCATGAACCTGCACCCCGCCGTCGTCCTGCTCAGCGTCGCCGCCGGTGGTTCGCTGTTCGGCATCACGGGTGCGCTGCTGGCCGTCCCCGTGGTCGCGACCGTGGCCGAGGTGCTGCGTTACATCAACGAGCAGATCGACGACGCCGTCGGACCGGGCGCACCGCCGGAGGACTCGGAGTCCGCCGAGCTCCTCGCCGAGGAGGACTGACGTGGCCCCCGAGATGGCGGTCGGCGGCTGCCTGATCGCCCGCGGGCCCCTGCTCGTGGCCGTCTGATGACCTTCGACCTGACGTTCGGCACCCGGCGCGTGGTGCGCGACCGGGCGCTCGTCATGGCCATCGTCAACCGCACGCCCGACTCGTTCTACGACAAGGGCCGGACGTTCGATCCCGCGATCGCGTTGGAGGCCGTGCGGCAGGCGGTCGGCGACGGCGCCGACATCATCGACATCGGCGGGGTCAAGGCCGGACCGGGCGACGATGTCGACACCGGCGAGGAGCTGACCCGCACGATCCCGTTCATCGAAGCGGTCCGAGCCGAGTTCGACGACGTTGTGCTGAGCATCGACACCTGGCGCGCCGAGGTCGGGCGGCAGGCGGTGGCCGCCGGAGCCGATCTGATCAACGACACCTGGGCCGGGCACGACCCGGAGCTGCTCGACGTGGTCGCCGAGACCCGCTGCGGCTTCGTCTGCTCCCACACCGGCGGCGTGCAGCCGCGCACCAAGCCGCACCGGGTCGAGTACGACGACATCGTCGCCTCCGTCATCGCCGACACGACCCAGGCGGCCGAATCGCTCGCCGCACGCGGCGTTCCACGGACCGGGCTCCTGATCGACCCGACGCACGACTTCGGCAAGAACACCCGACACGGCCTGGAGATCCTGCGGCGCATCGACGAGCTGGTCGCGACCGGCTGGCCCGTCCTGATGGCGATCTCGCGCAAGTCGTTCCTGGGCGAGATGCTCGGCGGCGTCCCGGCCGAGGACCGCCGCGCCGCGACTCTGGCGGCCACCGCCGTCGCGGCCCGGGCCGGTGCCGCGGCGTTCCGCACCCATGACGTGGTCGCCACCCGTCAGGCCCTCGAGGTCGTGGCGGGGATCCGAGGCGACCGCCAGCCGATGAGGACCGTCCGTGGACTGGTCTGAACAGGTGCGCGGCTGGTTCGAGCGGCGCACCCTTCCCCGGCCCGACGCCTCGGCGGCGGATGTCGCGGCGTTGAAGCGCGGCCGCCGCATCAGCGCGATCCTGCCGTCGCGCAACGAGGAGAGCACCCTGCCGGCGATCCTCGCGGCCCTGGCCACCCTGCCCGATGTGATCGACGAGGTGCTGGTCATCGACTCACGGTCCACCGATCGCACCGTCGAGGTCGCCGAGGCAGCCGGTGCCACGGTGCACATGGTGACCGACGACGTCGACAGCGGGAAGGGCGGAGCCCTGCGGCTCGGTGTCGCCCGCATGAGCGGCGACGTCGGGGTCTTCCTCGACGCCGATGTCGTGGGATTCGACACCGGATTCCCACTCGCCCTGCTCCACACGCTGCTGTCCGATGACGACCTGGTCCTGGTCAAGGGCTTCTACGACCGGCCGTGGGGCGGATCGGCCGAGGAGGCCGAGAGCCGGGTGACCGGGGGTGGCCGAGTGACCGAACTGGTCGCCCGCCCCTTGATCGCCCGGCGCGCTCCGCTCCTGGCCGGATTCGCCCAGCCGTTGGCCGGCGAGGTCGCGTTCACCCGCGATGCCCTGCTGCCCCTGCCGTTCGTCTCCGGGTACGGCGTCGACATCGCCCTGCTGCTCGGCGTCTTGGAACGCCACGGCCTCGACGCGATGGCCCAGGTCGATCTCGGCGTTCGCCTGCACGGTCACCAGGAACTCGATGCTCTCGGCTCGATGGCCCTGCAGGTGGGCGCCGCGTTCGAGCTGTGGCTCGACGGCGTCGAGGCGGTCGAACGTCCCCGCACCACGGTCAGGCGCGATGCCGACGGCTTGCGCCTCGACGAGCACCCCGTCCGGACCTGGCTGCTCGATCCACCCGCCCGTCAAGCACACTAGGCTGAGCGGATGGATGCCGATCTCGCCCTGCTGATCCTGCGCGTCGTGCTCGGCGTCATGTTCGTGATGCACGGCTGGAACCACGGCTTCGGCGCCGGAGGCGTCGACGGCACGACGCGCTGGTTCGACAGTCTCGGCCTGCGGCCCGCGCGGATCCACGCGCTGGTGTCGACCTATCTCGAGCTGGCGGTCGGCGCGGCCCTGATCGCCGGGTTCCTGACCCCGTTCGCCGCGGCCGGCGCGATCGGCATCATGGTCACCGCGTTCGCGACCGTGCACCGCCCGAACGGCTTCTTCATCTTCCGCGACGGCTACGAGTACGTCCTGGTCGTCACGGCCGCCCTCACGGCCCTGGCGATGCTGGGCCCGGGCGCGTGGTCACTCGACGACGCCCTCGGCATCCGCGGGGACATCGTCGGCTGGGAGTGGGGCGCAGGAGCCCTCGCTCTCGGCGTGGTGTCGACCGCCGCGATGCTCGCGGCCTGCTGGCGACCCCCGCAGAAGTGACCTCACCCCCCACCCGCTGACGAGTCACTCGTTGGCGCTGAGGAGTCGCTCGTTGGTGGTGAGGAGTCGGTGGTTGCGTGGGTTGGTCGGGTTTGGTCGCCTACCCGCTCCCTCGTTCCTCGGTCGCTGGCGACCGAGTTCTGCCGGTCGCCAGCGAGGTACGAGCGGGAAGGCGACCGAGTTTGCCGGTCGCCAGCGAGGTACGAGCGGGAAGGCGACCGAGTTTGCCGGTCGCCAGCGGGGAGGCCGGTCACGGCCGAGTCGCGGGGAGGCGACCGGACCTGACCGGCTCGCTCGGGGTTCGTGTGGCTCGCGTTCGTGGGGGTGCGACTGGACGGATGCTCGACTCGGTGAGGTTCCGTGGCCGGGGCGCCTCGTGTGTCCGGGCTGAGCTGGTGCTTGCGTTGTGTGGCGCTCACCAAGTCACACAGTCGCACTCGCGAGCAGGCAGCCTGCGGACTGTCGTTCGTCTCACCGGCTCGCGAGAGCGACTCTGTGACTCGTGAGCGCGACCCGTGGTCACCTTGCACGGGGTTGCGTCTCTGCGTGGGTCAGGAGTCGGTGAGACGTTTGCGGAGGGGGCCGACGAGGCGAGGGCTGCCGATCGTGACGGCCGCGACGAGACGGTCGCCGTCGGTGTACTCGTAGACGACCTTGTCGCCGGCCTCGTGAGCGACCCAGCCCTCCGCGGTGGCCAGCGCGGGCCAGCCCACGACCTGGACCTTGACGTCATATTGATCGCTCCAGAAGTACGGGAGCGAGTTCGCCAGGAACGGCGGCAGCTCGGCGCCAGCCAGCAGATGCGCGACGCGAGCGCCCTGCTCCGAGGCCGACGACCAGTGCTCGCGGCGATAGTGCTGCCCCAGACGCTCGTCGAACCAGGCCGCCACATCGCCGACCGCATACATGCCCGGCATGCCGTCGACGCGACCCTGCGCATCGGTGCGGATGCCAGCGGCCTGGCCGGCGCCCAGCAGATCGGCGATCGGACCGGCATCGAGGAACGTGCCGAAGCCGACGACCGCGATATCGGCGACCAGTTCCGATCCATCGGCGAGCGTGGCGACGGCCTGACCGTCACGCTCGACGACCGACTCGACCGGAGTCCCCGTCAGGATCGTCACCCCCCGCTCACGATGCAGGTCGGCGACGACCTCGCCGACCTCAGCCGGCAGCGCACCGGCCAGGAGGGAGTCACGCGCCTCGACCAGCGTCACGTCGAGCCCCGCGGACACGGCCGTGGCCGCCACCTCGGCGCCGATGAAGCCGCCCCCGAGCACCAGCAGCGACGACGCGCCGCCGATGGCCTCGCGCAGGCGGAGGCTGTCCTCGCGGGTACGCAGCACGTGGATCGGTCCACCGACCGTCAGCCAGTCGGGCACCCGCGGACCCACACCCGTGGCGACCACGATCGCATCGCCCTCGACGACCTCGCCGTCATCGAGCGTCACCGAGCCTGCAGCAATGCGGGTCGCGCGGCGGCCGAGCTTGAGGTCGACGCCGGCCTCGGCCAGCGTCTCCGGCCGGGCCAGCAGCACGTCATCGGGCTCCTTCGCGCCGGCCAGCACCTGCTTGGACAACGGCGGACGGTCGTACGGCGGGTGCTCCTCGGCCCCGATCAGCGTGATGCGCCCCTCGAATCCGAGCCGCTTGAGCTCCTGCACGACCTTGGAGCCGGCCAGCCCCGCTCCGACGACGACGACATGTTCAGGCGGTGTGACGTTCACGCGACGACCCTACTCATCTCGGACCCCTGTTCGGCGGGGGCGTCTGATCACGGAGGTGCGCGAATCCCCGCGAACACCCAGCTGCTCTGCCACGATGGGCCGATGAGGAACCGCAAGACGTCGCTGCCCGCCGCCCTGTTCGGGCTGACGTCGACCGTGCGGCGCGCGGCCACCCAGACCGTGCCCCGGATCGGTCCCCTGCGTTGGCGTCCGTCGCCCGGCTTCTACGAACGGGCCGCCGATCCCGGAACGGGGGTCGCGGGTACCGTCGTCGCCGACGAGCGGATCGACGCGTTCTGGCTTCCCGGCCTGCGACTGCGCGCCGACGCCTGGCGGATCCTCTACCGATCGACCCGGCTGACCGACGAGCCGACCCTGGTGTCGGGCACCGTACTGGTTCCGCGCGGTCGCGTGCGCGCCGTCGTCGCGTACGCTCCCGGCACCCACGGGCTCGCCAACTACTCCGCGCCGTCGCGCCTCATCACCCGCGGCCTGGACTGGGAGACCACGTTCGTCGCACGCCTGCTCGCTCAGGGCCACGCGGTCGTGATGACCGACTACGAAGGCCTGGGCACGCCCGGCGACCACCCCTACGTGATCGGGCGGACCCTCGGGCGCAATGTGCTCGACGCGCTGCGGGCGGCCCGCTCGTTCGGGCCGGCCGGACTAGGCGACGACCTGCCGCTCGGCGTGTTCGGCTACTCCGAAGGTGGCCACGCCGCGGCCTGGGCCGCCGAACTGCACGCGACCTACGCTCCCGAGCTGGAGATCTCCGGCATCGCCGCCGGCTCGGTGCCTTCCGACCTGGAAGCGGCCGGCGATCACGTCGAGGGCACGCTGTACTCGTTCTTCGCCGGGTACGGCGCGCTCGGCATCAACGCGGCCTATCCCGATCTGGGGCTCGAGTCGTATCTGACGGCCGAGGGCGAGACGTACATGCACCGTCTGCGCCGGTCGTCGATCGTCACCGCGATGCTGCGTGGCCCGCATTTCGTCGGCGTCGACGAGCTGATGACCGAGAACGTGCTGCGCCGGCCCGACTGGCAGGCCCGCATGCGGGAGAACCGACTCGGCGGCAGCACCCCGATCGCCCCGGTGTACCTGTACACCTCCCAGCGCGACCCGCTGGTCCCGCCCGCACAGACCCGCGACCTGGCGGTGCGCTGGCGTGCCCGCGGCGCCGACGTGACGCTGACCGAGGTGCCCGCACTGGAGCACGTCACCGGCATGCTGCTCGGCGGCGAGGGCGCCGCCCGATGGCTGCATCGCCGCCTGCGCGGTCAGAGCGCGGGCCAGGTCGCCGCCTCAGCCTGACCCCGGTCAGGACTCGTTGAGGGCGACCGCGTTGCGCACCAGCTCGGTGAACGCGTCGGCGTCGATCGCGTCGCCCTCGAACACGTCGACCGCTCGACGCGTCCCGGCGTCCAGGCTCGCGTTGAAGACGCCGGTGGGGTCCGGCAGCGATGCGCCGCTGGCGAAGGTGACCTTGACCTTGTCCTTGTAGGTCTCGAGCGTGCAGATCAGTCCGGACCGAGAGAACGTCGGCACGCCGTCGGGATTGGACGGCTTGCGCCACTTGATCTCCTCGACCACGTCGGGTTCGGCCTCGAGAATCAGTCGCCGCAGGGTCTGGACCGTGGTCGTGCGCCAGTCATCCGCCATGACGCGACGATAGCGCGCACCGACCACGACACATCGGTCCAGCGGTCACCGTCCAGCTATCGACGGGCCGCGGACGAGGCGAAGGCGCGGACACCGTCCAGGTCGTAGTGCCCCGCATCCGTGCCGAGCCCCTGGGCGACGTGGGCGGCCGCGGCACAACCGAGCACGGCCGACTCCGCGAAGCCGGCGCCCGTGGCGCGCCCGATGATGAAACCGGCCGAGAACGCGTCACCGCACCCCGTCGTGTCGACCACCTCGACCGCGAAGGCCGGCACCTCCTCGATCCCCTCGGAGGTGGCGACCAATGCGCCCTTCGCGCCCTGCGTCACGGCGACGCATCCGACGCCCTCGCCCAGGAGTGCCCGGGCGCCGTCGGCGAGATCGGTGGTGCCGGTGAGCCCGAGCACCTGCTCGTCGTTGGGCAGCAGATAGTCCGTGTGCGGGAGGGCGTCGCGGACCCAGTCCAGCATTCCGGGGTCTCCCGGCGCGAGGAGGTCCACCGATGTGGTCATGCCCACGGCGCGGGCGGCGGCGAGCAGTTCCGCCGCGGCCGGGCCGCCGAGGAACTCGGGGCCACCCAGATGGAGGTGATCGCAAGCGAGCACCGCCTCGTGATCCAGATCGTCGAGCGTGAACGTGCCGTTCGCCCCGATGCAGTGCCACGCAGGGCGACTCCCATCCGGACGAACCGGAATGACCGAGGCGGAGGTCTGATCCGCATCGCGGCGGACCAGGCCCGAGGTGTCGACGCGCTCGCGGTCGAGCGCTGTCACCAGCGCGGCGCCCAGCGCGTCGTTCCCCACCGCACCGAACGACCGTACGTCGGCGCCGAGCCGGCTCAGGATGACGCCTGTGCCTCCGGCCGTGCCCGCCGGGGATACCTGGATGCGTTCGACCAACTGGCCGTCGGATCCGGATGGGATCGACTCGATGCCGATGACGTGTGTGTCGAGGACGTGGACGCCCACAGTGGCGACGACAGGTCTCATGGCGTGTTCTCCTTCGGGGTTCCGTAGCGGCGCTCGAGGGCCTGCGTGATGACGTCGATCTGTTGCGCTTCGCTCAGCGGCACGGGATCGGAGACCGTCGCGACGCGCAGTAGGAGGTCGGCCAGCCACTCCAGCAGCAGTGCGGAGTCGGCGGCGGCCTGCAGCGACGATCCTGTCGTGACGGCACCGTGATGCGCCAGCAGCGCGGCCTGGCGACCCTCGATCGCAGCGAGCACGTGGGCGGCGAGCTCCGGCGTCCCGAAGGTCGCGTAGGGGGCGATGCGGATGTCGCCGCCGAGCATGAGCTGTTGGTAGTGGATGACGGGCATCGTCTCGAACCGGCCGGGCGCACACGCGACGGCGGTGGCCGCCGGCGAGTGGGTGTGGACGACCGCGAGCGCAGGGGTGCTGCGGTACAGGTCGAGGTGCAGGGCGAGTTCCGAGGTCGGGGCGAAGCGGCCGGCGAGCACGGTACCGTCGAGGTCGACCTCGACGAGATCGTCGGGAGTGCAGTCTGCGAGCCGGATCCCGCTGGCCGTGACCAGCACCGTATCGCCGCGACGCTGTGACACGTTGCCGCCGGTGCCGATCAGGAGGCCGTCGGCGGCGAGCTGCCGGCACATCGTCGCGACGGCCGCGCGATCGACGGAGTTGTCGGTCATCGGCCGGTCACCTGCCTGGTCTCGTCCCGGGAGGGCGTCGTCGACGACTGCCGCACACCGGCGGCGGGAGCGTCGATGACTTGCTCCGTGATCACGCGATAGGTTCCCACGCGGACTCCGTTCGTTGGGACGGGACTCTACGGCCTGACGGGCAGCGGTGCGGCTGCACCGGCGGCTGAGCCGTCGCCGGATCGGGAGCCGGCCAGCACCGCTCGACCAAGACGTCGCACTTAACGGCCGCCTCCGTCGCGGATCATGACATCGCTGATGCGCAGGCGCCCGAGCACGGGAAGTCCCAGGCGGCGACGTAGGCGGAAGTCGCAGACGTAGAGGCGATAGAGCAGCCGGGTCGCCCACGGGTTGAGGAGGCGGTCGATCAGTCTGAACAGCCCGACCAGGCGATCGAATCGGCGCTGCTCACGATCGGACCACGACCACTCCATCAGCGACCGGAACTCCGGCGGCAGATTGGCCCGCGTGAAGAAGCGGTAGGGGCGTCCGAGCACCTTGCTGATCAGCCGCCCGGGCCGCCCCCACCCCTCGCCGAGGAAGCTGAGATCGGACAGTGACTCGAAGTCACGACGGACCGCGGGAGAGATCGACAGGCGCGGCACGACCGAATCCCAGTAGGCCCGGTACTCCGTCCAGGTCGCGGGCCAGTCGGCCTCGGGCACGTTGACGCCCGTGGCCAGCGGCGCTGCCGACCTGACCAGGACGTCGAGTTCCGGCTCGGTCAGCGGGCCGTACTCCATGGTGTTCTGGTCCAGGAAGTAGCGGAACAGGCAGACCGCGACCCACAGCTGCAGATCGCGTGCGTTGCCGCTGTATCGGACCGGGCTGTCAGGCGTCGAGACGACCGCGCGATGCACCTCGGCGACCGCATCGCGCATCGCGGCGCGGTCGTCGTCGGATCCCATCGCCGCCAGCGCCAGGTACTGCAGCGTCGTCCGGCCGCGCTTGATCGGGCGACGCCGCGGGCTGCCCGAGACGACCCGGCTCTCGCTGACGCCCTCGCCCACCGGGGGCAGCGACAACTGCATGATGATGTTCGCGACACTGCTGGTGGCGCCGAGCGTCGTGAACGTCTCGGCCAGGGTGGTCGGAGCGCGGCGTCGTCGCATGACGTCATGCTATCTGATCACATACGTGATCAGTTCTGATGGTCTCCGGTTCAGTCGACCAGCTTCGCCGGCGTGATCTCGACGCCGAACGGACTGGTCGTGGTCCACGAGACATCCCCCGAGACATCGGCCACCTCGACATAGCGATCACCCCGCAGCTCCCACGCGATGAGCCGCACCTCGACCGGGTCGACCACCCAGTACGAGGCGATGCCGGCGGCGCGATAGCGCTCGAACTTGACGTTGAGATCCGTCAGCGCGGTGCTGGGCGACAGCACCTCGGCGGCCAGCAGCGGCGGCACCGGCAACCGTTTCTCGTCGAAGTCGGCTTTGGGCGCCACCAGGACATCGGGCTCGACCCAGGTACGGGGCCCGAGAATCACGTCGAGGGGCGCACCCATCACCCACAGATCGGAAGGAGCGGCGTCTTCGAGCAGCCGCCAGAGCTGGAAGACCACCCGCTGATGCCGCGGAGCCGGCGACGGGCTCACGACCAGCACGCCGTCGATGAGCTCGTAGCGGTTTCCGTCATCGGGCATCGCCTCGATGTCGTCCACCGTCAGTCCGCGGCCTCGCGGCAGCATGGTCATGACACTCATGGTGCCCCACTTCCCCCGAGAACGACATGGCGTCCAGCCTCGGGCCCGGCCGGACGGCGAGCAAGCCGGCCGTCCACAGGGACGGGAGCCGGACTCAATCGACGCCGTTGATCGCGTCGACCGAGGCGACCAGATCGCCCTGGTCGTAGTTGTCGACCGCCACGAAGTTCGGCACGCGGTCCCGCTCGTCCTGGCACTGCTTCAGTCGTGGGAGCAGGACCGCCTGGGCGTTGACCACCTCGGCATCGGCGATCCGCGACCGCGGATTGCTCAGCCAGTGGTTCACCAGGAACAGCGGGGAGCTCTTCTCGCCCCGGAACAGCTCACAGCTGAAGTCCTTGACCGAGTGGAACGCATACGGCGTGTCCTGGACCCACGTCTTGCCGTCGAGGATCCACGGCACGGCCGGATCGACGACATGCTCGTGCAGCACCACCAGCCGCCGACCCGAGTCGATCATCTGGCCGAGCGTCGGCCAGGGCTGGCCCGCCTTCTGCTGGTGGATGAACGGCATCAGACCGGCCTGCTCGAAGACCTTCGCGGTGTCCTTCGGCGACACCTCGTCCTGGATGAAGAAGGTGACGACCTCGCGCGGGTGCGTGTCCATCCAGGTCTTGACCTGGCGCATCAGCGGGACCCACTCGGTCGAACCCAGTTCGCACAGCGCATGGCACAGGTACGGCTCGACCTCGCCACGCGGTGTCAGGTTCAGCGAGTCGCGCAGGCGCGTCGCGGAATCGACGACGCCCTGGCCGAAATCGGCCCGGGCCTGGTCCAGAGCCCGTTGACGGCTCGCCTGGCTGTTGGCGATGATGCCCGGCTGAGCCGTGGTCTGTCCCGGCCATGAGTCGATCAGGAACACGCGGATGCCGTCACGCAACTGGCCCATGACACCGGTCGGCTGCTCGGCCAGGAACCAGCCGCGACCGTCGGCGGCCGACATCGAGTTGTGCGTCGCCGGGAACGCGACCTGGTCGTACGTACGGTCGCACAGTTCGACATGACCGTTGCAGGTGTCGTCGTCGGCAGCACTCGCCGCCGGGAGCGCCGTCGTGCTCGGCCAGGCACCCATGACCACCACGCCCGCGACGACGACCGCGACCGCGGCCAGCACCCCGGCGCGGACGGCAGAGGGCGTCAACCGGTGACCGAGCGCCGGCAGGCCGGAGCGCACGGCGTCGAGTAGCGCACCGCCGAGATCGCGCAGGGCGATCAGGAGCACCAGGACGCCGACCACGCCGGCCAGCACCGCCACGACCGTGAGCGGCTCGAACACCAGGGCCAGCCCGATGAGCAGCAGCACCAGCGCCCGTCCTGCGCGTTCCTTGATCGACAGATCGGCTCCGTCGAACCAGCTGCCGACATGATCGAGCGCCGCGCGCGGATCCAGACGCAGCCCGGGCCGGTTGACGACGGCGACCACCAGGGCCACGACGCCCAGCAGGGCGACCGACCGCCAGAACGATCCGTCGAGTTCGTGCCAGGTGCCCGCCACCAGTGCGCCGACCAGGGAATCGGTGTCGAGCCGACCGACGATCAATCCGATGAACACGGTCAAGACGGCCAGGCCACCGGCGATCCACAACAGCGATCGCCGCAGCAGGTCCAGCCAGGCGCGTCGCCCTCCTCCGCGGATCATGCCGCCCAGCACGATCAGCGCGACGCCCAGCAACGGCAGCAGCCACGACAGCAGCGACACGGTGTGCGCTGCCGAGATGACGTCGGCGGTCAGCTCCTGCGAGCCGATCGCCGACAAGGTCACGTCGAGGTCATCGGGCACGACCGCTTGAGAGCTCGGATCGATCGTCGTGATCGCGGCGACCAGCAGGGCACCGACATCGGCCAGGCGCAGCACGATCTGGTCATCGCCGCCCGACACCAGGGCCCGGTGCAGCGGACCGATCGTGGTGCGAACGACCGGTCCGAGCGATGGGCTCGCCACGACGGCGGTGGACGCCGACTCCAGGAGGGGCCGCAGGGCGACGAGTTCGGGCTGCTGCTTCAGCACCTCGTCACTGACGAGCAGCCCCACCTGCCGCGCGACGGCCGGATCGGTTCTGATCGCGTCGACATGGCGCGCGAACCGGTCGCCGTCGAGCACCTCGCGGTTCACCACACCCGCCAACACGCCCGCCGCGACGAGCAGGATACCCAGCGCGACGGCGACCCTGCTGCCCCACCGTGACATTCCCGTCAGCCCTGCTTCGCCTTGTCGCGGCGCCCCTTCACGACGTAGCCGATCACGATTCCCAGCAGGGTCACGATCGTCAACGTCAGCCACAGCGGCCAGGTGACGTCGAGCCACAGCAGGCTGATGCTGGTCTCGTCACGGTTCTGTGCGATGAAGACGACCGTGACGACGGCCAGCACCAGGGCGGGCCAGCGCTCCTTCAGGAACTCGTTCATGGATCGGATCCCTCTCTCGGGACGGACAGAAGACTAGATCGAACAGTAGGGCGACGAGCACCGGTGCCGATAGATGTGTCTCATCGCACCGGCGACGTCGACTCTTCGCCGTGGCGCCGCAGGAATGCCGTCAGGGGTCCGGACAGTTCGGCGGGTCGATCGCCCCAGTCGTAGACGACGACGGTGCGGGCCAGGACGTCGTGGAACGTGCGGCGTTCGCGGTCGACCAAAGACCACAGCAGGCCGGCGGCGAAGAACGAGGTGCTGATCGGCAGGAACACGACGCGGAACAGAGCCGATGCCGGACCCACCGCCGTGCCATCGCGGCGCGTGACACGAAGGCCCACCAACGCCTTGCCGATCGTGCGCCCCGCGACGATCGTGGCGATCACGAGATAGCCGCCGACCCAGCCCAGGAGCGCGGCCGTGGCCCAGATCCCGGACAGATCGGGCACCGATCGATCCAGCAGGTGCGACCACATCCAGCCGATCAACTCACTGACCACCGCGAAGGAGCCGAGCCCGATGCCGAGGTCCGCGGCGAATGCCAGCAGACGGGTCACCGCACCGGCGTAGCGGCCGCTGACCACCTCGCGCCGGCCCTCCTGCTCCGGAGCCACCAGACGCGGAGGCCCCGGACGTCGCGAGCGGCGTCCGATCAGGGCATCGACGCTGACCAGCTGGCGACGCACGGTGTCGAGGGTCGAGCCGGCCAGGCTGCCGGTGGTCTCTGCGACGATGTCGGCGATCCCGGCACGACGCACCAGTGATTCGAGATCGATCCGGTCCAGCAGCCGGTCGACGTCGACACGATCGAGCACGCGATCGACGTCGACGCGATCGAGCAGGTGGTTGACGTCGACCTGATCGAGGATCGCGTCGAGGTCGACGTGCTCCAGCAGGCGGTCCGGTGGCACCGCCTCGACCATCCGGCCGGCGACGGCTCCGGCCATCCGCCCCAGCGGTCCTTGCGGATTCTCACGCGACGTCATGGGCTCATCGTGACAGAAGCGAGACGCCCCGCTCACGCATCATCAGCGCGCGGCGAGTGGCGCGACCCTGCCGCCCGGTGGCGCATTTTCAGGCGGACCGGAAGCGGGCCTGATGCATCGCCTTGATCTCGTCGACCAACTCCGGCACCGGACCCTCGACCACGGCGCCGGGGACCACGGCGGTGATCGGCAGCGCCGCGACCGGCCCCGGCGCCACGCCCCAGCCGGCGAGCCAGGACGAGAACTGCTCCGACGACGCCACGTAGACGATGCGCCCCAGACCGAGCCAGCCGTGGCTCGCCGCGCACATCGGGCAGTGCTCGCCCGACGTGTACACCGTGGCCTCGGCGCGTTCGTCCGGCGTCAGGTGCTCGACGGCCCACAGCGAGATCGCCAGCTCCGGGTGACGCGTGTTGTCACCGCCCTTGACCCGGTTGCGGTCCTCGAACAGCACGTCGCCGGAGGCGGACACCAGGACCGACCCGAACGGCTCGTCACCGTCGTCGAGCGCTTCGCGGGCCAGCTCCAGGCAACGTCGCAGGTGTCCGATATCGGTTCCGCTGATCGTCATGCCGGGTCCTTCCCAGATCGGGGCGACTCGGCCACGTCACGCACTGCGGTGGCGACACGTTCGTGGACATCGGGGTGGAACACGCTCGGGATGATGTAGTTCGGGCCGAGTTCGTCGGGAAGGACGGTCGAGGCGATGGCCTCGGCGGCCGCGACGAGCACGTCCATGTCGATGCCGCGGCTCTGCGCGTCGAGCAGTCCACGGAAGATTCCGGGGAACGCCAGCACGTTGTTGATCTGGTTCGGATAGTCCGAGCGCCCCGTGGCGACGACCTTCGCGTACTGGCGGGCCAGGCCGGGCTCGATCTCGGGCTCGGGGTTGGCCAGCGCGAACACGATCGCGTCAGCGGCCATGCCTTCGACGTCCGACGGCCCGATCAGGTCCGGCGCCGAGACGCCGATGAAGACATCGGCCCCCGGCAGGGCATCGCGCAGCGTGCCCGTGATCCCGGCCCGGTTGGTGCGTTCGGCCGTCCAGGTCAACGACGGATCGAGGCCGGGCCGGTCGGGATGCACGACACCGTCGACATCGCAGACGACGACATCGTCGGCACCGGCGTGCAGCAGCGTCTTGAGCACCGCCGTTCCGGCGGCACCGGCACCGACCAGGACGATCCTGGCGGTCGGCAACTGCTTGCCGACGACGCGCAGCGCGTTCTGCAGCGCGGCCAGCACGACGACGGCCGTGCCGTGCTGATCGTCGTGGAAGACCGGGATGTCGAGGCGCTCGCGCAGTCGGGTCTCGATCTCGAAGCAGCGCGGGGCCGAGATGTCCTCGAGATTGATGCCGGCGAAGCCCGGCGAGATCGCGGCGACCGTCTCCACGACGGCGTCGACGTCCTGCGTGTCCAGACAGATCGGCCAGGCATCGATGTCGGCGAACGACTTGAACAAGGCGGCCTTGCCCTCCATGACCGGCAGCGCCGCGTGCGGGCCGATGTTGCCCAGTCCGAGCACGGCGGAGCCGTCGGTCACGACCGCGACGCTGTTGCGCTTGATCGTCAGGCGGCGTGCGTCCTGCTGGTCCTTGACGATCGCCTGGCAGATCCGCGCCACGCCCGGCGTGTAGATCATCGAGAGATCGTCTCGATTACGCAGGGCATGCTTCGTCGCGGTCTCGATCACCCCGCCCAGGTGCATCAGGAACGTGCGGTCCGACACCTTCTTGACCGTGACGTCGCTGATCGCCTCCAGCGCCGAGACGATCCGGTCGGCATGATCGGTGTCGGACGTCGCGGCCGTCAGGTCGATGCGCAGGTGCTCGATCCCCGACGGCGCCACATCGAGCGCGGTGACCAGGCCCCCTGCGGCCTCGACGGTGGAGGTGAGCTCACCGACCGCTGATCCGCCGGCGGGGACCTCCAGTCGAACGGTGATCGAGTACGAGACGCTCGGTGCTCTCATCGGGGACGCAGGAACGGGATCGGCGTGCATCCTGATATCCAACTCCCCCGGCCGAGGTCCGCGCCACTTACCAGCGGGTATACCGAGGGGTCATCGGGTCGGCACCGCCGCGCGCGAGACCGGGACCAGGCGCACGGGTCCCACGATGCCGTTGGCCTGTGCCGGCGACATGGCGAAATAGCCGTAGCGCGGATCCCCGGCACTCGCCCGGCCCACCATCGCATTGCGCGGCGGGGTGGCCAGGGTGATCCGGATGTCGTTGTCGCCGGGCCGCAGGAACTGATCGACGCGGTAGCGCGTGCCCGGCAGATGCACCGTGGCCTGGGTGATCCGCCGGCCGTTGATCCAGATGCGCGCGGCGCCGTTGACGGTGCCCGGATCGAGGTAGACGCCGGTCGACCCGCTCGTCCAGCTCCGCGGGAGCCGGAAGCTGCTGGTGTACACCGCGTCGCCGGCCACGTGCTTGAGCTCCGGCACCTCTCGCCAGTCGCGCGGCTCGTCGAGCGTGAGCCGGTGGGTCTTCGGCGTGCTCGGCGTGAACTCGCTGACCGACAGCTCCCAGCCACGGATCTGCAGCGGTGCCGGAGGCTTCGCGAGCTTCACCTTCACGCTCCGGCCGCCGGAGAGCACTGCGCGCCGGGTGCCCCCGGCCGCGTCCTCCAGGTAGAGCCGGCCGCCCGTCCGGGTCACCCGGTCGGCGGTGGTCGAGCTGACCCGTTCGCCGCCCTTCGCCTTGCGGTCGACCACGATCGTGACGGCCTCCTGGGGCGCCAGCTCCATCGGCACCACGAGTCGCCCGGCGTGCGTCCGGTACTCGCCGATCTGGGTCGTGGCGTTGTTCCAGAGGTCGAGGCGATACGGCGTGCCCTGGGTGCGGAAGGTCGCGTCGAAGCTGACCGGCTCCTCGCTCTCGTTCCACAGGTACCAGTAGTCGCGCGATCCGTCGGTCCGGTGCACCGGCCGGACGAGCTGCTGGCCGCCGAAGTCGACGTCGGGCTGCACCCCCAGCTTGCGCAGAGCGGGCAGCACATCGGCCGACTCGTCGACCCTGACGGTGCTCTTCAACCGTTCGATCGCAGCGAACGACGTCCGCACCTGCTCGTCCTCTGCCGCGGAGGCGACCGCGGACGTGCCCGTGGCGGGCAGCGCGCCGACGATCACGACCGGGAGACCGCGACGCGCGAGCTGCAGGAGCTTGGCGGCCGCCTCACCGGAGAAGCCGGAGGGCGCGATGTCGGCGGGATCGATCACCAGGGCGCGGTATCCCGGGCCGCCGGAGAAGAGGCGTCCCCCGCTGTACGTGCCTCGCTCGGCGAGCGTGACGGGGTCGACGAACTCATAGGTGTAGCCGGCCCGCACCAGGTTCTGCCGCCGAGTGTGGCCGGGGAGCACCGGGATCCCGAACGGGACCGTGTCGTCGCGCAGCACCGCCACGTCGAGGCGAGGTCGCCCGGCGCTGAGGATCTGGCTGGCCCGGCCCAGGTAGGTGTTGAACTCGGTCCAGTACTCCCACTGCGGCCAGTTGCGATTCCAGGACTCGGAGAAGAAGTACCACATCGGGGACCAGCCCGGCCAGGGATGCAATTGCAGGCCCAGCCAGCCCGCGCCCCGCAGTCCCGACGGCATCGTCTGGTACGCCAGGCCGTGGAGCTGCAGGTGGGTCACGCCACCGGCGAAGCCGTGATTGAAGATCTGCCAGTAGTCGCGCGGCTGCTCTCCGTAGAGGCAGAACCTCTTGTAGTGAGGACTGCCGAGATGCCCGCAGTTCGGCAGTCCGAAGACATCGCCCGCCTCCATGTTCACTTCTTGCGAGCCGTACAGATGGGCCGCGGCGGCCGCCGTCCGGTACATGTCGAGGGCGCCTTCGGAACCGGCCGAGCCCGGGGGTTGCGGCGCGCCGGCCTCGAGACTCTCGGTGTCGGGGATGCCACCGGCCTGGCCTTGGGCGCGACTGGAGTCGATCGGCAGACCGTACGTCTGGTGCCGCATCTCGGTGAATCCGTGCTCGAGCCCCCAGGCCCGCAGCTGCTGCTGATGCCTGATGATCAGGTCGGTGAGGGTGCGGCGGTAGTCGTTGCGCACCCGCTCGCCCACGCCGCCTTCGAAGTCGAAACCGGCCTTGCCGTCGAACAGCGCCGGCAGGTACGGACGCAGCGAGTAGCCCCGGCGCGCTTCGAACTCGTCGAGCAGTTCGGCGGACCACAGCGTGCCCAGGCGATGCAGGTTCAGCACGTCCAAGCCGCGCTGATCGAGCTTCAGCGCGTTCTCGGCGAAGTCCTTGACCAGTTCCACGAGAACCGGCTCGGTGAGGCTGACCGCGTATTCGAACGAGTCCTCGTAGAGCTGGCCGCCGTTGCGCTTCCACAGATCACGGCGTTCGGGGGTCATCATGTGCTCGTCGAGCCATCGCAGCGACTCGCTGGTGGCCCGCTCGCTGAACGGGTCGATGGCCAGCAGGTTGTCGGGGAACAGCTTGCTCAGATTCGCGTCCAGGCTCATGACCGCGCCGCCGGGGACCGTCTGCGGCACTTGGCCGGTGGGGCGACGCCAGATGCCGAACAGCATCCAGTTGCCCTTCGGCACCTTCCAGGTCACCCGGTTCTTGCTCACCTTGTCGGTCAAGTCGACGACCGACGCCGGGTCCAGGCGCTTCTCGCCGCCGGTGGTCTTGACGATGCGGGCCGCGGTCACTGCCTCGAGTGTCTTGTGGCCGATCTTGTCGATGGGATTGGGCACCGGACCGCTGTACGTCAGGCCCCCGATCAGCCGTTGCTGCGCGACGTGCGCGGCCTGCGCCGCGAGGTCGTTGTCGAGCGTCGCGACCGGGCTCGACATCGGCCATACCGGGTACGGCGCCGTGTCGAGCCGCACGCCGTGCTCGATCCCGCTGCGCAGCGCCGAGCTCACGGCGTCGTACCAGCGCTCGGTGCCCCACTGCCATGCCAGATCGCCGCCGCCGACGGGGCCTGGCTCGAGGTCGATGATCTGGGCGGAGCCGAATCCAGCGTCACGGAGCGCACGAATGTCGGCGTCCAGGCCCTCAGGCGTCACCTCGCTGCCCGGCCACCACCAGAAGGCTCCGGGACGATGGTCCTGGCCCGGTTCCGCGAGCCATGATCGAAGCCCGAGCGGATCGTTCTCGCTGGACACGACTGCCGGGCGGGCCGACGCCTGCACCTGGCCCTCGGCCGCGAATGTGACCGCGGGCAGCGTGACCGATGCCGCCCCCACAGCCACCGCGATGAGCCGCCGCAGACGGGAAACCACTGTCATGCCACATGTAACTCTCTGTAGACACCCGAGTTACGAGCATCGTGTCAAGGAGGCCGCATTCCCGGCCGGATCACACGGCGGACGAGACACGGAGATACCCACGCTTGACTTTCCTCCCGGGAAAGTGAATCCTTGTTTCCAGATAGGAAAAGAAATGATGATGACCCCATCGATCTCGCACGACAACGCGGCAGAAGCCTTGAAATCAGTCGCACGCGCCCGCCAGCAGATCGCTCAGGAAGTCGGATTGCCGACCTGGTACTGGTGGTCGATGGCCGCCTGGTGGGTGGGCATCGGAGCACTGACCGAGCTGGAGATCCCGTGGCTGACCGCGGCGGTCACGCTCGTCCTGGGAGCGACACACGCGACCGTCGCCGGACGCCTGCTCTCCGGCCGCCGCCGGACGGCCGAGGTGCAGGTCAGCGGCGAAGTCGCCGGCCGGCACACGACCCTGCTGATGATCGGTCTGCTCGTCGCGCTCGGCGCGGTGACCGTCGGCCTGGGATTCGCGCTCGACGCCGACGGCATGCGGCACTCCGCTCTCGGCGCCGGAGCCTTCATGGGCGCGGTCGTCGGGTTCGGCGGCGCGACCCTGCTGCGCGCCCTGCGCAAGGTGTTCGGAGCATGACCCCGTCCCCATCGGGCTTCGATGAGCTGATCCACCCCAGCACGCGACTCACCCTGGTGGCGACGCTGGCGGCGGCGGACTGGGCCGAGTTCGGATTCCTCCGCGACCGTCTCGGACTGTCCGACTCGGCCCTGTCCAAGCAACTGGCGACCCTGGAGGACGCCGGCTACGTCGATACCGAACGCCGTCTCGAAGGCCGTCGTCACCGGGTTCGCGCCCGCTTGACCCACCAGGGCCGCGCGGCCTTCGAGGGCCACGTCGCCGCATTGCGGAGCATCGTCGAAGCAGGCGGCGGCGCCGTAGAACCCTCCCCGAGGTGAGCCGACGACGCCGTTCCTGCCGCTCGATCACGGGGCTCACGGGCGGGGCCGGGCAGGGAGTGCCCGGCCCCGCGTCGTGCAGAAGCGCCGGACGGGGAGAGCAGCCCCGGCGCCCCTAGGCGGGGACGGCTCCAGGGGAACCGGCCCCGCGCTCGTGGGCGGCTAGAGGCTGTCCTCGCTCACCGCGTCCCGGCGTCGCCCGAGTCCCACGAGCAGGCCGCCCGCGGCCAGCAGCACGAGGATCGCCGCAAGGGTCCCCAGGCCGATGCTGGAGCCCGCGTTGGGCAGGCTGCCGTCCCGGTCCCCGGGTGCGCCCGGCGGGGCCTTCTTGACGACGACGCCCGCGTCCCACGTCGGATCGATCCCCTGGGTGGCCTCGATCGTCCGGTACTCATAGTCGCCGGTCAGCGCCTCGTTCGCATCGTCCAGGACGATGGTCCGAGTGAGGCCGTCCGACCGGTTCGCGTCGGAGTCGAGCCCGTCACGGTCGCCGGAGTCGCGCGTGGTGAACTCGTACTTCTTCTTCTGCTGGTCGGTCAGCGTGAACCGGACCCGATACGTGCCGGCCGGCAGGTTGTCGAAGACATACCGGCCGTTCTTGTCCGTCTTCGTGGTCGCCACGATCTTGCCGTCTGCACCGAGCAGATCGACCTTGACGTCGGACAGCGGCTTCTCGCCCGGGTCCTGGACGCCGTCACGGTCGGTGTCGATCCACACGTAATCACCGATCGCATACGTCTTGACGACGAACCCGAAGTCCAGCGTTGGGTCGCGATCACCGTCGTCGTGCAGGTCGCCCGGCTCCGTCGAGGCCTCCCAACTCGACGAGTCGCCTTCGCGGTCACCCTCGCCCGACCTGGTCGGCACATAGGGCTTCAGCGCATCGGCCGAGGCGTCGCGGTCGATGAGGACCGTGTACGTCTCGTCACCGTTCAGCGCCGGGAGGCCGTCGAATGTGTACTTCCCGTCCGGGCCGGTGGTGACCGGACCGACCGTCTTGCCGTCGACGCCGACGACCGACTCGCCGTCCGGTCCGACGATCGTCAGCACGACACCGGGGATGCCCGGCTCATCGTCGTCCTGGCGGCCGTCGCGGTCGGTGTCGACCCACACGTAGTCGCCGACCGACACCGACTTGAGCGGAACGATCTCCGCGAACGTGTCACCGATCCGGTTGAGGATCGGCGCCGATGCGTCGGTGACCTTCACCGCGACGTACGCGGCGATGGGCGAACCTGCCTTCAGCTGGGTCCCTGCCTTCTGCTTGAGCGTCACCGTGCCGCCGGCGTAGGTGGCCTCGAGATTGCCGCCGATGTCGACCGGGCCGGCCGTCGGGTGGGCAGCGGTCGCCACATCGTCCTTCGTGACGAACCCGAGGAAGTCGGTCGCATCGGGAAGGATGTCGTCGACGGCCACGATCTCGACGTTGTCGTAACTGCCGTGCGGAATGAACTCGATCCGGTACACGTAGGTGTCCTGCACCAGGTGGCCCGCGCCGTCCATCCGCGCCTTGAGGGTCTCGACCCATTCGGACGAGTCTCGGTCGTACACGCGCTTGCGCACCTCGGCCTCGTCGCCGTACGACGTCGCCTCGGTCGTGGTGTCGGACCAGTACAGGGGATCATCGTCCTCACCGAACAAGGTGGCCTTGTTCGTGATGGTCTTGGTCTCCTTGCCGAAGGGCTTGCTGGTCAGCGACAGCCTGACGTCGTACTTCTTGTCGGCGCCCCGGCCATCGACGACGGACCGGCCGGCCGCGCTGAGCTCGATGACGAGATGGCCGTCGGCGTCGGTGCTGAGGTCGAAGTGCGAGGCGTTCAGCGCCTGTCCGTCGTAGCTGCCGGAGACGTCGAGCTCGTCCAGATCGCTCAGATCGAAGATGTCGGTGTCGACATAGTCCACGATCCGACTGGTGCGTGCGTCGATGCCCTTGCCGGCCGCGACGCTGAAGGTGTAGTCGACGGTCACGGACTCACCCGGATCGATCGTCGCGTCCTCCGCGGTCCCGTTCTTCTTGAACACGCTCGAGTCGTTGATGCCCTCGTCGCTCTCGGGCAGCACGACCACCGTCACGTCACGCTGGGCGTTGTACGGATCGCCGCTGCGGTAGTGGTATCCGGCGATATTGCGCAACCGGTACGGCGTCGCGTCCTTCACCGTCGTCGTACCGGTCTGGGTCAGGCCGTCGACGGTGTCGAGCTGCGCCTTGACCGCGATCGAGGCGTTGGTGGTGTTGTCCTGGCCCACGTTGACCAGCAGCCGCTGGCCGTCAACGCACCACCGGCCGACGAAAGCGTCGTCTGCGAATGCCGCAGCATCCGCCGGGCACGTGGTGACCTGGGTGAGCGTGATGCCGCTGGCCGTGATGAAGTCCGGGGCGGCCGTGTTCCAGTGGGCCTGCGAAGGCAGGACGTCACTGATGACGACGTTGCGGTCCAGCGTGAAGTGAGGTCCACCGGTCCACTGCCGCAGGTCGGCCTTCAGCGTGTAGGTGATGTCGGCCGGTGGTGTCAGGCCACCGTCCTCATCGGTCACGACGTTCTTGCTGCTCCAGTCCGCGGTCTTGGCGAACGCCTGGCCGACGTCGACGCCGGCCACGGTTCCGCGCAGCCGGATCGACGCCGTCTTGTCGACACCGCCGAAGTTCGCGGTGTTGGTCAGTTTGATCTCGTAGTTCCCGGTGTCACCGTCGAGCGCGTCGTACTTGGCCTGCAGGAGTGCCTCCAGCGCCGCGATGTCGGTGACCTTCGCGCGGTAGGTGATCGACAGCACCGACGGACCGGGCACATCGACCGAGCCGTTGAACGAGTTGCCGGAGACCGTGGGCGCGAAGGTGAAGGGGCCAGTGCTGCGGTTGAGGCCGTCGGCGTCCCACTTCGTCAGCTGCGCCGTGAACGAGTCGGCGACATAGCCCAGACCCGCGGGAAGCTGGTCGGAGATCGCGAAGTCGCTCCTCGCGTCGGCCGAGTCGAGCCTCAGCGTGTAGGTGAGCTCCTGGTCGGCGATCTCGGGCTTGAGCTCGACCACGCCGTCCACGACCGTGACGAAGCTGTCCAGATTGCCGGGGGCCGCTCCCTTGTCGGCACCGTCGGTGACGTTGGCGAACTGATCGCCCCCGTTGCGGACGATGACGTCGATGGAGTGCTCGGCACCGTCGATCGTCCAGGTGATCTTGTCCTCCGCGCTCTGGTCGACGCTGTTGACCTTGAACTTCAGGTCGAACACGCCCTGGTTGATCCCCGCGGGCCACGGATCCTTGAACACGATCGAGACCTTGTTGCCGTCCTGGGCGACCGATTGGATCGCCGTGTTGCCGGCCGGGACACCCGTGACGGTGACGTTCGGGCCGAGTTCGAACACAACGGTCGAACCGGGGGCGACGTCGGTGTTGTACTGCGTCCGCAACGTCAGCTCGGCGCCTTCGTCGACCACGGCGGTGCCGTCGTAGGTCTCACCGTCGAGCAGCACACTGGACGTGATGCCCGGAGTCGCGGCGTGCGCGGCCTGCGACAGACCGATCACCGAGGCGGTCGCCACCACCAGCGCGAGCCAGAACGAGATTCCCCGCCTGAGCAGTGGACCGCGCCGGCGCTCGGCGACGGATTGGATGTAAGACACGAGTGCTCCCTCAGATTGACAACAGCCTTCGCCCGCGGCTCCCATCCGCGGACATGAACTAGAGGGCATCGCGGGCAGAATCTCGGGCGAAAAGCGACCGCTGTGACGCAGTTCATATGCCGTCGGCTGTTCTAGGCGCCGCCGGGCCCATTAGCACCGGTTCCGTCCTGGCCGCAACAGCCTGTGAGATAGCGTCCATAGCGGGAGTGGGGAGCGACCGGGGGCGCTCGTGATCGTGACGAGGACGAAGGATGAGGGAGCAAGAGTCGACTGCGGTCGTCTCGGACACTGAGCTGATCGCCCGCCTGCGCGCGGGCGACCGCCGGGCGATGGCCGAGCTGTACGACCGGCATCGTGCCGACGCCATGCTGGTCGGACGCATGGTCTGTCCGCGCGGCGATTTCGAGGATCTGGCCGCGGAGGCGTTCGCCCGGGTCTTCACCTCGATCATCGAGGGCGGCGGGCCGACCACGCACTTCCGCGCCTATCTGCGCGCCGTGATCCGTAATCTCGCCGTCGAGCGAAGCCGCCGGGCCGGTCGTGAGCAGCCGGCGTCCGATCAGCCGTGGCTGCTGGACTCGGTCGATCACCAGCCCGACGAGGTCGGCGACATCGATGCCGACCACGCCGCCCGCGCACTCCGCTCGCTACCGCAGAACTGGCAGCAGGTGTTGTGGCGGCTCGACGTGCAAGGCAGCAAGCCGGCAGAGGTCGCTGCCGAACTGTCCATCTCCGCCGCCACGGTGTCCGACACGGCCTATCGTGCTCGCGAAGGGCTGCGGCTCGCCTATCTGGACCAGCACCTGCCACCCACCGCCGACCGCGACTGCGACTGGGCTCGTGCGCGTCTGAGCCGCCTGGCCCGCGGAAGCCTGAGCTCGCGCGCCGGGCGGAAAACGCGCGAACATCTCGATGGCTGCCTCGAGTGCGCCACCGTCTACGCCGAACTCCACCAGCTCAACACCCGGCTCGGTGCGGCGATCTGGCCGATCTTCCTGGCCGGTGCCGTCACCGTCGAGGGCTTCGCCGCGACGATGTCCGGGGGCGGAGGGCTCGCCGCACCCTCCGATCCGCCGGGACGGACGAATTCCAAGACCTCGTCGGCGACAGCCGGATCCTCCCTGGCGTCGCTCTCGGCGCTCGGTGCCCTGGCCGCGGTCGTCGCGATCGTCGCCGGCGCCTGGGTGCTGCTGAGGGACGACAGCGCTCCCGCGGCGCTCCCCCCGCCCGCGACGAGCGACCCGGCTCCGGCTCCGGCTCCGGCTCCGGTCGCACCTCCTCCCGCCGATGAGCAGAACGCCGAGCCCGCCGACGATCCGATGCCCGCCGCCGACCAGGCGCCGGTCGATGGCCGCCGGGTCGAGACCACGGACCCGTCCGGCGGCGGGCAAGGACCCGGCCCGTCCCCAGAGCCGGAACCAGAACCGGAACCCGTCGACCTCGCCGTCGGCTCACCGACCGTGGAGCCGACCGCCGAGCCGTATCAGTGGCTGTTCACGGCGCCGATCCTCGCCACTGAGGGCGCTGCGGCGGAGGCCTTCACGATCACCGTGCAGCTGACCACGGCCGATCTCACCGGCTTCATCCAGCGCCTCTCCCCAGGCTGGGACTGCGGGCCCATCGAGGCGGGCGGCGGCAACGGAGATCCGTACTTCTTCGGCTACGACGTGCCCGCGACCTGCAGCTACGCCTACGAGCCCGGCCAAGCCGTGCCACCACTGCGCCTGATCCTCGAGTCGATCACGATGCCCACCGGCACCGTCGCCGTCACCAGCGACACCAACACCGACCCCGATACGGCGAACGATCAGCGGACGTTCTGATCGGAGCCCGGGGCCGCCCGTCTCCAGGATCTGAGCCGGCGACCTCGTCGTCGCAAGATTCTAGAGAGTGGTCGATCTCACCAGGAAATTCGCCGATTCTGTCCGGATGCACCCCTGAGTCTGCGAGAATACTGCGGTTAGGGAGTACGGGGGCTCGCCGCTTGCGGCGTCTGTGTGCAATTGAGGGAGCCTTCTGTGCCTAGGGCCATGTCGCCGTGCCGGCGATCGATCCATCATGTTCTCGTCGTGACGTTGCTCGCGGCGCTCGTCGCAGTGTTGCCGTGGACCCCCGCCCAGGCGGCGGAGTCACTGACACTGGACAAGTCCAGCGATCCCGTACTGGTCGGTGAGAACGTCGCCTATCGACTCACCGCGGCCAACGACGGCACCGTCGACCTGTACAACGTCACGTTCCGTGACGTCCTGCCGGCCGGCGTGACGTACGTGCCGGGATCGACGACGCCCGAGTCCGTCGGCGATCCGTCCGTCTACACCGACGACGACGGCATCCAGACGCTGATCTGGCGCAATGTCGACGACGCCGCACAGAAGGGCGACGTCACGATCGGCTTCAAGGCCAAGCCGGACTCCGACGACTACCCGGTCGGCTCCACGATCCCCAACAAGGCCGACGTGTACGCCAACTCCGATCCCCGCTACGTCCCCCGGTTCACCTCGGCGGGCGAACTGCGCGACCGCTCGACCGCCGAGGGTCATGACTCCAACACGACGCAGGTCAGCGCGATCGAGCTGACGAAGTCCGAGCCCAGCCCGGAGGGCGAGCTGCTACGTGGCGTGCACGATCACCCCACGGTCTACACCCTCAAGGTGCGCAACAACGGCCAGACCCCCACAGACGGCATCACGGTCGTCGACTATCTGCCGGCCGGTCTGGAGTTCCTCGGCTGCGGGCAGGTCGACAACAGTCCCGTCGGGTTCGAGGAGTATCCCGGTTCGGGCCGGCTGGAGACTCCGGCGGTCGGTGTCGACTGTCTGACCCCGGACTCGGTCGAGACGGTGAACTCCGGCCTGCCGTCGGGCTATCCCGCCGGGGTCTACACCAAGGTCACGTGGTCGCTCGGCGACTTCGCGGGCGGGCAGACACGGACGATCCGGTACGCCGCGGGCATCCCGATGCGCGAGAACGTCATGGTCGACGAGGACTTCGTCTCGACGGCCAATCTGAGCAACAACACCGGCGCGTACACGCGTGAGACCGAGACCGAGAAGGCCTACGTCAACCGTGCGATCGCGTCGGGTGACTACACCGGCGACATCGACGGCGACCCGGAGGACAAGGGCGTCGAGTCCCGGGCCTCCGTCCGTGTCACCGCCGAGGATGTGGCGGCGCAGAAGGCAGTCTCGCCGACGAGCTTCGACCAGGGCAAGATCGCCACCTACACCCTGACGGTGCGGGGCAGCGAGTACACGACCGCCGACGACATCGTGCTGCGTGATCACCTTCCCAACGGCCTGTGCCCGCTGGACGCCCGTGAGAACCACGCGGCCGACGACCCGATCGACGAATGCGACCCGGTCGACGGAGCGGACCCCTCGGGAGCCTCGTACGCCTCGGTCGAGGACCGGGAGGCCGACGGCTTCGACATCGAGTTCACGCCGATCTCGCTGGACCGCAGTGAGGTCCAGGAGGTCGTGTACAAGGCACGCATGCGCGGCGCCTACCGCGGCAGCCACGAGCCGACGAGCGCAGGCGACGTGTTCCGCAACACCGTCGAACTCGACGGCCGCACGACCAAGCTGCCGGAGAACGAGACCGGCAGCGACCCGGTGACGGTGCACGACGATTCGTCGGCGTCTCTGACCTCGGGTGCTCCGAAGCTCGACAAGCAGGTCGGCGTGCAGAGCACCCCGATGACCTGCGACGACGCCGACTACACCGACAACCACGACGACGACGCAGCGGAGCTGACGTATCGCAAGGGCGACCGGATCTGCTTCAAGATCCGGGTCGACTTCCCCGACTCGGCATCGACCCGACAGCCCCGCGTGACCGACTTCCTGCCCGCCAGCGTCGACTACGAGGCAGGCTCGACCGAGGCGACCGGCGCCAACGACCTGGACTTCGAGGTCGAGGACACCGAGACCGGCCCGGTGTTCGAGATCGGCGACGTGATCGCCGGCAAGCGGTACGCCGCGCCCGGCAAGACGTTCGAGGTCACACTCAGCGGCATCGTCAACTCGGCGGGCAACGGCGACGTCGACGTCGCAGGCAATCTGGCCAAGTTCCGCTGGTACGACCAGTCCGGACGCACCCGGTCGCTGCGCGACCAGGTGGACTTCTACATCGCGCCGCCGCCCACCGTGGCACTGGAGAAGTCGGTCGACGACGAGTCGGTCCGGCACGGCGACGTGTCCCACTTCGTGATCGAGGTGCGCAACGACAGCGACACCGACGGCATCACGGGCAACGAACGCGACGTGTCGAACGTGCAGGTCCGTGACGTCCTGCCGTCACCGTTCTCCTGCGACGACCTCGACGACATCTCCGACGGCGGCGCCTGCACGACGACCGGCGGAGTCAGTACGGTCGCCTGGACCGTGGCGGGACCCCTGGCATCTGGCGCATCGACGTCCGTGAGCTACGACGCCACGATTCCCGACACGACGAGTGTCGGCACGCGGTACGAGAACGTCGCTGGCGTGCGGTCGTTCGAGGCCGCGACCAACCTCGATGACGACTCGACCACGACCCACTACCCGACCGACAACATCGATCCCACCGTCGACGAGGACCTCGAGGACTCCCCGGCGGCGCGCGACACCGCGGTGGTGCGACTGCCTGCGGTCGAGCTCGAGAAGTCCAACGTCACGTCGATCACGACAGACACCGGCAATGGACTGCACGACGCCGTGCCCGGCGAGACGATCACCTACACGATCCGTGCCACGGTCCCGGCCAAGACGCGGGTCTACAACGGTGTCCTCGCCGACACGCTGCCCGCGGATCTGACGTTCGTCAGCGCCTCGTTCCTGACCGCGGTCGACCCACTGCCGACCGGCTACGAGTTCGACGAGGACACCGGCACCTTGGAGTTCCCCTCGAGCTATCTGAACGACACGACCTCCGACCAGGTGTTCGAGGTGGCGATCGTCGCCCGCGTCACGCCGGGCAGCACGGCGACCGGAGTACGCACCAACACGGCACGCTTCGACAGCCGCACCACCGAGAACGGCTCGACCCCCGTGGCACGCGTCGAGGACACCTCGGACGTCACGCTCAAGATGCCCACGGCGGGCTTGACCAAGACGGCCAGCCCGGCCAATCCGATCGCCGCGGGCGCGAACGTGACCTACACGCTGACCGCGTCGAACACCGGGACCGTGCCGATGCACGACTCGGTGATCACCGACTGTCTGCCGATCGGTCTCGAGTACCAGTCGATCGAGGCGCCTGCGACCGCGACCGCCGCCCCGGCGACCGCGGCCCAGTGCGGCACCACCAACTTCACCTACATCACGATCGAGCTGGGCACCATCGAACCAGGCGCGAACACCCAGGTGAAGTACACGGCGAAGCTCAGCGCCGAGGCCGCGGGCGGAGGCACGTACACCAACACCGCGAAGGTGACCGGCAGCACGATCGCCGACGGCGACAACGACAACACCGACGAGACCCAGGTCTCTGCCAGCGCCTCGCGCCAGATCACGACGCAGACCGCCTCGCTGGCCAAGTCGGTCACCTCGACCACGCCGACCATCGGCGACACCGTCACCTACACGGTCAAGGCCACGTTCGGCCCGAACGTCAACTACTACGACGCCGCCGTCACCGACCTGCTGCCGACCGGGCTGACGGCCTCGAGTCTCAGCGATGTCACGGTCAGCTGTGCCCGCACCGGCGGAACACCCGCGACCTGCAGCGACACGTTCACCCAGCTCACCGCGAGCGGGCAGACCGTGGGCTGGGGCCTGGGCGATCTGGCGCCCGACACCGTCAGCCGCGTCTACACGATCACCTACAAGGTCAAGGTCGCGGACATCCCGAGCAACTCGCTCGGCACCACGCGCCAGAACACCGCCAACGTGCGGTGGAACTCGGTCAACAAGCCCGATCCCACCACCGTCGCTTCGAGCAACTGGGACAAGTCAGGCACGCAGGCGCGCTCCACCATCACCATTCAGGAGCCCAGCACCACGATCGCGAAGCAGGCCGATCGCACCACGGTGGGTCCGGGCCAGACCGTCACCTACACGGTCACAGCGAGCAATACCGGCAGGGCCAACGTCAGCGATGCCTATAACGTGGTCGTCAGGGACGTCGTCCCGGAAGGGCTCGTGGTCGACGTCGAGACGATCAGTGACGGCGGGTCGTACGACATGTCGACCCGCACGATCAGCTGGAACGTGGGCACCTTGACCAAAGGCGCGCCCGGCAACTCGGTCACCCGTACCTACCAGGCATCACTGGCCCCGAGCGGCACGATCGACTCCAGCCCCCTGGCGAACCGGGCGTGGATCGACTCGTACACCAGCCGGCCCAGCGGCGGGCGGACCTACCCGTCCGTGGGCCCGGTGACCGCGACGGTCACGCCGCAGTTCCCGAAGGTGGCGATCGCCAAGAGCGTCCTCGACGGGGCGACGGCGTACATCGACGAGAACAAGACGTTCACGATCGTCGCCACCAACAACGGCGGAGCCACGGCATCGTCGATCGACGTCGACGACGTCCTGCCCAAGGGTTGGGTCTATGGAGGCACCGCCACGGTGAAGATCGGCAGCGGCGCCACGAACCCGATGCCTCCCGCGCTGAGCGGCAGCAATCCGGTCACCTTGCGCTGGGCCGCCCTGGGGAGCGTGGCCCCCGGCGAGAGCGTGACGATCACCTACACGGCCAAGCCGACGAGCAGCGCCATCACCGATCCCGGCACGGGTCGCAGCGTGGACCACACCAACACGGCCAAGGTCCAGGCCCGCGACGCCACCGGAGCCGACGGCAACAAGACGGGCTCGTATGCCGGCCCAGACAGCGAGGCCACGGCACACGTCGACCGAGCCGATCTGACGATCGACAAGAAGGGTGACGGCGATCTGGTCGCCGGCCGGCCGTACGCGTGGAAGCTCACGGTCGGCAACGACGGACCCGACACGGCGGTCGGCCCCATCGTGGTCACCGACGAACTCCCGAGCCAGCTGACCGGTTATTCCGCATCCGGCACGGGCTGGACCTGCACCGTGGGTGCTACCAGTGTCACGTGCACGCACGCCGGCCCGGTCGCCAAGGACGACACCCTCCCGGTCATCACCGTCAGGGGGCAGGTGCCGAGCGGGCTGGCGCCTTCGACGACCGTGAAGAACACGGCAACGGTCGAGGGACGGACCTACGAGGCCGACGACGACAAGGAGAACAACTCCGACACCGAGACCGTGTCGGTCAAGACCCTGGCCGATCTGGCGATCGACAAGAAGCTCGTCGGCTCGGTGGCGGCTGGACAGGACGCCACCTGGACGCTCGACGTCACCAACCTCGGCCCGTCCACCTCGCGCGGCCCCATCAAGGTCACCGACACGCTTCCGTCGGGCACCACGTTCGTCAGCGCCACGGGCGCCGACTGGGACTGCGATGAGGCTGACGGCGAGGTGACCTGCACGTACGCCGGTGATCTGACTCTGGGTTCCTCCGCACCGCAGATCGCCGTCAAGGTGAAGGTCCCGGCCGACCGCAAGACCGCGGTCACGAACACGGCCGAGGTCGAGGGCACCACCCCGGAGCCGGACACCGACGAGGCCAAGGACAACAACGACGACCAGGTGTCGACTCCGCCCAGCCGCAACGCGGTGCTCAGCCTGTCGAAGGCGGTCAAGGGCGATGAAGAGTTGATCGCCGGCTCCACGGGCACGTACGTGCTCGGCGTCGCGAACGCCGGACCGTCGACCGCCACGGGCGTCAAGATCACCGATCCGCTCCCGGCCGGCCTGTCGTACGAGGGCTTCAGCGGCACCGGCTGGAGCTGCTCGGAGTCCAGCGGCACCGTGACCTGCACCCTGTCGAGCGAGATCGTCGTCGGCGGCAGCGCGAGCGTCGAGATCGAGGTCTCGGTCGACCCGTCGTGGACCGCGGCGATCACGAATACCGCGAAGGTGGTGGCGACCGAGGACCCCGACGGCGACGACGCCACCGACACCAACACCCCGGATCAGGACTCGGACTACACCGTCGACAAGTCGCACACAGGCGACGCGACGGCCGGTGAGCAGCTCGAGTACACGATCGAGGTCACCAACCACGGCCCGTCGGACTCTCCGGGACCGCTGACCGTGCGCGACCGGCTGCCGGCCGGCGTGACCTATGCCAGTGCCTCGGGTGGCGGCTGGACCTGCACGGCCGGGACAGCCGACGCCAGCGGTCAGACGGTCGACTGCACCCGCACGGGCAGCCTGGCCGACGACGCCTCGACGTCGTTCACGATGACCGTGGACGTCGCGGCCGATGCCGGCCCGGCGACCCTCGTGAACTCGGTCGCGGTCAGCGGACCGAACGAGACCAAGGTCGACAACAACACCGACACCGATCCCACGAAGATCGTCGACGACGCGAACGTCACGATCAGCAAGACCGCCTCGGCCGACACGGTCCATGCCGGCGACCCGATCTCGTGGACGATCGGCGTGGCCAACGAAGGTCCCTCGAACGCCGATGCCGTCACGGTGTCCGATACCGTCCCGGCCGGGCTGACCATCACGTCCGTCTCTGGTGGCAGTACCTGGGACTGCCCGTTCTCGGCAGGCTCGTTCACGTGCTCGCGGTCGACCCTGGCGCCGGGCCCGGCCCCGTCCATCACCGTCGTGACACGGGTCGGCAGTGGCGTCCAGGACGGCACGACGTTGACCAACACGGCGCGCGTCTCCACCAGCACGGCAGGGGACGACCCGGACGACAACGACGGCCGGGACTCGGCGGACGTCACGACCGATGCCGACCTGGGGATCACCAAGAAGCATCAGGGCACGCCGGTGGCGGGACGTCCGTTCGACTTCACGATCGGCGTCACGAATCACGGACCGTCTGACGCCCAGGGACCGATCACGGTGACCGACACCCTGCCCGAGGGCATGACCTACGTGTCGGTCGCGGCCGGCTGGACGTGCACGCCCGGACCGGTCTCCGCCAGCGGCCAGGAGGTCGGCTGCACGTGGACCTCCGACGAACCGCTGGTCGCCGACGAATCGACCCCGGACCTGGTCATGACGGTCGACATCGCCCCGGACACCGCGGGCGAAGACCTGGAGAACAGCGCGACGGTCGACGCGGCGACCGACGACTCGGATCCGACGAACGACGAGGCCACCGACGAGGTGACGCCCACCGGATCGGCCGATGTGTCGGTCACGAAGTCGCACACCGGCGCGGTCCGCGTGGGCGACGAGATGACCTTCACGCTCGATGTCCACAACGACGGGCCGTCGGAGGCACGCGACGTCACGGTGACCGACCGGCTGCCCTCCGGGCTGACATTCGTGTCGGCGGACGGCGATGGCTGGACCTGCGAGGACGATGAGCCGGTCTGTGTGCTCGACGACCCCCTGGCGGCCGGCGCCGATGCCGAGCCGATCACGGTGACGGTGCTGGTCGAGCCGGCCGCCTATCCGAACGTCGACAACGTCGCCGAGGTCTCGACGAGCACACCGGATCCGGAGGACGAGAACGACGAGTCGACCGATCCCGTGACGGTGCCGCCTCAGGTCGACCTGGAGGTCGTGAAGGACCTCGTGGGCGATCGCTTGAAGGTCGGTGAGCAGAGCGTCTACACACTGACCGTCACCAATCACGGCCCGACCGCCGATCCCGGACCGGTCACGGTCACCGATGTGCTGCCCGAGGGCCTGGCGTTCGTGTCGGCCGACGGCGACGACTGGATGTGCACCGAGGACGACGGCACCGTCACGTGCCTGGACGCCAACGGCCTGGACGTGGACGAGACGACCGTCATCGAGCTGACGGTCGACGTGCTCCCCGCGGCCTACCCGTCGATCGAGAACACCGCGCAGGTGGAGTCTCCGGCCGAGGACCTCGATCCGGACAACAACATCTCACCCGTGACTCGCCCGGTGCGTGGTTCATCCCTGATGACGATCGACAAGTCGCTGAGCGAGCGGAAGGGCCGCGACGCGGTGTGGAAGCTGACCGTGACCAACGAGGGCCCCACGGAGACCACGGAGCCGGTGGTCGTGACCGATCAGCTGCCGAAGGGCTTGGTCTATCGGTCCGCGTCCGGCGACGGTTGGAGCTGCACGGGTCACGACAAGGTCGTCAGCTGCGACTACGCGAGCGTTCTGGCGGTGGGCGAGAGCGCCACGATCACGGTACGGACCCACATCACGGCGCGGGCCGGTTCCACGGTCACCAATGTGGCGACGGTGACGGCGGGCGACGACTCGACCGGGTCCAGCGACGATGCCGACGTGAAGCTGCCGGCCAAGCCCGGCGGTGGCTGGCTGCCCGGCACGGGCGGACCGGAGGGCTGGCTCCTCCTGCTCGCCCTGCTGGCGATCGCGGCCGGAACGTTCGCAGTACGCCGCCGCGACCACTGACGAGTCACTCGCGGTCGAGCGCCGCTAGGACTGAGGTATGTGCACTCCCGCTCGCGATGTGGTCCCAGGGTGAACGGCTGGCGACGCGGGACAGTCCTGGAGCCTCCGACAGGATTCGAACCCGCGACATCCTTATTACAAGGGGTCGCAGGGAGTGGCTCCTGCCTGAAATACCAGACACATCCGATGGCATCCGGACGATGGATCGCACTCTGGGAGCGCGCCGGGGGCGCGCTTCGGATGGCCAGGATCAATGATGGTGCAAGAAGACGACTTCAGGCGACGTCGACAATCCTTTACACTAAAGTAATATATGTAGAGGATTACCGACATTGGAAGGGAGGGCAACCGTCATGGGATCGACCCCCGAAGCTCTGCTCTCCGAACTGCCAGAAACGTTCCGCTACACCGAGGCGCTCACACACATCAGTGAGCGCCAACTCCGCCGTCTCGTCGCGGACGGCCACATCATCGCGCTGTCACGTGGCCTGTACCGCAAGAGCGATTGGCACGGCGACGAGGACCTGATCGAGATCGCCGCGAAAGCTGCGCGCGCAACCTTGTGTCTGCGGTCCGCACTGGCTCGTCACGGGCTGAACGACGACATCCCTGCCGAGATCGATATCGCGATCCCACGGGGAGCCTGGACCCCGTCCATAGCGACACCGGTCAGGTGGCGACACTTCGACGCCGAGACCTTCGACGTTGGTCGTGATGAGTTCCGTGTCAACGGTGGGCGCGCCCTGGGAATCTACTCTGCCGCACGCAGCATCATCGATGCCTTTCGGATGCGGCACATCGAAGGAACCGATCTGGCCAACGAAGCACTCAAACGATGGCTGAGGACCGGCGGGCAACCGTCCGAGTTGCTCATCCTGGCGCGATCCTTCCCCCGCACGCAGACCGTCTTGCGCCAGACGCTGGAGATTCTGCTGTGAGCCGCGTGACCCGTGGAACGCCGGCGGGCGATGCCTATCTCGACCTACAGAATCAGGCACGCCGCGCCGGCCGGCCGACGCAAGAGTTACTCCAGCTCTACGTCCTCGAAGGGTTCCTTTCACGTCTTTCCGCCAGCGTGCACCGAGGCCGGTTCGTCCTGAAAGGTGGCGTGCTGCTGGCCGCGTTCGAGTCGCGCCGCCCAACCAAGGATGTCGACCTTGCCGGCCTGGGCGTACCGAACGACGCAGCAGACGTGACCGTGTTGGTCCAAGAGGTGCTCGCCACAACGCTCCCCGATGATGACGGCATCTCGTTCGCTGCAGACACAGCCACCGCCGACGTCATACGTGAAGAAGACGACTACTCAGGTGTGCGCGTCAGCGTCGAGGCTCGGATCGCCACCGCTAGCCTTCCGTTTCACGTCGACGTCAACGTCGGGGATCCGATCTGGCCCGCACCGACCACCGTGACGATTCCCCGACTGCGCGGCGGAGTACCGATCGAACTACCGGGCTACCCCATTCACATGGTCCACGCCGAGAAGATCGTCACCGCCATCCAGCGAGGAACCGCCAACACCCGCTGGCGCGACTTCGGCGACATCTGGACACTCTCACGCCACCACCCGATCCACGGCGACGATCTCGCACAGGCCATCAGCGACGTCGCCCGGCACCGCAACACGACCATCCGCCCGTTGGCCCACGTGCTCGACGGATTCGCCGAACTCGGCCAAGCCCCCTGGACCCGGTGGCGTCGGCGCAGCAACGCCGACCACCTGCCCGACCAGTTCGAGACGGTCCTGCAAGCGGTCATCAGCTTCGCGGACCCAGCACTTCAAGGCCACACCGCAGGAAGCAAGTGGAACCCATCAACCGCGTCGTGGACCTAGGCGTTGGTCCCGAGCGCTCAATCGCGGCGATATGACCCAACTTGAAGGATGCAGCAGACCGCTACGCTCGCGAGGTGCACCGGGACCCCGAAAGACTGATTGCGGACTTCGACTCTGCTGCTGCGAGTCTCGCGTTGCCGGGGTGGCCGGCCAAGATCGAACACGAGGTACTTCCCGCACCCCACCGGTCATCGGCTCTGAGGCCCGGCTTCGGCGCCGTCTATATTTTCGCGCTCGGCGCGGATGCAGAATGTGAGGCTGGCCCGGGTCGCGTGTTGAAGGTCGGCCGGGTAGGCCCACGTAGTGGCCCACGTTTCCAGGGTCAGCACTATTCGCCCGCCTCGGCCAAATCGACTTTGGCCGGGAGCTTGATCCGATACCCGGTCCTATGGCCGTGGCTGGGAGTTGACCACCTAGACGCATCATCCGTTCGCGAGTGGATGATGCAGAGCCTCGATCGAACCCATCTCTTTGTACCTGCAGATCACGCCACGCTACTGCCTCATTTGGAGATGTATGTTCGGGCGAGAGTCGGCTCGGTCTTCGAGGGTGCGGCGTAGCACGCGGCGGAAACACGCAGCGATCAGTCCTCGAAGAGAGTCCCCGACTCGAACAAAATCCGGTCCGGTTCAGTCGCGGCGCCGTAAGAGAACACTCGCCATCCCCGGTCGGGCATGTAAGTGAGGGTGACGATCGCAGCCTCCACCGGGAGGCTCTCGCCCCCAGCGACGACGTGATCCGCCATGTGCTCGGGCACGACCTTCACGTACGCCACGTGTGGAGCTGGGTACTGAACAAAACCGCCCACCCCGTAGCCCGAGAGACTAGCGGCAATCTCAGCCCGCGACTCGTCGTCAAAGTTCTCCCATCCCCGCGCCTCCGGCGCAAGCAATCCCCGGATCTCATCAGTGTCTACCTCCGACGATTCCAGAGCGTAGAGAAACGCGAGCGCAACGGCCATCGCGTTGGAGGGGTCGGCCTCCCTGCCCAGCTGGCGCTCTCCTCGTTGAGGATCAGAACTCTCCATGAGAGTCGCCGTCAGGCCCGTTGTTTCAGCCAATGCTCCGTCGAACTTTCGTAACCAACGGCGGTCGGAAGAGTCGGTGAAGGCCACCTCCGCACAGGGAAAACCTGTGTCGTCATGAGCTCGTACCGCGAGGGAAACATCCCATGAGAGAGCGCGCCGAGCGGGTAGTACGGGTATCGGCGCCGGGACCGCCAGCGGCCCGATCGATCGGGTGTTGTATCCGACTCCCACCGAGACGGTCACTCGAAAGACCGGTTCGTTTGACTCGTTGTCCAAGTGGAGTGTCAAACGACGCACGTAGGCAGACCCGTCCTCATTAGGCGTATAGGCCTCTTCGACCCACGCTGATACGAGGCCCGCCGTTGCGATCCGTTCTTTCTCCTTGGCTGACCTTCTCAGACGCGCCGCCCGGATCGATTCATAGAGCGTAACCCCTACCGCTACGGCGACAGCAAGCAGAGTGCCGACGGCAGTCGCAGTGTCTTGCCACGTCGCTGGTTGATGCATGCTCGAAGGCTAGATTCCAGGCGCGTTCTACTGATCGTGGACGCGCCGATGTCCACGGCGTTTGGAAGTGGGCACACTCGGGACCGCCTTGGCCGCCAGCTTCCGGTACGCGGCGATATGACGCGGCCGAACTGACCCCTCCGGCCTGTGCACTCGGATCCCTAGGCGAGCAGTTCTACGAAGCCATCCCGCTGCCGGAAGATCAGACCCACGTCGTATATCCGGAGCAAGCGGGCGATGTCTTCGCTTGGTTCATCTCGAAGGAGGACAGCGACACCTGCATCGAGCCCGTCGGGGTCGATCGATCGGTAGTACATGGCCTGGCCCATCCCGTGGGCAACGGTCACGTCGTCTCGATGGTTCGCCTTGGCCTCTATGATCAGCTTCCTTCGACGATCGTAGATGTCGGCTTGGCGACCGTTGACGAACCGATGCTCACGCACGACTGGATGCTCGAGCCATTCCACGTACGCATCGACTAGCTCCCGCTCTAGTTCCTTCTCGATTTCTGCGCGCTCGACGTCGGTTAGCGTCGGGTCCGCGAGGATCGCCTCTACGTCGTCCTGCAGCATCCAGTTGGCCCGGACGACGCGTAGACGATTTCCCTTGAGGTACTTGTGCATCGCCCAGTAGACGTCGCAGTGGCGGTAGCGACCATTTAGTTCTAGGAAGCACTCGTGGATGGTCCGGCTTCGCTTGCGTCCGGGGTTGGGCCAACCTAGGGCCAGAACTGCTTCGGCAACGTCGCGCAGCTTCTCAGCGGGAACGGGGAGCGGGTCCGTCGGAAGTCCGGGGAGGCGGAAATGGTCCTGCTCATACACGATGGCTAGGGTCCATTCCAGATCGAGCTCAGCCGCTAGGAAGGCGTCTTGGACGATAGTTCGCTCGTGTGGAAGTTTGAGACTCAGGTGGAGGGCATCCGCGATCTGCTCCGACAGTCTTTCCCAGTTCGGCGACTCCTGAATTGCCGCCCGGATGACGCGACTCGCTACCGCAACGCGGTGGTCTTTGTCTTGGCTGTAGCTAGCGCGCCCGTCAGGCGGATAGGGAACGGCCATTGCAATCACTTCCTGCTTCGCGGATGCCCGGGGCTCGACGGCGCCTTCAAGAGGGATCGTTCCACACACGGACCGCCCAAGCGGATAGCGCGGCGCTCTCATGAACAGACGCGCGGATCCGCGAGCCCAGCAACACCTCTCCGTCAGGCGCCAGCGACGTGGGCGGTGAGGAAGCGGACACCGCGTCGGTCCAGGTTTCCGCGCGCTCGGTCGTAGTGCTCTGTCGTTCGCGGGTCAGCGTGGCGAGCGAGGATTGGGCGTCGCGAAGCGGCACGCCGGCGTCCAACGCACTGGTAATGGCTGCGTGGCGCGGTGGGTGAGGGCTGATGTGTCGTGGGACGGCTGCGACTCCCCGCGATTCGTTGGACCATCCGTAAGCCTATTCGCTGCGGCGCACGGTCGGCCCACAGGCGGGTGAGCCTAGGAGAACTCGGCCAACTGACAGCTAGCGGGTGGGTTCAAACGCCTGAACGCGGCGAAATGTCGCAACCCTGCAGCAGTTGCCGAAGTACCTGCTGAACGTCAACGTACCTATGCGCGACCTGCTCGACGACCACTTCGTGCGGGACCTGCACCACCGTCTCGATGCGACGGTCTGGGAGTGGGGGGCGCCAGCGTTCGCGGGAACCAACATTGGCATCCTCTCCAGACTCGCCGGGGCGGTTCAGTCCGACGTGTCAGGGCATATGAGTAGCGTCAGGAGCCTCATCGGGAAACTTGGCGAAAGTAGGGGATTATGGCAACTCGCGTGTTCATCAGTTTCGACTTTGACTATGACTCTGATCTCAAGACGCTTCTAGTCGGTCAGTCGAAGCATTCCGACTCGCCCTTCGATATTTCTGATTGGTCGATCAAGGTGGCTTCTCCCACATGGCGAGCGGAGGCCAAGAGTCGAATCTCGCGGAGCAGCTGCGTTGCCGTCGTCTGTGGGAGGTACACGCACATCGCAACCGGTGTTGCAGCCGAACTTGCGATCGCGCGGGAGCTCAACAAGCCCTACTTCCTCCTTGGGGGCCGCAAAGACGGAAGGAATAGGAAGCCGACAACTGCCCTGTCGACGGACAAGGTCTACGACTGGACTTGGCCGAACTTGAAATTGCTCGTCGCGGGCAACCGCTAACGTGGCCGACGTGGAGCCACCGATCCTTGAGTTGTACAAACTCGCCGTGGAGATGGCAGATCGGATCTCCGCGCGACGAGCTGGGGCGAATGCACTGTTCGTAAGCCTCCAAAGCGCATCGGTTGCTGCCCTCGGCTTCCTGGCTGCACGATCGCCCGCTCCTCCTGACGCGATTCTCGTCGCGGTTTGCCTGGTCGGAGTCATCGGGGCTGGCTCCTGGTTCTTGCTGCTTCGAAGTTATCGCGATCTCAACCGCGCGAAGTTCGAAGTGATACTAGCGATGGAGAAACAGCTGCCTGTCCAGATCTTTGGAGACGAATGGCACTCGCTCAAGAAAGATCCAGTGAAGAAATGGCGGCCTCGCTATGCGGAGTTGGGCACGCTCGAACGGCTCTCGCCGGTCCTTTACGCGGCACTAAATGTTGCCACTGGGATCTACGTGATCTCGGTATGACCTACCTCGACGAACTCGCCGCGGCCATACGCGCGAAGGTAGACAACGAAAGGGTCCCGCCCGATTCCGACCACCTTTTCCTGTTGTACGCGCTTCTTGCTCGGGCCAAGGGGCCAGCGGTTACGGCAGAGGACGTGCACGATGCTTGGGCAGTCTGGATGCAAACTCGGGGCGAGTCGCACCGCTCAGTGGTGCCATTCAGCGAGCTAGACGACGACACGCAGGATGAGGACGAGCCCTTTCGCGCCGCGATCCTTGCCGCGTTGACGAGGACAGGAGGCCAAGAATGACCACCGGCCCCGACAAGCCCAAGAAGAAGCCGACAGGTGCAACGCGACACGCCGCTACGAATCGCGCCGAGCTGGAAGCATTCGCCGAACAGTCGCGCTGGCTGATCGAGTACCACGACCGGCGGGGCGAATCCCTGTCCTCACGCGCCGTGGCTCTCATGGGCTTCTGCGGCGTGATCTTGGCGCTACTGGGGCGGGGCGATCTCCCAAAGGGGGCAAGTGCCAACGCCTGGGTCACAGTTGCGGCCGCCTTGACAGTTGGCCTACTCGTCCTCACTGCGTACTTCTGCCTTCGCACGCTCCTTCCCGGAACGGCGAGCGCACCTGGAGTCGACGAGCTCCGGCAGCGCTGGAAGGACTGGACCAGAAGGAGCGGTCGCGGAAAGGTACTCGGGTTCATCGCTGACTCGTACCTCATGGTCGACGACCTAGATGAGAGATTTCCGGTTGGCGATGCGTACGTCGAGGCCGACCGCCGTGCGAAGTTCTTCAAGAACGCGGCGCTCGCCATGCTCGCCGCGCTGACCAGCTTGGTGGTCCTCCTTGTGGCCATCTACCAGCAAGTGGCGTAGGGGGTGACACATGGCAGGCGACGACGAGGATGAGTTCGAGTTCACCACATCTGACGTTGGGCCTCGCGAGCCCGATCGTTTCGAAAAACGTGGAGATGCGATCGAGCACGACGACCCTCAGACCGATCGCAAGGTCAGAGACAACGAGGACTAACACCAGATCGCGGGAGCCCGCCGATGTGCCGAACGCGTGTCGGCGGGCGCCCCGCACAGCACCCAGATGTGTCAACGAAGTACGAGCGGCTCATGGGTGCGAGAACTGCGTGACGCTCTTGGCAACGCACACGGTCGCGAACGCCTAGCAATAGGCTCCTTCTGCTAAGCGACGCGTCTTAGTGGGCGGTTTGATGCGCCCCAGTCACTCAAACGTGACCACCACGAAGTGGATAGTCGCCATACCAAGGATTAGGAGGCTCAAACACTCTGCCTCCTGGAATCTCAGTCCATTCTGCAGATCAACCCGAACTCGATCGTCCGCTGGGAGCGCGCCGGGCGCGCGCGGGTCCCGGGACAGCGAGCGCCTCATATGCGAAATTCATTGCAACGGCTGGAGCCTCCGACAGGATTCGAACCCGCGACATCCTTATTACAAGTAAGGCGCTCTACCAACTGAGCTACAGAGGCGTGCGAGAAGAACCCGCGGCCACCATCGTAGTGGTTGCGGGCGAGCCGCCCCGCGTGGGCGACGCGTCGGCCATACTGTCTGGGTGCCGCCCTTCGAACGACTCCTCGCAGCGACCGCAGACCGCAGCACACCAGTGGCCGTCGTCGATGACGACGCCCTGTGGGCCAACGCCGACGACCTGATCAGGCGCGCGGCAGGAGTGCCGGTCCGCGTCGCCAGCAAATCGGTGCGGGTCCGCACCATCATCGACCGCACCCTGGCCCGCGACGGATTCGCCGGCATCATGTCGTACTCGCTGGCCGAGTCGAACTGGCTCGCCGACCTGGGTCACGACGACCTGCTGCTGGCGTATCCCACCACCGACGCCGCCGCCCTGCGCGACCTCGCGGCCGACGACCACCGGCGCGCCGCCATCACCCTGATGGTCGACAGTGTGGCGTCGCTGGACCTGATCGACTCCGCGCTCGGCCCGAACCATCCCGACATCCGGGTCTGCATCGACGTGGACTCCTCGCTGCGCATCGGGCCGGTGCACCTCGGCGTGCGCCGCAGCCCCGTGCACAGCGTCCGCCAGGCCAAGAAGCTGGCCCAGGCCATCTCCGGCCGCCGCGGCTTCAAGCTGGTCGGGCTGATGTTCTACGACGCGCAGATCGCGGGCCTACCCGATTCGTCACCGGCCGTGCGACTGGTGAAGTCGCGCTCGAACGCCGAACTGCACGAACGACGCGGCAAGGTCGTCGAGGCCGTCCGTCAGATCGCCGAGCTCGAGATCGTCAACGCCGGCGGCACCGGCAGTCTGCACGTGACCGGCACCGATCCGTCGATCACGGAACTGACCGCCGGATCCGGTCTGTTCACGCCGACCCTCTTCGACCAGTACGACGCGTTCAACGCGCGGCCCGCCGCGTTCTATGTGCTGTCGGTCGCCCGCAAGCCCACCCCCGACATCGCCACCCTCTTCTCCGGCGGCTACATCGCCTCTGGCCCGACGAACAAGAACCGTCAGCCGTCGGTCGCGTGGCCCGAAGGGCTCAAGCTGATCGGCACCGAGGGCGGCGGCGAGGTTCAGACCCCGGTCAAGGGCAAGGCCGCCAGGAAACTCAAGGTCGGCGATCGCGTCGTGATGCGATACGCCAAGGCCGGTGAGATGTGCGAGCGATTCGATGACGTGGTGCTGGTCCAGGCCGACGGCACAACTGAAACCGTGCCGACCTATCGAGGCGAAGGGAAGAACTTCGGATGAGCGAAGCGTCCTGGCAGAATTGGGGCCGCAGTGTCGAGACACATCCGGCACGCATGCTGCACCCCGCCAGCACGGCCGAGGTCCAGGCCGCCATCCGCGACGCCGCCCGTGACGGACTGACCGTCAAGGCGTACGGCGCGGGTCACTCGTTCACCCCGATCGCCGCCACCGAGGGCGTGCTGCTGCGCCTGGACCGGATGAACCGGATCCTGGCCACCGACGTCGAGAACCGCCGGGTCCGCGTGCAGGCAGGGCTCTCGCTGCACGATCTCAACCCGCAGTTGAAGGCCCTCGGCCTGGCGCTGCCGAATCTCGGCGATGTCGACCCCCAGTCCGTGGCCGGTGCCGTCTCGACCGGCACCCATGGCACAGGCGACCAGCTGCACGGCATCTCGAAGGCAGTCGTCGGCATCCAGCTGGTCACCGCGTCGGGCGACGTCCTCGAGATCGACGAGCAGCACGAGTGGTTCGGCGCCTCCCGCGTCACGCTGGGCGCCCTCGGCATCATCACCGAGGTCACGCTGCAGTGCGTCCCGGCGTTCCTGCTCCACGCCCGCGAAGAGCCGATGGCCCTGCCCGAGGTGCTCGAGCGGCTGCCCGAGCTGGTCGGCGAGAACGACCACTTCGAGTTCTACTGGTTCCCGCACACCGAGAAGGCGCTGATCAAGCGCAACAACCGCGTGCCCGACGGCACCGAGCCGCAGCCGCTCGGCCGGTTCAAGCACTGGCTCGACGACGAGTTCCTGAGCAACACCCTCTACGAGGGCGTCAACCGTCTCGGCGCCCGCCGCCGCGGCCTGATCCCCCGTTTCAACAGCATCTCCGGCTCGCTGCTCGGCGCCCGCGAGTACACCTCGGACTCATTCGACGTGTTCGTCTCACCGCGCCGCGTGAAGTTCCGCGAGTCCGAGTTCGCGATGCCGCGCACGGCACTGACCGATGTCATCGGCGAGCTGCAGTCCTGGTTCGCGGCCGGCCACGAGAACATCTCATTCCCGATCGAGGTCCGATTCACCGCGGCCGACGACGTGTGGATGTCGACCGGCCACGAGCGCGACAACTGCTATGTCGCGGTGCACCAGTACTGGCGGAGCGATCCGACCGCCTACTTCGCGGCCGCACAGGACGTGTTCACCGCCCACGAGGGACGCCCGCACTGGGGCAAGATGCACACGCTCGGTGCCGACTATCTCGCCCAGCGCTACGCGCGGTTCGGCGACTTCGTGGCGATCCGCGACGAACTCGACCCCGAACGCCGCTTCAGCAATCCCTACCTCGACCGCGTCCTGGGCTGAGCCGCGTCGCGTGCGGGCCGAGATCCCACACGCGACGCGATCGGTTGTCAGCCGGCGTTCGTGACGACCAGCGATGCCGGGACGTCGGCCAGCGTGCCGGTGGCGCGCTGCTCGCCCGACGTCAGGTCGAATGCGGTGATCGACTTGTCGCGCGGGTCCGTCACGTAGGCGATGCCGTCACCGACGACGAACGTGGGCACCGGCTCCTCCCAGTCGTCGAACGTCTTCCAGGGATCGACGACCTCGTGATGCGCGATCTCACGACCGGCCTCATCGAACACGTGCAGTGCGCCGTCGGTGCCCAGCACGACCACCTGGGCGCCGTCGCGCTCGAGACCGGAGAACTCGACCCCGACCTCGACCTGCTCAGCAGTGCCCCGGTCGATGTCATAGAACGCCAGACGGGTCGCGGCGCCCGAGTCGCCTTCGGCCGACAGGTCCCCGACGACGACGTCAGAGCCGTCCGCTGCAGCCAGATGTCCACTGCCCGCACCCTGGCGCGGCGACGCGATGTTGGTGCCCCGCCCGTCCTCGACGACCAGCATGCCGGTGGCGCAGCCGAATCCATAGACGTCCTCGCCGAGATGCGCTTCGCCGTGCAGGTGCGGGCAGGTCTCGATGCGCGTCTTCTCGTGGCCGTGGTCGTCGAGCACCGCCACACCGATCGCACCCTCCTCCTCGTTCTTCGCGACGGACGCGAGGTAGCCACCGTCGGACAGCGGCGCGGCGACCCCGTGGTGCGGCGTCTTCGTCTCGATGGTCGTCACATCGACCGAGTCGTCCTCCAGGCCCTTCCAGTCGAACGCATCGAACGAGCCGTCGGTGTCGAACCACACCACACTGCGCTCGTCGTCGCTGACCACGTGATAGCTGGTGCCGCGCGGGAATTCGGTCTTCAGCAGGCGCGGCTCGGCAGTGTAGGAGTGGCCGTGGTCGCCGTGCGCGACCGTCCAGCTGCCGGAGTCGATCACGCCGACGGTGCCCGCCTCGTACTGCATCGTGAACACGTGGCGACCGTCGCCGGCGACGCCGAGCTTGGCCCGGCTCTTCGTGGAGAACGTGTCGAGGGTCTTGAGGCTCGCGGCATCGACCACGGCGACGCCCTGATCGGAAGCGACGACCAAGCGCGGCTGCGGCGCGGCGGTCGGAGTACGGCCCGACTTCGAAGATGACTCGGGCTCGGGGGCACTCTCGCCGCAGGCGGTCAACGCCACAGCGAGCGGGACGGACAGGACAACGTGTGCAAGGGATCTCATGGACCCATCGCATCACTTAATGAGAACGATTGTCAATCTCTATAGAGGTCTACGCAGCCGGAGGATCGCCGAACACGCGACGAGCGATCGAGCTCACGTCACGGTCGAGGTGGTCCATGCGCGCAGTCAGTACGCCCTCGACACGTCGGATCTCACCCAGTAGTTCGGACCGAACTCCGTGCAGTTCAGCACGCAACACGCGGAGGAACAGCGATGACACCAGGCCGATCATGCTGAACAGCGCTGCGCCGAACACGCCGATCAGCGTCCAGATCTGGGGCTCGTTCACTTCGACCACCCTTCCATCGTGACATCCACGCCCGCGACCTTTCCACCCCACGCCGCGCGTGGCGAGGCGCCAACACGACGCCTGTGGACAACCGCCCGACCCAAGCTGGCGATCGTCGACTAGTCAGGCGGCAGGAGGATCGCCGAACCCCCGGCGCGCGATCGAGCTCACGTCACGGTCGAGGTGGTCGATCTTGGTCGACAGCACTTCTTCGACCCGGCGGATCTCGGCGCCAAGCCCACCGATCTCGCCCTTCAGTCCACCGATCTCGCCGCTCAGTCCACGCATTTCGGCCCGAATCAGACGAGTGAGCATGGTCGACATCAGGGTGAGCATGCCGAACAAGGCAGCGGCGAAGACGCCGATCAGCGTCCAGATCTGCGGTTCGTTCAACTCGATCACTTCCCCATCATGACGGCTGGGAACCGACGATGCCAGGGTGTCCGGACTGGCGACCATGCCACCCGGGCAGCTTGTGGAGAACCGGTACAACCCGACCAGGGTGTGGATTCTCAGGCCCTCGCCTGACCGACCGCGTAGAGCGCGACACCGGCGGCGACACCGGCGTTGAGCGACTCCAGGCCGCCGCCCATCGGGATGCTGACGATCTGGTCGCAGGTCTCGCCGACCAGCCGAGACAGGCCCTTGCCCTCGCTGCCGATCACGACGGCCAGCGGCCCGTCGATCAGGTTCGACTCGGCGATCGCGACCTCGCCGTCGGCGGCCAGACCGATGACCATCAGCCGCGCGTCCTGCAGGTCCTTCAGCGCACGGGTCAGATTGGTGACCCGGGCGACCTTGACCCGGGCTGCGGCTCCGGCCGACGTCTTCCAGGCGGCCGCGGTGATCTGGGCGGCGCGACGTTCGGGGATGACGACACCGTGCGCCCCGAATCCCGACGCCGACCGGATGATCGCTCCGAGATTGCGCGGATCGGTGATGCCGTCGAGCACCACGACCAGCGGCGGCTGCCCCAGCTCCTCAGCACTCGCGAGGATGTCGTCGAGCGTCGCGTACTGATAGGGCCCCAGCTTGGCCGCGACGCCCTGATGCGTCGCGCCGAGCGTCAGCTTGTCGAGTTCGGAACGTGTCACCTCGAGGATGTTCACGTGCTGCTCGGCGGCGAGCTTGAAGATCTCGCGCAGCCGTTCGTCGCGCTCGATGCCATCGGCGACGTAGAGCCCGTCGATCGGCACGTGCTCGCGCATCAGCTCGACCACCGGATTGCGTCCGGCCACCCATTCGGCACCGGACCCCGGCTTGCGCTTGGGCCGCGCCTGCTCGCGTTTGGCGGCGGCATTGGCCATCTTGTACGACTTGTGGTTCGGGCGCTCGGCCGCCTTGGGCGTCGGGCCCTTGCCCTCCAGCCCCTTGCGGCGCCGGCCACCGGACCCGGCGGTCGGATTGCCCTTGCCCGTCTTCTTGATCGCGCCTCGACGCTGACTGTTGCCGGCCATCAGCCCTCCTTCACGCTCCATCGCGGCCCTTGCGGGGTGTCCTCGACCTCGATGCCGGCGGCGGCGAGCTGATCGCGCACCCGGTCGGCGGTCGCGAAGTCCTTCGTCGCACGCGCCTCGGCGCGCTGTTCCAACAGCCCCTTCACGAGGGAGTCGACCGCCTGCTCGGCACCACGATCGACGCCGCTACCGGCCCACGTGTCCGACAGCGGATCGAGCCCGAGCACGTCGAGCATGGCCCGGACGGCGGCCAGGCCGGACCGCAACTCGTCGGAGGCTCCCCCCGCCAGCAGTCGGTTGCCCTCGCTGATGACCCGCTGCACCTCGGCGAGCGCCGTCGGCGTCGCGAGATCGTCGTCCATCGCGGCGCTGAACACCAGGGTCGGCTCACCCAGCTCGCCGGGGCCGACCAGTTCAGCGGCACGCTTCACGAAGCCCTCGATACGACCGAACGCCGTGGCAGCCTCGGTCAGCGCCTCCTCGCTGAACTCCAGGATCGACCGGTAATGCGCCGACACCAGGTAGTAGCGCAACGCGATGGCCGGAACCCGCTTGACGACCTCGCTGACCATCAAGGTGTTGCCGACCGACTTGCTCATCTTCGAGCCCGACAGATTCAGCATCGCGTTGTGCATCCAGTACTTCGCGAACCGCTGCCCGGCCGCGGTCGACTGCGCCAGCTCGTTCTCGTGATGCGGGAACCGCAGATCGAGGCCACCGCCGTGGATGTCGAACTCGTCGCCGAGGTACTTGGCGGCCATCGCGGAGCACTCCAGATGCCAGCCCGGACGACCGCGGCCCCATGGCGTCGGCCACGACGCCGTCTCCGGCTCGCCAGTCTTGCGGCCCTTCCACAGCGCGAAGTCGCGCGGATCGCGCTTGCCCTCCGGCGGAGCGTCCTCGGCCGGCTGCATGTCGTCGACCCGCTGGTTGGAGAGCCGGCCGTACTCGGGCCAGGAGCGGACGTCGAAGTACACATCGCCCGATCCGTCGTCGGCCGCGTAGGCATGGCCGCGCTCGATCAGAGTCTGGATCATCTCGATCATCTCGGGCACGTGGCCGGTGGCGCGCGGCTCGTAGGTGGGAGGCAGGCAGCCGAGCACCTCGTACGCGGCGTGCAGCGCGCGCTCGTTCTCGTACGCAACTGCGAACCAGGGACGACCCTGTTCGGCACCCTTGGCCAGGATCTTGTCGTCGATGTCGGTGACGTTCGCGACGATCGTGACGTCGTAGCCCGCGCGCGTCAGCCACCGCCGCAGCACGTCGAACACCACTTCCTTGCGGATATGGCCGATGTGCGGCGGGCCCTGCACCGTCAGGCCGCAGTGATAGATCGACACCTCGCCCGGACGCACCGGTTCGAAGGGCGTGACCGACCGCGTGGCGGTGTCATAGAGCGCGAAAACCACGTTCGAACCCTATCGGTCACGGGCGATCGGCCCGAATCGCGCGCACAGCGGCCACCCGAGCGAGGCCCGGGTGGCCGCCGAGGGATGGACGATCGTCACATCGTGTTGACGATCAGCCCGATATGGGTGAAGAAGTTCATCGCGCCGAACAGCAGGAACAGCACGCCGGACACGCCCCACAGCCAGCCGGTGATGCGCGCCCACAGGGCCGTCTCGCGGCCCGTGACGATGCGATGGACCAGGAGGCCGAACGCCAGGGCGCCGAGGCCGACGATGCCGATCAGGCCGGACATGAAGATCGCCTCGACCAGCGGATAGTCGGCGAACTCACCGGAGATGGGCTCCTCGGCCGGTGCCGCGAACAACTGGTACTTGATACCCGCGACCGCGATCGCGATCAGGCTGAGGCCGAGACCACCGATGAACACGGTGATCGGCTGGGCAACCCTGGCCAAAGCCTCGACCGGCTTGGACGCGGCGAGGGCGGCGGCACCCCGCTTCCACAGGTAGAACGCCGCGCCGAGCAGCAGCACGCCGAAGCCCAGGCTGGTCTCGCCGAAGATGATGTTGTCGAACGGGAAGCCGCCGGCCGCCAGGGGCCAGGTCAGCGTCATGTGCAGACCGGTGGTGGTGAGGATGCCGCCGAGCACGCCGAACGTCAGCGCCCAGCCCTCCGAGCTCACCTGGTCGGGGCGCGACAGCAGCTGCCGGCCGAGCATCACCAGTCCGATCAGGCCGGCGCCGACGGCCACCGACATGATCGTGTTGTACGTGGGCATGTTCGCCCAGTCGATCTTGAGGCCCTCCTGGGCCAGTTGCGTATGCATGCGTGACACCTCGTGAAATCCGATCGGGGCCGGATCTCGGCTCCTGATCACTAGAACCTATACAAGCGTATAGGTATTCCCCGGCTCCGACCTCGCCGTACCCTGTGCCCGTGGCCACACACGGACGACACACGGTGCAGCGCCGCAGCAGCCAACGCCAGCAGGCGATGGTCGACGCCGCGGCGCGCCTGCTGATCGACGAAGGACCCGACGCCATCACGCATCGCCGGGTCGCCGCAGCCGCGGGCGTGCCCGCAGGATCGGCCTCGTACTACTTCCCGAACCGGAGTGCGCTCTATGCGGCGGCCGTACGCGCCGCCGAGCATCTGCGCTCCACCAGTGCGCAGCAGCACGCCGATGCGCTGCCGCAGCGGGACCGCTCGGCCCACAGCACGGCACGCCTCCTCCTGGAGACCCTCTACGCCCCCGCGCTGGACGAAGCCGTGGTCAGCCGACGCCTGAGGCCCATGCTGGAGGCGACGACCGATCCCGATCTACGCCCGATCATGATCGCTTCGCGCCCCGCTCTGCTCGAGGCACTCCGCACGGTTCTGAGCCGCAGCGGCTGGGCCGATATCGCCCGGAGCGCCGATTTCGATCTGATCGTCCGCATGCTCGACGCCGCCCTCCTGCACAGCGCGGCCTCCGGCGACGATCCCGTGCACGATGCGGTCGATGTCGTGGCCAGGCTCCTCGAGCTCGTGCGCCACGCCGCCGATCGGGCATGATCGACCCGTGAGCCTGCGCATCGGCATCGGCACCGACGTCCATCGACTCGTCGACGGGCGACCCCTGTGGCTGGCCGGCCTGGAGTGGCCCGATGAGCCGCAAGGCCTCGAAGGACACTCCGACGGCGACTGTGCCGCGCATGCGATGGTCGATGCCCTGCTCTCGGCCGCCGGGCTCGGCGATATCGGCACCCATTTCGGTACCGCCGACGCATCCTGGGCCGGGGCGCACGGCATCGACTTCCTGGTCGAGACCGCCCGCCGCCTGCACGAGGCCGGCTGGGGCGTCTCGAACGTGTCGGTCCAGATCATCGGCAATCGCCCCCGACTGACACCTCGCCGCGAGCAGGCTCAGCAGGTGCTCGGCCAGGCCCTCGGCGCTCCCGTGAGCGTCTCGGCCACGACCACCGATGGGCTCGGCCTCACGGGACGCGGCGAGGGCATCGCCGCAATTGCGACAGCGCTGGTGTTCAACCTCTAGATCATTCGATCGGGGTTGAGCACCAGCGCTGTCGACCGGGCGCCTCTGATCAGATCAGGACGCGAGAACCTCTTCGAGCCGGATCTCGGCCTTGTCCTCGTTGGTCTTCTCAGCGAGCGCGAGCTCGGACACCAGCACCTGGCGGGCCTTGGCCAGCATGCGCTTCTCGCCCGCGGACAGGCCGCGCTCGTGATCGCGGCGCCACAGATCGCGCACGACCTCGGCGACCTTCAACACATCGCCGCTGTGCAACTTCTCCATGTTCGCCTTGTAGCGACGAGACCAGTTGGTCGGCTCTTCGACATGCTCGGCCCTCAGGACCCCGAACACGCGCTCCAGCCCTTCCTCGTCGACGACATCACGAACCCCCACAAGATCGACGTTGCAGGCCGGGACCTGCACCACCAGATCAGGCTGCGCGACGATGCGGAGCACCAGGTACTCGCGATCCTCGCCCTTGATCGTCCGGTTCACGATGTCTTCGATGACTGCAGCGCCGTGATTGGGATAGACAACGGTTTCGCCGACCGTGAAAGTCATGAAGATGTCACCTTTCGTAGGTGACCAGGATAACACGCCGGACGGACTGCGATTTCGGGCCATTCCGCGAATCGGCGCCATACCAGACGGTCCAGACGCAGGTCAATGCGAGCGGTCGGAGCCTCACCCGATACGATCGGCTCGGATGACGGGACCGCCCGTCCCACCCGTCTCCCGTCGACCGAAAGACCGATCCGTGAGCACCCCAGTGATCCGCCGCCGCACCACCGTTTCCGCTGTCGCCGCAGCAGCAGTGCTCGGCCTGAGCGCCTGTGGCACCAGCTTCAACGCCCAGACGAATCAGCAGTACCAGGCGGCCGAGGGCGCGAACCAGCGCGGCGAGGTCGACGCGATGAACACGGTCCTCGTCGCCGACGAGGACGGCACCGGCGTCCTCGCCGCCGGACTGGTCAACAAGACCGACTCGGCTCAGAAGCTGACCCGCGTCACGATCACCACGTCCGACGGCAAGCAGCTCACGGTCGACGCGCCCGCCGAGGCCGTCACCATCGCGCCCGGCAAGATCGTCAGCCTGGGCCAGACCGAGGCCGACGCGTTCTCGGTACCCGACGGCGCTGCCGCCGGTCGCTACGTGACCGTCACGTTCTCGTTCTCCCATGCCCGCGACACCGAGGTCGATGCGCCCTCCGCCGCCCGCAGCGACACGTACGAGAACATCGTCAAGGCCGGCTGACACACCGGACCGCGGTCAGAGAGACCGGCGGGTCGCGACTCTCGCAAGACCCGAACTCGTCGGCGCGGGCGTAGTAGCGTCCCAGCATGAGAGCTGACCGGCGACCTGTCGGCGGAACCGTCGTGGCCGCGGTGACCGCGGTCCTGGTCGTCAGCGGGTGCAATGCCTCGGACGACCGCCCAGAGGCCTCCCCCACCACGACGCAGCCCGTCACGCAGACACCGCCACCCACACCGTCGCCCCCTCGGACGACGGCTCCTCCGCGGTTCGAGAACGCCCGCATCGTGGTGCGCCCAGGTCACGCCCGCGCCTACGTCGGCTTCACGATCACCGGCAGCGGCGACAACCAGTACGCCCGGCTCGACGACATCACCGTCACGCTGCCGGACGGTTCGACGATCCCGTGGAAGCACCAGACCGCGACCGGCGGACCACCGGAGATCGCCGCGCTCAAGGAACGGGTCGCCTACCCGCCTGGCAGCGAGGACGGTGGCGACGCCGACTACGTCGACGCCGCCGACGTGCGCGCGGGGCAGACCGTCATGATCCGGTTCGTCTTCATCCGTCTCGACGACAACGGCAACCTCAAGACCCGAGCGGTCGCCAAGGTCCCGTTCAAGGTCGTGGCCGGCTGAACAGCGTCAGGTGAGCTGGCCCTCACCGGTCACCAGGTAGACGACGCGACGCGCCATCGAGACGGCGTGATCGCCGATCCGCTCGTAGTAGCGACCGAGCAGGGCCAGGTCGACCGCGGGCTCGATGCCGTGCTCCCAGCTGTCGCTCAGCAGGAGCCGGAACAGCTCCTTGCGCAGGCGATCCATCTCGTCGTCCTCCTCCTCGAGGCGGAACGCGGCCGGGACATCGCGGTTCGCGACGATGCGCGACGCCGAGTCGATCATCTGGTCGGCGACCTGCGCCATCGACGAGATGGTCGGGTGCAGCAGATCGGGCACCGCGACATCGGGCATCCGCCGCCGCGCCACCTTCGCCACGTGCACCGACAGCGCCCCCATGCGCTGCAGGTCGGCGATCATCCGCAAGGTGGCGACCAGCTGGCGCAGATCGGTCGCGACGGGCTGCTGCGTCGCCAGGAGGAGCAGAGCGCGCTCCTCGATGACCTCGGTGGCCTCGTCGATCTCCTTGTCGCCGTCGATGACCGACTCGGCGACCTGTCCGTCGGCTTCCAGGAGCGCCTTGGTCGCGTCGGCGACGGCACGGCGCACGGTGCCGGTGAGCTGGACGAGCTCGTCGACGATCTGGTCGAGCTGCTCGTAGTACTGATCACGCATGTCCAGGAGGCTAGGCAGGCCGGATGAACGGACGGCGACGCGGAGTGAACGGGCCGTGAACAGCGCGCGAAAGCCCTGTGCTGACGGCTACTGGGAGGCGACCGTACGGTGACGTTCGCCCTACCATCGAGGCGTGGACATCAGTGAAGGAGTGATCGTCGCGGGCGCCGTCGGCGCCGTCATCGGAGCGCTGATCACCTACCTCTGGCGCTTCAGCGAGCGTCGGCAGCACACCATGCCGTCGGAGCAGGCGCCCCTGGTTCCTCCCGGTGCCGAGTCGGTGCTGTCCGTGCTGTCGTCGTCGGCCGTGCTGATCGACACCTCCGACGTGGTCGTGAAGGCCTCGGCCCCGGCCTACGCCTTGGGCATCGTGCGCGACGACGCACTGGTGCCGATCGAATTGATGAGCCTGGTCCGCCAGGTGCGCCGCGACGGCCAGGTGCGCGAGGCCGATCTGACGCTGCAGCCCGACCGAGGCTCGACCTTGCATGTGCGCGCCCGGGTCGCCCCGCTGAGCTCTCGTCTGGTGCTCGTGCTCGCCGACGACCGCACGAAGGCCGCACGGGTCGAGGCGATCCGCCGCGACTTCGTCGCCAACGTCAGCCACGAGCTCAAGACCCCGATCGGCGCGCTCAACCTGCTGGCCGAGGCGGTCGGCGAGGCCAAGGACGACCCTGAGGCGGTCGTCCGGTTCTCCCAGCGCATGCACACCGAGAGCGAGCGGCTGACCCGCCTGGTGCAGCAGATCATCGATCTGTCGCGGCTGCAGAACGACGTGCTCAGCGACGAGGCCACCGCGATCAAGATCGACGAGCTGGTCGCCGAGGCCTGCGAGCACTCGGCCACCGAGGCCGAGGCCAAGGACATCGAGGTGGCGGTCGACGTCGAGCCCGATCTCCTGGTCCACGGCGACCGTGCGCAACTGCATGCGGCGGTCAGCAATCTGGTCGAGAACGCGGTCACCTACAGCCCACGGGGGTCCAAGGTCGCGGTCACCGCGGAGCTGCGCGGACGCGATGTGCGCCTGACGGTCAGCGACAACGGCATCGGCATTCCCGCCGCCGAGCTCGACCGCATCTTCGAACGGTTCTACCGCGTCGACCCCGCCCGCGCCCGCGCCACGGGAGGCACGGGCCTGGGGCTGTCCATCGTCAAGCACGTCGCCGCCAGCAACGGCGGTTCCGTGGAAGTCTGGAGCGAGCCCGACCTGGGTTCGTCGTTCACCCTGGTGCTGCCGTCGTACAGTCCCGATGACGGCAACGACATCGAAGAGGAGACCGCGTGACGCGCGTGCTGGTCGTCGAGGACGAGACGAGCTACAGCGAGGCCCTGTCCTACGTGCTGCGCAAGGAGGGGTTCGACGTCGCGATCGCCGAGACGGGCCCCGACGCGCTGACCGAGTTCGATCGTGGTGGCGCCGACATCATCCTGCTCGACCTGATGCTCCCGGGCCTGTCGGGCACCGAGGTGTGCCGGCAGATCCGCCAGACCTCGTCGGTGCCGATCATCATGGTCAGCGCCAAGGACACCGAGGTCGACAAGGTCGTCGGTCTCGAGTTGGGCGCCGACGACTACGTCACCAAGCCGTACTCGCCGCGCGAGCTGGTCGCACGGATCCGCGCTGTGCTGCGCCGCGGTGTCGCGGACGACATCGACGACACCGGCGCGCTGGAGGCTGGGCGGGTCCGCATGGACGTGGACCGGCATCTGGTGACGATCGACGGTGCCGAGGTCCGGTTCCCGCTCAAGGAGTTCGAGCTGCTCGAGTACTTCCTGCGCAATCCCGGACGTGTGCTGACCCGCGGCCAGCTGATCGACCGGGTCTGGGGTGCCGATTACGTGGGTGACACCAAGACCCTCGACGTCCACGTCAAGCGTCTGCGCGCCAAGATCGAGGCTGATCCCGCCCACCCGACGGTCCTCACCACGGTCCGCGGACTCGGCTACAAACTCGACACCTAGCCAGCAGCGATGCTGACGCGGGACGCGCCACGTTGAGCGGCCACATAGAGTGCACCCGCCAACCACGAAGCACCGACTGCGACCCGCCCGAGATACCAGTCAGTCCCGAGCCCGGGAGCATAGTCATCGACCTCGAGCTCCTCGGCGATCCGCGAGATCGCCCACTCGCGCAACTCGGGCCCCACGATCCCGGAGGCGATCGCCAGCAGGCCGGTGAGAATCATCAGACCGATCAGGAAAAGGCTGTGCGGGCGCCCGAGGATCACCAGGGTGGCACCGACCGCGATCGCCAACGCACCTGCCACGACTGCGGCGTGGGCGAAGAGCTCCGGCGCGTAGTAGGCGTCGCTCACCCGGCTGTCGACCCATCCGCTCACCATCCGATTTCCCACGGCGTCGCCCCGGAGCACCGGAATCCGAGCCACGGTCTCGCCATCAGTCGGCCTGACGTTGAATGCACCGTCTAGCCACGCGAAGGGAACAGCCACGAGCGCCAACAACGCCACGATCGCAGCAACGCCGGTCCGCAGCCCCTTCACGTCGGCGGCGGCGCCAAGCATCAGCGGCCTTGGTTGGCGACGGCGGCGATCGCGTCGGCGGCGGCAGCGGGGTCGAGGTAGCGGCCGCCGGGAGTCGTGGGACGCAGGTCGTCGTCGAGGTCGTACACCAGCGGGATGCCCGTGGGGATGTTGAGACCGATCACGGTCTGCTCGTCCAGGCCGTCGAGATGCTTGACCAGAGCTCGTAGCGAGTTGCCGTGCGCCGTCACCAACGTGACGCGGCCGGCGCGCAGATCCGGGACGATCTGGTCGTACCAGTACGGCAGCAGGCGATCGATGACCTGGGCCAGTGCCTCGGTGCGCGGCATCAGCTCATCGGGCAGACCCGCATAGCGGGGATCGCCGGCCTGGCTGAACTCTGAGCTGTCGTCGAGCGGCGGGGGCGGCGTGGCGAACGACCGGCGCCACTCCATGAACTGCTCCTCGCCGAACTCCTCGAGGGTCGCCTTCTTGTCCTTGCCCTGGAGCGCTCCGTAGTGCCGCTCGTTGAGGCGCCACGAGCGCCTCACGTCGATCCAATGGCGGTCGCAGCCGTCGAGCACGATGTTGGCGGTCCGGATCGCACGGCGCAGCAGCGACGTGTGGAGCACATCGGGCAGCAGACCAGCCTCCGCCAGCAGCTCGCCGCCACGAGCGGCCTCGGCCAGACCCTGCTCGTTCAGGTCGACATCGACCCATCCGGTGAACAGGTTCTTGGCGTTCCACTCGCTGTGACCATGGCGCAACAGGATCAAGGTGCTCATGCGGCAGAGCCTATCGACGGCTCCAGGCCGCTCTCAGGGGCGGTGAGTGTGTTCCCAATCTCCCGGTAGAACGGTGAGCCTGTTCCCTTTCAACTCCAGGGTAGGGGAACAGGCTCACCGCCACCCCCGACGTATCGGAACAGGCTCACCGCTGCGCCGTCGGTTATCCCAGCCACGCCATCCCTATCTGCGGTCGCGGTGGATCTGATGGATCGCCTGCAGGTAGTCGTCCTGTGAGAGCAGACCGCTGAGGGTGCGATCGGTCTCGACCACGATGAAGGGCAGCTCGTGAGCGCCGATCTCGGCCGCGGTGGCCCGCTGCCGTTCGACATCGGCGGCATAGTCGGTGCTGGCCAGCAGCGCCTCGGCCGTGCCCAGCGGCAGGCCTGCCAGGGCGGCACGGCTCGACAACACCATCGCGTCGGCCACGTCGGCGCCCTCGAGCAGATGCGCGCGCCACAGCTGGTGTAGCAGATCGCGTTGGACGACCTCGCCGGACTCGGCCGCCCAGGACAGCAGACGCCAGGCGTCGGTCGAGTCGGCCGGCACCCGGTCGTCCAGATCCAGCTCGATGCCGCTGATGCGCGCGGCCGCGACGGCACGCTCCTCGTCGACCAACGGCTCGGCCGATGCCGCACGATAAGCGATCTCGACGACCTCGCCGGTCAGGATCGTGAACATCGCCGCGGCCCGCTCGAACCGCGTGGCCCCCAGATACGACCAGGGATCGACGACATCACAGAACACGAGCGCCCTCATGCGGAGTCCTTCACGCGGGCCACGCTACGCGAGCCGAGTTCGGGCTCACGGACGGCTCAGCCGCAGTTCTGCCGTTTCCCGGACACCGGGCTCGGATCCGACTACTGTCATCGGTCGTAGACCGTGGAGGGAGACCCGATGACCTACGCTCGCCGACTCCGGTCCGTCGTCGTCACGGCGGGAGCGACACTGGCCCTGTTCGCGCCGATGGCCCCCGCAGTGGCCGACGGCCCCGCCGAGGTACCGACGCCCGTCATCACCGGGGCTCCGGTGGTCGGGAGCAGCCTGACCGCACAGAGCGGTTCCTGGCCGTCAGGCTCCGACCGCAGCTATCAGTGGCTCAGCGACGACATCCCGATTCCGGATGCGACCGCCCAGACCTTCACACCCACATCACTGCAAGCCGACACAACGCTCCGCGTCGAGGTGAGCAGCCTCATCGACGACGTCGTCCACAGCCGACTCTCGGATCCGACGCTGCGTGTGGCGACGGCTCCCACACCGTCCATCACCGGAACCTACGCGGTCGGCAGCACGTTGACGGCCAGGACCAACGCGTGGAGCGCCGACACCGTGTTCAGCTATCGCTGGCTCGCCGACGGCAAGCCGATCAGCGGAGCCACCGGATCGACCCTCCGTCTCGCGAAGGCCCAGGGCTCGAAGAGGATCGCCGTAGCGGTCACCGGCAGCAAGCCCGGATATCCGACCGTCTCGCGGCAGTCCGCGACGTCGGCCAAGGTGTTCACCGTCGCCTCGACGCCCAAGGTCTCCGGCACCATGGCCGTGGGCCGTACCCTGAAGGCCTCGAAGGGATCCTGGATGTCCGGGGCCAAGGTGAGCTACCGCTGGTACGCCGACGACGTGGCGATCAAGGGCGCGACCAAGTCGACGTACAAGATCGCCTCCGCGGTGGCAGGCCGGCGCATCACGGTCCGCACAACCGGCACGAAGTCCGGATATGCGACCGTCGTGAAGACATCGGCGGCCAAGCCCCGGGTCCAGCGCATCGGCAAGCCCAAGCTGGGCGGGAGCACCGTCGCGACGAGACAAGCCACCGCGTCGCCGGGATCCTGGGTCTCGGGCACCACGTTCACCTACAGGTGGTACCTCAACGGCAAGCCGATCTCGGGCGCGACGTCGTCGTCGATCTACGTGAAGCCGTCATGGAAGGGCAAGCGTCTCTCGGTGAAGGTCACCGGTCGTCAGAGCGGCTACTCCACGTTCTCGGTGACGACGAAGAAGTCCAAGAAGATCACGCTGCCCGGACGCGCCGATCCCGTGTCGGCGTGGAACTGCCCGTCGTGGGCACCGATCAAGGGCAATGCCGACTCGGGGATCTACCACCTGCCGCGACAGCGGTACTACAAGGCGACCAAGCCCGAGGACTGCTTCTCCACCCAGGCGGCCGCCAGGAAGGCCGGGTACCGCAAGGCCAAGGTCTGATCCCGCTGGCGAGCGGACCGGGATCAGCCGGCTCTCGACACGACATCGCCGGTCGCGACCGGGTCCACGAACACCTGCTCGACGGCGAGGGCGGCCGCAGCCGCGATCGGAAGATCGTGGCCCAGATGGCCGAAGGACACACGGTCGACATTGACCGGTTTGCTCGACGCGTCGTGCATGGCCGTCAGCAGGTCGGTGCGCGTTGTAGTGTCGGTCGCCGCCGAGCCGATAAAGGTCAGATCATCGTGCCGCACCATGTCGCGCACGATGGCGGCCGCGGAACCCAGCAGTTTGGCCCGGCGGCCCAGCAGCTCGCGGGCGGCCACGTCGCCATCCGCGGCCAGGGCATACACGTCGAGATCCACCGCCGGCTCCAGCACGCCGGTGGCCTGGGCGGCCTCGACCATCGAGCGGTCACCCGCGGCGACGCCCAGACACCCGGTGCGGCGACACGAGCACACCTGATCGGACCCGCTCGGGAAGTGGCTCAGATCGGTGGAGTCGTTGAACACGATCCGGCCGTCGGTCTCGATCACCACGACATAGCCGATCGCATGACGAGCATGCAGGTAGACCGTCTTGCCCGAACGGCCCTGGCCTGCGAGGAGATGCTCGGCGAGCGCACCTGCATGGACGACGTCCGCGACGACGACCGGCACATCGAGGACCTTCTCGACCGCGCTGACGACAGCCTGGCCGGGTGGCCGGTTCAGCTCTTCGTGGACGATGCCCACCGCGAGCAGGGTCCGGTCCGGCGGGGTCGCCCGCTCGAGCGCCGCAGCGAGCCACCGGCCATCACGCTCACCGGACAGCCGGGCCGTCCCATGCTGCTCATGGTGCACGACTCGGCCGGAGAGGTCCGCGATCGCGACCGTGGTCCCGTCGCAGCCGGTCTGGACCGCGCCCAGAGCGAAGGTCCCGGGATTGACCTGCACCGGGATCGACGGACGGCCTTTCGGGCCGCTGGGCACGAGTTCGCGGCGTAGCCGCAACAGCCGCAGGTCGACCAGGGTCTGCACCGAACGAGACACGGTCGACGGGCTCAGCCCGGTCTGCTCGACGATCTGCTCGCGCAGCACCGTCCCGGACCTGCGCACCACACGCAGGACCCGGGCCGGGACGCGGCCCGTGGGGCCGTCGTCGATCACGTACATGACGGCACGGTAGGCCCGCGATCGCCAGGTTCGTCGATCGTCTCGCATCGTGACTCCCGGCCCCGGAGACCCTTCCGATGGGCTACCGGCCAGGTCGCGGGTAGCCCACCGCACCGCGGTCATCCTCCCCGTCTCACCGAAGCGGCGCACTTTCGGTCAGGGCGAATCGTGAACGTCTCGCCGATGCGCATCCGGCGCTTCGAAGCCCAGATCCTGGCCAGACTGCAGCGGTATCGAAATCAACCCCCGCGTCCCTGAGAGGTTCACGTGAAGAAGACACAATGGCTGACCGCAGTCCTGGTGAGTGCTGCTCTGGCGCTCACCGCCTGCAGCGGCGGAGGCGGCTCCAGGGACGATGCGGGCAAGGACGAGATCGTCTTCGCCGACACGACCTACTGGGGCACCTGGCAGAACCAGTCCATCCAGTCCTACCAGTCGGGCAATGTGGCGCACTCGCTGCTGGCACGACTGGTCTATAACGATGCCGAGAAGCAGCAGATCGTTCCGTGGCTGGCCGAGAAGTTCTCCGCCAACGACGACTACACCGAGTTCACGTTCACACTGCGTCCGGGCGTCACGTTCAGCGACGGCACGAAGCTCGACGCGAAGGTCGTCAAGGCGAACTTCGATCTGTGGGGTCACGGCGACGAGAAGCGCGGCATCATCAAGGGCGTCTACTTCGGCGACTACGACCACACCGAGATCGTCGACGACTCGACCGTGAAGGTGTTCCTCAAGGACACCGACGCCAACTTCCTGTACGCCCTGTCCGCGGTCTTCTACGGCGTCCAGTCCCAGGCCAATCTGGACCTGTCGCTGGAGGAGCAGCAGAAGCTGGACAACATCAAGGGCGCCGGACCGTACGTCCTGGATCACTACACCGCCGACCAGGAGATCGTGCTCAAGCGTCGCGACGACTACGCGTGGGCGCCGGAGACGTCCGAGAACCAGGGCAAGGCGCATATCGAGAAGATCGTCTTCCGCTATGTTCCCGAGATCAGCTCCCGCTCGGGCGCGATCGTCTCGGGCCAGGCCGATCTGGCGCGGGTGATCCACCCCGACGACGAGAAGCGGATCAAGGACTCCGGGGGCGAGATCCTCCCCGTGCCCGGCTACGAGCTGACCGCCTACCTGGGCGCGTTGCGGCCCGACAATCCGCAACTGCGCGACCTCAACGTACGGCGCGCCCTGCAGTACACGTTCAACATCAAGGAGATCCTCAGCACCCTGGCCACCGACTCCTACCCGGCTCCGACCGGCATCTTCACGCGCAGCGAGGACGGCGTCGACGTCGAGGTGCCGTACGACCCGGACCGGGCCCGCCAGTTGCTCGACGACGCCGGCTGGAAGCCCGGCAAGGACGGCATCCGCGAAAAGGACGGCGTCAAGCTCAAGCTCGACACCGACGACGAGGTGCAGTCACCGGCCTCACTGCCGATCTGGGAGGCCATCGCCCAGGACTGGCGCAAGCAGCTCGGCGTCGAGCTGGTCATCCACAAGGGAGACGTCCAGTACTCCCGGAACGCCTGGTACGACCCGAAGGTGCCGGTGCACCTGTTGCGGCAGTGGAACTACGACGGCACGGCCTCGCTGTTCGGCGGACGTGACGGCGTGGGCTTCTCGGTGACCCTGCAGAAGAAGCCTGACCAGAAGATCCTCGATCTGGCCAAGCGCGAGCGCAAGGCGCTGGATCCGGCCGAGCAGAAGCAGATCCGCAAGGAGCTCAACCAGTACGTCGTGCTGGACCAGGCCTACGTGTTGCCGACGTTCTCCGAACGGCAGATCTTCGCCAGCAACGGCAAGGTCGACGTCCCGTTCACGGGTGCGACGTACCCGGACTTCTACAACGCGACGTTCAAGTAAGACCGAGGACGAGACGGGGTCCGGCGATGACAGCGAGATATCTGACGGCACGAGTGGGGCAGGCCCTGATCGTGCTGTGGGCGGCCTTCACGGTGACGTTCGTGGGCATCGAGCTGTTGCCGTCGGACCCCATCACGTCCTACCTGGCCACCATCACCAACGGATCGGCGGTGTCGCCCGAGACCGTCGCGGCCGTCAAGGAGTACTACGGCTACGACCAGGGCGTCGTCAGCCGCTACCTGGACCAGCTGCTCTCCTACGGACACGGTGACCTCGGGTACTCGCTGCAGGACTCGGTGTCGGTCGTGACCCGGATCGGCCAGGTGATCGGTCCGACCCTGTCGCTGGCACTCAACGCGACCGGTATCGCCCTGGTCCTGGCCTTCGGGATCGTGACGGGGACGACGCTCACCCGGTGGGCGTGGCTGAGCCGGCTCGTCGGGTCGATCCCGCCGTTCCTGAACTCGATGCCCAGCTTCTGGCTCGGCATTCTGGCGCTGCAGGTGTTCAGCTTCCAGCTCGGCGTGCTGCCGCTGTATCCCGACGGCAGCTTCATCTCCGGCTTCGTGCCGGCCCTCGTGCTGGGACTCGCCGTCACCGCGCCGATCGCCCAAGTGGCGTTGAAGGCCGTCCAGGACGCCTACCGCCAGCCGTTCGTCGTCGTGCTGCGGGCCAAGGGTGCGTCGAACGCACGGATCTATTTCACGCACGTCCTGCGGCACGCCGCCGCCTCGGTCGTGACGATGCTCGGCCTCGTGATCGGCTACCTGCTGACGGGGGCGATCGTCGTCGAGAAGGTCTTCGGGCGCACCGGCATCGGCAGCGTCCTGGAGAAGTCGGTGACCCAGCAGGACGTCGCGGTGCTGCAGGGATTCGTCCTGCTGGTGGCCGCCGCCTACGTGCTGATCAATCTGATCGTCGACCTGTCGTATCCGGTCATCGATCCCCGGGTCCGCGTGACGAGGGAGCGAGCATGACCACCGCCGATCCCACCAGTCTGCTCAAGCAGGCGCATGACTTCGAGTCCACCGCCGCCCGCCGGGGCCGTCCGCTCACCCTGTACATCGCCGCCGGAGTGGTACTGGTCGTGGTGCTGTGGGCGATCGTCCCGTCGCTGTTCGCCTCAGGCAGCCCCATCGACGGCGTGGGCGCCGACCGGCTCCAGGGGCCCTCGGCCGCCCACTGGTTCGGCACCGACCAGCAGGGCCGCGATGTGTTCACCCGCGTCGTGCACGGCACCAGGGCAACCCTCGGCGGCGTCGCGATCGCCACCACGATCGGCCTGCTCGGCGGCCTGCTGCTCGGCGTCGCCGCCGGATCCACCTCGGGCTGGATCGAAGCCGCGATCATGCGGGTGATCGATGTCATCTTGTCGCTGCCGTCGATCCTGGTCGCCCTCTGCTTGGTCAGCGCATTCGGCGCGGGCATCGTCCCGGTGGCGGTCGCGATCGGCTTCCACGCCATCGCCGTGTTCGCCCGGCTCGCCCGTTCACGCGTCCTGGAGGTGCGCGAGAGTGAGTTCGTCGAGGCCGCGCGGCTGAGCTCGATCGGCTACTGGCGGATCCTCTTCACCCACATCCTGCCGAACTCCGCCGGGCCGATCGTCGCCCTGATCGCCCTCGAGGTCGCCAACGCCGTCCTGGCCATCGGCGCGCTCGGCTTCCTCGGCTACAGCGTCCTGCCGCCGCATCCGGAGTGGGGCGTCGTGGTCGCGGACGGTCGCACCTACCTCGCCGAGGCGTGGTGGATATCGACGCTGCCCAGCGTGGTGCTGGTGATCGTCGTCCTGTCGTTCTCCCGGCTCAGCCGGCAGGCCCAACTCCTCGGTCACGTGTGAGCCGACCGGAAGGAATCTCATGAACCAGAACGCCTCCCCCCTGCTGAGCGTGCGGGACCTGCGTGTCGCCCATGCGGCTCCCGACGGCCTGCGGCCGGCGCTCAACGGCATCGACTTCGACCTGTATCCCGGCGAGATCGTGTCGCTGATCGGCGAGTCCGGATCGGGCAAGTCGACTCTGGCGTCGACGATCCTCGGCGTCCTGCCGGAGACGAGCCACACCGAGGGAAGCATCACTCTCGGCGGCCACGAGCTGGTGGGGCTGGACGAACGCGGCTATCAGAGGCTCCGCGGCAGCACCATCGCGCTGGTCCCCCAGGACCCCGGGACCTCGCTGGATCCGCTGGCGACGATCGGACGCCAACTGACCGAGGTGTTCGCGATCCACGGCATCGGCCGTGGACGGGCCGATCGGCGACGGCGCGCGATCGAACTCCTGGAGTCGGTCGGCGTCGACCGGCCCGAACACCGCCTGAGGCAGTACCCGCACCAACTGTCAGGGGGCCTGAAGCAGCGCGTTCTGATCGCGATCGGCTTCGCCCTCCGACCGCAGCTGCTGATCGCCGACGAACCGACCTCGGCCCTGGACGTCACGGTCCAGCACAAGGTGCTCACCGTCTTCGAGCAGCTCGCCCGCGAGACCGGGACATCGGTGCTGTTCATCACGCACGACATCGCCGTGGCGACCGATCACGCCGCGCGAGCGCTGGTGCTCTATCAGGGGGACATCGTCGAGAGCGGGACGATCGAGCAGATCGTCACCTCGCCTCGCACCGACTACACCCGCACCCTCCTTGGCGTCGCCGACGGCCACGGCGAACAACTCTCGCCCGTCGGCTCGTCGGCGCCCGTCGCCGTCCGGACGGCCGGCCTGACCAAGACCTACGGCGGCGGTCGTCGAGCCCAGGAGTCCATCGTCGCGGTCGACGACGTGTCGCTCACGATCCGGCAGGGCACCACGTTCGCGCTCGTGGGCGAGTCCGGATCGGGCAAGACGACGGCCGCCAGATCGCTGCTCGGCCTGGTCCATCCCGAGGCGGGCCACGTCGAGATCGACGGCATCGGGGTCGACCTGCGTCGACGTGGTCGCCGGCAGGAACTGTGGCAGCACATCCAGTACGTGCACCAGAATCCCTGGCTGTCGCTGGATCCCCGGCTCACGGTCGAGCGCACACTGACCGAGCCCCTGCGTGGCCTCTCGACGCTGCCGAAGGAACGCTGGCACGAACGCATTGGCGAGGTGCTCGACCAGGTCGCGCTGCCCCACGACGTGCTGGTCCGGCGGGCGGCGGAGCTGTCCGGCGGCCAGCGGCAGCGCGTCGTGCTGGCCCGCGTCCTGCTCGGCGGTGCCCGGGTGCTCGTGCTCGACGAGGTGCTCAGTGCGCTCGACGTCGTCACCCAACAGCAGGTCCTCGATCTGCTGGCCCGGCTGCAACGAGAGCTCGGCCTGACGTACATCTTCATCTCGCACGACCTGTCGGTCGTCCGCGACATCGCCCACGACGTGGCGGTGCTGTACCGCGGACAGGTGGTCGAGACCGGGTCCACCCGCGAGGTGTTCGACCACCCGCACCATCCGTACACCCGCGAGCTGCTGGCGTCCGTCCCCGGGCGCCGGATCGCCGAGCTGCGCGGCCAGGCCCACGACTTCGCCGCCTCGGCGTCCTAGGAAGAGGAACCCATGACCGTCGACACCCTCTGGTACACCCGCTGCCCCGTTCCCACGGCGTCCGGCTATGCCCTCGCCGCGGGCCTGCTCGCCGATGACTTCGGGCAGGTCGGCGTGAGACTGACCGATCTGGCGACCTCGGACGACCCGGCGATCCGCCGTTCGCACTTCGACCACACGGTCGCGAACTCGATCCGACAGGGAGGCAACATCCCACCCCTGGTCGCTCGCGCGCGCGGTGCCGACGTCCGCGTCATCGGATTCTCCTGGCCGACCATCTCCCATCGCGTCCTGGTTTCGCCCGACTCCGGCATCGCCGACGTGGCCGGTCTCGCCGGACGCCGGTTGGCCCTGCCGGTCCGGCGCGACGACCCCTCGGACTTCTGGCGGCCGACCGTGCTGCGCGGCTACACGCAGGCGCTCGCCACCGCCGGACTCGGCCTGGACGACGTGACCCTGGTCGACGTCGAGGTCGCCGGCCGTCACCGCGAGCAGCCCAGCACTCCGTCGCGCTCCGGACTGGCCCGCAGCCCCCTGAGCGACGGCGGGTTCCAGCGTCACGAGGCAGCGGCCCTGCTCCGCGGCGACGTCGACGCAGTGTTCTCCGAGCATTCGTCGAACGCCCTGCTGCGGCACGTGCTGGGGCTCCGGCCGATCGTCGAGCTCGCACCGTTGAACGGGGAGAAGGCGGTCAACAACGGCATCCCCCTGGTCGTGAGCGCCAGCGGTGAGCTGATCGACTCCCGCCCCGACCTCGTCACGACCTGGCTGGACCGCATCGTGCGAACGCCGCGCTGGGTACGCGACCATCCCGACGAGGCACGCCGTATCTACGCTCTGGAGTCAGGGCTGCCCGAGGACCTGATCGACGAGGCGTTCCCCGGACCGTTGGAGCAGCACGTGGTGCTCGACGTCGACGACCGCAGCATCGAGGCGTACGCGAGCCAGAACGCCTTCCTGTTCGAGCACGGCTTCATCGACCAGCCCGTCGACCTGGACACGTTCGTGCAGACCGACCTGCTGGAGAAGGTCCTCGCCGATCACGGGCCGCAACTGTGAGCTCGCCCTCTCGGCCGGCCCCGTCAGGGCTGCCGATGTCTTTCCGGAAGTGAGATGAGACGAACCATGCCCGCACGATGGAACTCCGGTGTCGCCGACACGTTCAAGGACCGGTATCAGGAACTGTTCGAGAAGATCGGCACCGGCGCCGTTCAACGCGAGCGCGATCACGAGTTGCCGCACGAGCAGCTCGCCTGGCTGGTCGAGTCCGGCTTCTCCGCACTGCTGGTGCCTGCCGAGTTCGGCGGTGGCGGCGCCCGCCACAGCGAGAGCCTGGAGCTGCTGGCCGAGCTGGCGCGCCACGATCCCCATCTGGCTCACATCTTCCGCACCCAGCTCTCGACCATCGATACCGCGCTGCTCGATCAGACCTCCCCCGAGAGTCCGCAAACCCTCGCAGGCATCGTGGCGGGCGATTTCTACGGCGCCGCGATCCTGGAGAGGTCGTCGGCCGCGGTCGGCACGCTGGAGACCCGGGTGGCCCGCGACGGCGACGGCTGGCGGCTCAACGGCCGCAAGTACTACAGCACGAGCACGCTCTACGCCAACCGCATCACCGTCCTCGCCCAGCTCGATCACGAGCACGACCACGGTGAGGAGGCCGAGCTCGTCTCGGTCGTGGTCCCCGCCGATGCCCCTGGCGTGGAGCGCATCGACGACTGGGCCGGATTCGGTCAGCAACTGACCGCGAGCGGGACCACGGTGTTCCACGACGTCGCCCTGCCGGGTGACGCGGTCCGCCCGAACCGAGGCGAGGAGGACCTCGGCGGCCACACCGGTGCGCTGCTCCAGGTAATCCTGCTGGCGGTGATCGACGGCATCACCCGCAATGCCGTGGACGACGCCGTGGCCTACGTGGCAGCGCGGAACCGGACGTTCAGCAATGCCGCCGCGTCGTCGCCGCGAGAGGATCCGATCGTGCAGGAGACGGTCGGCGATCTGATCGGGCGCGCATACGCCGTGGCGAGCGCCCGCCATCGCGCGTCGGAGGCACTGGACCGATCGTTCGCCGCGGCACGGTCCGGCGATCCGCGCCGTGCCGCCGTGGCCGCTCAGGAGGCCCAGGTCGAAGCCGCGGCCGCCCAGCTGGTCGTCGTGCCGAATGGGCTCGCCGTCGCGACCGAGCTGTTCGACGTCGGCGGAGCCTCGACCGTCGACCGGGACCGTGCCTTCGACCGGCACTGGCGCAACGTCCGCACCATCGCGACCCACAACCCGCATCGCAACAAGGCACGCCTGCTCGGCGACGTGCACCTGAACGGCTCAGCCCTGGAGAACAACTTCCTGGCCGGCCGTTCGGGCGACTCCGGACCGGGCGGCTCCTGATGCCACGCTTCGTCATCACCGAGACGGACGCGCAGGGTCGTTCGACGGCGCGCGTCGAGGACCACGCGAGCACGCCGGGACACTCCGCCGTCCTGATCTGGGCGACCGATGGCAGTCCTGCCCGCTGGGACGAACCCGGGGACCATGAGACCTGGCGCTCCTTCGGGACGCCCCCGCCCGCCGGGGGCAGCAAGCTCGTCCATCTGACGATTCCGGCGGACCATCGCGGCGTCGTCCATCAGACGGACACCGTCGACTACGCGATCGTGACCCGCGGATCCATTGTCGCGGTACTCGATGCGAACTCGGTGCCGCTGACCGTGGGCGACGTCCTGGTCCAACGCGGCACGGTGCATGCCTGGTCCAATGTCTCCGGTGAGCCGGCCGAGCTGGTCGTCGCACTGCTCGATGCCCAGCCACGCCGGCCGGACTCGCTGAGACCCGGTGAGCGCCCGGCTGACCGCCCGGTCGTCCGTCCACTCTGAGTGGGTCTCGAACGCACGACGTCAGCCAGGGAGTGCTAGGCGTTCAGGGCGGTCGGGTGGATCCAGTCGTCGAGGTCCAGGCCCGACGCGATGAAGCCGTGCTCGACCAGGAAGTCGCGTTGCACCCGGAGGGCGTCGAGGCGCTCGTCCGACAGCGACGGCGTCAGGCCCGACAGATCGTAGGCCTCACAGGCGGACTCGAGATCGGTGCCGGTCTCCTGGGCGACGAACGTGAAGAACCCGCGCTGATCCTCGTGCGCCCAGCGCGACACCGCGAGCACGGATCTGACATAGGCGTCGACGATCTGGGGTGCCGACTCCACCAGATCGGCGTGGGCGGTCAGCGTGCGCGGCGTGCCGTTGTTGACCCGCCAGGTCAGCGGGTCGTCCGCGGTCAACTCGACCAGCACCTCCACACCGGCGCGCTCCGAGAGCCGATGGCCCTGAGCGCCCTTCACGAAGAAGGCGTCGATCGCGCCGTCCCCCACAGCCTGCAGTTCGGCTCCGTACTCCCCATCGTGCTCATGTCCGGCCCAGGCGATCTCGACCAGGTCGGCGCCGTCCAGTCCCGCTCCCACCTTGGCCAGCGTCGACGCGACGCCCTTGAGCGCGGTCGCGCGCCGGAAGTCGACGCGGTCGGTCTCCTCCACCGGAATCCCGATCCGGCCGATCGATCCGCCCGGCCGGCCGACCAGGGCCTGGAACTCGTCGACCCACGTCAGGCCGAGCAGCCGGGTCCTCCCGTCACGGGCCGCCGCCCACAACGCCGGGATGTTGCCTCCCTCGCGCACCAGGGTGTCGAGGCGGTGGTCGAAATGACGTCCGCGGAGTTCGGGCAGATCCTGGAGGATCCTGATGTCGATGTCGGCCAGGGCCGGCTCACACGGCAGCCAGCCGTGCGACACGGCCACCCCCGATGCGGTCGGCACCGGGCAGCGGGTCACATGGAGAGCCGCGGTCGCTGTCATGCCACCCGCTCGTGGATCCGCTCGACCGCGCGCCGCAGCGGCTCCGGGTCGACGGCCGCAGACACATCGACCGGCTGCGGGATCCGCGCGTGTCGATGCAGATGATCGCCGAACGCCTGCAACGTCTGGATCCTCTCCGGTTCGAGGCCGAGACCGAGCTGGAGGTGCAGGTCGGGCCCGAAGTACGTATCGACGTTCTCCTCCGCGATTCCGACCTCGAGCGCCGCGAGCCGTTTGGCCTCCAGCTCGTGACCGGCCGCCCAGTCGGCAGCCTCCACGACCCGGGTCAGCCAGCGGACGACCAGATCGGGATGCGCGTCGAGCAGCTCGCCGTTGACCGACAGCACGGTGGGACTGTCGTTGTTGGCCCGATCGATGTCCCCGAGCTCTCGTCCGGCGTCGAACACCACAGCGGCGTCCAGCACCGGGATCGCCGTGGCCGCGTAGCTGCCTTCGCTGGCGATGACGTCGACCTCCCCACGCAGCAGGGCGGCGATCTCGCGCCGCTGATGGGAGGGAGCGGAGTCGGGACCCCACAGGGACCCGGTGCGTGCGCTGGGCCGCGTGATCGACTTGAGCCCCTCGCGTTCGTCCCTGATCTCCACGAGCTCGACGTCATCGAAGGTCAGTCCCGCCGAGGTCAGCGCCCGGTCGTAGACCCTCAACACCGTGTTGTGCCAGAAGTCGACCGTGTCGTTGGTGCGCTTCGGCACCGCCAGGCGGCGACCACGAAGATCGGGTGCCTCGGTGATCCCGGAGTCCTTGAGCGCGAGCACCGGGTAGCTGACGTCGTGGTGCGCCACGCCCAGGATCCGGATGTCGACGCCCCGCGCGAGGGCGTGGAACACCGGAGAGCTGCCGCCTTGCCGGATCAGATGATTGCCCTCCAGCAGATAGTGCGACGCCCGGACCCGGGGCTCGGTCGACGTCGCCAGCGATCTGACGTCGATGCCGTCGGCCGCGAACTCCCGGGCCAGCCAGCCCTCCTGGATCGCGATGCCCTGAGCCGTCGGGACGGGGCATCGGGTGTACCAGACGGTGTCGACGGGTGCTGCTGGAGCGTTCATAGGTGGCCTCCTCGGCGTCGATCGTCACGCTAGGGCCGCCTCACCGGTGCCCGCGCCGGTGACGACACACCGGACGACTTTCCGTCAGGGGTGCAGAAAGTCTCCCTGCTGGTGGACGAGGTCCGGCCACCGCGCGCCGCTCGCCTACGGTCCGAGGACCCACCCGTGCACCATGACTTGGAGAGACCCCATGCCCCAGCCGACCCGACAGCTTCACCTCAACGTCAACGTGCTGGGCATCGGCTCGTCACCCGTGGCCTGGCGACTTGCCCGCGATCCCCTCGGGGCCCTCGATCTGGACCACTTCATCCGCGTCGCCCAGATCGCCGAGCGCGGCCACCTCGACGGGTTCTTCCTCGCCGACTCGCTCGCACCACTCGTTCCCCCGGAGGCCGGCATCTGGTGGGGACTGGATCCGGTCGTGCTGCTCTCCGCGCTGACCGCGGCGACCCAGCACCTGGGCCTGATCGCCTCGGTCACGACGACGTTCAGCGAGCCGTACAACGTCGCCCGCACCTTCGCCTCGCTGGACCATCTGTCGGGCGGCCGGGTCTCGTGGAACGTCGTCACCTCCTACGACCAGGCCGGATCGCGCAAGTTCGGGCTCGAGTCGCTGCCCGACCGCGATCAGCGCTACCGGCGGGCCGCCGAGTTCATCGATGTCGTCCGCGACCTCTGGGACAGCTGGGATCCCGACTCCATCGTGCTCGACACCGAGCGGAACGTGTTCGCCGACAGCAGCCGGATCAAGCCCGTCGCCCACGCCGGCGAGTTCTTCACCGTGCACGGCGCGCTGCAACTGCCCCAGCCGCCCCAGGGCCATCCCGTGCTGTTCCAGGCCGGTGGCTCGCCCGCCGGACTGGACCTCGCGGCCCGCTACGCCGACGCGGTGTTCTCCGCCGAGCTCACGCTCGCCGGCGCCCAGCGGACCCGCCGGACGCTCAAGGAGAAGGCCGCCCAGTACGGTCGCCCGGCCGATACGCCGAAGGTGTTCCCCGGCCTGTCGCTCGTGCTCGGCGCGACCGAGGCGGAGGCCGAGGAGCGGCTCCGCGCGATCGCCGAGCTCACCTCGGAGGACGACAACGTGGAGAGCTTCTTCGGACGCCTGGGCATCGACCTGAGCCGAGCCGAGCTGGATCGCCCGATCCCGGCCGCCGTGCGTGCGGCCTATGAGGCCGGCGTGCACAACGGCGGATTCGACAAGGCGACGATCGACCTGCTCGACGAGAACCCCACGATCACGCCCCGCGAGCTGGTCCGGGCGGGCGGGAACGTGCACCGCACGCTGGCCGGCGGCCCCGAGCAGATCGCCGACGACATCCAGCGCTGGTTCGAGGCCGAGGCGGTGGACGGGTTCAACCTGATGTTCGACGTCGTCGAGGACGGCCTGGAGGCCTTCGTCGATCATGTCGTCCCACTCCTGGTCGCCCGCGGGCTGTTCCGGTCCGAGTACACCGGCACGACATTGCGCGATCACCTGGGGCTCGGCGGCGCACAGTGAGCCGATCCCGTGCACGAGCGATCCACGATCTCCACGTGCACTACGTCCCGGCCGGCTGGTGGGAGCGTACGGGGCAGGCTCCGCCGCACCCGCAGTTGTCCGATCTGTCCGCGATCACGGCTCCGCTGGAGTCCGGCCGGGTCGACCGACGGGTCCTGAGCGCGCCGGTCTCCACCCTGTTCCCGGGGCCGGCCGATCGGGCGGCCCTCCGGGAGATCAACGAGCAGCTGGCCGAGGCGACCACGGGTCATGACGGACTCTCGAGCTTCGCATCCGTCGACGCCTTCGGTGGCGCCGGTGCCGCAGCCGATGCGGCGGAGGCGGTCGACGACCTGGGACTGGTCGGCTTCGTCCTGGACTCGGCCCGGGGCGATCTCGTCCTCGGCGGTCCCGAGTCGTGGCCCGTGCTGGAGATCGCGGCCGAGTGTGGCGTGCCGGTTTTCGTCCACCCTGTCTGGACGAGCGATCACGAGCGGCAGCTGGCTGCTCTGGGCCGCGAGGCGGCCGTCCTGGGCCGCGGGTACCAGAACGCCCTGGCGCTGACCGGATCGCTGACCAGCGGCCTGTACACGACGTTCCCCGATCTCAGAGTGGTCTTCACCGCCTTGAGCGTGGGCGCCCTGCTGACGACCCACCCGCTCATCGACGAGGCATCGCAACGACTCGGACGGCGTCCCCACCTGTATCTGGACACCCTGTCGTTCCATGCGCCGACGCTGCGTTACCAGATCGACGTGCTGGGCGCCGACCGCGTCGTCGTGGGCAGCGACTGGCCGTTCCACGACGACGGTCACCGGGATCACGTCGTGTCCGTGCTGTCCTCGATCGGCTTGACCGACGACGAACAGGATCGGGTGCTGTCAGCGAACTTCGAGGAACTGTTCCATACCTGACGGCGGCTTTCCGGCCGAGGCTCAGAACGTGTGATGCGTGCCGAACGTGCGCTGCCAGTAGGTCAGCGGAGCGGACGCGGTCACGTCCGCGGAGCGGACCGATCCGAACACCACGACGTGATCGCCGGCCGGCACCAGCTGGACGATCTCCAGCGACACCCATGCGTGGCGGTCGACCAGCGCCGGCACGCCGTCCTGGAGCTGCCAGGGCACGTCGAGGAACTTGTCGTCGCCCTTGCCCGCGAACCGCAACGCGATCTGATCGTGATGCGCCGCCAGCACGTTGACGCCCAGCCGCGTGCCCAGACCGATCTTGGCCAGCAGGTTCGAGCGGCGGTCCAGCGAGACCAACAGCATCGGCGGCTCCATCGACAGCGAGGAGAAGGCGCTGACGGTGGTGCCATGGGGCGCCCCCTCGTGGAACACCGTGACCACCGAGACGGCTGCCGCGACATGGCCCATGGCCTGCCGGAACGCCTTGCGCAACACGTCGGGATCGACGTGCAGATCGTCGGTGCTCACACAGTCACCCGCGCGGTGTCGCGCACGACCGGCGCCCAGCGCTCCAGCCAGGCGACCTCGACCGGATCGGGCTGCTCGGCGCTGTCGAGCAGATACAGGGCCGGAGCGGGGACGGTCGCCCCCAGTTCCACCAGCACCGGCTTGAGGTGCAGTTCAGGCGCCAACTGGTGACCCGGCCCGGCACCGAGCTGCAGCGCCACCGCGAGGACTCCGTCCAGGCCGGTCCCGGTCGCGAACTGGTCGAGGAACAGCTTGAGCAGCCCGGTGTACGTGGCCTTGTACGTCGGTGACGCCACGATCACGACATCACTGGACGCCACCTGCTCGACGGCGCGACCCACGTCGGCATCGCCCCGGCACAGGAGCCCAGGCCCCAGATCGATCACGTCGATCGACCTCACCGGCCCCTCGAGGTCGAGGCCCGCCGCGACGCGATGCGCTGCATCCCAGGTACGCGAACGCGGTTTCGGATTGCCGACGACGACTGCGATGCTCACGCGGGTGAGCGTATGGCGGTCCACCCCTCACGCTCGGTCGCTCTCAGATGCCGGATCACTTCCGGTCATCGTGACGTACACCCGGCCCGGCGGCGAACATGGCCGCCTCGGGTCATGACCGGGATAGTCGATCATGATCGCCCTGCACCGCTCACCACGGTTCCTGCGGAGATCCGGACGGGGCATGCTCGGCTCATGACCGACACAGACACGCACCACGCCGATGTCCTGACCGATGTCGACGACGGCGTCCTGACCATCACGCTCAACCGGCCCGAGCGGCGCAACGCGCTCTCCGCGGGCATGATCGCCGGACTGTCCGACGCCCTGGCCGACGCCGAACGGCGGGACGACATCGGCGCGATCGTGCTCACGGGTGCCGGTGGATCGTTCTGCGCCGGCGGAGACGTGATCGGCTTCGACGAAGCCGGTGGCGAGGGAGGCGGAGCCGATCAGGTCGACCCCGCGGCCGTCGCCCAGCAGCTCGAGGAGCAGCGCGCCACGGTAGGCAGGCTGCACCGGCTGCCGGTCCCCGTGATCGCGGCGCTGCCGGGCGCCGCCGCGGGGGCGGGCCTCGGACTGGCGCTGGCAGCTGATTTTCGCCTCGGCTGTCCGAAGACCCTGATGGTGACGGCCTTCGTCGGCGTTGGGCTGTCCGGTGACTACGGCGTCGCCTGGCTGCTCGAGCGCACGATCGGCCCGGCTCGCAGCCGTGAGCTGATGCTGCTCAACAGCCGGGTCGACGCCGAACAGTGCCTGGCGTGGGGCCTGGTGAACCGTCTGGTGCCGATCGACGAGCTGAGCGAGTCGGCCCACGACATCGCACGGTCACTCGCCGACGGCCCGCGTCTGGCCATCGCCCACATCAAGCGCAATCTGACGGAGGCCCCGACGTCGTCGCTGGACGAGTCGATGAGCCGCGAGGTCGGCCGGCACAAGGAGTGCGGTCTGACGGCCGATCACATCGGAGCGGTGCGGGCCTTCGCCGAGAAGCGCACCCCGACGTTCGGAGGCCGGTGAGGCCCGCGGTCAGCCCAGCTCGACCAGAGGCGCACCGGCGCTGACCGTCTCGCCCTCCGCCGCATGGACCGCGACGACGGTGCCGCCGTCGTCCGAGACGACCGGGATCTCCATCTTCATGGACTCCAGGATCATCATCGGCTGCTCAGGAGCGACCTCGTCGCCGACCTGCACCAGGACCTTCCAGACGTTGGCGCTCATATCGGCCTTGATGACTTCGTTCATCTCGTTGCACTCCTGTCGGGTTGGGTCGCGCCGATCGCCTGAACGATCGACGTGTCGTAGTCGCCACTGATGAAGGGCTCGCTGTCGAGCAGCCGGGCCAGGAACGGCGCATTCGTCACCAGGCCAGTGACCTCGAGATCGGCGAGGGCCCGGCGGGCCTTCTCGATCGCGGACGCCCGGTCGTCGGCATGGACGCACAGCTTGGCGACGAGCGGGTCGAAGTGCGGCGTCACCTCGTCGCCGGCTCCGTAGCCCGCGTCGACGCGGACTCCGGGGCCCGACGGCTCGCGCCAGGTGTCGATGGTGCCCGGGGACGGGAAGAACCGCTTCGGATCCTCGGCGCACAGCCGCAACTCGATCGCGTGGCCCATCGGGTCCAGGGCCTCGTCCCGGAACGTCGACGGTCCTCCGGCGGCGATGTTGAGCTGCTGTTCGACCAGATCGACGCCGCAGGTCATCTCGGTGATCGGATGCTCGACCTGGATCCGCGTGTTCATCTCCAGGAACACGAACTCCCCGGAATGCGCGTCGAGCAGGAACTCGACCGTTCCGGCGCCGCGATAGTCGACGCTCTGGCCAGCGCGGACGGCCGCATCCAGGAGTCGCGACCGCACCTCGGGCGCCAGGCGAGGGGCCGGCGTCTCCTCCGCGATCTTCTGGTGACGGCGCTGCACCGAGCAGTCGCGCTCGCCCAGCGCGACGATCCGGCCGTCGGCGAGCCCCAGGATCTGAACCTCGATATGCCGCGCGGACGCGATGAAACGCTCCATGAAGACGGCGGACGAACCAAAATTGCGGGCCGCCGCCGCGGTCACGGAGTCGAACGCCCCGGCCAGGCGAGCCTCCTCCTCGACGACGACCATCCCGATGCCTCCGCCACCGGCCGAGGCCTTGAGCATGACCGGGTAGCCGATCGCGGCCGCCTCCGCGAGCGCGGCCTCGGCGCTGGGGAGCGCCTCGCCGGAGCCACCGCCCACGGGCACTCCCGCCCGCGCGACGGTATGGCGCGCCCGGATCTTGTCGCCCATCTCCTCGATCGTCTCGGGCCGCGGGCCGACCCACACCATGCCGGCGGTCTCGACGGCCCGAGCGAAGTCGGCGTTCTCGGCCAGGAAGCCGTAGCCCGGATGCACCGACGCCGCTCCTGCGCGGCGCCCGGCCTCGACGATCGCCTCGACGTCGAGATAGGCCGACACCGGCGGCGTGCGGTCGATGCACACGGCCTCGTCCGCCTCCGCGACGAACGGCAGCCCGGCATCGACGGGGTGGTGGACCACGATCGTCTTGATCCCCAGGGCACGCGCCGTGCGGACCACTCGACGCGCGATCTCGCCGCGATTGGCGACCAGCACGGACTCCGGATACATCGGATCGCTCATCTCAGTAGCTCGTCGGCCAGTTGCTGAGTAGGTGCTCTCCCACGCCTCCGCTGAGGTCCAGCCGATTCATCTCCAGGGCATCGATGAGGTACTGGCGGGTCTCGGTGGGATCGATGACGTCGTGGACGCCGTAGACGCGGGCGATGTCGTAGGCGGTCGTGCCCCGAGCCATGTCGGCGTACAGCCGCGCATAGGTCTCCGGATCGTCATCGGGCGACACGTTGTGCACGACGCCGACCGCGGATCGCGGGTCCATGAAGCTGACCTCGGCGGTCCACCAGGCGGCCGACGAGTGCGCGGTCTCGGCGCCGCCCATGTTGACGAACGCCTGCCCGTAGTTCTTGCGCAGCATCACCGTGATCTTGGGGACCGTCACGAGCGACAGTGCGTTCATCCAGTTGATCACCTTGCCGGCGATCTTCTGTCGCTCCGCCTCGAGCCCGATCAGGAAGCCCGGCTGATCGACCATGAACACGATCGGGATGTTGTACGAGTCGCACAGCACCAGGAAGCTGGTCGCCTTGTCGCACGCATCGGCATCGATCGCACCCGCCTTGAACTTCGGATTGTTGGCGATCACTCCGACGGTCTGCCCGTCGATCCGGGTCAGCGCCGTGACGAGGTTCTTGGCATAGCGCGCCTTCAGCTCGAACACCGAGTCGGTGTCGGCGACGCATGCGATGACCTGGCGGATGTCGTACACCTGGGACGGGTTGGTGGGCACCAGCGAGGTCAGCTCGTGTCCTCGTGATCCCGATCCCTCCGGCACCTCGACGACGGGCGGCGGCTCGGCGGCATGCGACGGCAGGTAGGAGAGGAACTGCCGCACCAGGTCGATGGCCTCCTCGTCGGTGTCGGCGACGGCGTCGACGAGGCCGGTCGTCTCGGCGTGGATGCGCCAGCCGCCCAGCTCCTCGCGGTCGACCTGCTGCCCGGTCGCCCGGCTGACCAGGCCCGGACTCGACACTGCCATGACGCTGCCCTTGCGGAACACTGCGAAGTCGGACGCGACGGTGTGCCAGGCCGCGGATCCGAACGAGTACCCGAAGACGGCCGAGACCCACGGGCTCTCACGCCGCCGCAGGAAGCGGGTGCGGTCGTTCATCCCGCCCATGCCGGAGCCGCCCATGATGTCGGGCATCCGCACGCCCGTCGACTCGTTGAGATAGACCACCGGCATGCCGACGCGCTGCCCGAGGTCCTTCATGTGCTGCATCTTCTTGCCGCTCGTCGGGCTGCTCGAGGCGCCCTTGACGGTGAAGTCGTAGGCCACCACCGCGGCACGACGGCCGTCGATCCGGCCCGTGCCGGTGACCTTGCCGTCCGCCGGAGTCTTGTCGTAGTCGGCGGGGACCTGCGACGTGCCGAACAGTCCCGTCTCGCGGAACGTCCCGGCGTCGAAGAGCCGGTCGACCCGCTCGCGGGCGTTCAACTCGCCGTCCTCCGCTCGTTTCGCGAGCTTCTTCGGGCCACCCATCGCGAGTGCGGCTTCACGCCGCTCGCGGTCGCGGGCAGCCAGGTCCTCGGTCGTCATGTCGCTCACCTCAACGCCATCGATTCGGTCTGATCGGGCACGGCGGTGCGCCGTGCGTACTGCTGGGCCTGTTGGAGGCAGCGCGCGGCCGCGGCGGCCTCGGTGAGCTCACGGAAGACCGGGAGCCCGTGCTCGTGGGCGATCCGCTCGTACGCGGCGATCCTGGCCTCGGTGCCGGCTTCGCCGTCGGACCGCAGGACGAGCAGGTGGAAACAGGAGTGGGTCGAAGCGGCGCGCGCCCGGACGATGCCGGCGATCAGGCCCTCGACGACATCGGCCTCGGCCGACGAGTTGCTGACCATGACGCCCACGTTGATGTGCGAGATGACGGCCCACGGGACACCGCTGGACAGGATCGTCGTCATGATCGGCTCGGAGACTCCTCCGTGGTCGACCATGAGGGTGCCGGCCGGTGCGTCGATCGGATTCGCCAGGCCGTTGCCCGGCGGCAGGCCCAGGCCCTCCAAGGCCTCGATCACCGAGTCGGGCAGACGGGGCGTGCGCAGTCCGGCCCGCTCGAGCGCGTCCGCGGCCAGCACGCTGGTGCCACCGCCATTGCCGAACAGTACGACGTCGCGATCACCCGAGACGCCGGCCAGATCGCTGTATTGCAGGACCGCCAGGGCGTCCACGAACTCACGCAGTGAGTCGACCAGCACGATGCCCGCCTGACGGGCGATCGCCGGCCACAGCCGGTGGTGCCCCGTCAGGGCGCCCGTGTGGGTCACCGCGGCCTGCGATCCGTCAGCCGTGCGGCCACCGGCCAACAGCACGACGGGCTTGGCGTACGGCCTTGAGCGGAGCACGTCGAGCACCTCACGGCCGGCAGCGAGCGACTCCAGGTACAGGCCGATGATCTGCGTCTCGTCGTCGTCGAGGAACTGCTCGACGAGTTCGGCCGGACGTAGGTCCGCGCTGTTCCCCATGCTGACGACGCTGCGGAAACCGACGCCACGGAGTTCACCGTGGCGCAGCACGTCGACGCTCAGTCCGCCACTTTGCGAGATGACGCTGACCGGTCCCGAGCGCGTCGGTGCGCGGTCGACGAACGTCACGCGCCCACGGGTCGAGTGCAGGCCGATGCAATTGGGCCCCAGCAGCCGCATGCCTCCGGATCGGCACAGGCCCACGAGGTCGCGCTCCAGGCCTCGGCCGTCGGCCGTCTCGCCGAATCCGCTCGACACGACCTGGACGAAGCCGACGCGCCGGCGACCCGGCTCGAGCGCGGCCGCGACCTTCGCCGCCGGAAGGGCGACGTAGACATAGTCGACGGATCCGTCGACCTCCGCCAACGAGCGCCTGGCCTCGACGCCGTCGATCCGATCGGCCGAGGGATGGATCGCGACGACCCGGCCGCGATACCCGTAGGCCGTCAGGTTGCGGAGGAACAGATTGGCCATGTTGGTCCCGCTGGCACTCGCGCCGATGACGGCGATCGACTCCGGCTCGAGCAGGCGGTCCAGGTCCAGGCCCGGCGCGGACGGCTGGGCGGGCGGAATGCCGGCGAGCGCCGTCACCTCGAACCGCGCGTCGACCACGACCGCACCCTCGCCCGACACGATGACCGGGTTCAGATCGAGCGCTGTGATCTCGTCGGGGAGGCGTTCCAGCAGCCCGCCGGGTCCCGCGATCCGATGGACGATCTCGACGAAGGCGTCGACGTCAGCCGGGGCGGTCCCGCGGAATCCGTCGAGCAGCGGACGACCGCGCAGCTCGTCGAGCATGGCGTGGACGTCGCCCCGCTCCAAGGGGGCGACGCCGAACGACACGTCTTCGAGCAGTTCGACGAACACGCCCCCGAGCCCGACCATCACGGCCCAGCCGACGCCATCGACCCGCACCGCGCCGAGCACCAGCTCCTGGCCGGAGGGCGCCTGCTCTTCCAGCAGGCAGGCCGTGAGCTCGTGGCCTGCCTGCGCCATCCGTCCTCGCAGGTGCTCGACCGCGCCGGGCACATCCGCCTCCGACAATCCGAGGACGACGCCTCCCGAGTCGGACTTGTGGATCAGCGTCGGCGAGACGGCCTTGAGCACCAGCGGCGGCTCGAGGCCGTCGGCACTGACGTCGCCCGGCCCGGCGGTCCGGCCACGCGGCACTGGTACGCCCGCCTCACGGAGCCATTGCTTCGCCTCGTGCTCGGTCAGGGCCGTCCGGCCCTCCCGCACGGCCTCGTCGATGGAGGCGCGGAGCCCGGTCGTGACGTCCGTTCCGATAGCCGACCCCACCGGCATGTCCCTTCTCACCTGTCCGGAGCGCTGTCGCTTCGGCCCGATGGTGAGAGTCTCGTCACAGGATCGATCGCCAGGAAGCCGCTCCCGCCTCGTCCAGTGATAGCCACTGACGATCACCCTCGGCCCGGGTGACCCATGCGGGCGGGGAGCCGCCGTCCTACCGGGCCGTGTGGAGGCGTGCCCGCTCCTCGCGCACCAGATGGAGGAACGTCTGCATCGCCGGCGACGGCCGCTCGCCCGGACGCAGGACCACGGCCAGCCGGGTCTCGCTCCATTCGGTGTTCAGCGGTGCCAGCACGACGCCGTCGCCGCTGATCGTCGACGGCGCCAGGGTATTGGCGATCGCGATCCCGACTCCCGCGCGGACCATGCGCTGGGCGGTCTCGGCGTTCTCGGTGAAGTAGACGGGGCGGTAGTCGACGCCGTCGGTCAGCAGCTCGAACGCCTGGCGCAACACGCTTCCCAGCGTGAACTCGATGATCGGCTGACCCTCCAGATCGGCGCCGGTCACGAACGGCTTCGACGCCAGGGGATGGCTTTCCGGGATGGCCAGGACCAGCCGCCCCTCCAACAGATCGATGTACCGCAACTCGGGGTCGGCGGCCGACGGCATCGTGAACCGTGTCAGGAGGCCACCGTCGAAGCGACCCGCCGCGACGCCATCGCGCACCATCTCCGAACCGCCCTCGGTGACCTCGAACCGGATGTTGGGATGCTCGGACTGCAGTCGCTGGACCACGCGCGGCAGGAGCGCCTGGCTGGCCGCCGTCACCGCCGCGAGCCGGATGTGACCGGCCTTGAGGCCGTTGATCGCACTGGCCTCCTCCCGCAGGGCGTGCTCGGCGTTGAGCGCGGCGAACAGGTGCGGCATGATCCGCTGGGCGGCGAAGGTCCCGGTGACCCCGTGCGCACCGCGATCCAGCAGGACGACGCCGAGGTCCTCCTCCAGCCGCTGCACCTGAGTGCTGATGGTCGGCTGCGCGACATCGAGCTCCTTGGCCGCCCGCCGGAACGACCCGGTGCGCAGCGCGGCCTCCAGATAGCGCAGCTGCTCGAATCTCACGACCCACCTCCGCTCGAACCGTACGCCATCGACGGCGCGCGACTCAGGAGTCGAGCCCGCAGACCGTGCGCGGTCCGTCGACCAGCAGGTGGTGCAGTTCCTCGTCGGAGAAGCCCGCGCTGGAGGCCATCGCGGCGAACCGGGCCAGGCCCTCGACCGGATCCTCGCGGGAGATCATGCCCAGATCGCTCGAGAACACGTTGTTCTCGACGCCGGTCGCCCGCACCGTGTCGAACAGCCGCTCGGCGTCCGCGTCGGTCTGCAGGTAGGCGAAGCACCGCTCGAGCAGCGCTCCGCACGCCGCCATCTCCTGCTGCTGTCCGACCGTCGCGCCGATGTGGGGCGATTCGGGATGGGTGACCAGGATCCGGTCGATGCCGCGAGACGAAGCCTCACGGACGACGGCCACAGCTTCGGCGGGCGAGACGTGTCCGGTCGACAGGACCAGATCGAACTCGAGCACGACGTCCAAGACCTCGTGCAGCGCCGGTACCAGAGCGCCGTCGGCATCCATCAGCGCGATCGGCTCCCGCAGCCGCCCACGGTCCTGCAGGTCCTTCTTGATCTGCAGATACGGGGGCAGCGGTTTCGAGGAGTCCCACTCGTCGAGGACTCCGGCCTCGTTGATCGCGTCCTGGGTCGGCAGGTAGACCACCTTGCCTCCGGACCGGCCGAATGCCTCGACCGCCAGCGCATTCAGACCGCCGACGAAGTGATTCAGCACGATCGCGCCCATGGCCCCGGCCTCCGGGATCGCCAGGTTCACGACCGTGGCGCGCTCGGCCGTCGGCGCGTAGTGCGACTTCAGCACGAAGCCGGCCATGCCGGCCTCACGAGCCAGGCGTCCCATCCGCAGATCGTCGATCGATCTGGTCGTCAGATCCGGATAGCTGTGAACATGCAGGTCGACCGCACCGCGAAGGAGCACGTCAGTCCTCCCGATCCACGCGTAGCTGTAGCAGCCGGACCACCGAGTCCAGCAGGACCGCCATCAGCGACATCAGCGCGACGACGGCCAGCGACGAGGCGATGTCCAGCTGATTGGTGTACTGGACGAGCAGCTGGCCGAGACCCGAATAGGACGCGACGATCTCGGAGACCACGACGCCCAGCACCGCGTAGACGGCACCCAGCCTCAGGCCGGCGACGATGCTCGGCAAGGAGCCCGGCAGCTGGACCAGGCGGAAGTACTGACGCCTGGTCATGCCCAGCGACCTGGACAACGTGACGATGTCGTCGTCGATGCCGGTCATACCCGCCAGCGTGTTGAGCAACAGCACGAAGTACACCAGGCTCGCGCCCACGATGACCTTGGGCGTCGCGCCGAGACCGAACCAGAGGATGAAGATCGGCGCCAGCGCCGGACGCGGGATGCCGTTGATGATCGCCAGATAGGGATTGAGTCCCTTGCGCACGGCAGGCGACGCCGCGAACAGGATGCCCGTGAGCACGCCGAGCACGGCGCCGACCACGAGCGCGAGCACCGAGGCGATGAACGTCGCGCCGATATCGGACCAGCTGGACGAGTCAGTGACGATCGCCCAGAACGCCTGGGCCACGGCCACCGGATTGCTGATGAACAGCGGATTGACCAGCTCCGTCTTCCACAGCAGCCACCAGCCGCCGAGGAACGCCACCAGGGCCGCCAGCCCGGCGGTCCAGGCCAGGACCGTGGAACGCCGGCGGCCGGCGGCGAGCTCGGCACGCGCCTCGTCCTCGAAGACGCCCGGGTCCACCTGGACCGCCGTGCCCTCGACCACGCTGGTCATCGAACCACTCCCTCGGCACGCGCCCGGTCGACCTGGACCTTGAGCATCGCGGTCAGTTCGGCCCGGTAGTCCAGGAACGCCTCGTTCTCGAACTGCACCTCGGTCGGGCGAGGACGGTCGATGTCGATCCGCACATCCGCGACGACGGTTCCCGGACGACTGCTCATCAGCAGCACCCGATCGCCGAGCAGGATCGCCTCGGACAGATCGTGCGTCACGAAGATGACCGTCGCCCCCTGATCGGACCACAGCCGCAGGAACTCCTGCTGCTGGAGGGCGCGCGTCTGCGCGTCCAGGGCCGCGAACGGCTCATCCATGAGGATGCAGCGCGGCTCCTGGGCCAGTGTGCGAGCGATCGCGACGCGCTGGCGCATGCCCTGCGACAGCTGGGTGATCCGCGAGTCGGCGAAGGCCGACAGCTCCACCCGCTCGAGCCACTCGTCGGCCTTGGCGGCCCGGGCCTCCCCCTTGACCCCTCGCACCAGCAGCCCGAGCTCCACGTTCTGCCGCACGCTCCGCCACGGCATCAGGGCGTCGCGCGCCTGCATGTAGGCGATGTCCGGTCGAGGGCGCGTCACCGACGCGCCGTCGACCGTCACCGAACCACGTCGGGGAGCGAGCAGGCCGGAGACCATGCCGAGCAGCGTGGTCTTGCCACATCCGCTCGGCCCGACGACCGAGAGGATCTCACCCGGGGCGATCGACAGGGAGAAGTCCCAGACCGCTCTGACGAAGTCGCGGCCGTGGAAGAAACCGTGGTGGATGCCGGAGAACTCGATCCCCGCGCCCCGCCGTTCCGGCGCTCCTCCGGTCGACGTCACTGCCTCGGCCATCGGTACGTGCCCTCTCTCGTCCTGTCGGTCGACCAGTGTCACAACCGCTCCTCAGTCCAGGATGACCGAGTCCGGGGTGACGCCGGCGCCCTTCTTGAGCGCACCGATGTTCGTCAGGACGTCGATCTGCAGCTGGACCCGAGCGGGATCGACCTTGAAATCAGCCCCGGTCTTGCGGAGATTGTCGGCCAGCGCCTTGAGCGAGTCCTTGACCTCGGCCTGGTTGTCGCCGTTGTAGCTGGCATCGGCCACGATCTTGGTCGCCGCATCGAGGTTCTTCGGATCGATCAGCCACTGACGCGCCTCGTCGAGCGCGGCGAGCCAGCCTTCGACCGCCTTCGGATTCTTGGTCGCGAAGTCGGCATTGACCGCGACGCCCAGATCGGCCAGCGCATCGACCTCGGCCGGCGCGTCGGGACCGTACAGCGAGAGATAGGACCGGCCGACGCCGTCCTTCTCGATCAGGCGGGCACCGGAACCGGTGAACTCGACGTAGGAGTCGATCTTGCCGGCCTTGAGCTGGCCCAGTCCGGCCAGCGTGGTGCCGACGCCGATGCGCTTGACGTCGTCGGCCGAGAGGCCGGCGCTGTGCAGCGCCGCGAGCAAAGACAGGTCGGTGCCGGCGCTCAGGCCGGAGACGCCGATCGTGGTGCCCTTCAGCGACTTGACCTTGTCCTCGAAGCTGCCGTCGACCGGCCACTTCGCCTTGGCGCCGGCGACGACCTCGTAGGCGGTGTACCCGTTGACGAGCCCGGCGAGCTTGATCGGCTGGCCCTGCGCCGCAGCGTTGTAGATGATGGCCGGGGCCGTGGACCAGCCGTTGATCTGCCCGCCCGCGAGCATCTGGACGGCGGCGGCACCGCTCTGCGGCGACAGGTACGACACCTTGACGCCGTGATCGGCGAAGAAGCCGTTCTTGTCGGCGATGTAGTCCAGGGCGTAGGTCTCACCGGGGAAGATGGCCGACTTGAACTCGACCAGGTCCTTCGTGCCGCCCGCATCGTCATCGGACGACCCGCACGCGGCGAGCGTCGACAGCGCCAGGGCCGCGACGAGGCCGAGCGCTCTGATCTTGGTGAACCGACGCATGGTGGTACTCGCTTTCTGTCATCGCGCTCCGGCATGTGGCGCGCCTCACATCTGGGTCGAGTCTTGACCCTTTGCCGGAGTGCGGGTAGCCGCTCGCCCGTATGTGAGCGATAGTCGGCTGCTATCGCCGGAGCGCCGGGTGGCCAGCCGACGACGGTGGCGAGCGGACCAGGACATCAGGGCCGCAGATGCTTGAACGCCTCGAGGTTGCGGGTCGACTCTCCCCGTGCCTCGCGCCACTGCCACTCCTTGCGGATCGAGGAGGCGAACCCGAGCTCGAGGATCGTGTTGAACGACTCGTCGGCATACGTCAGCACCGAGCCCAGGATGCGATCGATCTCGTCGACGGTGACCGCGTGCAACGGCAGCCGCCCGTCGAGATAGATGTCGCCCGCGGCATCGACGGCGAATGCGACCCCGAACATCTTCAGATTGCGCTCGAGCAGCCAGCGGTAGACCTCGGCGTGATTCTCGTCGGGATGCCGCGCCACGAACGCGTGGATGCCCAGCGCATGGCGCCCGACGTCGAGCCGGCAGGCGGTCTTCAGCTTGCGTTCGCCGGGCAGCGTCACCTCGAAGACACCGGGCTGGTGTTCGACCCACTCCAGGTCGGACTGCTGCAATGCCTCGGCGACGACCTCGCGTGTACTCATGACCGGCTCCCCTCCTGCTCCGTCTCTCGATGGGTCGCGATCGCCGCCCGGTAGACCTCCAGGGTGCGATCGACCGTCACGTCCCAGCTGAAGCCGGCCGCGTGCATGACCGCCTTGCGACCCAGCTCCTCCACCAGGCCCGGATCGCTGAGGAGCGCTTCGAAGGCCGTGGCGTAGTCGGCCGGATCGTGTCCGTCGACCAGGACGCCGCTGACGCCGTCCGCGACGGCGGTGGACAGCCCTCCGACGTTGGCGGCGACGACCGGAGTGCCGCACGCCTGCGCCTCGATCGCGACCAGTCCGAACGACTCGTTGTAGGACGGCACACAGACGACGGTCGCCGCCGCGTACCAGTCGGCGAGGCCCGCCTGTGCGACCGGAGGCTCGAACCGCACGACGCCCTCCAGGTCCAGGGACCTCACCAGATCGACCAGGGCGGTGGGTCGCTCCAGACCCGATCCCGACATCCCGCCGACGATCGGCACCACCAGCCGTTCACGCAGGTCTGGACGCCGGCGCACCAGCTCGGCGGCGGCCTCGATCAGCACGTCAGGAGCCTTCAGCGGCTGAATGCGTCCGGCGAACAACAGCACGACGGCGTCGTCGGACAGCCCCAACGCCGCCCGTGCCTCGACCCGGCGACCCGGACGGAACACGTCGGTGTCCACGCCGGGGTGGACGACGTCGACCCGCTCCGGCGCGGCTCCGTACAGCTCCGTCAGCTCATGACGCTCGGCGTCGGTGTTGGCGATGAGCCGGTCGGCCAGGCGCACGATCTCCTCCTCACCGACGATGCGGCCGATCGGTTCCTCGCTCTCGCCGTCGGCACGCGAGGAGTTCTTGACCTTCGCCATCGTGTGCATCGTGTGGACCAGCGGCACGTCCCAACGCTCGCTCGCCACCGTGCCGACCTGCCCCGAGAGCCAGTAGTGCGAATGGATCAGATCGAAGTGGCCCGGCTCGGACTCGACCTCGGCGCGCAGCACGTCGCGCACGAACGAGCACAGCTGGGCCGGCAGATCGTTCTTGCCGAGGCCCTCAAACGGTCCCGCCGTCACGTGGTGCACCACGACGCCGGGCGCTGCGTCGACCCGCTCGGGCAGGTGCCGGCTGGTGGCCCGGGTGAAGACCTCGACCTCGACGCCTCGCGCCGCGAGACGGCGCGACAACTCCAGCACGTAGACGTTCATGCCGCCCGCATCGCCCTCGCCGGGCTGCTCGAGCGGGGACGTGTGAGCCGACAGCATCGCGACCCGCCGGACCGGAGGGTTGCCTCGCTGGCGCTCGTTCACCGTTCCATCATCCTCCACCCCCGGTGACCGGGCGCGAGACGGTCAGGCGAGCAGCAGCACGACCAGTGCGCCCGAGACCGTCAGGGCGATCACCGTGCTGCAGGCAGCGAGGGCGACGACGCGCCAGGGCAGCGGCCACAGGGTCGCCAGCCGGACGCCGAAGCCGAGTCCGACCATGCCCATCGCGAGCAGGAACAGCGAGGCGGCGTTCGCGACATCGAGGGCACCGGATCCGAGCACGCCGGTCGACCGCACCGCGATGGCCAGGACGAAGGCGGTCACGAACCACGGGATGCCCGGCGTCGCCTGATGCTCGTGCTGCGCTGATCCGCGAGCCACCACCACGTGCATCGGCGCGAGCATCACGACGCGCATCAGCTTGATCGTGGTGGCGACCGCGACGGCACCGCCGCCCACCACCGAGGCGGTCGCGACGACCTGGGCCACCTCGTGCACCGAGGCACCCACCCACACCCCGGCGGCCCGGTCGCTCAGCCCGAACCACGAGGACAGGGCGGGCACGACCGCGATCATCAGGCTGCCCCACAGCGTCACCATCGCGACGGCCAGCGCCACCGCTTCACGCCTGGCATGCACCGCGTCCTCCACGGCCGCGATGGCGGCCGCTCCGCAGATCGAGAAGCCGACGGCGATCAGGCGGGTGATGTCGTCGTCGGTCCGGAGCCGGCGGCCCACCAGCAGCGTGCCGCCGTACGTCGCCGCGATCGTGATCAACACGGTCGCGATGCCCTGCCAGCCGATGTCGAGCACCTGGTTGACGGGCAGCTTCAGGCCGAGCAAGACGACGCCGAGGCGCAAGGCGGTCTTGGTCGTGGCCGACCAGCCGCTCGGGATCTCGACGAGATTGGCCACGACCGCGCCCGCGAGCAGCGCGATCAACAACGGCCCCGCCACCGGGACCAGCAGACCGATGCCCGTCGCGCCCGCGCCCAGCAGGACGGGTACGGCGTAGTCACGGGGGCGGGTCTGGGTCAGGATCACGATTCGATCGTCTGGTCTGCCGTGTCCCATCAGTAGACCCCGAGTCCGTGGCAGGTCATAATCTGAGGTGATGACTGATGCGGTGGATCTCCAGGCGGCTCGGCTGCTGCTGTTGATCGAGGAGCACGGCAGCCTCGGGGCGGCTGCGCGGGTCCTCGGCGTGACACAGCCGGCCGCCAGCGCGCGGCTGCGCTCGTTCGAGTCCCGCTGGCGCCTGACCCTGGTCGAGCGCTCCCCGCGCGGATCGCGTCTGACCGACGACGGACTGGCGGTCGCGTCGTGGGCGCGTTCGGTCTGGCACGAGGTCGACACGATGCAGGCGGGCCTGATCGCGCTCAGCGGTCTGCGCAAGGCCGATCTCACGATCGCCGCCAGCCTGACGATCGCCGAGTACGTGCTGCCACGGTGGCTGGCCGAACTGCGCGGCCGGCTGCCCCAGGTGCAGCCGCACCTCGACGTCGTGAACAGTCAGCACGTGGTCGAGCGCGTGCGCGAGGGGACGGCCGCGATCGGGTTCATCGAGACGCCAGAACGTCCACACGGTGTCGAGAGCCGGGCGGTCGGCCACGATCGCCTCGTCGTGATCGCGACCCCGGATCATCCCTGGGCGCGGCGCCGCACCCCGCTGACCCGGCAGCAGTTGATCGCCGCGTCGTGGGTGCTGCGCGAGATCGGCAGCGGCACCCGGTGGACCTTCGAGTCCGCCCTGCGAGCGCAGCCGAGGATCGCCCTCGAGGCCGGCTCCACGACAGCGCTCCTGGGCGCGGCGATCGCCGGCGTCGGCCCGGCCGTCGTCTCCGGCCGCGCCGCGACCGCGGCCATCGAGACCGGCCGGCTCGTCGCGATCCCGACCGAACTGGATCTGGGCCGGCCGTTCGTCGCGGTGTGGTCGCCGACGCGACGCATGACCGACGCCGCACGCGAGCTTCTGCTCATCGCCGCCGAGTCGGGCCGCGCGACCGCGCCCGCGGCGCACTGAGCATCGTTCCCGACGCGACTCAGATGACGAAACGATGAAGTTCCCTCCCGCCGGGGCGGCCGATGCCCTAGCCTGCCGCTCATGACACGGATCCCTTCACTCCTGACCGCTCTGGCCGTCGCCTGCCTCTTGTCGCTGAGCGCGTGCTCCTTGTCCAAGGACAACGTGCGCGACGAGAACGGCGCCATCACCGAGGCCAATGACAAGGCGAGCGTCTTCGACATGAAGGTCGGCGACTGCTTCAACGATCCGGGCGCCTTCGAGGACGACGAGGCCACCGAGGTGGGCACCCTGCCCGCGGTCCCGTGCGACGAGAGCCATACGTTCGAGGTCTACGCCACCGCCACCATGCCCGGCGACGACTTCCCGGGTGACACCGAGGCCGAGAAGCAGGCCGACGATCTGTGCTCGAAGCAGTTCGAGCCGTTCGTCGGGATCGCGCTGGAGGAGTCCGAGTTCGGGTACACGTACCTGTACCCGACCAGCGACACCTGGCGCGCCAAGGACCGGGAGATCACCTGCCTGGTGGGCGCCGAGGATCCGACCAAGGGCACGCTGAAGGGCGCCAAGCGCTGACGCACGCGCGGGTGCGCGAAGATGGCGGCATGACTGCCACCTCTTCGCCCACCGCCGTCGTCACCGGGGCCAGCAGCGGCATCGGTGCCGCGACCGCGCGCGCCCTGGCCGCGACCGGCTTCCATGTGGTGTGCGCGGCGCGGCGCGCCGACCGCATCCGCGAGCTGGCGGACGAGATCGGCGGCACCGCGGTCGTGTGCGATGTGACGTCCGAAGCGGACGTCGCGGCCCTCGCCTCGGCCGTGGGGCCGACGCTGGAGCTGCTGGTCAACAATGCCGGCGGCGCCCTCGGCCTCGAGCCGATCGAGGTCGCCGACACCGACGTCTGGCGGACCATGTACGAGGTCAACGTGCTCGGCACGCTCAATGTGACCCGGGCCCTGCTGCCCGCACTCGAGGCGTCGGGGCGCGGCACGGTCGTCAACATCGGGTCGACCGCCGGACGTACCGCGTATGAGGGCGGCGCCGGCTACACCGCGGCCAAGCACGGCGTGGCGGTCATGACCGAGACGCTGCGGCTCGAGCTGGTCGGCCGACCGGTGCGCGTCACCGAGATCGCCCCGGGCATGGTGCACACCGAGGAGTTCTCGCTGGTCCGGTTCGGCGGCGACCAGGCTCGAGCCGATGCCGTCTACGCCGGGGTCGAGGGACCACTCGTGGCCGAGGACATCGCCGACGCGATCACTTGGGTCGCGACACGGCCGCATCACGTCAACATCGACCTGATGGTGGTCAAGCCGCTCGCCCAGGCCTCCACGCACAAGGTGGCCCGGCGCACGTCCTGAGACAGGACAAGACCCCCGCCGGACGGCGGGGGTCTTGCGCAGCGTGCGTCGGTCCTCAGTGCACCAGGATCGGCGCCTTGGGGCCTTCGTCCTCGTCGTCGAGCAGGTGCGACACCTCGCGCTTGCGCGGGAGGAGAGACACCGGGATCAGCGTGAAGACCAGCACGGCGAACGCGACCCAGTACGAGGACTGGAACGCATCGGCCAGATCGACGAAGCCCTGGCGCAGCACGTCTCCGCCGACGCCGAGTGCGTCGACCAGGCGTCCGCCGCCGTCCGAGTGCGAGCTCGCCGCCAACTGCGCCGGCGTCAGGCCACCGTCGACACCAGCCAGCTTCTCCGAGCCGGCGATGATCTCGCCGCTCTTCATCGCATTGGTCAGGACGACCGAGATGACCGCGATGCCCGTGGCACTGGCCACCTGCTGAGTCACGTTCAACAGCGTCGACCCGCGGGCCACCTGATGCTCCTTGAGCGTCTTCAGCGCCGACGTGAACAGCGGCATCATCGTGCCACCCATGCCGAGGCCCATGACGAACAGCCACGCCATGATCGTCAGATTGCTGGTGTCGGCCGAGGTGGTGAACGCCAGACCGAACATGCCGATCAGGATGCCGGTGATGCCGAACGGGACGATGCGTCCGACCGGCATGCGATCGGTGAGCGTTCCGGCGATCGGCATCGTCAGCATCGCGCCGATGCCCTGCGGGGCCACCAGGAGACCGGCCTTCTTGACCGAGTCGCCGTCGACCTGCTGGAAGTACGTCGGCACCAGCAGCAGAGCGCCGAAGAACGCCGCGGCGAACAGGAACATCGTGATGATCGAGACCGTCAGGTTGCGGTCGGCGAACAGGCGCAGGTCGAGCAGTGGATGCTGAGGCTTGAACGAGTACCAGACGAACGCGACGATCAGCGCGAGACCGGCGAGCGCGGGCGCCCAGACCTCCGCGGCCGTGACCGTGCCGTGCTCGGGGATGCTCGAGATGCCGTACAGCAGCGCCGCCAGGCCCGGCGACAGCATCAGCATGCCGACCACGTCGAGCGACTCACTCGGTTCCGGGGCGTCCTTGGGCAGAACGCGTGCGGCATACACCAGCGCGATCAGACCGATCGGCAGGTTGATCAGGAACACCCAGTGCCACGACGCGGCGTCGATCAGCACGCCGCCGAGGATCGGGCCCATGATCGGGCCGAGCAGCATCGGAATGCCCAGGATCGCCATCAGGCGTCCCATCCGGTGCGGGCCGGCGGCCTTGGTCATGATCGTCATACCGAGCGGCATCAGCATGCCGCCACCGAGGCCCTGCAACACGCGGAACCCGATCAGCGCCTCGATGTTCCACGCGGTGGCGCACAGCGCCGAACCGAGCGTGAACAGCGCGACAGCGGTCATGTAGAGACGTTTGGTACCGAAGCGATCGGCGGCCCAGCCGGTCAACGGGATGACCGCGGCCAGCGCGAGCATGTAGGCCGTCGCGGTCCAGGCGACGGTCGAGTAGGCGAGCGGCTCGTCACCGGTGGCGAGCTCGGTCTGGAACGTGGGCAGCGCGACGTTCACGACGGTCACGTCGAGAATCGACATGATGGCGCCGAGGACGACGACGCCCGCGACTTTCAAGATCTCCGGAGTGATCCGGTCGTCATCGTCGATGACGGGTGGGGTTTCGGCGGTCATACAGGGATCTCCTGATCGATGGTTCGGTCAACAGCCGCGATCAGCGGCTGCAACGCGTCGTTGAGGCGGTCGGCCTCGTCGACGCTCAGCTTGGAGAACAGCTCGACGATCGTCGCCCGGTGGGCGTCGAAGTGCTGTTCGGCGATCTCGCGGCCCGCCTGCGTGACGCTGACGAGCTTGACCCTGCGGTCGGCGGGATCTTCAGTGCGTTCGGCCAGTCCGGACTTGACCAACTGGTCGACCGTGCGGCCTGCCGTGGCGGCCGACAGCCCGAGTTTGGACGCCAACGCCGTGATGGGCATCGGCTCCTGAGCCAGTCCGAGCACGAAGACCGACTTGGTCTGACTCATCGTCAGATCGAGATCGAGGAGGCGATCCACCTCGTCGCTCTCGGTCATCCCGACGCAACGTGTGAGGAAGTCCTCGAACGTCGCGGCGAGTCTTTCGTGGCTGGTCACCCAGAGATCCTAACGCCTTCGCAACTATTTCAAAAGTGAGATGTTTGTGCAAACGCAATGATCTGCGTCACACCGAGTTCCCACAATTCGGTCGCTCACGCTTGCGTCACTAGACTGTCAAGGCTCACGACTCGTCGAGCATTCCCTCCAGGTAGGACAATTTCTCGCATGGCCCTTCCCAGTACTGGATCTTCCACCTCCCGGCGGGGGGATCTGCGCAATGTCGCGATCGTCGCCCACGTCGACCACGGCAAGACCACGCTGGTCGACGCGATGCTCCAGCAGCAGGGTGACTTCGACGAGCACCACCAGCTGACCGAGCGCGCGATGGACTCCGGCGACCTGGAGCGCGAGAAGGGCATCACGATCCTCGCGAAGAACACCGCGGTCCGCTACAACGGCCCCGGCTCCCCCGAGGGCGGCGTGACGATCAACATCATCGACACCCCCGGCCACGCCGACTTCGGTGGCGAGGTCGAGCGCGGCCTGTCGATGGTCGACGCGGTCGTCCTGCTGGTCGACGCGTCGGAGGGACCGCTCCCCCAGACGCGCTTCGTGCTGCGCAAGGCGCTCGCCGCGAAGATGCCGGTGATCCTGGTCGTCAACAAGGTCGACCGGCCCGACTCGCGGATCAGCGAGGTCGTCGACGAGACGATGGAGCTGTTCCTCGACCTGCTGCCCGAGGACGCCGGCGACGACGCGCTCGACTTCCCCGTCGTGTTCGCGTCGGCCAAGGCCGGGCGGGCGTCGCTGGAGCAGCCGGCCGACGGTGCCCTGCCCGACAACGAGAACCTGATCCCGCTGTTCCAGACGATCATGGACGCCGTGCCCGCCCCGGAGTACACCGAGGACGCCCCGCTGCAGGCACACGTCACGAACCTCGACTCCTCGCCGTTCCTCGGCCGTCTCGCCCTGGTGCGCGTCAAGGAGGGCGAACTGCGCAAGGGCCAGCAGGTCGCGTGGATGAAGCGCGACGGCTCGGTCGAGCGGGTCAAGGTCACCGAACTGCTGGTCACCGAGGCGCTCGAGCGCAAGCCCGGCGAGAAGGCCGGGCCCGGTGACATCGTCGCGATCGCCGGCATGGCCGATATCAACATCGGCGAGACGCTGGCCGATCCCGAGAATCCCGTCGCCCTGCCGCTGATCCACGTCGACGAGCCGGCCATCTCGATGACGATCGGCACCAACACCTCGCCCCTGGCCGGACGCGAGAAGAACACCAAGGTCACCGCGCGCCTGGTCAAGGACCGACTCGACACCGAACTGATCGGCAATGTCTCGATCCGCGTGCTGCCCACCGATCGCCCCGACGCCTGGGAGGTCCAGGGCCGCGGCGAGCTGGCGCTCGCGATCCTGGTCGAGCAGATGCGCCGCGAGGGCTACGAGCTGACGGTGGGCAAGCCCCAGGTGGTCACCAAGGAGATCGACGGCAAGCGCCACGAGCCGGTCGAGCGCCTGACGATCGACGCGCCCGAGGAGTACCTGGGCACCATCACGCAGCTGCTGGCAGTCCGCAAGGGCCGCATGGAGCAGATGATCAACCACGGCACGGGCTGGGTGCGCATGGAGTTCCTGGTGCCCGCCCGCGGCCTGATCGGCTTCCGTACCGAGTTCCTGACCGACACGCGCGGCACGGGGATCGCGCACCACGTGTTCGAGGGCTACGAGCCGTGGGCCGGCGAGATCTCCACGCGCCCGTCGGGTTCGCTGGTCGCCGACCGCGCGGGCGCCGTCACGTCGTTCGCGATGACGAATCTGCAGGAGCGCGGCGTGCTGTTCGTCGAGCCCGCGACCGAGGTCTACGAAGGCATGATCGTCGGCGAGAACTCCCGTGATGACGACATGGACGTCAACATCACGAAGGAGAAGAAGCAGACCAACATCCGCTCGGCGACATCGGACAACTTCGAGAAGGTCATCCCCCCGAAGAAGCTGTCGCTCGAGCAGTGCCTGGAATTCTGCCGCGAGGACGAGTGCGTCGAGGTCACCCCGGCCAATGTCCGCATCCGCAAGGTCATCCTCGACCAGTCCCAGCGCTCCAAGGCGGCCCGCGGCCGGCGCTGACCTCCGGCAGGCGGCGAGCCGGCCGCCCGTCCCGCCCACCACGGCTCGCGGCTGGTGTCGAGACGACAGAAACCTGCATGGACGACGGCCGGGTCCCGGGTCGTCCATGCAGGTTTCGTGGGCGTTGTGTCACCCCACCTGCATCCGGCGCACCCGATTCGATACGGGCAGCGGCCGGACGGAGGGAGTCAGTCCTGGTCGGCTTGCTCCGGCGCCGGGGCATCACCCTCGGGCGCGGAAGCCGCAGGCGTCGCGGCGGCCTCGGGAGCCACCTCGTCCCGGTCGGGCTTGAACAGGTTGAAGATCAGGAAGACCGGCAAGATGAACGCGTACCAGAACAGTCGATACGTGCCGCCGTCGAAGATCCACCCCAGGTACACGCCGTAGCCCAGGAACCCCGCACCGACGAGGCCCACCCAGAACCGCTCCGACGCCTTCTGGTTCTTCATCAGCGCGGCGAGCACCAACGACAGCACGCCGGCCACCACGAGGGCGACGACATATGCCGAGAACGTCTTGTCGAGGCTGAAGTCGATATTTCCCATGTCACATCCCTGGACGTGGACAGCTCACCGTTGAGCCGTCGCGATACGAGCAGGGAGCCTAGCGTGCCAGGGCACCGGCCGCTGGCGAATTGGTCAAGTTCGCCCAGTTCGCCCTGAGACTCCGTGGAACGGCGGCACCATCGACGGCAGAGCCGGGTCAGCCCAGGCGGGTCCAGATCCACGAGCCACACCAGATTCCCGCCCCGGCGGCGACGGCGTAGGCGAGCCACCAGGCCGGGGCGGCCGCGGGCAGCTTCGTCAGCTTGCGCCGCAACAACCCTCCGCCGAGCATGGCCAGGACCGCCGGGAGCGCCATCAGCCAGAACATCACGCCGCAGACCAACCAACCAGCTACGACGTCACCGTCCCGGACGGCGAAGTCGATGAAGTTCCAGCCCAGCGCACCGAACAAGGCGGCCCACATCGGGACGATCAGATGGGGCGCCTTCACCGCCACGGCCAGGCCGGTGCCGATCATCGCCGCGATGACCAGCACGGGGATGGCGGGGCCGATCATCCAGGTGTGGTCCGGGCAGGCTTGCACCGGAACGTAGGGCCCACCGGACGCACAGGCGCCGCCGATCTCCATGACCGAGCGCATGGCTCGATAGATCACCGTGACGGCCAAGCCCATCACGGCCACGATCACCAGCAGGACCGGGCCCAGCACCGCCACGCGCGACCCGCCTCCGGCAGCGGGCGCGAATCGCTCGGACCGACCCGACCACGGGCTCGACGCCACCGGCGGCGTCGTGGGCGCGACGGCCGCACGCATCAGCCGGTCGATATCGGCCTCGATCAGCTGCAGTTCGACATCGCTGCCCGAGCGGCGAACGTTGTCGATCCGGCGATCGCGGTCGGCAGTACTGATCAGCCCGGCATCAGCGGCCCGCATGATCTTGACGATCAACGCCTCACGGTCCATGCCCGCCACCGTGCTCCTCCGCCCAGCCCCGAACAGATCACCGCAATCTAGCGGGTCACAAGACGTTGCGGGGGCGGAACTGGACGCTGATGCGCGGACCGACGGGCTTGGCGGTCTTGAGGACCGCGTGGTCCCACGTGCGTTGACACGAACCCCCCATCACCAGCAGATCGCCGTGGCCGACGACGAAGCCGATCTGCTCGCCGCCGTCGCCCCTGAGATCCTGGGCTGGTCGCAGGGACAGACGGCGGGGAGCGCCCAGCGACAGGATCGCGATCATCGTGTCGGCGTCGCGGCCCCGACCGATGCGGTCGCCATGCCACGCGACGCTGTCGCGGCCGTCACGGTAGTAGCACAGACCCGAGGTGACGAACGGCTCGCCGAGCTCGTCGGCATAGTGCGCCGACAGGGCTTCGCGCGCGGCCAGCAGCGCCGGATCGGGCAGCTCCTCGCCGGCCCCGTAGGAGCACAGCAGCCGCGGCACGTCGACCGTCGAGTCGTACATCTCGCGCCGTTCGGCCCGCCAGCGCACCGAGGTCTGCAGAGTCAGGAACAGAGCATCGGCGCCCGTCATCCAGCCGGGGAGCACATCGACCCACGCACCGTGCGCCAACTCTCGCCGCTGCACGCGGTCGAGCGGACCGATCCGCGCCACGTCGCCGGTGTCGAGCAACGAACCCTGGAAGTACACGCGGTCAGCGTAACGCCGTTCGAACAGATGTTCTAGCCCGTGGCGAGGTCGCGGCGGCGCAAGAGGAGATCGCCGAGCGCGACCAGCGCCACGATCACGGCGGCCAGCACCAGGACCGGCACGAGTTCGAACGACTCGGCCGGTACCAGCGGCAGCCAGTGGAACGGCGACAGGTTCTGCAGCCAACCCGGCATCTGCAGCACCCGGCCGAACATCAGCACGACGAAGCAGAACGCGACCGCGAGCCACCCGACGACGCCCAGACGCGAGCGCAGCGCGTAGCCGCACCACGCGATCGCTCCGATCAGCAGGACCGACACGACCTGCTGGAGCGCACCGGGCAGGAACCGCACGACGGCCCCGCCGTCACCGGTGACGATCGCGTATCCCAGGCCCAGGCCCAGACCCGCGAGCACGACGCCCGCCGCGGTGCCGGCCGCCGTCACCACCAGATGCGCCATGGCCCAGCGACGCCGCGGCACCGCCGTCGCCATCACCAGCTCGGCGTGCGAGTCGACTTCCTCGCCCCGCATCCGCAGCACCGAGGTCACCGCGAACCCGCAGGCGATCAACGCCAGCATCACGATCGCCACACCGTAGAACGAGTCGACCAGGTCGGCGCCGTCCGCGGCGAAGATGTCGCGGGAGGTCTGCGAGTCGCCGATCAGATCGCCGACGCCGTCACCGACCGATCCGTAGGCGACGCCGAACAGCAGCAGCCCGCTGCACCACGACACCACGGTCGCACGCTGGAGCCGCCACACGAGTGCGAGTTCCGTGCCGAGGGATCCGCGGGCGGGCCCCGGCCGAGCCGGCCAGGGACCGGTGCCGAAGTCACGGCGGTGCAGCAGCACCAGCGCCGCCAGCAGGAGCAGGACGGCGGACCCGCCCAGCAGGGCCAGAGGCCACCAGCGCTCGTGCGCGAAGGCCCGCACGGCCTGGCTCCATCCGATGGGCGACAACCAGGTCAGGGCACCGGGGCCCACATCGCCGACGGCCCGGAGCACGTACGCGACACCGATCGCGGTGCCGGCGATGCCGTTGGCTGCCCTCGATGACGTCACGACCTGGGCCGCCACCAGCGCGACAGCACCGAACGTCAGCCCGCACATGCCGGCGGCGGCACCGAGCGCGAGGCAACCGGCCCAGGCCAGGTCGTAGCCGACGATGCTCAGGGCGACGGCCGCGGCGAGTGTCAGATTGGCCAACACCACGAGGAGCCCGGTGGCCAGGACCGGGGCATCGCGACCGACGACCGAGGAACGCAGCAGTTCGTCGCGGCCACTCTCCTCCTCGGCCCGCGTGTGCCGGGTGACCAGGAACATCGACATCAACGCAGCGAGGATCGCGCCGGTCACCGCCGACTGCCAGGCCACCTGCCCGCCGATCGTGTCGAGGGCCCGTGTCGGCCCGGCGATCGCGATGAACGCGGGATTGGACTCCATGCTGGCCGCCGCACGATCCAGATCGGCCTGGGTCCGGTAGAGGCCGACCGAGCCGACCGCCTGCGACCAGTAGACCGCGGCGGTCGCGGCGATCCAGCCCAGCAGCATCCAGCGGTCGCGGCGCAGGTAGAACCGCAGCAGGGTTCCCGCCCCGGTGAACCGGTTCATGCCGGCTCCACCTGCTGCTCGACAGCCTCACCGTAATGCCGCAGGAACAGCTCCTCCAGGGTCGGCGGCGTACTGGTGAGCGTGCGGATGCCGCCGGTTCCGAGACGCTCGATCGCGGTACCGAGGTGATCGGAGTCGACCTCGAACCGCACCCGGGTCCCCTCGGTGTCGAGATCGTGGAGGCCGGGCAGCGCCTCGAGCCCGTCCGGGAGGCGTTCGAGTTCGGCGGAGACGGACGTACGGGTCAGATGGCGGAGTTCGGCCAGGGTCCCCGTCTCGGCCGTGCGACCGCCGCGGATGATGCTGACGCGGTCGCACAGCCGCTCGACCTCGGCCAGGATGTGGCTGGAGAGCAGCACGGCATGGCGTTCGTCGCGGCGGAACTCGTCGACACAGTCGGTGAACACCGCCTCCATCAGGGGATCCAGACCGGAGGTCGGCTCGTCGAGCAGCAGCAGCTCGACCTCGGACGCCAGCGCGGCGACGAGTGCGACCTTCTGCCGGTTGCCCTTGGAGTAGGTGCGGCACTTCTTCGTCGGATCGAGCTCGAACCGTTCGATCAAATCGGCGCGACGGCGTTCGTCGAGTCCGCCGCGCAGGCGCCCCAGCAGGTCGATCACCTCACCGCCGGTCAGCGAAGGCCACAGGCTCACGTCACCAGGAACATAGGCGAGTCGACGGTGCAGCGCCGCCGCCTCGTGCCACGGATCGCCGCCCAGCAGGCGCACCGACCCCTCGTCGGCACGCAGCAGGCCGAGCAGCACCCGGATCGTGGTCGACTTGCCGGCGCCGTTGGGTCCCAGGAAGCCGTGCACCTCGCCGCGCGCGACCCTCAGGTCGAGTCCGTCGAGGGCGGCGAAGGAGCCGAAGCGCTTGATGAGTCCATTGATCTCGATGACATCGTCCACGTCCGCCACCGTACACATATTTCACAAAATTGTGAATGTTTTGAAACTGCGCATAGAATCCCCGCATGGACGACACCGCCGAGTTCGTCGAAGCGTTCGCCCTCGAGTTGAGCCAGGCCGGCATGCAGCGCATGGCGGCCCGGGTCTTCTCGGCTCTGCTGGCCGGGCCGGACGACGGCCTGACCGCCCGAGAGATCGGCGACACCCTCGGCGTCAGCGCGGGGGCGGTCAGCGGCGCGACCTCGTACCTGACGCGCACCCATCTCATCACCCGGCGACGCATCCCGGGCGAACGCGCCGATCGCTTCGACGTGCTCGACTCGACCTGGGCGGAGGCGATGGCGACCGAGACCCAGATCATCACGGCCCTGTCGCGCCTGCTGACCGCCGGCCTGCGAACCGTCGAACCGGAGAGCGCCGCCGCCGCGCGCATCGCCGGCACCCGCGACTTCTTCGAGTTCATGCGCACGGAGCTGCCCCGGCTGGTGGACCGCTTCCATGCCGAGCGCCGCGCCGCGGAGGAGACCTGACGGCCGGCGGCACGATATCTCCTACCCTGTCGACATGACCGCGTGGGACGACCTGCTCGACACCGTCGACCGCTATGCATCGCTAGGTGCCGAGGGGGTGCCCGCCGATGCCGAGGCGCACCTGGAGGACCTGGTGCGGCAGTCCATGGCCGACCACACGATCGACACCGAACTGCATGCGCCCGACGCGGCCCGCTGGCTCGTCGGCCTGGCTCTGGCCCATCAGTCGGTACGCGAGCGCTCGCCCGGGACCGATCCCGAGCTCGATCTGGCCGATCTGCGCCTGATCCTCACCCGCTGGCTGCACCCGGCACGACCGCGCTAGCGGTTCCCTAGAACGACGACCCGCGCAACTGGGCGAGATAGACGAGCGCGGCCACCGTTCCGACCAGGCTCATCAGGCCCAGCGGCGACGGGAACACCAGGTGCGCGATGAACGCGAGCGCCAGGATCAACAGCCAGGTGTTCTTCGGCAGCGTCTGCTGGTAGGTGAACTGTTCAGCCGGCCGCACGATGCAGTCGACGACCGCGAAACCCTTGACGACGAGCAGCGCCAGGGTCAGCACGAGCAGCATGTTGTTCTGGATCCCGGCGAAGTCGAGCACGAAAAGAGCGTAGCGGGGAGGAGATCGCTCTCCTCCCCGCTACGCGGGTCGTACGGGTGAAGGTCAGGCCTTCTTGGCCGGAGCCTTCTTGGCCGGGGCCTTCTTGGCGACCGGCTTCTTGGCCGGAGCCTTCTTGGCCGGAGCCTTCTTGGCGGCGGGCTTGGTCTGGCCGGTCACCTTGGCGACGGTCTCCTTGGCGTCGTCGACGAGCGACTCGGCCTTCTTCTGAGCGTCCTCGACGCCGTCGGTGGCCTTGGTGCGCAGCGACGCGACGGTCTTCTTCAGGTCCTCGACCTTCAGGCCCTTGGCCTTGTTGACGAGCTCCTCGCCGCGCTTGGTGACGTCGGTGTAGGTGCCCTTGGCGGTCTCGACCGCGCCGGTCGCGAGCTCGGTGGCCTGCTTCTGCAGGTCCGCGATCTCGACCTTCTTCAGGGTCTCGGGCAGGGACTTGATGGTGTCGACGATGGTCATGCTTCCTCCTGGTTTGCTGTGGTGACGGTGGCGGCCAGCTCACTGTCGGTCGCGTCGTCGGTGCCGACGAACGATCGATAGATGTCGAGCAGAGCGGACTTCTGTCGCTCGGTCAGACGCGCATCGAGTGCGATCGCGTCCTCGACCATCCGTGCTCCCGACTCGTCGGCATCGAGGATGCCGGCGCGGACGTAGAGCGATTCGGCCGAGATGCGCAGCGCCTTGGCGATCTGCTGCAGCACCTCCGCCGACGGACGGCGAAGCCCTCGCTCGATCTGGCTGAGATACGGATTGGACACATCCGCGAGCTCGGCCAGCTGGCGCAGGGACATCTGGGCCTGGCCTCGCTGATCGCGCAGGTACTCTCCGAGTCCCTCGACGCGTGCCCTGATGGGCTTGCTCTGCTTGGCCATGTCTCCATGGTGCTTGCAATAGTTAGCAAACGCAAGCCAAGCGGCTTGCGATGTGCATCACACCTGCGATCGCAGCCAGAATCGACCGTCAGAAGGTCACGCGTACCTCGCCGACCGGCTCGCCGCCCCCGAGGACCACCGGGCGCTCCCCCAGCAGATCCGCCTGCACGCCCGCGCACTCGAGCGCACGGTTCATCACCGCGTACAGCGGTCGCTCGCCGCCGTCCTCGATCTTGAGCGCCACCGACGACCCGTCCGGGAGCCCCGCGACGTACACGCTCTCGGCGCCAACCTTGGCCCGGACGCCCGGGACCGCGCGCATCAGGGCGAACTCGCCGCGTCGCGTGCCGCTGGTGTACTCCGGATGGGCCAGCCAGGCCTCGGCCAGCCGCTGCGACTCGGCTCCGACCGCTCCCCGCGCGATCGCGCCCACCGCATCGGCCAGCTGCCTCAGCGAGGTGCCCAAGAGCGGTGCTCCGCAGCCGTCGACACCCACGGCGCCGGGCTCGCCGCCCGTCAACTCGACGAACGTGCCGGTGATGACCTGCTGCAGCGGATGGTCCGGTGCGAGATAGTCCTCGATCGACCAGTCGTTGACCACACAGGTCAGCAGCATCGCCGCGTGCTTGCCCGAGCAGTCCATCAGGATCGGTGCACGTTCGCCGCCTCGGCGCAGCAGCGCCGCGTGCTCCTTGGGATCGAGGGGATAGGACGCGGGCGTCTGCAGGGCCGAGCGGTCCAGCCCGGCCCGATCGAGGATCGCATCGACGGCTTCGAGGTGGAACGCCTCGGCCGAATGACTGGCCATCGCCAGGGCCAGCAGCGGTCCGTCCAACGGCAGCCCCGCGCGGAGCATGCCGAGCGCCTGGATCGGCTTGTTGCACGACCGCGGAAACACCTGGGCATCCGGGTCACCCCAGGCGCGAAGCACCTCGCCATCGGGCCCCACATGGGCCACCGTGCCTCGGTGGACGCTCTCGACGAATCCTGACCTGACGACTTCGGCGATCACCTGCATGAGCACAGCCTTTCAGACCGAGGGGGTGACCTCCGGCATATCTTCAGCTAACCTATCTCGCATCACTTGTCACTTCTGACACGCTGACAACTTTAGTTTTATTCTTCCCCACGGCTAGGACCCTTCCCCATGCGTCTGCCTTCCCGCTTGATCTTCGGATCTCTCCTGGCCGCCACCTACGGAGCACTGGCGCTCGTCCTGATCGCCGCGCTGACCTCCTCGCCGGCCGAAGCCGGAACCAAACCGGCGACACCGTCGGGCATCAAGGTCTCGGCCACCACCGACGGGGCGACGATCACCTGGAAATCAACGCCTCGCGCCAGCACGTACTCGGTCTGCCTCACCACGAACGCCCAGACCGCCGTGTGCACGCGGACCTCGAAGTCGTCGTCGAGCCGCAGCGTCTCCTTCGGTGCCCTCAAGCCCACCGGCGGACGCGACTACTTCGCCATCGTGCGGGCGTCCAACTCGGCCGGGACCACCAGCTCCAAGAAGGTCGGCTTCGATCTCAAGAAGCCGCAGAAGCCGGCCACGCCCACGGGCGTCAAGATCGCGTCGAGCTGGAACGGGGCCACCATCACCTGGGGCGCCGCGGCTCGGGCCACGTCGTACTCGGTCTGCCTGAGGACCAACGCCACCACCTCCACGTGTGCCTACACGTCCAAGCCGTCCTCGAGCCGCAGCGCGACGTTCACGGGCCTCAAGCCCACCGGCGGCCGCGACTACTTCGCGGTCATCCGCGCCACCAACGCGGTCGGCACCACCAGCTCCGCGAAGGCCGGCTTCGATCTGAAGGCCGCGCCCAAGCCGTCGCCGACGCCGACCTCGAAGCCGCTCCCGTCACCGAAGCCCACCACGACGACGACTCCGGCCGCGACGCCGAAACCCACTCCGACACCGACACCGACACCCACTCCCACCCCGACACCCACCTCGACGACGCCCACGCCGCCGCCGACGGCGAAGCCCGCCGTCCCGGCGGGGATCACCGTCACCCCGAGCTGGGACGGCGCGACGATCACCTGGAGCGCCGCGGCTCGAGCCGGCTCCTACACGGTCTGCCTGACCACCAACGCCGACACCTCCACCTGCGCAGCGACGTCGCCGGCCTCGACCGCCCTCAGCGCCACGTTCACGGGACTCAAGCCCACCGGCGGACGCGACTACTTCGCGATCGTGCGCGCCACCAACTCACTCGGCACGGTCAGCTCGGCGAAGATCGGATTCGATCTGCCCGTCGGCACCACCACCGGAGTCGGATCGAGCCAGATCACTCCCACGTCACGACGCATCACGTGGGCGGCCACCACGAACGCCGACGGCTATGACGTGCAGATCGCCGAGAACGCCGCGATGACCACCCAGCTGCGCAGCCTGACCGCGACGACGTCACCGCTCACGGCCTCCGATCTGACGCCGGGACGGGACTACTTCATCCGCGTGCGAGGACGCAACGGCACCGGCGCTCCCGGCGCGTGGAGCACGGTCGTGTCGACCACGCAGAAGGCGACGCCCGCCGACGTCTCGGTCATGACCTGGAACCTGTGCGGTCAGGACAAGTGCGTCAGCTCGTCCAACGGCATGAAGAAGTGGACGTCGACCCGTAAGGCGCTGGCAGGCGCATGGATCCGTACGTTCGACGTCGATGTGATCGCCACCCAGGAGTCGCACAACAAGGACACCCGGTTCGAGACCGAGCTGCCGGGATACGGCATCGCCGCCTACTACAGCGCCAAGTCGCTGTACTACGACAAGTCCGAACTCGTCGTGGAACGCTCCGGGACGATCACGCTCGACTCGGCGCGCAAACGCTACGCCGTCTGGGCGCTGTTCCGGTCGATCGACAGCGGAGCCCGGTTCATCGTGGCCGACGCCCACCTCGAACCGGTCAAGGGCGCGTCCTACGACCGTCTCCGCGAGGCACAGTCCAAGAAGCTGATCCAGGAGATCGCCACGGCCAACCCCGAGGAACTCCCGGTCGTCTACGCCGGCGACTACAACTCGAACAAGAGCAACGCCAACCAGGCCAAGTACCCCGGCGGATACGACGCCCCGGACCGGGTGTTCACGGCGGCCGGCCTCCCGGACTCGCTGAGCCTGGCGGCCAAGAAGGTCAACGCCACCTACAACAGTGCGAACCAGGCGAAGAACCCGCCGATGAAATACAGCGACCACGTGGATCACATCTATCTCGATCCCCGCATCGACGTCGCCGAGTGGTCGATGCTGCTGCGCCTGAACGGCTCGTCCTACGCGACGCCGTTCATGACCGACCACAACGCGATCCGGGTGGAGCTCACGATTCCCGCCAGCTGAGGGGATTCCGGCCGTCACGACCACCGCACCTGATCTAGACTGTCGCTGATCCAGTCAGAAACGTCCCGTCCAGTCAGTACGTCCCGGAGTTCGTGGTGGTCACACGCAGACGCATCGAGCCGCGCCGTCGTGCAGATCGCGTCAGTGACCGCCGTCCCCGTGGTCGACGACGCCGGTCGCGCGACCGGCGCCGTCTGCTCGGCGTCGGTGCGGCGATCGGCTGTGTCGTCGCCCTCGCCCTGGGGCTCACGATCACGTACGTCGCCACCGCCGACGACTCCGTGCCGACCCGGCTCGGCTACAGCGCCGTCTCCCCGACGGCCGCCCGGCTGACGTGGCGGGCGACCGGCGCCGACTACTACCTCGTCACGGTCGGAACAGATCGCTCATTGACCGATTCCCGCACGACGAAGGTCGAGGGATCGAAGTCATCGGTCACGATCTCGGACTTGAAGTCCAGCTCGCCCGGCTCCGATCGCTATTTCCGCGTCGATGCGGTCGACGGCGACAAGAAGGCCTCGTCCAGAACCGCACGGTTCCTGCTCGCACCCGACGAGATCGGCAAGACGGACAAGCCCAAGGTCTCCGCCGACGGAGTCCGCCTCGCCTGGGAGCCCGTCGCCAACGCGCGCCAGTACGACGTGGTGATCGCGACCGACAAGGACCTGACCCAGACGGTCACGCGGGCCCGTACGGCCACCCCGGATCCGCTCTTCGTGATCCGCGGTCTGGAGGCCGACCATCCCTACTGGGCCCAGATCCGCGCGGTCAACGACGACCTGGTCGGCGAGTGGAGCGCACCCGTCGCCTTCAGCACACGTGCCCCCTCCGTCACGTTCCGCCTCGCCACCTGGAACGTCTGCTCCGAGAAGTGCTCCGGATACGCCTCGCGGGCCCGCGTCATGGCCGACTTCCTCAACGACAGCGAGGTCGACATGTTCGCCCTCCAGGAGTCCGGGGGCGTCCGTGTCGGGCGCACCACCAACGCGATCTTCAGCGGCGGCAAGCGGGGGTTCAAACGCGCCACCGGCGGCGCGAAGGCACGCTACATCTTCTACCGGCCGGCACTGTTCAAGCAGCTCGGCGGCGGCTACTTCGCGGTCGGCCATGGTCGCCACGCGACCTGGGCCCGGTTCCAGGCCATCGACTCGGGCCGCGCGTTCTACGTCGTCGATGTCCACCTCGAGAACGGCCACGGCAACGACCGCAAGCGTGCCGCCGAGACGCGCACGCTCCTGGCGCGGATGGCCAGCATCAACACGCAGGGCGATCCGATCATCTACGCCGGCGATTTCAACTCCGGCAAGCACCGCAGCTCGGACTCCCCCGGTGCCCTGATGCGTGGCGCAGGGCTGTCGGACACGGTCGATCTCACCAAGGACACCGTCAACGAGGGCATCAACACCGGCCACACGTTCTCGACCCGCGTACTGCGGTCGGGCGCCCATGTCGACCACATCTTCGCCTCGCACCAGTTCCAGGTGCTCCAGTGGAAGCAACTGGTCCGGATCTCCAACGGCTCGTACACCCGTCCGGTCGTGTCGGATCACAATGCGGTCTCGGCCAAGGTCGCGCTGGACAGCGTCGAGACCGACATCGGCGAGTCCACCAAGGTCACGAGGATGCCCGGACCGGGGCCGACGTCGTTACAGTGACGGCGTGACCACCGACCTGGACGACTTCCATGCCGTGATCCCCGCCGGTGGCGCCGGGACCAGGCTGTGGCCCCTGTCGCGGGCGGCGCGACCCAAGTTCCTGCTCGATCTCGACGGCTCGGGACGATCGCTGATCCAGCAGACCTGGGACCGGTTGCGGAAGCTGGTGCCAGCCGACCGCATCCACGTGGTGACCGGCGCGGCGCATGCGAACGCGATCGGCGAGCAACTTCCCGAGCTCGTCGACGTCCTCGTCGAGCCGTCGCCACGCAACTCGATGCCGGCCATCGGCTGGGCGGCCGCCGTGATCGCCGCCCGGGAGCCCCGGGCGGTCATCGGATCGTTCGCCGCCGACCATGTCATCACCGGGGATGCCGCCTTCGCTCGGGCGATCGGCGAGGCCGTCGCGACCGCCCGCACCGGTCTGGTCACCACGATCGGCGTCACACCGACCGAGCCGTCGACCGCCTTCGGCTACATCAAGGCCGGCGACGCGCTGTCGGTCGACGCCGCACCCTCGGCCACGGCGGTCGACGCCTTCGTCGAGAAGCCCGATGCCGCGACCGCCGAGCGGTACCTCGCGGACGGGGGCTACACGTGGAACGCCGGCATGTTCGTCGTGCGGGCCCAGGTCCTCCTGGACCATCTCGGCCGCCTGCAGCCCACGCTCGCCAGCGGTCTGCGTGCCATCGCGACCGATCCCTCGACGCTCGAAGCGATCTGGCCCACGCTCACCAGCATCGCGATCGACCATGCCGTGGCCGAGCCCGTCTCACTCGAGGGCGGCATGGCCGTCGTCCCCGCGGCGTTCGGCTGGGACGACATCGGGGACTTCGCCGCACTCGCGACCTTGCGCGGCTCCGATCCCGGCACGATGTTCCTCGACGCCGACGGACTCGCGCTGACCACCGACGACACGTTCGTCGCGGTGCTCGGCCTGCACGACGTCGTCGTCGTCCGCACGCCCGACGCCCTGCTCGTGACGACCCGCGATCTGGCGCAACGCGTCGGCGAGATCCCCCGGACGCTCCGGCAGATCGGCCGGACCGAGTTCTGACCGGAACCCGGCTGGTCAGACCAGATCGACCAACTGGCCCTTGAGATCACCCGACGGCACGAACGCCTGAGCCACCTCGCCGATGCCGTGGATCGTCAGCTCGCCGTCGCCGGCCGCGGCATACAGCGACTGTCCCCGCTTGAGCAGCATCCGCTCGCCCCCGTCGCCGACCACCTCGACCTCGCCGCCGGTACAGACGACGATCCGGTGCTCCGACGACGGCAACGCGGTGCCCGCACGCTGTCCCAGCGAGCACTGCGCGACCGCGAGCGCGAACTCCTCGACATCGGGAGCGAATACCTCGGTCGACACCCCGTACAACGACGGGGTGACACGCGCCAGGCGCGACATGCCGGCCCCCAGGCAGCGCACCAGCTCCGGCGGGTTGACCGTCTTGGACGTCAGCCCGCCCCGCAGGACGTTGTCGCTGGCGGCCATGACCTCGACACAGAGGCCCCGCAGGTGGGCGTGGATGATGCCGTCGGCGAGGAATGCCGCCTCACCCGGCTGCAGCGTCAGCCGGTTCAGCAGCAGCGTGACCGCCAGGCCGACATCGTCAGGGTGTTCCTCGGCGATGTCGACCACCGTCGTGTACGCCCGCTTGATGTCGATGTTCTGATCGACCAGGCGACTGCAGCGGGCGACCAGGCTGCGGATCTCCTCGGCACCGGGCGGCGCGGTGAGGAGATCCTCGACCAGCCGCACGATGCCGGCGTAGCCGGGATCGTCGGCCAGTTCCGCGGCCAATCGCCGGGTGAGGGGAAGATCGAGCCCGTGCAGCACACGCAGGATCTCGGCCGTGGGGCGGAAGCCGACCAGCGTGTCGAACGTCGTGACCGCGTACACCATCTCGGGCTTGTGGTGCGGATCCTTGTAGGTGCGGCGCGGATCGTCGAGCGCGAGCCCGGCGGCCTCGTCGGCCGCGAATCCCTCCGCGGCGATCTCGCGACTGGGATGCACCTGGACCGACAGCGGCCGGCTGGCGGCCAGCAGCTTCATCATGAACGGCAACGGCCCCGCCACATCGGACAGGGCCGCCCCGTCGCCGTCGGCATCGACGGTCATCGACTCACCGAGCGGGTGCGTGCCCATCCACTCCTCGGCGACCCGGACGTCGTCCTGCGGGTCCTCCCCGGAGAACCGCGGGATGTCCAGGCTCGACCCCCAGTCGTAGTCCTGGCGCTGGTTCCGCAGCCGGTGCATCAGTAGGCCCCTTCTGACGAGATGACGGCGCGGAGAGTCTTCCACAGGATCAGCAGATCGCCGATCAACGACCAGTTCTCGACGTAGTACAGATCGAGTCTGACCGTCTCCTCCCAATCGAGATTGGAGCGGCCCGAGACCTGCCACAGACCGGTCATGCCGGGACGCACGAGCAGCCGGCGGCGCGCGTCGGTGCCGTAGCCGGAGAACTCCGACAGCAGCGGCGGCCGCGGCCCGACCAGGCTCATATCGCCCTTGAGGACATTGAGCAACTGCGGCAGCTCGTCGATGGACGTGCGCCGGATGAACCGGCCGACCCGCGTGACCCGCGGATCGTCGCGCATCTTGAACATCACCTCGTTGCCCGAGTCGGCCTCGAGATCGGTGAGCATCTGGTCCGCGTCGACCACCATCGACCTGAACTTGATCATCCGGAACACGCGGCCGTCCTGGCCGACCCGCTCCTGGCGATAGAACACCGGGCCCGGGCTGGTGAGCTTGATGGCCAGGGCCGTGGCGAGGAAGATCGGCAGGCCGACCATGATCAGCGCCATGCTGCCGGCGCGGTCGAACAGCGACTTGCCCCAGCGCGTGGCACCTCGGTACGACGGCTCCTCCACGTGCAGCAGAGGCAGCCCGGCGACGGGCCGGATGTGCACCCGGGGGCCCGCGACGTTCGCCAGCGAGGGCGCCACGATGATGTCGACGTCGTACGGTTCGAGATCCCAGCCGAGGCGGCGGACCATGTCGGCGTGCGTCGCGTCGGTCGACGTGACCAGCACGGTGTCGGCGAAGCCGTCGGCGATGACGGCGACGACATCGTCCAGGGCACCCACGATCGGCAGCCCGGCCACGGACTCCGAACCGTCGCCGGCCGACGGGACGCACACGCCCACGAGCCGGTAGCCGAAGTGCGACGTCACTCCGACGACGCCGATGATCCGCTCGACCGCTCCCCGAGTGCCGACCACCAGCGTCCGGCTCGACATCTCACCGCGCTGACGCCGGACCACGAGCCACTGGCGCCACGACCAACGGCTGAGCATCAGCAGCACGAGCCCGAACGCGACCGAGACCGCCACATAGGACCGCGGCACCTCGAACCGGATCATGTAGCCGGCGAACGCCATCAGGGCGAACCACATCATCGACGCGGTCACGATGCGCTTGTACTCGTCGGGCCCGGCGCCGAGGACGATCGGTTCGCGCGTCCCCGCGATCGAGAGCGCGCCCAGCCACAGCGTCATGAGCACCAACGAGACGATGATCGGTCCCGCGTCGTACGGCGATCCGGTCTCGAGATCCGCGCCCACCGTGACGGCCCAGGCGATGTGGGCCGTCGCGAAGACCCAGATCAGGACGATCACATCGGACAGCACGAGCAGGCGGGCGTATCCGCGATGCCACCGCACGCGCGAGCCGGACGATCGTGGTGACGTCAGCGGGCCCGCTGAAGCGTTCTCCTCGTCAGGCGCGGACCGCACGAGCACCGCTGCGCAGGGCGGACGCCACGAGCGACGCCAGGACGGACAGGGCGACGAGGGCGGCGGTCACGAGGACCAGCAACTCACCGTGTCGCCGGACGATGGCGACGGGGTCGAGATCGACCCCGTGGGCTGCCAGAGTCAGCACGAGCACCGGCAGGACGGCAACGAGGATCGTGCCCGTGAAGGCCAGCACCACGCGCAGCATGCTCGCTGGAGTCTCCCGGATCACCCCGTCTACCTTCCGCATCCTGATCGACCGTCTGAACTGTCGTCAGGTTCAACGCACGAGGAGCGCTGAGGTTATGACCGTCGGTGCCAATTCCGCGATGCCCGGGCCGCCGGCCCACACCGGGGCCCGGGAGCGACGACACCCCGCGATGCACCGCGAGGTCGCCAACGCCCAGTAGGGTGACCTGCGACGAAAGGACTGTCGGTGATCGGCGACAAGCGTGCGGAAGTGCTGAGCAGGATGATCCGCGCCGCCGTGGCGGGACTGCTGATCGGCTCGGCTCTCGGATTCGCGGCCAGCTTCACGGCGCCGGTCCGCTACGAGGCGCATACCGACGTGCTCGTCGCGGCCGCCCCCGGGGCCCAGATCAGCGAGGCGATCGACGACCGGGTCCTGCGCTCGTACGTGACGCTGCTCGACGGCCGGACCACCGCCGAGGTCGTCCACAAGGAGCTGGGTTCGGGCCTGTCGGTGCACCAGGTCGAGCAGGCGTTGTCGTCACAGATCGTCGACGACAGCACCGTCATCCGGGTCGCCGCCCGGCACGCGAATCCCGATGTCGCTCGACAGATGAGCACGACCGCCGCGACCAGCCTGGTCGACCGCCTGGTCAAGGCCGGTGCCGCGATGCGGCCGGGCCAGGAGACCAAGGGCAAGAAGTCCAAGGACGACTCAGAGACATCGGACACCGAGTCCGACGACGAGGGCGCCGAGGTCCTCCTCGCGCCGACCGTGCTGCTGTCCGTGGTCGACGACACCGGCGGCTCGACCGCGGCGGGATCGCCCAGCCGGCCCACCTGGGCCCTGTGGGGTGGGTTGACCGGCCTCGTGCTGTTCCTGCTCATCTCGACCCTGCGCCGGGCGACCGACCGGGGCGTCCGATCCGCCGACGATCTCGAGGAGCTCACGGGCCTGCCCCTCATCGGCGCCTTCGGATTCGATCGCACCGCGTCGCGGCAGCCGTCCGCGGTCGACCAGGACCCGCACGGTCCTCGCTCCGAGGCCGCGCGCATCATGCGGTCGAACCTGCAGTTCATCGGCATCGATCAGCCGAGCTCCGTGCTCACGATCACCAGTTCGGTCCCCGGCGAGGGCAAGACCACCGTGGCGGCGGACCTCGCGATCTCCCTGGCGCGCGGCGGCCAGTCGGTCGTGCTCGTCGAGGGCGATCTGCGCCGGCCGAGGCTGGCGCGCCGATTCGACGTGTCGTCGTCGGTCGGGCTCACGACGACCCTGGTGGGACAGATCGGTCTCGACGACGCGATCGCATCGACCGCCGTCGCCGGACTCGACATCCTGCCGAGCGGCACGCGTCCGCCGAACCCGGCCGAGCTGCTGCAGACCCAGGCGATGACCGATCTGCTGACGACGCTCGGCCGGCAGTACGACGTCGTCCTGATCGATGCTCCGCCGTTGCTCCCGGTCACCGACGGTGCGCTGCTCGCCGCGGAGTCGGACGGCGCGTTCCTGGTCGTGCGGCACGGTCGTACGACCCGTGGCCAGGTACGCACCGCGATGGACCGTCTCGACGGCGTCGGTGCCACGCTGAACGGGGTGGTGCTGACGATGGCTCCCGCCCGCGGATCGGACAAGTACGGCTACGGATACGGCTACAGCTCCGCGCCGTCGCCGCGTTCGGAACAGGGTCGTCGCGCACGTCGCTGACCTGGCAGCGCTCCGCCCCGTCGAGTGGCGCAAACCGTCCCGACGACGAACCCCGTCTCAGGTGCAGCTGTTCAGGCGCCGGGCGATCTGGTCGACGGCCGCGTCGATCGCCTCGGCCGTCTCACGATGCACCTCGGGGCTGCGCCGGAACGGATCGCCGATGTCGTAGGCGCCCGAGAACCGATGCCGGTGCCGGGCGGCCTCAGCGACCAGCTCGCGCGCGTCGGTGAGCTCGGCGGGAAGCTCCTCGCACAGGCCCGCGAACTCGCGCAAGGTGAACGTCCACCGCAGGGCGCGGGGCTCGTCCTCGAGGAGCCTCGCACGGTGCGAACGCTCAGCTGTCAGGATCAGATCGGCCGACTCGACCAGGTAGGCGTCGATGGGATGGGAGCGGAACCGGTCGGCGGTCAGCCCGAAGCGCCGGAGCTCCATCTCGGCCATCCGGTCCATCGGATGCGCCGACCAGCCCTGCACACCGGCACTCGCCACCTCGAAGCGCTCGGGGTCCAGGCGGGCCCGGAGCATCGCCTCCATCATCGGCGACCGGCAGATGTTCGCGGTACAGACGGCCAGAACCGCAAATCGCGGCGGTGTCATCGCAGGACCGGTCGGACGTGCAGGCCGACCTCGGGGTCCACGACGAGCTCCTGCGCGGCCGCGACGCCGTCGACCAAGAGGGTCGCCTCGACCGGCACCGAACGCTTGACCAGCGCCAATCCGATGGGGCCTAGCTCGTGGTGCCGAGCGCTGCTGCCCAGCTCGCCGACCACCTTGCCGTCGTGTTCGATCGCGCTGCCGTGGCCCGGCAGCCGGTCGGCCGAACCGTCGAGCAGCAGGCGCACCAGACGCCGGGGCGGACGGCCGAGCGTGTGCACCCGGGCGACGGTCTCCTGCCCGCGGTAGCAGCCCTTGTCCAGGTGCACGGCGCGGCCGAGCAGGCCGACCTCGTTGGGGATCGTCCGTTCGTCGGTGTCGATGCCGATGCGAGGCAGACCGGCCTCGATGCGCAGAGCCTCCCAGGCCCACGTGCCGGCCAGCTGATCCAGCCGTTCGTGCTCGTCGCGGGTGATCAGCTCCTCGACCGGCTCGCCCTCGACCACGCGGCCGATGACGACACGATCGTCGACCCGCACCAGCTCGACCCGGCTGAAGAACTTCATCCGCTCCAGGAACTCGGCCATCGCCGTGGAGGCGCCGGGCTCGGTGTGCGCCCAGAACGTCTCGCCGTCGTCGTATCCGGAGAATCCGTGCTCGATGCGGCCCTGAGGGCTCAGCAGGAGGACGTGGGTCGTGATGCCGGGCCGCAACGACTCCAGATGTTGCGTGCTGAGGGCATGCAACCAGGTCAGCCGGTCCGGTCCGCTGATGGCGAGGACGTCACGGTGGGACAGATCGACCACGGCGGCGCCGGACAGCAGGGCGCGCTGTTCACCCGCGATCGACCCGTAGTGCGCCGCCACGCCGGTATCGGGCGGGTCGGCCTCGACGGCACCGGGGCGGTCCAGGAGGAGGCTTCTAGTCACGTTCGAGCTTCCCCCACAGGTGCGACTGCATCTCGTGGCCCTCTGCCGCCATGTCGTAGGCGTACATCAGGGCGCCGTCGACCAGGCCGTACATCCGCTGACCGGCGGTGTACTCCTTGGCCGTGGAGGTGCGGGCGACCACATCGGTCGCCAGGGTGATGCGGGCGCCGTCGACCTGGCCGTACCAGACCTCGGCATATCCGGTCGGGTGCGCGAGCACCAGTTCGATCTGGTTCTCGCCCGCGGGTCGCAGGAATCCGGTCTCGAGGGCGCCGGGGCGGACCCGCTCGCCCTCGTCGTCGGTGATCCAGGTGCGGCTGAAGTAGTGCAGGAAGGGCCGGCCGTCGTGTGCGAACGCGACCTCCTGGTCGTAGCCGAACGGCTCGATGCCGGGGTACTCGCCCTTGCCGCTGCCGTGCCACGTGTCGAGCAGCCACACGACCGGCATCAGGTCGGGGTGCAGGTCCTCGGGGATCACGAACGGCATGCCATCGATCCTATCGGGCACCTCTAGGGTGAATTCCGTGAGAGCAGTGGTGCAACGGGTCAGCGAGGCCGCCGTGCGCGTCGACGGCGAGACGGTCGGCGCGATCGGCACCGGCCTGCTCGTCCTGATCGGCGTGACCCACGACGACGATCTCGGCACGGCCGAGCGGATGGCGGCCAAGATCTGGGGGCTGCGGATCCTGCGGGGCGAGCGGTCGGTGTCCGACGGCGACGCGAGCGTGCTCGCCATCAGCCAGTTCACGCTGTACGGCGACGCCCGCAAGGGCCGCCGGCCGACCTGGGCGGCCGCGGCGCCCGGCGACGTCGCCGAGCCCCTGTACGACCACGTGTGCCACCATCTGCGGCTCTTGGGCGCCCCGGTCGAGACCGGCCGGTTCGGCGCCGACATGCAGGTGAGCCTGGTCAACGACGGGCCGACGACCGTGATGTTGGAGATCTGAAGGGGCGCGACGACCAGCGGTCCGGCACAATAGAGCGGATCCCCCCACGAATGACGGAGCACCATGCCCTTGCGGAAGTCACGCCGTGTCGAGGCCGGCAAACGCCGCCTCGGCGGTCAGCCCTTCCATCGGCGTCACCGCAAGCTGCTGGTGTCGCTGTTCGTCGCGCTCCTCGTGCTGCCGCTCATCGGCGTGGCGGGCTACGCCTACATGCTCAACAACAAGCTCAACGACATCGACAAGGTCAAGACCACGCTGCGCGAGGAGGACCGGCCCGATCCCGATGCCGGCAAGGCGCTCAACATCCTGCTGCTGGGCTCCGACAAGGGCAAGGCGATCGACGGCCAGGACCCGAACACCACCGTGGCCGAGGACGCCAAGGCCGCGAAATGGCCGGCCGGCAAATACCGCAGCGACACCCTGATGGTCGTGCACATCACGTCGGACCGTAAGTCGGCCTATCTGATGTCGATCCCGCGCGACACGTTCACGATGCTCTACGACGCCAAGGGCAATCCGCAGCACGAGGAGAAGATCAACGCGGCCTTCTCCGAATACGGCCCTCAGGGCACGCTCGCCACGGTGGAGCACCTCACGAACCTGCGGATGAAGCACATAGCGATCATCGACTGGGCGGGCTTCAAGGACCTGTCGCGCGCTGTCGGCGGCGTCCCGGTCACGATCCCCCGCTCGTTCTACGACCCGAAGCAGAAGATCCAGTGGGAGGCCGGTGAGCACCTGCTCGAGGGCAAGGAGGCCCTCGCGTACGTGCGCACCCGCTACGGCCTGATCCGCGGCGACTTCGACCGCATCGCGCGCCAGCAGAACTTCCTCCGGTCGCTGATGAAGAAGATGCTCGACAAGGGCACCATGACCAGTCCGACCAAACTGTTCAAGACCATCACGGCCCTCACCGAGAACCTCACGGTCGACGAGGAGTGGACCGCCGGCGACATGCGCGGCCTGGCCCTCTCGTTGCGCGGCATCGCGGCCGACGACGTGAAGTTCCTGACCGCGCCGGTCGCCGGCACCGAGACGATCCCGGTGTACGGCAGCATCGTGCGCCTCGATCAGGCCAAGTCGCAGGAGCTCTACACCGCGTTCCGCGACGACGACGTGGCCGCGTACCTCACCAAGTACCCCGACGCCGCACTCGGCGACAAGGTCGACTGAGCCGAGAGCCGCGCCCCGCTCATGAGGAGCAGGCGCTGGCGATCTGGTAGTCGTTGCGCTGGGCCGTGACCCCGGGCGTGGTGGTGACCTGTGCGCCGGCGGTCTGGCCCTCACCGGACGTGACGTTCGCCGTGATGGTGTGCGAGGCGCCCGGCTTCAACAGCACCTCGAGCCGGGTCACATTGCGATCGTGCCAGCGGTCGGCGTTGACCGTGACGGGCTTGCCGTCGACCCGGACCGACGTGAACTGGCCGCCGGTCGGTGAGATCAGTCGGACGTTGAGCCGCATGCTGCCCTTCTTGACGTAGTCGCCGCTGCCGGTGATCGTGACCGGCAGTCCGTCGAACGGCGCCGACGAGCCCAGCTGCGTCGTGATCGCCAGGACCTGGCGTCCGCGGGCCAGACAGTTCTGCGGCGCGACGGTCGTGCTCTGGGTCAGGAAGTACTCCATCTTGGTCGAGGCGGCGTCGCTCAGGAAGACGCCGACCCGGGGAACTCCGCCCGTGTCGTCGGGATACGCGCCGGACAGATCCGTGGGCGCCAGCGCCTTCTGCTCCTCCTGGTGATCGGACCACAGGGCGATGCGGTTCTCCTCGACCGCGCGCACCAGGCCGCGCAGCGTGAGGACCGGGTCGCCCTCGCCGCTGCGGAAGCTGTCGAACACCTTCTCGGTGACCAGGTGGAAGAAGTCGTCCTGGATCGCGCGGTCGTTGTACACGCGGTACACCTGGTGCAGCAGCGCCGGCACGACACTGGCCGAGTCGAGCTCGAGATTGTCCTTGATCTTCACCGAGCCGAGCCCCTGCAGCAGATAGCTCAGGGCGACCGGATCGATCGTGACGACGCCGTCGATCTCGGTGCCGAACTTGCGCTCGTACAGCTTCTTGGCGATCGCGGCCGATCTCGGGAAGTCGGGCGTCGTGTTCACATCGCGCAGGTCGCTGGCCATGGTCGAAGGGAAGACGCCGCGTTCGTCCTTGGTCAGCTTCGCGACCGGATCGGGGAACGGCGGCAGGTCCGGGGCCGAGCCCTGCTCGACCAGCGACACCTTGCCCTTCTTCGCCTTGATCACGGCGAACGAGCCGGCGATCCCGCCGGTCGGCCGCGACTCGGCGTTGTTCTGCATCAGCAGCAGATACCGGCGCGTGCCGTCGCCGCCGAGCATGTCGGGCAGCAGATCGGCCGCCACCACGGCGTTCTGAGCGACCGCCGAAGCGCTGCCGATCTTGTCCTGGACCGTGGCCACCGGCGCGCGCAGCGGCGCCAGCAGGCCGGCGATGTCGATGCGGTCGAGCGCCTTGCGGGAGATCTCGAGCGCCTGGGAGGACGCCGCCAGATCCGATGACGCCGAACCGATCGCGGCGATGTCGACGGTGCCGCCCTGGGGGCTGAACGACTTGGCGCTCAGCTCGCCCGTCAGGTCGACGATGGGCGGCAGGGCTCGGTCGGACACCCGGTCGAGTTCGGTCGAGACGATCCGGATGGCGTCGACATTGCGGCCCAGCCAGGGGATCTTGGCGCCCAGGCGCCACAGGAATCCGCCGGTCGCCTGATGGGCGTCGTCGGCCGACGCCTGGAGATCGGACAGCGTCGCCTTGGCGGCGTCGACCTGGCCGGCGACGATCTGGGTCTGCAGCAGATCGGCCTGATCGGCCGCGCGGTTCAGTGTGCTCCGGGCCGACATCACCTGGAAGGCGAACACGACCAGGACCAGGCCCACCGCAGCGGCCAGGGTCAGACCGACCGCGGTGCGGCTGGGGGGCCACCGCAGATCGATCTGATACCTGACGTTGTCCCAGAACGTGGCCTGGTGACTGCTGGAGGACCTACGGCGTCGACGCGCAGTAGGCACGGAGGGGCGCTACCGGGCTCAGTGGGAGCGACGGCGCGACAGGGCGAGCGCGCCACCACCGGCGACGACGAGCGCCACACCGCCGACGATGTACCACAGCGAGTATCCGCCGGTGCCCGGCAGGCCGGAGCTGTCGGATCCGCCGTTGCCGCCGCGCGGCAGCAGGTACACGGTCGCCGTGGCGCTGGCCGTAGCGGCCGACTGCACGTCGGCAGTGGAACCGCTGCCCATCCCGATCGTGTCGTCGTAAGTGCAGACCGCGGACAGCGGGGTGGGTGTGCGCTTGCTGACCTTGACGGTGCCGAACGAACCGGAGATCGAGGTGCCCGAGCCGGTCTTCTGCTTGCCCTCGTAGTCGACGACCCAGTCGCAGTCGGTGCTGCCCGAGCTCACGCTGAAGCTGAAGGTGTCGCCACCGTAGATCTCGTCATCGGGAAGCTGGATCGTGATGGTGGGGTCGGGGTACGCCTGAGCGGGCGCGACGAACGACAGACCGAACACCGCGGACAATGCCAGGGCGGCCGCCACCCGAATCGCGTTGCGCATCTTGTAACCGACTTTCCAAAGGGAGCTGTTTCGAGGTCATCTTGCCATACATGACCCCCGAACGGAGGTCCCGAGACCGCAGTCCCAGGAAAATGATAGCGGAAGTGCGCGATCCCGGCGAGACCTGGATGGGGACCAGGTCGCGCCGGGATCGTCGCAGGTCAGACGGCGACCAGGACCTCGGCCACGACGCCCTTGTCGGCCCTGACCTGACGGTCGACCGACTCGGACCGCGGCGCGAGGGTCCGCAGGGTCCACTCGCCGGGTCCGGCGAAGAACCGGAACTGACCGGTCGCCGACGTCGGGACCTCGGCGGTGAACTCGCCCGTGCGGTCCAGCAGGCGCACGTACGCATTGCCCACCGGCTCGCCGTCACGCGTCACGACGCCCTGGATCACGGCCTGATTGGCCACATCCACGCCGTCGAGCGAGGGGCCGCCCTTGATCGCGCCGCACATCAGGCGGCACCGGGCTCGTCGCCGAGCGCCACCGGGACGCCGCGCAGCGAGCCGTACTCGCTCCACGAGCCGTCGTAGTTCTTGACGTTCGGGTAGCCGAGGATCTCGTTCAGCACGAACCACGTGTGCGAGCTGCGCTCGCCGATGCGGCAGTACGCGATGGTGTCCTTGCCCTCGTCGAGGCCGACCTCGGAGTACAGCTCCTTGAGTTCGTCGTCGCTCTTGAACGTGCCGTCGTCGTTGGCCGCCTTGCTCCACGGGACGTTGCCGGCGGTGGGGATGTGGCCACCGATCTGTGCGGCCTCCTGCGGCAGGTGCGCCGGGGCGAGCAGCCGGCCGGCGAACTCGTCGGGGCTGCGGACGTCGATCAGGTTCTTCACGCCGATCGCCTCGACGACCTCGTCGCGGAAGGCGCGGATCGCGTTGTTGGGCTCCTGCGCGACGTACGTGGTCTTCTCACGCGTGGGGACCTCGTCGGTCAGCTCGCGGGAGTCCAGCTCCCACTTCTTGCGGCCACCGTCGAGCAGGCGCAGGTTCTTGTGGCCGTAGTAGGTCAGGTACCAGTAGGCGTACGCGGCGAACCAGTTGTTGTTGCCGCCGTAGAAGACGATCGTGTCGTCGTTCGAGATGCCCTTCTCCGACAGCAGCGCCTCGAGGCGGTCCTTGCCGATGAAGTCGTGGCGGACGCCGTCCTGGAGATCCTTCTTCCAGTCCAGCTTGACGGCTCCACGGATGTGGCCCTTGTCGTAGGCCTCGGTGTCCTCGTCGACCTCGACGAGGACGACGTTCTGATCGCCGAGGTGCTCCTCGACCCAGTCCGCAGTGACGAGCGCGGTATCGCGGCTCATGGTGTTACCTCCTGAAGTGTGCCCGTGGTGGGGGCTGATGGGTGGGGTGTGTCTTTTAGACCTTGTCGTTCAAACCGCTCGCGCCGGCGTGAGCCGGCGGAACGCCAGGTACAGCTCGCAGCCGAGGCACAGGCCGACGGTCGCGTTGAGCAGAGCGGCCACGAGCGCGAACGCCGTGAGCACGAGGCCGACGGTCGTGCTGCCGGCCAGCAGGGTCGCCAGGGCGGCGACCGTGAAGATCAGTCCGACCAGCTGCGCGAAGCGCGGTGGGCGGGCATCCTCGGTCTCGGTCGGTGCGCCGATCCGCGGACGGACGACCGTACGGAAGAAGAACGAGTACGGCGACGCATGCAGTCCCACCAGAACCGCGGATGCGAACACGGCGACCTGGACGGCCAGCACGATCTCGCGGGCCGGCGACGGCAGGACCAGGACGAGGGCCAGCACGACCGCGGTGATGGCCGCGGCCACCCGCAGACCACGCGGGTCTACCTGGCCGGGACGTCCGGAGTTGGGTGTGGACATGGGTGTTCTCCTGCGCTGGCGCACGACAGCATGGCGTCGTGCGGAGATGGATCGATCGAGACGGGTCGGTTGATCAGCGCATTCGACACAGCGCCGAGCGCGTGCGGCAGTTGTCGACCGCCAGGCGCCGGGTGAGGTGTGTCGTCACGAACATGTCACCCAGAGTAGGCCGTACGGCGCGAACCGTCGCGTCCTGATCTCACTTAGTGAGATCCATGTCCACATTTCAAGATTAAGAGCGCGAGACGCCTGGAATGGCAGACAGAACTCGTAGCACCTGATCACGCTTCGGCAGCCCCGCCGCACGTGTCACCACCATCCCTCGCGCATCGAGCACGAAGGTCGTGGGGGTGCGCATCACATCCAGCTCGCGGACGAGATCCAGATGCGACTCCGCGTCGACCTCGATGGCCTCGACGCCCTCCAGCCCGCTCGCGACGTCGGTCAGCAGCGCGCGTGTCGCGCGGCAGGGAGCGCAGAACGCCGACGAGAACTGCACCAGCGTCGCCCGCTCACCCAGCGGAGCCCCGATCTGCTCGGCGCTCAGCCGTTCGCCGTCGATCGCCGCCTCGGCGGCGCTCGTGTCACGGAACCGGCCGTTGGCGCGCTGGTACCAGACGCCCAGCGCCAGGCTCGCGGCGAGCGCAAGGCCGAGAACGATCAGACCGGTCATGGCCACCAGGATAGAAACCCGCCCCCGAGGCGGTGATCCTGTTCCCTATCAATCGTGATTGTGGTGAGCCTGTTCCCTATCGAGATCCTGGTTCGGGAACAGGCTCACCGCTTCGCCGGACGTCAGGGAACAGACTCACCGCTCAGAACGGGGTGGACACCGCGATCTGGCCGCCGACGAAGACGACCGGCGCCGCCAGGGCCACCGACATCGCGGCGGGGAAGCCCCAGCCGGTCGAAGCGTGGCGGCGGCCGCTGATCAGCGCCCGGCCGAGCACCTGCCCGAGGACCCCGAAGACCGCGGTGCCCGAGCCGACCGCGACACCGAACGCGACGGAGAAGAAGACCGAGTCGGCCACGACCGGCACGGCACCCCCGGCAGCGGCACCCGCGACGACCGCGAGTGCGCCCATCAGATAGCGATCGCCCGGGATCGCCCAGACGAGCAGCCCGGCAGCGGTGCCTGCGGCGCCTGCGACCACCACGGCAGGATTCGCCAACGACTGCGCCGCGCCGATCCAGCCGGTCACCAGGGCCGCGCCGGTGGCGAGCGACACGGCATAGGCCGTGGCCGTCGTGAGCTCCCGCCGGCCGTCGGTGCGCATCATCTGGGTGACCCCGGTGACGAACACCGCGACCGCGATCGCGGGGACGATGCCGGCGAGCGAGCCGGTGTCGACCGCATCGAACGCATCGGACGTGCCCTTCGCCCCTTGGATCGCGTGGGGGAACATCGCCAGAGCGGTGGCCACCGCGCCGGCGGCCAGCGTCGGCACGAGCCTCGGCGTCGGAACCGATCGTCCGCGAGCGTCGGCCAGGCTCGGTGCGGCAGCCACGAGCACCTGCACGACGACGACCACCGCGGCGACGAGCCACACGTCGACGTGGGCGGCCAGTGCGATCACGCCGACGAGCACCGCCGACAGCAGCGACGAACGGACACGGGACACAGGTGGCATCCTGTCAGGCGCCACCGGCCATCGGCGGCAGGAGGTCGACACGGTCGCCGGCCGCGAGCCTCACGGTCGCCGGGTCGCGCTCACCGACCGGCAGGTCCCCCACGAGGATCGCGCAGCATCCGATGACATCGCGGAAACGCTCGCGATCACGATGACGGCGGTCGATCTGATCCAGCAGATCGGCCAGGTCACGGGCCTCGACCGACTCGCTCTCGACCCCCGCGGCCGCACGGGCCGAGCCCCAGTACCGCACCGTGATCGACGCGCCGTCGCTCACATCGACTGGCAGTCCGGCGGTCACATCGCCTATTCTGGTGCATGCAACGAGGCCATGACGCTCCTGAAACGGACCGTCTGGCCTCGACGTGTATCCAGGCCCGAAACGAACGGCCCGACAGGAGGTGAGCCTGGTGTCCCACCTGCTCCTGCTCACCAAGAGCCCGCAGTCGTCGATCGAGGTCCTCCCCGCACTCGGCCTGCTCCCCCACCACGTCCGCATCCTCCCCGCCGAGGCCAGCGCCCTGCTCGACGCTCCCCCGTGCGACGCCGTCCTGGTCGACGGCCGTCATGATCTGGCGCAGGCGCGCAGCCTCACCCGTGTCATCCGCACCACCGGGATCGAGTGCCCGCTGATCGTGGTCCTCACCGAGGGAGGCCTCGCGGTCGTCGCCGCCGACTGGGGCATCGATGACGTCATCCTCACGACCGCCGGACCGGCAGAGCTCGAGGCGCGGCTCCGTCTGGGCACCGGCCGCATCGCGGCCCAGAGCGGCGCGGAGGAGTCCCACGTCATCTCGACCAGCGGCCTGGTCATCGATGACGCCAGCTACACGGCCAAGCTCGAGGGACGCACGCTGGACCTGACGTTCAAGGAGTTCGAACTGGTCAAGCATCTGGCCCAGCACCCCGGCCGGGTCTTCACCCGCCAACAGCTGCTCCAGGAGGTGTGGGGCTACGACTACTTCGGCGGTACCCGCACGGTCGACGTCCACGTGCGTCGCCTCCGCGCCAAGCTCGGCACCGAGCACGAAACCCTGATCGGCACCGTGCGCAACGTCGGGTACCGGTTCGTCGCGGTGCGCGAGGACGAGACGCCCGACCAGGTCGCCGAGGGCGGCTCCGACACCCCGGTGGACACCCCGGTCGACACTGCGAAACCGTGACCGTCATGGTGGACCCATGCCGACCCTGACCGTGCAGGCCCTGCTGGACCTCGTGCTCGACGCCGATTCCTTCGAGTCCTGGGACCAGCCGATCGACAGCTCCGACGCCGACGAGACCTACCGTGCCGAGCTGGCGGCCGCGGCCGAGCGGGCCGGCACCGACGAGTCGATCATCACCGGCCGGGGCACGATGCGCGGGCGTCCGGTGGCCGTCGTGGCGAGCGAGTTCCGGTTCCTGGCGGGGTCCATCGGCAAGGTCGCGGCGCAGCGCATCGTCGCGGCCGTGCGGCGCGCGACGGCCGAGGGCATTCCGGTGCTGGCCACCACGGCGTCGGGCGGCACTCGCATGCAGGAGGGCACCCCGGCCTTCGTGCACATGGTCGACATCTCGCGCGCTCTGATGGACCACCGGGCCGCCGGCCTGCCGTACCTGGTCTATCTGCGCCATCCCACGACGGGCGGCGTGTTCGCGTCGTGGGGATCTCTGGGACACATCACGATCGCCGAGCCCGGCGCTCTGATCGGCTTCCTCGGCCCGAAGGTGTACGAGCTGCTGAACGGCCGCCCCTTCCCGCCGAACGTGCAGACGTCGGAGAACCTGGCGAACCGCGGCATCATCGACGCCGTCGTGCTGCCCGACGAACTGCCGTCGATGGTCGACCGCGCCCTCAGCATCCTGGTCGACCCGCCGACCGATCAGACCCGGGCGCCCCGGCCGGGAACCAGCGAGCGGCGACGGTCGTCGTGGGAGTCGATCCAGATCACCCGCAGTCCAGAACGTGGCGGCGTTCGCGAACTGCTGCGGTACGGCAGCGACTCCCTCGTGCGGCTCCAAGGCACCGAGAAGGGCGAGCGGGACAGCGCGATGCTCGTGGCCCTGACCCGCCTCGACGGCCAGCCGTGCGTCGTGATCGGCCAGGACCGGACGAAGCAGACACCGGCCACGCCGATGGGGCCGGCGGCGCTCCGCGAGGCACGGCGCGGCATGCGCCTGGCCAACGAGCTGCGGCTGCCGCTCGTCTCGATCATCGACACCCCGGGCGCCGAGTTGTCGCCCGAGGCCGAGCAGGGCGCGATCGCCGGTGAGATCGCGCGGTGCATCAGCTGGATGTCGACGATGCGCGTGCCGACGGTCTCGGTCCTGCTGGGCCAGGGATGTGGCGGGGGCGCGCTCGCCCTCCTGCCGGCCGACGTGGTCATCGCGGCCGAGAACGCCTGGCTGTCGCCGCTGCCGCCCGAGGGCGCGTCGGCGATCGTCCACGGCGATCTGGAGCATGCGGCCGAGCTGGCCGAGGCCCAGCGGGTGGGCGCGATCGACCTGTTGCACGCCGGGACGGTCCATCACGTGGTCCCTGAGCTCGACGACGACACCCCCGAGACGTTCGCGACCGCGATGGCCGCGACGATCGCCCAGCGACTGATCGAGCTCCGCCGATGATCCGGTACCGCTGGTCGGCTGTTTCCCGACTTAAGTTGGGAAACAGCCATGATCGTGGGGAAGTTTGCCCACGATCATGGCTGTTTTCCTACGACGGCGGAGCGGCCCGATGCTGAGTGATCTGGCAAAGGCCTGCGAGGCCGCCGACGGGGTGATGCCATTCAACGAGGCGACGCTCCTGGCGATCGCCTCAGGTGACGTCGCTCGGATCGGCGACGTCACCGACGACTACGCCCTGATCGCCTACGGCGACGCCCCGGTCGAGTTGGCCGTGCATCCGGACCGGCGCCGTCACGGGTGGGGCCGCCGCCTGGTCGAGGGTCTCATCGCGCACGGGGAGACCCGGTTCTGGGCGCACGGCGACCTGCCCGCGGCGCAGGCCCTCGCCGCCGCGACCGGACTGCACGCCGCCCGCACCCTGCTGGTCCTGCGCCGACCCGCAGATCCGGTCGACGTGCCATCACTCGACGGGTTCACGATCCGGCCGTCCACCCCCGACGACATCGACGCAGTCATCGCCGTCAACGCCCGTGCGTTCGCGAGTCACCCCGAGCAGGGGGCGATGGACCGTGCCGACTTCGACCGCCGCGCCGCCTCGGACTGGTTCGATCCCGCTGGACTGTTCGTCGCCGAGCGAGGCGGTCAGATCGTGGGCTTCCACTGGACCAAGATCGAAGACGGTGTCGGCGAGGTCTACGTGGTCGGCGTCGACCCCGGCCAGCAGGGCACGGGCCTGGGCACCGCACTCACCGCGCGCGGCGTGCAGCACCTCGTCTCGGCCGGGGTCTCCGCGATCGACCTCTACGTCGAGGGCGACAACGCACCGGCCCTGGCGGTCTACCTCCGGCTGGGCTTCACCGAGCACGCACGCGACGTGCTCTACACCCGCTCCTGACCGCACCGGCAGCGATCACGACCGCCGCTGACGACCAGACGAACACCGCGGCGACGTCGAGCATCACCAGGCCCGTGACCAGCAGCATCAGCACGACTCCGCCGCGGACGGCCGCCTGAGGGATCCGCGCGCCCCAGCGCGCCCCGACGAGGGTGCCGGGACTGCCGCCCGCGATCAGCGGCACGAAGATCTCCCAGTCGACACCCGTCACGAGCAAGTGCCCTACCGCCGCCGCCAGCACCAGCGGGACCGCCTGTACCAGATCGGTGCCCACCAGAGTGCGAGGCGACAGGGCCGGATACAGCAGCACCAGGACGACCATGATGACCGAACCCGAGCCGACCGACGTCACGCCGACCATCAGCCCGCCGACCGCACCCAACGCCACGGTCGCCCAGGGGCGCGGCACGACGGTCTCCATGACGGTCGAGCCGTGCGATGCCGGACGGCGCAGCCCGTAGGTCAGGGCGGCGACCAGGAGCGCGACGCCGATGGCGGTCCGCACGAACTCCTCGCGATCGCCCGTCGGGCCGATCGCGTCGATCAGGAACGCGCCGAGGAACGCCGTCGGCACCGAACCCAGGATCAGCCAGCGCGCGAGCCTCGGATCAGGTGTCCCCCGCCGCCAGTGCACGGCCGCGCCGATCGACTTGTTCGCCGCCGCGGCCACCAGGTCGTTGGCCACCGCACTGGTCGGCGGGACCCCGACCGCGATGAGCGCGGGCGTCAGCAGCGCACCGCCGCCCATGCCCGTCATGCCCACGACGATGCCCACCGCGAAGCTGACCGCCAGCAGCCCGACCGGATCCGGCATAGGCTCAGGTCGTGCAGTCGGTCCTGACCGACGCGTCCAGGAGGCCCCGGTCGATCAGGTGGCCGAGCACCTCGTCGAGCTCGTCGGCGACGGAACGACCGGTCGTGTCGATCACGACATCGGCATCGGACGGGACCTCGTACGGCGACGAGATCCCGGTGAAGTTCTCGACCTCGCCGCGACGCGCCCGCGCGTAGAGGCCCTTGCGGTCGCGCCGCTCGCACTCCTCGAGCGGCGTGGCGACATGGATCAGGACGAAGGCCGCACCTGCCTCGGCAGCCGCACGGCGGATGAACCGACGGGACCGGTCGAAGGGCGCGATGGGGCTGCAGATCGCCGTGCCACCGTGCCGGGCGACTTCGGCGGCGACCCAGCCGATGCGCTCGAGATTGGCCTCACGGTCCTCGACCGAGAACGACAGGCCGCGCGACAGATTGCGTCGCACCCGGTCGCCGTCGAGGAACGACACGGTTCGGTGCGCCGACTCCAGCAGGCGATCGCGCAAGGCCTGGGCGATCGTCGACTTGCCACTGCCCGACAGGCCGGTGAAGAGGACCACGATGCCCTGATCCAGTCCCTCCGGCCGGTCGGCGCGCAGGACCGCCGCCACCTGCTCGTCGTACGAGCCGCGACCCTGGGCGTGCACGATCGCATCGGGCGCGTACGTGCGGGCGATGGCCGACCGGAACGCCTCGTCTCGCGCCTCGTCGTCGCGGACGGCTGCGGGCACCACGACGACCTGCCCGCCGCGATAGCGCCGGGCGACGATCACCGCGCTGCGGATCAGACCGGTCGTCGACCAGCGAGTCGCGCGACCTTCACCGGCCAGCACCAGGAACATCGGCGGACGACCGTGCAGGACCTCGTCCAGTTCGTGCAGATCCTCGACGGTCGGCGGAGCCTGCATCACGAACGTCACGGTGTCCGGAGCGAACGTGGTGCGCGAGTCGGCCGGCGTCAGGTAGAGCCGCCCGAAGGCACGACTCACGGTGCCGGGCAGGGACCTGACTCGGCCGATCACGCCCACCCGTCCCGACTCGGCGGGATACGTCCGCTCGACCTGGACGACCGCCAGCGGCACGCCTTCTGGATCGGTCAGCTCGATGCCGCCCCGCTCACGACCCGCGTCGGCCACCGTCTCAGGCACGACCAGGGTCACGTCGGAATCGGGTTCGAAACCGTCCATGGGCGCCAGGACGCCCATACGGAGCAGTTCCACATCATCGAGCTCGCGCGCCGACGGGGCGAACTGCGGCAAGGACAGGACGGGGCTGGACACGGACGCTATTGTGCCATCAGAACGAGAACGTGTTTCAGTTTTGCGAGACGCGATCTCCCCGCCGACACCGATCGAGGAGAGCATGACGGCCCACGCCGACTACCGGATCAGTCAGCTCGACGAGCTTGAAGCCGAGTCGATCCACATCTTCCGCGAGGTCGCCGCGGAGTTCGAGAAGCCCGTGCTGCTGTTCTCCGGTGGCAAGGACTCGATCGTGATGCTGCGGCTGGCCGAGAAGGCCTTCTATCCGGCCAAGGTGCCGTTCCCGGTCATGCAGGTCGACACCGGCTACGACTTCCCCGAGGTCCTGCAGACCCGCGACCACTGGGTCGCCCGCCTCGACGTGCGACTCCTCGTGGCCTCGGTCGAGCAGGCGATCGCCGACGGCACCGTGGTCGACGACGGCCGCACCTCACGCAACCGCCTGCAGATCGGCACCCTGCTCCATGCCATCGAGGAGAACGGCTTCACGGCCGCCTTCGGCGGCGGGCGGCGCGACGAGGAGAAGGCCCGCGCGAAGGAGCGCGTGTACTCCCACCGCGACGAGTTCGGCCAATGGGACCCCAAGAACCAGCGGCCCGAACTGTGGAACCTCTACAACGGGCGGCTGCACGCGGGCGAGCACATGCGCATCTTCCCGATCTCCAACTGGACCGAGCTGGACATCTGGCACTACATCGACCGCGAAGGCATCGAGATCCCCTCGATCTACTTCTCCCACCAGCGACGGGTGTTCGAGCGCGACGGCATGCTGCTGACCGAGAGCGAGCACAATCCGTGCCGCGACGGCGAGCAGGCCGCCGAGCGGACGGTCCGGTTCCGCACCGTCGGCGACCTCACGCTCACCGGCTGCGTCGAGAGCACCGCCTCGACGACCGCCGAGATCATCGACGAGATCGCGGTGGCCCGCGTCACCGAGCGCGGCGCGACCCGCGGCGACGACCGGTTCTCCGAGGCCGCCATGGAGGACCGCAAGCGAGAGGGCTACTTCTGATGGATCTGCTGCGCTTCGCCACGGCGGGATCGGTCGATGACGGCAAGTCCACCCTGATCGGACGCCTGCTGCTGGACTCCAAGGCGATCTTCGAGGACCAGCTCGAGGCCGTCGAGGCCACCAGTGCCACGAAGGGCTACGACTACACCGATCTGGCGCTGCTGACCGACGGGCTGCGCTCCGAACGCGAACAGGGCATCACGATCGACGTCGCCTACCGCTACTTCGCGACGCCGAACCGCAAGTTCATCATCGCCGACACCCCCGGTCACGTGCAGTACACGCGCAACATGGTCACCGGCGCCTCCACCGCACACCTGGGCCTGGTGCTGGTCGACGCGCGCCACGGCATGACCGAGCAGTCACGACGTCACGCCGTGATCCTGAGCCTCCTGCGGGTGCCGCACCTGGTGCTGGCGGTCAACAAGATGGATCTCATCGACTTCGACGAGGCCAGATTCCAGGCGATCTACGACGAGTTCACGGCGTTCGCGACCAAGCTGAACGTCCCGGATCTGACCGTCATCCCGATCTCGGCGCTCCAGGGCGACAACGTCGTGCGCCGCTCGGCGAACATGCCCTGGTACGACGGACCGTCGCTGATGCACCACCTGGAACACGTGCACGTGGCGTCGGACCGCGATCTGGTCGACACCCGGCTGCCCGTGCAGTACGTGATCCGGCCACGGAGCAATCGAGAAGGGCCGGACGACTTCCACGACTACCGCGGCTACGCCGGCCAGGTCGCCAGCGGCGTGCTCCGGCCGGGCGACGAGATCGTCGCGCTGCCCAGTGGTCTGACCAGCACGATCGCCTCGATCGAGGTGTTCGATCAGGAGGTCGCCGAGGCGTTCCCGCCGATGTCGGTGACCGTGCGCCTGGCCGACGACATCGACGTCTCCCGCGGCGACCTGATCGCGCGTCCCAAGAACGCGCCGGAGCCGCGGCAGGACATCGACGCCATGGTGTGCTGGATGACCACCGTGCCGCTACGCAAGGGCGCCAAGCTGGCCGTCAAGCACACGACCCGCACGGCGCGCGCGATCGTGAAGGACGTCCAGTACCGCCTGGACATCAACACGCTGCACCGTGACCAGGAGGCCTCCGAGCTCGGTCTCAACGAGATCGGTCGCGTCCAACTGCGCACCACCGCGCCCCTGCTCGCCGATCCGTACTCGAAGAATCGCACCACCGGATCGTTCATCCTGGTCGACGAGGCCACCGGGGTCACCGTGGGCGCTGGCATGATCAATGGCTGATCGGCCCGGCCCGCGGGGCGGGCTGCAACTACATGCAGTGCGTGGCGTAGTACTGGCTCACCCGGCCGCCGGCGGATGTGAACTTCTCGATGTCGATCGACTCGTACGAGCCTGCGCCGCTTCCTGCTGACGACATCGTGTCAGCGAGGTTGTCGAAGTAGTCGGCCATGACGGCGACGTCGTCCTTCAACTCCGCCGGGGCCGCGTCCTCCAGGTCCCGGTAGATGTCGGTGACCTCGCTGAGCTTGTCGAGCAGGTCCTCGCGGTTCGTTCCCGCCGAGCCCGACGTTCCCAGGCTCGAGAGCCCCAGGTCGCGGGTCTTGTCGACGATGTCGCAGAACTCGCCACCGCCGTCGCCCTCGTCGTCCTTGGCGTCGTCGTCATCGTCGGTCCGAGAGTCGGCGCCGACGGTGTTCTCCGACTTCTTGTCGTCGTCGCCGGTCAGCGCCTGGACGCCGAACCAGCCGCCGCCGACCAGCGCGGCCAGGACGACGGCGACGATCCCGATCCGCACGGCATTGGCCGAGCCACCCTTCGGTTCGCTGCCGCTGGGTGCCGAAGCGGTCTCGACCGGAGCGGCCGGAACGGCCGCGGGCTGGATCAGGGTCGGCTCAGCGGCGGGTTCGCCGGCGCTCGCCGGTGGAGCGGGCGGTGCCGGGATCGGCGCCGTCGGTGCGTCATCGGCAGCCGGTGGAGGGGGAGGCGGGAGCTGGGCGATCTCGCGTCGCGCGATCGCGGCCTTCACCGCGTCGTCTCCGTGCTCTCCCAGCCAGTCCAGCAGTCCTGGATACGCAGCGGGGTGGGCCGCGATGGCCTCCCAGGTGTCGCGGCTGGTCTGCGCGATCTCCATCAACCGAGCGGCAGTGGTGTTCGGGTCCTGCGCCTCGCGCAGCAGCTCACTAGACACTGTGTCTCCCTCCGTACGTGAGAAACCAGAGCCTAGCGGGACGGCACGCAGGTCCCGGCACGGGCCCGGACTGGCATGATCTGTCCATGGCCGCGACCGACAGCCCGACTGACGACCATGCCTTCAGCATCTGGGTGGCCGAGCGGATCGGCGACACGCTGCTGTCGGTGCGCACCCGTGATCTCGAGGGCAAGATCCTCAAGGACGCCGGCGACTTCGAGGCGCAGCAGGTCGTCGCCGCCCTGCTGGCCGAGCACCGCCCCGACGATGCGGTGTTGAGCGAGGAGGCCGAGGACGAGCACCGGCGGCGTCTCGAAGCCGACCGGGTGTGGATCATCGATCCGCTGGACGGGACGCGCGAGTACTCCGAGCGACCGCGCGACGACTGGGCGGTGCATGTCGCGTTGTGGCAGCACGGCGATCTGGTGGCCGGTGCCGTCGCCCAACCGGCCCGCGGTGAGACCTTGTCGACGTCGAGTCCGCCCGTCGTGCCCCCACGCGACCCGAGCGACCCCGTGCGCATGGCGGTCAGTCGCAGCCGCGCGTCCGAGACCGTGCTCGCGGTCGCCGACCGGCTGGGCGCCGAGCTGGTGCCGATGGGATCGGCCGGAGTCAAGGTCGCGGCCGTGATCCGCGGCGAGGTCGACGCCTATCTGCACACCGGCGGGCAGTACGAATGGGACTCGGCCGCGCCCGTGGCGGTCGCCCGCGCCGCCGGACTGCATACGTCGCGCGCCGACGGCTCGCCCCTGCTGTACAACCAGGCCGACGTCTACCTGCCCGATCTCCTGGTCTGCCGCCCCGAGCTGGCCGAACGCATCCTGGCGCTTCTGACCTGAACATCGAGCCGGCACCGTATGGCGCAAACCGTCCCGCGAGTGGTGCGAGTTGGTCGTTCTGACCCGCGCAAAACAGCAAGTTTGCGGCACTCGCGGGGCCAGGATCGTCAGCTGAGGCCTCGCTGCAGCGCCGCCGCGATCCGTCCGATGGCCCTGGGTGCCGCGGTGCCGACACCGGGCATGTTCACGAAACCGTGGATCAGGCCCTCCTCGCAGATGTACTCGACCACGACGCCCGCCTCTCGGAGATGGTCGGCGTACGCCGCACCCTCGTCGAGCAACGGATCGAATCCGGCCGTGACCAGATACGCAGGTGCGACACCCTCGGCGTCGCCGTGCAACGGCGACAGTCGCGGATCGGTCAGGTCCTCGTCGCCGACCAGGTAGTTCTCGCGCGCCAGCGTCATGAACTCCTGCGTCAGGAAGAAGCCCCGCCCGAAGGTCTCCTCGCTGGGATACGTCGTGGCGAAGTCGGTCGCGGGATAGACGAGCAACTGGAAGGCCGGGCCGTGGGCGCCTCGGCGCACCGCCTCCTGTGCGACGAACGCCGCCAGGTTGCCGCCCGCACTGTCGCCGCCCACCGCGATGCGGTCGGGGTCGATGCCCAGGCCCACGGCATGCGTGGTGACCCATTCCCACGCCGCCCAGCACTCCTCGGGCGCGCTCGGGAACGGGCTCTCGGGCGCGAGGCGGTAGTCGACCGCGATGACCCGCACCTGTGCCTGCTCGGCCAAGGCCCGGCACGTGGCGTCATGGCTGTCGAGGCTTCCGTAGATCCAGCCGCCGCCGTGGAGGTAGAGCAGGGCGGGAGACTGACCCGAGATGCCGCGCGGCGTGTAGAAACGCAACGGGATCGGGCCACGAGGTCCGTCGATCGACCGGTCCGTCACCGCTCCGACCGGCTGGCGCCCCCCACCGGCCCGGCTGCTGGTCTCGATCGCGGCACGGCCCCTGCTGATCGGGAGCGATTCGGCCGGCGGGCCCGACAGCGCCATCAGCCTCAGCATCAGCTGCATCTCGGGATGGAGACGCTTGCCGTCGACCACGACCGGCTTGCCCGCGAGGCGGTGGCGTGCGACGGCCGGGAGCTTGAAGGCCGAGCGGAGGGCGGTGCCCTGGACCGTGCCCAGCAGGAGCGGCGAGAGGGAGGCCATGCGGTCAACGTACTGGGTGTTCACCCACCTGCGCGCCCCTCTCGTCTCACGGCGACCGGGCTGCGCGGACGTGTCGGCACGGTCAGTCCCGAAGACGTTCGGCCTCGGCCCAGTCGGGCAGGTCGGCGGGCAGCCGGTCGTGCGCCGCGGCGATCTTCAGCCAGCGCGCGGCCGCCGACGCGAACGTGGCCGGGTTGTAGACGTCCTCCTCCTCGCGCCACAGCCCGTCGCCGGCGTACCGCAGGATCGTCAGATTCGCCGGTGAGATCACGCTGCCGTCGCCGGGATCGCGCATCGGGTTCCCGATCTCGCAGATGACCCAGCCGCGCTCCTCGTCGACGGTCATCCAGTTCGCGGGGAACGACGTCATCACATTGCCGGGGAACGCGGTCATGGTCCGCGTGACCCAGGCACGGATCTCGTCGCGCCCGTGGAGGGTGCCGAACGCGTGCTCCACGTACGTCGCGTCCTCCACGAACAGATCGGCGTACGGCGCCCAGTCGCCGCTGGCCGCGCACCGCGCCACGACGTCCTGGTAGTGGGCGAATGCGGCGGCGAGTTCCTCGCGACTCCATGACGGCATGCACCATGGTGCCCACACCGATGTCGGTGCGTCATGCGAATTCCGCCGTTGGCCGCGAACTTTCTCATCGTCCTCGGCTCGCCGAGTTCAACTGACGTTCATCTGGGAGGTTCACACTGCGCAGGTGGAGATGAGCACGGACCTGGCGGTCACGACCGACCTCGAGACGCCGGAGTCCCCTGACGAGTTCGATGTCGACCCGCCATTCGACCCTGCCGACGGAGAGCTGCCCCACGACCGGTTCCTCGACCGGGAGCTGAGCTGGACCGCGTTCAACGCCCGGGTCCTGGAGCTGGCGCTCGACGAGACGCAGCCGCTGCTCGAACGGGTCCGGTTCATGGCGATCTTCGCGAGCAATCTCGACGAGTTCTTCATGGTCCGCATCGCCGGCTTGAAGCGCCGCATCGCGGCCGGCGTCGCCGTTCCGTCGGCCAGCGGGCTGAGCCCGCGCGACGTCCTGGCTCGCAGTCTCGACATCAGCCGCGATCTGATGGAGCGGCACGCCACCGCCTTCCACGCCTCCATCCGGCCGTCGCTCAGCTCCGAGGGCATCGACCTGGTCGGCTGGCACGAACTCAGCGAGGACGAACGCATCGAGATCAGCCGGACCTACCGGGAGCGGGTCTTTCCGATCCTGACGCCGCTCGCGGTCGACCCCGCGCACCCGTTCCCCTATATCTCCGGCCTGTCGCTGAACCTGGCGATCGTGATGCGCAATCCGGCGACGGGCCACGAGCACTTCGCGCGGGTCAAGGTGCCGCCGATCATCAACCGCTGGTTCCAGGCCGATCCGGGGCGCTACGTGCCGCTGGAGGACGTCATCGCGGCCCACCTGGACCTGTTGTTCCCCGGCATGGAGATCCTCGACCATCACACGTTCCGGGTCACCCGCAACGAGGACCTCGAAGTCGAGGAGGACGACGCCGAGAATCTGCTCAAGGCGCTCGAGCAGGAACTGCTGCGCCGCAAGTTCGGCCCCCCGGTGCGGCTCGAGGTCGAGGAGTCGATCGACCCCGGCGTGCTGGACCTGCTGGTCTCCGAGCTCGGCGTGCGCTCCGAAGAGGTCATTCGCGTGCAAGGGCCGCTCGATCTGCGCAGTCTCAACGAGATCGCCGACATCGATCGCCCCGATCTGCGGTTCGAACCGTTCGTCCCCGGCACCCACGAGCACCTCGCCGAGGTCGAGACCGCCTCGCCCGCCGACATGTTCGGCGCCCTGCGCAAGCGCGATGTGCTGGTGCACCACCCCTACGACTCGTTCGCCACGAGCGTCCAGCGGTTCATCGAGCAGGCGGCGCGCGATCCGCACGTGCTGGCGATCAAGCAGACGTTGTACCGCACGTCGGGCGACTCGCCGATCATCGACTCGCTGATCGACGCCGCGCGGTCCGGCAAGCAGGTGCTCGTCCTGGTCGAGATCAAGGCACGATTCGACGAGCAGGCCAATATCCGCTGGGCGCGCAAGCTCGAGAAGGCCGGCTGCCATGTCGTCTACGGCCTGGTGGGCCTGAAGACCCACTGCAAGCTCGCCCTGGTGATCCGCGACGAGCCTGAGGGACTGCGCCGCTACGCGCACATCGGCACCGGCAACTACAACCCGAAGACCGCCCGGCTGTACGAGGACTTCGGTCTCCTGACCGCCGATCCGGAGATCACCGGCGATCTGACCCGTCTGTTCAACAACCTGTCGGGATACGCCCAGGACCTGTCGTACGACCGGCTGCTGGTGGCCCCGAGCGGTCTGCGGGCCGGGCTGGTCGATCGGATCGACGGGGAGATCGCCCACCACCGCGCCGGCCGGCCCGCGCACATCCGCATCAAGGTCAACTCGATCGTCGACGAGGTCGTCATCGACAAGCTGTACGAGGCCTCGCGTGTGGGCGTCCCCGTCGATCTGGTGGTGCGCGGCATCTGCACGCTGCGTCCGGGCGTGCCGGGGTTCAGCGACCACATCCGGGTCTCCAGCGTGCTCGGGCGGTTCCTGGAGCACAGCCGCGTCTACTGGTTCGCCAACGGCGGCGAACCGACGGCCTGGATCGGCTCGGCCGATCTGATGCACCGCAACCTGGACCGCCGGGTCGAGGTGCTGGTGCGCATCCCGGAGGCCGAGCACGTCGAGGCGCTGGGCGATCTGCTGGCCGTGATGTCCGATGACGGGACCCGTGCCTGGCGCCTCGGACCCGACGGCACCTGGTGCCGCAACGACGGCGATCTCGACGTCCAGGAGCTGCTGATCACCCGCGCCCGGGAACGGCGCACCCGCTGAAGGCCACCGGGCCGACCGCGGCCATGTAGTCCTCGGCGTCGGCCGTGGGTGCCAGGTCCAGGACGACGACGCTGCCGTCGGCCTGGGCGCGGGCATCGCGCAGCGACTCCTGCACGGTGCCGGACCGGCCGATGAAGGAGCCCGTGGTCAGGGCACGCCGCACATCGAGCTGCTCGCGAGCCACCCCCGGATCGGTGAACGCGGTCGCGAACAGATAGCGGCGATCCGGGCGGGTGCCGAGCGCACGCAGTCCCCAGGTCGGATCGGCCAGGCGGCCGTGCCGTCGCTCGACCCGCCGCAACGCCACCGTCTCGTCGTCGTCGAGCCTGGACTGATCGGCGCACAGCGCCTCACGTGCCTGGATCATGACCGAGTCCCGACCCAACGCCTGCCGTACCAGATCGGCGACGCCGCGATCGGCCAGCAGCGACCGGGTGCGACCGCGCACCGTCGAGACCCCCAGGCGGAGTGCCCTCTCGTCGGGAGCCGCGACGAGCAGCGATCGATCGCGCAGGACCCGGACGTGGCGGAACGTGTCGGCGAAGTCGCTGCTCGTGCCACCGCCGTCCTTCAGCACCCATCCGTCTCCATCACGCTCACCGACCCGCGACCAGGCCTGGTCGACCTGCGCCGGATCGAGCGTGCCGAGCCCCAGGACGAGAAGCGGTCCCTCGGGCGTCCGGACGAACGACTCCCAGGCCAGCGCGGCCGGCGACCAGCCGAGGCGGTCGTCGATCTCGTCGGCCAGCGGCGCGACGACCGAGCGCGTCGTCAGATCCTGCAGGGCCGCCTGGTCGATCGAGGCGGGAAGGCGCGACCACACCGTCACGTCGACCGTGCCCGATCCGAGTGGCGCCGCGTCGACGGCCGCCGCGACGGCATCGCGCCGGTCGCCGCCCCGCGTGAAGGCCCAGGCGCCACCCACCGATCCGAGGATGAGGAGCACCGAGACGACGAGTACAGCCGGAGATCGAGGCACGCCGGTCATCCCTCCTGGTCACCCCTTGGTCACCCGTCGTCCATGTGTGATGTGGACAATACGGGGCATGGCGAGTGAACGGGTGACGACCGCGGCCGGCGGGATCGTATGGCGCCGGGCGCAGTCGGTCGAGCTGGCATCGGGCAAGGAGGCCGTCGGCATCGAGGTGTTGGTGATCCATCGCCCGTCATACGACGACTGGACGTTCCCGAAGGGCAAGTCCGATCCCGGCGAGCCGCTGCAGCAGACCGCGGTGCGCGAGATCCGCGAGGAGACCGGGCTGGACGTGCGGCTCGGTCATCCCCTGCCCCGGGTCGACTACCGGGTGGCGTCGGGGCGCAAGGAGGTCAGCTACTGGTGCGCCCGCACGATCGGCGCCGAGACCCCGGTGTTCATGCCCAACAAGGAGGTCGACGAGGTGCGGTGGGTCCGCCCTCGCGAGGCCGCTCGGCTGCTCAGCTACGACCACGACCGCGAGCTGCTCGACACGTTCCGGGAGTTGCGCGACCGCAACGCGCACCGCACGCGGACGCTCGTGATCCTGCGGCACGCGAAGGCCCAGGCGCGCGACTCGTTCGCCGGCGACGACGTCGACCGTCCCTTGACCCGGGCCGGCGCCGACGATGCGTCCGGCCGGATCGCGACCCTGCTCGGCGCCTACGGTGTGCGACGCATCGTGACGAGTCCGGCGATCCGATGCGCCAAGACCGTCGAGCCGTACGCGCACGGCATCAGCACGTTCCTGGAGATCGACGACCGTCTCAGCGAGGACACCAGGCCTCGGCAGGTCGAACGGTCGGTGCAGGCCCTCGTAGACCGTAAGAAGCCCGTCGTGCTGTGCAGCCACCGGCCGACGATGCCGTGGGTGTTCGATGCGCTCGGTCTCGACCCCGTCGACCTCAAGCCGGGCCAGGCCGTCGTGGTGCACCACCGCAAGGGCCGGGTCTTCGCCACCGAGCGCATCTGAGACGAGCGCCATAAGCCGTCGACAGCCTGCCCGGGACACGTCACCCCACACAGGCTGTCGACGATGCGGCCCACGTCACATATGGCCCGCAACGGCAAGGTCTTCTCCTGATCGTTGCCCGACCGTTCACCTGCCGTTCACCGCAGGCGGGGCAACCGGTCAACTGATCCTGGTGTGGTCGGAGACGTCATGAACATCAACGTCTCAAAGGATTCCCCCGTGAACCGCAAGACTCTGCGTGCCGCCGCTCCTGCCGTGGCCGTTCTCTCCCTGACGCTCGCCGCCTGTGGCGCTGCCAACGAGGACTCGTCGGACCAGAATGCCGGCACGGACTCCAAGCTCAGCGGCACGCTCAATGGTGGCGGAGCCAGCTCCCAGGAGGCCGCCGTGGCCGCCTGGAAGGCCGGCTTCCAGACCGCCAACGGCGACGTCACCGTCAACTATGATCCCGCCGGTTCCGGTGCCGGGCGCGAGCAGTTCATCTCGGGCGGCCTGGCCTTCGCCGGTTCGGACGCCTACCTGTCCGACGAAGAACTCGATGCGGCCAAGAAGCAGTGTGGCAGCGACATCGTCGAGGTCCCGGTCTACGTCAGCCCCATCGCGGTGATCTACAACCTCGAGGGCGTCGACGAGCTCAACCTGTCGGCCAAGACCATCGGCCAGATCTTCGAGGGCAAGATCACGACGTGGAACGACCCGGCGATCGCCGCGGACAACCCCGACGCGAAGCTGCCCACCACCAAGATCACCGCCGTGCACCGCTCGGACGACTCGGGCACCACCAAGAACTTCACCGACTACCTGGACAAGGCGTCCGACGGTGGTTGGACCGGTGGCGTCGTCGAGACCTGGCCGGTCAAGAACGGTGAGGCCGCCGAGGGCACCTCGGGCGTCGTCGCCGCGGTCAAGGGCGGCAACGGCACGATCGGTTACGCCGACGAGAGCCAGGCCGGCGATCTCGGCAAGGTCAAGGTGAAGGTCGGCGACTCGTTCACCGAGCCGACGCCCGAGGCCGCCGCCAAGGTGCTCGACACCGCGGCTCCGGTCGCGGGTCGCGCCGAGACCGACCTTGCGGTCGACATCGACCGCAAGACCAGCGAGGCCGGTGTCTACCCGATCGTCCTGGCGTCGTACCAGATCGCCTGCCAGACGTACGAGGACTCGGCGACCGCCGACCTGGTCAAGGGCTGGCTGACCTACGTCGCCAGCGACGAGGGCCAGAAGGCCGCCGCGGACAGCGCGGGCTCGGCCCCGCTGTCGGGCGCCTTCGCCGACAAGGTCCGCTCCGCGATCGACACGATCAAGGGCGCCTGACCGCTCGGTGGGCCCGCACGGACACGCTCCGGGCGGGCCCACCACCACTCTGTCCACAGAACTCAGTCGCGAAAGAAGACCAGTCGTGAGCATCGCCACTCGACCCGCCGGCCACCGGCGCGGCCCGAGCGACCGCCCCCCGGCCCGGCAGACGCCTCAGCGCCAGACAGTTCAGAGATGGGGCGACCGGGTGTTCGCCGGCATCTCGACCAGCGCGGGCCTGTTGATCCTCGCGGTCCTGGCCGGCGTCGCGATCTTCCTGACGATCGAGGGCATCCCCGGCATCACCGCCGACCCGTCCGAGGTCAAGTCCGGCCAGAACTTCTGGCCCTGGGTCGGCCCGCTGGTCCTGGGCACGCTGATCGCCGCCGCCGTGGCGCTGCTGATCGCGATCCCGGTCTCGGTGGGCGTGGCCCTCTTCATCTCGCACTACGCCCCTCGCCGGCTCGGCCAGACGCTGGGCTACCTGATCGACCTGCTTGCCGCGGTGCCCAGTGTCGTCTACGGCCTGTGGGGCATCTACGTGCTGTCGGGCACCATGGCGCCGGTCTACGCCTGGTTCGAGAAGTACCTCGGGTTCATCCCGATCTTCGCCGGACCGGCCTCGGCCACGGGCCGCACCCTCCTGACGGCCTGCATCGTCCTGGCCGTCATGATCCTGCCGATCATGACGGCGATCTGTCGCGAGATCTTCCTGCAGACCCCGCGCCTGCACGAGGAGGCCGCCCTGGCGCTCGGCGCCACGCGGTGGGAGATGATCCGCATGGCGGTCTTCCCCTATGCCCGCTCCGGCATCGTCTCCGCCGCGATGCTCGGCCTGGGGCGTGCGCTCGGCGAGACGATGGCTGTCGCGATGGTCCTGTCGGCCACTGCCGGGGTCGTCACGGCCAATCTGATCAGCAGCACGAATCCCAGCACGATCGCCTCGAACATCGCCTTGAGCTTCGCCGAGGCGAGCGGCAAGAGTGTCAACGCGCTGATCGCCAGCGGCCTGGTGCTGTTCGTGATCACGTTCCTCGTCAACTTCGCGGCACGGGCCATCGTGGACCGCCGCAAGGAATTCTCCGGAGCCAACTGATGACCATGCAACAACCGCTCCGCGAGGGGTCAGCGACGGCTCCCCCGCAGCAGCCGACCGACGTCGGCCGGGCCTTGCGCACAGCCCAGCTGCCCGCCGCGGCCCCGCGCCTGGTGCTGGCTGCCGCCATCGTGGTCGGCGCCGGCGTCTGGCTCGGTACCGGCACGCCGTTCCTGGGCGTCCTGTTCGGCTGGCTGACCTGCTTCGTGCTGCCGATCGCCTCGGCGGTCGTCGAAGGCACCCGCAAGGCCACGGACCGGCTGGTGACCGTCCTGGTCGCCTCGGCGTTCGGCATCGCGCTCGTGCCGCTGTTCAGCATCCTGTGGGAGGTCCTGCGTCGCGGCACCCAGGTGCTCGGCATCGACTTCCTGACGTTCTCGATGCGTAACGTGGTCGGCGAGGGCGGCGGCATCTACCACGCCATGATCGGCACCCTGCTGATCACTGGTGCGGCCGCGGTCATCTCGATCCCGATCGGCCTGTTCGCGGCGATCTACCTGGTCGAGTACGCCGACGGCAACCGGCTGTCGCGCTGGCTGCGGTTCCTGGTCGACGTCATGACGGGCATCCCGTCGATCGTCGCGGGCCTGTTCGCCTACGCCCTGTTCGTGATCTTCTTCGGCGAGGGCGTGCGCATGGGCGTGGGCGGATCGGTGGCGCTGTCGGTGCTGATGATCCCGATCGTGGTGCGCTCCAGCGAGGAGATGCTCAAGCTCGTGCCGAACGAGCTGCGCGAGGCCTCGTACGCGCTCGGCGTCCCCAAGTGGCGCACGGTCGCGAAGGTGGTGCTGCCGACCGCGCTGGCCGGCATCGTCACCGGTGTGACGCTGGCGATCGCCCGCGTCATCGGCGAGACCGCCCCCCTGCTGATCATCGCCGGCGCGACCGACTCGGTGAACTTCAACCTCTTCGACGGGCGCATGGCGACGCTTCCGGTGTTCGCCTACGCCTCGCAGCGCAACCCGGGCGTCCCGCCCGAGTTCAGCATCGAGCGGGCCTGGGGCGCCGCCCTGGTCCTGCTGGTGATCGTGATGCTGCTCAATCTCGTCGCCCGTCTCGTCTCGTACTTCTTCTCCCCGAAAGGTGACCGCTGATGGCCAAGAGCATCGACGTCTCTGACCTGAACATCTACTACGGCGACTTCCTGGCCGTCGAGGGCGTGTCGATCCCGATCGCCGCGCGCTCGGTGACCGCGTTCATCGGCCCGTCCGGCTGCGGCAAGTCGACGTTCCTGCGCTCCCTGAACCGGATGCACGAGGTGATCCGTGGAGCCCGCGTCGACGGCAAGGTGCTGATCGACGGCGAGGACCTCTACGGCGCCGAGATGGACCCGGTCAACGTGCGCCGCATGATCGGCATGGTGTTCCAGCGCCCCAATCCGTTCCCCACGATGTCGATCTACGACAACGTGCTGGCGGGCCAGAAGCTGAACAGCAAGCGCATGAAGAAGGCCGACGCCGACGATGTCGTCGAGCGTTCGCTGCGCAGCGCCGGCCTGTGGAGCGAGGTCAAGGACCGCCTGGACCGTCCCGGCTCGGGCCTGTCCGGCGGTCAGCAGCAGCGCCTGTGCATCGCGCGCGCCATCTCGGTCGAGCCCGAGGTGCTGCTGATGGACGAGCCGTGCTCGGCGCTCGACCCGATCTCGACCTCGGTCATCGAGGACCTGATCCACGAGCTCAAGAGCCAGTACACGATCGTGATCGTGACCCACAACATGCAGCAGGCCGCTCGTGTCTCGGACGAGACCGCGTTCTTCAATCTCGCAGGGGTCGGCAAGCCGGGCCGCCTGATCGAGGTCGACCGGACCGAGAAGATCTTCTCCAATCCCTCCGATCCCGCCACGGAGGCCTACATCCAGGGCCGGTTCGGCTGACGCCAGGAGGCGGTCACCGCCGAGCCGTGGATCAGACGGAACGGGTCCCGAGATTTGCGCGGTTCTGCACCGTTCTCATCGGGGAAACGGTGCAGAACCGCGCAAATCTCGGGGCCGCTCCCCTCCCTGCCTGACCGCGAGCACGGGAGCGCGTCAGTTCCCAGGAATCAAGAGGCGCAGAACCAGGTAGGTCGCCGCCCCCACGGCAGCCGCAGCTGGGATGGTCACGATCCAGGCGGTGACGATGCCGCGGGCCACACCCCAGCGCACTGCACTGAACCGCTTGGTGGCTCCCGCGCCCATGACCGCCGACGTCATGGTGTGGGTGGTCGAGACGGGCGCATGGGCGTAGATCGCCATGCCGTAGAGCACGACCGCGGCGGTCGACTCGGCGGCGAATCCACGGGGCGGATCGAGCGCGATGATGCGGCGCCCCATGGTGCGCATGATGCGCATGCCGCCGGAGAAGGTTCCCAGCGAGATCGCGCCAGCCGCCGCCAGGATGACCCACAACGGGATGTCGTCGTTGGCCGAGGTGTGGTGACCGCCGGCGATCAGGGCGAGCACGATGACGCCCATCGTCTTCTGAGCGTCCTGCAGCCCGTGGCCGAGCGACAGCGCGGCGGCCGAGACGGTCTGCGACAGCCGGAAGCCCCGGTTGACCGTGTGCGGATTGCGACGACGGAAGATCCACATGATCGCGGTCATCACGATGAACGCACCGCAGAAGCCGATCGTCGGGCTCATGATCATCGGGATCGCGACCTTGTCGACCACCTTGTCCCAGTCGACCGAGATGCCCGCGGCGATGCCGACCCCGATCAGTCCGCCGATCAGCGCGTGCGACGAGGACGACGGGATGCCGTAGTACCACGTGATCAGGTTCCACGTGATGGCGCCGACCAGGGCGCTGAGCACGACGGTCAGCGCGTGTTCGGGCGCCACGATGGTGTCGAAGCCCGACAGGATGTCCTTGATCGTCTTGGCCACCTCGACTCCGAGGAGCGCCCCGACGAAGTTGAGCACCGCGGCCATCGCCAGGGCCAGCCGTGGCGTCAGCGCGCGCGTCGACACCGAGGTCGCGATCGCGTTCGCGGCGTCGTGGAAGCCGTTCGTGTAGTCGAAGAACAGCGCGATCCCGATGGTGACCACCATCAGGGTCAGGACGAGGTCCACGCTCAGGACTCCTTGACCGCGATCTGCTCCACCGTGTTCGCGACCGACTCCAAGGCGTCGATCGCGTGCTCGAGGGAGTCGACCACGTCCTTCAGCTTCATGACCTCGAGCGTCTTGTAGGAACCGCTGAAGAGATTGGCCACGATCCGGCGGTACGACTTGTCGCCCTGGTTCTCGAGCCGGTTGATCTCGATCCAGTACTCCTCGAGGTCCTTCATGGTGCGCAACCGCGGCATCGCCTCGGCGGTCAGCTGGGTCGCGCGCTGCAGGACCTCGACCTGAGGAGCGAAGTCGGCCGGCAGCTGACCGAGCTCGTAGAGGCTGACCAGGTCGACGGTCTCCTCCATGTAGTCCATGACGTCGTCGAGACTGCTCGCGAGCTTGTAGATGTCCTCGCGGTCGAACGGCGTGATGAACGTCGAGTTCGCGCGCCGGACGATCGTGTGGGTCATCTCGTCGGCTGCGTGCTCCGCATCGCCCATCTTCTGGGCGAGGTCGTTCTTGTCGGTCGCCGGGTCGAGCATGGCCGCGAGCAGATCCGCGCCGCTCACCAGCTGTTCGGCCATCTCCGAGAAGAGGTCGTAGAACGTGGTTTCAACCGGTCGAATGCGAAGTCGCACCCTGTGCTCCCGTCAGCTCTGGAAAGGCCGGGACCATGCTACGACCAGACGAATCGAGAATGTCAATCGCGGGTCCGCGAGGTGTCCAGAAGGCGAAGCGCCGCGGGCTCAGATCACGACGCGCGGACCACACCGAGCAGTGCGTCGACCTCGGTCTCCGTGAGCGGCCGGTCGCTGCTCGACGCCGCGATCATCAGCGTGCTGGTCAACTCGATCTCGTCGATCGCCTCGTCGTCGATCAGCGACGGATAGTCGTCGAGCGGATCGGTCATGGGGGACTCCGGGAGGGTCTCGGGCGGGGTGCCCGGGCGATCGGGGTTGCGCCTCACTGTACTCCCTCCGCGAGGGTGCGTCCGCCGTTCGGGAGAACTCGATCGAGGTTCTGAGATACTGGACGCCGACGCCTCGGCGCCGAGGGCCTCTAGCTCAATTGGTTAGAGCAACGGACTTTTAATCCGTGGGTTGTGGGTTCAAGTCCCACGGGGCCTACAGTGTCTGACCTCACGCGACGTCGGTATCCCTCAAGGCTGATCGGCTCGGCGTGGGGCAGAAATGGGGCAGGGGCATCGGGGAGAGCATCGGTAACCCCCGCGTGACGGTCGGGCCGAAGGTGCGCGTACCTCATGGTCGTCACGATCGAGCCATGTCCCATCAGTTCCTGAAGCTCGGCCAGGTCGACCTTCCCGGACTGCAACAGCCACGAAGCGTAGGTGTGCCGCAAGTCGTGGATCGAGAATGGCTCGACATCCTGTTCGTCGCCATCATCATTTGTCCAGGTCGCCATCGACGCCGCGAGCCGGACGACATTGTCCCAGTTGCTGCGCCGCATGACCGTGCCTTCGGGCGTCTGGAACACGAGCGCGTGGCGACATGGCTTGCCGTCGCGGTGCGGGATGCCGCAGCCTGCGTTGCCCGTCTTGCGCCGCTGGGCCAATAGCCACTCAAGCTCGTCGCACAGCCAGGGCGCAATGGGCAAGTCGCGCCGACGCTTCCCCTTCGGGTACGGCTTCATGTCTCCGACCAACTCGTCGAACGTCTCGATCACAGTGACCTTGCGTCGCTTCAGGTCGAGGCGATGCTCATGCAACCCGAACGCCTCCCCGATGCGCGGGCCGGTCATCACGAGGAACTGCGCTTGAATCCAGTCTTGTCGCGTGGGCAGCTGTCTAGCGAAGCCGTTGAACTCTTCAACCTCCAAGAAGCGTTCATTGCCGATCGATGCTGGGGGAAGCTTGATCTTGGCAGCCGGGTTGGTCGTCAGGATCTCCGCATCAACAGCCGCCGTGAGGGAGGCGCTGAACAGATGCACGCAGCGTTGGATCGAACTGTTGGCGAGCGGCTTCCGCTCGTCGTCTCCGGCACGCAGCTCGCCGATCCACTGCTTCACGCTGTAGCGGGTAATCTGCCCGATCGGCACGTTCTCCCACTTCGGCATTAGCCGGTAGTCGCGACGCGACTCGTCCCGCTTGAGCGTTCCTGGCTCGACATCGCGAGTCGGCCACCACGTCCGGCACCACTGGCCCCAGGTCTGCTTGTGGGCATCAGCGTCCCGGATGAGTGACCGCCGGACCTCGGCCTCCTTCGTCCCCGCCTCGCGGAGCGCTTGAGCCTTGTGAGGGAAGGTGCCGGCGCTGCGGCGCTTCCCAAACGAGTCACGATAGACGCCGCGGTACTTGCCACTGGGGAGCTTCTCGGACCACGCCATAGTCAGCAGCCCTCGAAGTCGTCGGCGTCCTGAGTCTCCTCGCCGGCGAGGCGTTGACGGTCAAGTTCGGGGTCGTTCTCAAGCCGGGAACGGCGTCCGCACCCGATTGCCACCACGTTGCCATTCACGTCGTAGGCGGTATGACCGTAGCCATCCGGCGATGACTCCCAGTGGTCGATGCTGCGCATCAGATCCTCTGCTCGAGCCTCCGCGATCATCTGCTCGTCAGGGACGGACGGCTCCCACCGTTTGATCGTCATGCGCCAAGCCCTTCATGCACGGCCCAGACGCGCTCTGACACAGTTGCGCGCTCGGCCTTGGTGAGTGTCCGCAGACGGACTTCGAGGAGGTCCAGGATTACGCCGAGGTTGTCGGCCGCATGCCCGTAATGGCATGACGTCGCGAGTTCGTGGGCCACGACTTCCAGATCGGGCATCAAGATTCGCGACGCCAATTCATCGGCCTCGGACTCGACGCGCTGGTCGAAGAAGTCGTCTCCGCACGCAGCGGGGTGGCTGAGGATCACGTGTGCGCACTCGTGGACGATCGAGCAGCGCCACTTCTTGCCGCGCAGGTCCGCGTGCATCGCGATGATGCGCGGGCGTGGATACCAGCGGGCGTTGTGTCCCTTGAGGATCCGCTGGTCGCGGGTGTAGCGGACCTCAACGTCAGGCAGTGACGCCAGGAGGTCACGAGCGCCCGTCACTGTCGTCACCTCCATCGTCCCGTCGCTTGGGCTCAGCTGCCGACGGCTCGTCGTAGAGGTCGGCATCGGTGACGGTAGACGGTGGGTCCGACGGTCCCGTGGGGAAGCGATAGATCGTCGCTCCCGGGTCATCACCGTCAGCAATGGCTTTCGCCCTTCGGATCAGTTCTGCCGGATGAATGCCCATCGCGTTGCCGAATAGCACGATGTCTGTGACGTTCAGGGTGACCCGCTCACCCGTCTTCGACGAGCCACCATCAAGACGGTCGGACATGTACTGCGACGACTTGCCGGCGAGCCGTCCGAGCCCGCGCGACGACAGGTCGCGGCGCCCCATCTCGGCCTTGATCTCAAGAACCAAAGCCGCAGAGAAGCGCCGCAGATAGTCCGCTGGGAGTGACGTTGTCATGCCTGTCAGCATGCCGGACTGCATGGATATCCGTCAAGATGCATGGCGTGCTTGACAGTGCATGAAGTTCCATGCTTAGGTCACTGCATGGAACTTCATGCAGACCCTTCCCGGGCCGTCGCCAGTGAGGTTCGCGCCGCAATGGCGCGTCAGAACTACTCGCGTTCAGACTTGGCAACCGCTCTTGGCGTGACGGCGCACACCGCTGGCCGCAAATACAGCGGAGAGGCCGAGTTCACGGTGACTGAACTTGTCCAAGTCGCGCACTGGTTGTCGATTCCGGTGGACCAGCTCTTCGTCAGCGCAACGGCGGCGGCGTCATGACCACCGATCTCGCCACTCGCATCTGGTTCAACACCAAGCAGGCCGGCGCCTACACGGGCTACTCCCCCACGACCGTCCTCAGGGCGCTCGAGGCGGGCGAGCTACTGGGCCACCAGCGCACGACGGGCGGACGCTGGCGCATCCATCGAGACTCGCTTGACGCGTGGATGCGGGGTGCGTCATGACCGCCAAGACATTCGTCCGCGAAGGCAACGCGGTCAAGAAGATGCCGGGCTGGTTCTCGTGGCGGCACCAGACGCGTGATGCCCATGACGCTGCTCGTGAGGCGTACCTGGCGAAGTCGGGCCGTGTTGCTCGTCGGCGTCGTGCTGCCGAACGTGCCCAGAAGGCGAGCGCGTGATGAGTGGGCTAGTCCGTGGCCTTGCTCTCCAGTGCCTCGATGCGTCGGTACGCCGCCTCCAGGTCCTCCGCAAGCGCCTGGATGTAGGAGGTGAGGACTCTCCCGACCTTGTTTACGTCGTTCCGCGCAGAGGAGACCTCCCTGGCGAGTCGGGATGGGTCGATGCCTCGGTACTCGGCCATGACGGCCTCCGTTCTTCGGTTGGGGGATCTTCCGAAGGTAGTGCCCCGGCGGACTCGGTGTCTGCCGATTCCGCCGGGGCTGGTGATCCCCGATGATCAAGGGCCTCAGCGTCTCCCTGTTCCTCCTCGCCTGTGAGGTCTGCGCGATCTCGCTGCTGGTGGAGGGCTCGTATTGGTCGTGGGGGTGGCTGCGATGACGACCACGCCTGAACTCCTAGCCTTCCTGCGCACGTACCCCGGTCGCTGTCCCGACTGTGGCGCTCACATCCGCACGCAGGGTCGCAACGGTGGCTGTTTGTCCACGGGTCAGCGTCTCGCGGCTCAGGGCATGGCTCGCACGACGTCGGCGCATCCGAGCGCGGTGGAGATCATCGACGCCGCGATCGCTCGTCGCATCGCCGGCGGGAAGCCGTTCAGCGCGAACGATCTGCGCGGCGAGCTGACCCACTTGACGCCCGAGGAGCGTCCTGTCATCGGCGCTCGGATCAACGCACACCGGAACAAGATGCGCGCCTTGGGTGAGGAGAAATCGACGGACCCCGGCACGCACGGCAAGAAGGTCACGATCTGGCTGGCGCACCCCGATCTCCCGGCCGCTCAACACTCACAGGAAGCATCAGCATGAGATTCGACGCCCCCACACTCGCCAACGCCTGGCTCTCGGTCGCACAGGCATCGTCGTCCGACAAGGATCTTCCGACACTCAATCGCACGGTCGCGATCGAGGAATACCTGCACGGCGTTCGGCTCGTCGCCACTGACCGGTTCGTGCTGCTGACTGCTTGGGTACCGAACGAAGACACGGACACGATCACCGAGCCCGGACTTGATGAGGCACCCGAGCGCACCGTGGTCGCGGCCGACGTTGACGGACGCTGCAAGAGCCTGCTCGGCTACGTCCTCTCTCTCGCAAACCGCGACCAGGACTACATCCCCGGCAGCCTCGAAATCAGCGTCCAGTTCAACGCTCGAATGCCCGCTGGAAGCGGTGGCGACGTCCAGACCCTCGAAGGCATGGCTCCGGTCTACACCGTCTTTGACGTGCCTGACACCGAGAGGGTCTGGGTGCCCGTTGTGCAGGCCGACTACCCGGACTTCCGGTCGATCGTGCACGGCCACATCCCTGAAAGCACCGACAAGATCGTCCTCAATCCCGAGCTGATCGAGCGAATCGCCAAGGTGCGCAAGTACTCCGACGGTCCTGCGAGCTGGCAGTTCGGCGGCGCTGACCGTGTGGCGCTCATCGACTTCGCTGAGTCCGATCCCCACGTCTCCGGTTGCGTCATGCCGATGCGCTGGGAATCCCCCTAACGCCCTGACCTGCACCACCTGACCAACAAAAGAGCGACGCCGCCCTGGCTGTGGAAAGCGGGCGACGTCGCAAGCAACTACTACCCGAAGGATACGACATGGGAAATCTGGGAGAACCAGTCAAGACCGTTGAGTTCGAGCCGATGCCGGAGTCGGTGCCGGTGGTCGAGCCCGCCGCGCCTGCTGTTGAGCCGGAAGCGGTGCCAGCGTGAGACGGCGTGGGGGCAAGGACCGCTTCACGAAGACGTGGTCCAAGGATCAGGCCGAGCAGCAGAAGAAGGACCGCGCCCAGCAGGTGCCTCCGCCTGACGCTGGCGGCGACACGGTGACCTACAGCTACGCGCCGGGTGGCCTGGTCCCACCGTTGACCAGCAAGTGGGTTATCGATGAGTACCAGCGATCAATGAATCGACTTGCGGCCGCCACACTGTTCGGTGCGCCTACGCCCAGCCCAGCCTTCTCTGGCAGTGAGTTCGCTATGGGCTCGGCGATCGGTGTCCGCTCGTGGGACGTCGATCGGCTTGGCCGCCTGATCTCGCCGTCGTACAAGACGACCTGGGTGCCGGGCGAGATGCTCGCGGAGTGCAGGATCGGCGACCGCATCTTCCTGCGGAACTCGCACACGGTCGTCGGCGACCACAAGCAGTCCGAGTGCGCGTGTGGGTTCTACGCCTATTACAAGGGCTTCAACGAGTACGCCCAGGAAGACCGGATCACCGGAGTCATTGAAGGCTACGGCGAGACGCAGATTGGCACGCGTGGGTTCAAGTGCGCGAAGGCCAAGATCGTCGCCCTCCACATCCCCGATGCGAGTGCCCTGACGAACCGCATCGGCAAGACCCCGTTCGAGCGGGTCCGTGACAACTACGGACCGCATGTCGCGATCTTCACCGACTACGCGCAGATGGTGTCGGGGTTTCCGACGACTCAGCCGGAGGACTACCCGACGCCCGACACCGATCCCGACTTTTGGACCAGGAGCGCGTCATGAGGTCCGACACCAATCCCATCGGCGGGTTTCACGGCCTCGGCCACGTTGCCCCGATGAATCCGCAGGGGCCTCGTCGCCGCAAGCCCACCTCCCATGCCGCCCCCTACGTCGAGGAGGCCGAGCACACCGATCTGCGCATCTATCGCGCTCGTCATGCCGAGGGCTGGCCGATCGTGTACACGCGGCTGCCGTTCCCGAAGTTGGCGGTGTCCGCATGATCACCGTCTACGCGTGCTCGCTGGCGATCTTCGTAGTGTTCGTCGTCGCGATGATCCTGATCGCGGATCGGTGGTCGCGATGAGTGCGCCGGCCAAGATGTCTGCCATCGACTCTGGCGTCGAGAACGGGGTCGAGTGGGCCACGTGCCAGGCACCTCTCTACGGTGCGGTCAACGGATACGTCCGCGTGCCGGAGGGGCATCCGTGGAGCGGCATGGCGTACAGCGACATCAACGTCGAGGTTCATGGCGGCCTGACCTACGAAGGCGCCGACGGATGGATCGGATTCGACACGCTCCACTCCGGCGACTACTGGCCGGAGTGCCCTGACCATTATCGCGACAACACCGCGACCCACTGGACCGCCGAGATGGTGGCCGAGGAAGCGAAGAAGCTCGCGCGCGCTGTGTCGTGCTGCGACCGCGCCGCTGGGCGCTGTGAGTTCTGCGGCTGCTGCCCTCATTCGCCCGACGACGGTTGGTGCCGGGTCAGTAAGGCGCCGGTCGGCATGCGGTGTCCCGAACCTGGCTGTGGATGTGAGGGCTGGTCATGACGTACATCAACGCCGCCCAGGCACTCCCGGTCGTCGTCGGCTGGTCCGCTGTCTTCACGGCCTTCTTCCTGTGGTGTGTCCGGCTCGCGGCCCAGTGGCGGCGTGAGGAGTTCATCCCCCTCAACGGAGACGTGGTGGACGCGGTGGCTGAGGTCGATGCGGACATGCTCACCGCGCTCAACAAGAGGCAGGGGATCACGTCATGAGCGTCACCGTCAGAGACACCGAGGCCATCTTGAGCCTGCACATCAGCGGCGCGTCGGCAATCGTCGTGGAGATCGAGCGCAGGGCCTGGCTGTCCGATGACCTCACGACCGTTGAGCGCGTCTCGGCAGGACCGATCTGGATCGCCATCACTGGATCGGCCCAGGAAGGAATCCGGCGAGTCGAGGTGGGCATCGAGAAGGCGACCGCGATTGCCGATGCGCTCGTCCAGGCCGTTGCCGAAGTCGGGCGGATCAGAGCCCTCGCTGCCACCGACGAGGCCAACGGGAGCACACCGTGAGCGGGGTCGTCACCTACATCAAACGTCGCGACTTCAAGCGTCGCAGTCGGATCGATGCGTTCTGTGCGATCTGCGGCTCAATGACCCTCTATTGCGACATCGATGACGACGGCGGACCGGCCGTCACTCAGTGGCTCGCGTCGCACTCGACCTGCTTCTCAGAGGTCGCCCGATGACCCCCGCCGACATCCTCCGTGAGTACGTGGGCGACTGGGCCGACGAGTACGCCAGCCAGCTACGTGCTGAGGACTACGCCAGCAAGCGGGCATTGAGGGCGCGGCTCGTGAACCTGGGTGCGCTGTCGATGCTCGGGGCGGCTGCGAGGACTGACCTCGTGGGGCGGCTGTGGCAAGCGCGCCCCCAATCGACCGATACGGGGGTCAGCCATGGGTGATGTCATCGACCTGAACCCTGGACCCACCAACCGCCAATGTTCGGAGTGTGGCGGTGAGTGGTGGCTCACCGATGGTGTCGTGGTGGACCTCGAAGGCCACGTCACTGGCTACGCCGCGCCGCTGCGCTGCATGACGTGCGCGGGAGGCGGGCAACTGCGAAGCCTCCAATCGACCGATTCGGGGGTCGAGTGATGAGCGCGCGTGAGATCAGGTGCCTCGTCATCGAGTGCGACGTGTGCGGCGATGGTGCCGAGTACGCCGACGACGGGTTCACGCCGCACTTCGACACGATCGAGGACGCGACCAAGACGCTCGGCGGTGACGACGATACGGACTGGATCATCAGCGCGGCTGAGCACGTCTGCCCCAATTGTCGAGCCAAGCGAGCATGCGCGACCGTCGGCCACAACTGGGGCGACTGGTGGGCCGGTGACGCTCGCGGCATACCGATGCGGCGACGGGTCTGTTGGCGGTGCCAGGAGGACCAGGTTGCTCCAGCGGGTGATCCCCGATGATCCTCGCCCTCACCCTCTTCGGCATCGGCCTCTACCTCGCCGCTGGTGGTGCCGGTCTGCTGGCTCGCGTGCCCTGGCTGGATGCGATCGCGCGGGGACTGATCGGCGGTGGGGACGAGTGATCCGCGTCCTGACCACCATCCGCCGCGCACCCCTGGAGCGCGTCGTCCACCGTGCCCGCTGCGAAGACTGCGGCCAGACCTGGAGCGAGCAGTGGACCGAGGCTGAAGCACGGGCCATGAGCAAGGGGCACAAGTGCGGGGAGTCGTCATGAGCGGGCCCTGGATCTCGGACTGGTGCGGCTCCTGCCACAGCGACGCTGACCGGCATCCCTGGTGTGCGGTCGCCAAGACGCTCGTCTGCACGCCCTGTGGAGACAAGCCAGGACACGAGAGGTGCGAGAAGTGAAGACCATCACCGAGCCGGGCCTGTACGAAGGACTCCCGGACGAGGACTACCACACGGACCCTGTGCCAGACGGATCGCTGTCGAGCACCTTCGCCCGGCTGCTGACCGAGTACGCACCAGCCAAAGCCAAGGCGCGCCGCGACACTCGCAAGCCGACCAAGGCGATGAACCTCGGCAAGGCAGTCCACGCCCACGCACTCGGCGCCGGACCCCAGCTGATCGTCTGGGAGCACGACGGACGCACCAAGGCAGGCAAGGAAGAACGCGCCGCCGTGGCAGACCTCCTCGCCACCGAAGCTGCCGTGGCTGTCACCGAAGCTCAGCGTGACCAGATCACCGACATGGTGAACGTGCTGCGGTCGATCCCCGAGGTCCGCGACATCCTCGAGCGCACCCGGTCCGAGGTGTCTGCGTTCTGGCGCGAGGACACGATCTGGGGGCGCGCCCGATACGACCTGCTCGGCGACGACACGGCGTTCGACTACAAGACGACCACCGACGCCACCGGTCGCGGCTTCTCCAAGGCCATGGCCGCATACGGCTATCACCAGCAGGCCGACTGGTATCAGCGCGGACTCCGGGCTCTCGGACACGACGCCGGCAAGCGGCGGATGCGGTTCATCTGCCAGGAGACCGAACCGCCGTACATCGTGCAAATCCACGAGCCCGACGACGACGCCATGGACACCGCGGCCGACCTGAACGACCGCGCCGCCCGCATCTACACCGAAGCGATGAAGACAGGCATCTGGCCGGGTCCGACGCAGCTCGTCAACGACCCGACCCCGCTGCCTGCCTTCTATTTCTACGACCACGAGGACGCGATCGGTGTCCCTGCAATCCCGGAGCTGAAGCTATGAGAGTCACCGCACCTGCACGTTCAGACCAGATCAACGCCGACGACTTCATCGGCGGACCACGGACCTTCACGCTCGGCGAGGTTCATCCCGGCAAGGCCGAGCAGCTGTATGACATCGACCTGGTTGAACTTCCAGGCAAGGTGTGGCGGCCACCGCTGACCGTTCTGCGCCTACTGATCGCCGCCTGGGGTGACGAGGCCAGCGATTGGGCTGGACGCCGCGTGACCCTGTTCCGCGACGAATCAGTGTCGTTCGGCAAGGACGCGATCGGCGGCATCCGGATCTCGCACATGAGCCACCTGCCCGACGAGAAGCCGTTCAAGACGAAGGTGCAGACGAGCCGGGGCAAGCGCACGCCGATGAGTGTTGAGCCACTGATCGAGGAAGCGACCACTCCCGAGCCGACCGCCGAGCAGGTGGCCGAATGCAACGACGTCGACGCGCTGCGGGCCATGTGGAAGAACGCGGGCCCGGAACGTCAGGCGCAGATCAAGGCGCGTGTGGACGAGCTGAACGCGGAGGCGGGCGAATGAGCGCGGCGATACTCGATCCGGCCAGCGGCTCTCGGATGTTCTACTTCGACAAGGCCGACCCTCGCGTCGAGTTCGGCGACATCCGGCGCGAGGAGCACACGCTCTGCGACGGGCGCTCACTGTCGATCGCCCCCGATTCGCTGATGGACTTCCGCGACCTCCCGCATGACGACGAGACGTTCCATCTGGTGATCTTCGACCCGCCGCACCTGGTGCGGGTCGGCGAGAACGCATGGATGGGCAAGAAGTACGGACGGCTCGACCGCGACGCATGGCGCGACGACCTGCGCGCCGGATTCTCCGAGTGCTTCCGCGTGCTGCGTGGCCACGGCGTCCTGATCTTCAAATGGAACGAGACGCAGATTCCCGTCCGCGAAGTCCTGGCGCTCACGCCGCACTCACCTGTGATCGGACACCGGTCCGGCAAGACGGCACGGACGCACTGGATCACGTTCATGAAGCCGGGTGATCACTCATGATCCACGCACTGCTTTGCCCGATCCGAGCGCGGTGGCGACGACGCCTCTATGGGATGCCGTTCTGGCGCGACGACAAGACTGCGGCGTTGCTCGGTGTCGCCGCCAAGGGATGCCGTCGATGTGGACGAGGAGCCACCTCATGATCCCCGTCGACACCCCCACCACACGCCCCCGCTACGACGCACACGGCGATGTCGAGGAGACCGACGTCTGGGCATCCGACAGCGACTACGACGTCATCGAGGGGCGGGAGTCATGACGCTCATGGCGCGCTATTCCGGCGAGTGTCCCGAGTGCGGCGAGCGTTGGCAGCCTGGCGAACTGATCCGCGCCGATGAAGACCGCACATGGAAGCACGCGGTCTGCCCCGATGCCGTTCCGGAGCGCCCCGATCACCCCGGGTGCGATGTCTGCTGGCTAGCCCATCCCGAAGGGGCGTGTGACCGATGACGGCCCGCCTGCACTTCGAGCTTCCCCAGACGCTCATCATCAACGCCAACCAGCGCGAGCACCACATGGCCAAGGCGAACCGGATCAAGAACCTGCGCCAGATGGCCGCGCTCGTCGCCAAGAACGAGCAAGCACGCGTCGGCTCCGACTGCGCGTCCCTGCTCATCGAGATCGGCTGGCCCGACAAGAGGCGCCGAGACGTTGAGAACCTCGCACCCACCATCAAGGCACTCACTGACGGCTGCATCGACGCCGGCTTGCTGCCCGATGACGACGACAAGCACATCGTCGAACGCACCTGGCGGGCACGCGTCGGAACCAAGCCCGGCATCACCGTCATCGACATGACGTTCTTCCCGCGACTGGCCGAAGAGGTGGCGCCGTGAAGCGCACATGCACCTCCTGCGGCTGTGGAGTCTTCACCGAACACGACCGCTGCCACGCGTGCCGCAAGAACGACGGGACCGACATCCCCCTGCGCGGCGGACGCTGGGTCACCCGCGGCCTGATCAAGCGCTACGAGACCTCCAGTGAGACGCCAGGTGGAGCTGGCGAGGAGGCGGGTGCGGCAACACCCGAGGCGCAGGGTGAGCGGGTCGAGCACGTGTCGTCTCCCCGCTCCCCTGCTGCCGGCCGGGCGATCAGATTCCCAGGACGCCCCGTGTGCCCATGTGGCTGCCTACTGGCCCGAGACGGCGAGGACTGCCCCGCATGTCGGGACATGCGCAACCGGCTGGGCTGGGGCGAACGTGCCGCGATCGAGGCGTCCTGGCGACCCATCTACTACCAGCCGGCCCCCGAGTTCATCCAGAGCAACAACAAGACCGACGTCGCCCCATACATGCACGGCGAGATAACGGTGGCCGAGATCACTGATCGTGCGCGGGAAGGCTCTAGAACGCACGCCGCAACCACGCCCAAGGACTCCGATTTGGCGTCGGAATTGTCCGGCGACCGGAAAACGATTGAGGTCCACGAAGCAACGAAAGAGGTGGCCTGACGTGGCCGTTACGAAGCGCACTCGATACGAGGTCATGAAGCGCGACAACTTCACCTGCCGCTACTGCCGGAGCGCCGAGAATCGGCTGACGATCGATCACGTCGTGCCCGTCGCGCTCGGAGGCACCGACGCACCGGACAACCTCGTGGCGGCGTGCCAGGACTGCAACTACGGCAAGGGCAGCAGCGCGGCCGACAGCAATCTTGTTGATGAGGTGACTGGCGACCAGATCCGGTGGGCGGATGCCATGAAGCGAGCCGCCGACGTGCGCGCGGAGTCTCGCAAGGAAGTCGAGCACTTCATTTCCACGTTCGATGAACTCTGGGGTGATCGATGGTCGGTGCCGTGGAACTACGAACAGAGCCTCGAGGCGCTCCACAAGGCTGGTCTGCCGCTCGAAATGCTCGTCGACTCCATCGAGATCACTTTCAACGCGCGCGGTGTCTATGCCCGATTCAACTATCTGTGCGGCGTCGCGTGGAAGAAGGTCAACGAGCTGCAGGAGATCGCTCGGAAGCTGATCGACGAAGACCTGGATGGCGGTGCCTGATGGCCAAGAAGGACCACCGCAAGACGGTCAATATCGACGTCGGGCTGCCGAACAACAAGAAGCTCAAGGGAGCGTCAGCGGCAACCAAGTGGCTTGACGTCGTGGCCGTCTGCTGGTCGGGTCAGAACCTCACAGACGGCCAGGTAGACCCGTCGGTGATCTGCGCCTGGGCAGGCGTCCCAACCAGACACGCACGCGACCTCATCAACCGTGACCGCTGGCACGAAAAGGGCCACCACTGCGACACCTGCCCGCAGCCGGACATCGACGGCGAGGTCGTCATCCACGACTACCTGATGTTCCAGACCAGTGCCGCCAAGGTGTCGCGTATCGCTGCCGAACGGAGCCTGGCAGGGCGCAAGGCGAACCACAAACGGCACAAGCACGAGGGTGAGTTCGAGGACTGCTGGGAGTGCCAAGGATGATCCCAAACAACATCCCAAACGTCTCCCAAGTTGGGAGCCTTTGCGGAGCCGTCTGGGACCTCCCAAAACGCTCCATAGAAGTAGATATAGATGTATCTACTGTTCTTACGTCTCGAATGAAGTGCCGTAGGCACTCATTCAGAGACGGTGCGAACCCCTGCCCTCAGCGTTACGTAACGCAACGCGTGCGACCCGAAGGGCAGGGACGCACATGCTGACACACGTTCAGGCAACGGCGATCGCTGACGCGATCAGCCTCATGACCCAAGGCCGATGGTCCAGCGCCCAACTCCTCGCCGTCATGGGCGACACCCGCATCAAGGACCGCCGCACACCATCACAGGTCGCTGCGTGCTTCGGCTACCTCGCGATGGACCCGACCACCCGTCAACCCACCCGCGCACTCGAAGCCGGCCCCTGGTGGTCCGCGGCCGGTGTCACCAGCGCCGAGCAGCACGCACCCCAATACCGCTACGCCCAGCACGACGACTGCCACGACTGCGGCCGCCCCAAGACCGTCCACCCGACCCGCGACTGCACCTACACCGCACCCGTCCGCGAGCCCGTCACCCAGCCAGCCGACGTCAAGGCCGCCCTGGCCCAGCTACGACCACCAGCACGAGACGAGGAGACAGCATGAGCACCGACTACGCCCACAAGATTCGACCCGAGCCGAAGCGCGGTGACGGACCAGCGGTTCACGCCGAGTACCACGTCGTCCGGGCGATCGCCTTCGCCAAGGGCTGGCTCGACCCTACGGCGGCGACAACCGAGAGCAGGCCGCATCGTGACCGCCGACCGGACGGCGACGACATGGAGCCTCAGATCGGCAACCAGGCGTACATCCAGTGGCTTTCGGACATCATCACCGACGCTACTCGGCGTCCGGTGCCGTGGCTGGCGGTCAACCTCGCCGTGACGATGGACCGCCTGGTTCGGGCGCACGAGGCCGAAGCCGATGGCGGGCCGAAGTGCGCTGAGTGCGTCGCCCTGGCGGGTGGTCCGCGATGAGCGCCAGGGTCGAGGCGACCTCGTGGGGCTGGTGGTGCGACGAGTGCGGTGATGGAAGCGAACTCACCTACGACAGCGAGGAGCAGGCCACCCGCCAGGCAGCGATTCACGATGAGGAGAACCACCAATGAGCACCCCGACCTACGACGAGCGCGTGGAGGCGGCGGCGAACGAGGTCTGGCAGGAGGCAGACGGAACCCTGCTGGCCTGCCTCGTGCCCGGCAAGCAGTGGGCGGCGTTCCTGCGAGGTGAACCGCTGGACTGGGATGCACCCACGATCGTCCGGCCACTGAGGCGCGTACTCCTCGCAGACGGTCAACTTGATCCGGCTCTCGCCGCTGCCGGTGTGCCCGAGTTGGTGGCTGAGAACGAGCGGCTTCGGGCTGACCTGGTGCGAGCCAAGACGGTCGTGAATGATGAGGAAGCCCGCCTCCGAACTGAGAACGGACGGCTGCGCGAGGCCGTCAACCGCAAGCACGGTGAACCGCTCGACGAGGTGTACGAGGTCGAGGGCATTGACCTGGTGCGGACGAACCTGCGCACACTCCGAGCCGATCTCGACGCCGCCAAGGCCACCCTCGCGGAGGTGCGCCGGTTCGCTGACGAGTGGGGCATGACGAGCACCGAGGAAGTTGACCACCTCGCAATGTGGGAGCGCCTGACCGCGATCCTCGACCGGGCGACGAAGGACACCGGCGTGGCTGGTGACCTGTCGGACAGTGGCGCTCCCACTGTCCTCAGCGGGGAGGGCGAGTGATGGCAGGCTTCTTCGACGCACCACCGGCTCCGTCCGCCGTGCTGTCCGACTGCGGAACCTACCGCTACTCGCTTACCCGCGACTGGACGGCCAGCGGACGCCGCGCCGTGTTCATCATGCTCAACCCATCGACCGCTGACGCGACGCAGGATGATCCCACGATCCGGCGCTGCATCCGGTTCGCTCAGCGGTTCGGCTGCGACGGGCTGCGGGTGGTCAACCTGTACGGGCTTCGGTCGACAGATCCCGCCGCACTCTGGGAACACCCTGACCCGGTCGGCCCCGACAACGACGCATACATCGAACACGCGCTGTGGTCGGCCGAGACGACCGACGCGCCAGTGATCGCCGCGTGGGGAGCGAATGCACGCCAGGACCGAATCGACCAGGTGCTCGGTCTCCACGGGATGCTCTCGTGCCAGGCGCTCGGGCTGACCAAGACGGGGCAGCCGCGTCACCCGCTGTACCTGCGGCGCGACGCCGAGTTGGTGCAGTGGCCCACCCCGGACGACGGGAGCGGCGCATGCGGGAGGCGGGGCGATGAGTGACCGGGACCAGTTGGCCGCAATGATCGAATCGGGGATCCGCCTTGAAGCATTCCCTGGGATCATCGCGCAGCACATCCTCGACTCCGACTGGCTGGCCGTGCACGACGAGGCGGTCAGGGCCGAGGAGCGCGAACGGATCGCTGTGGCGATCGAAGCGATGAAGTCGTTCGCGCATGGCAAGAACGAGATCTCGCACGCGCACCTGATCGGCTATGGAACGGCGAAACGGACGGCGCTGCGCATCGCTCGGGCTGAGAACGTCAGGACGCCTGACGTTCGTTCGGGCATCGACCACGACGATGCCCGTGGGAGTGCGTCGTGAGGCGTTTCGAGATCTCGAAGTCAGGATGGGGCTGGATGGTCAGCGTGCTCGATGACCACCACGGATTCGCCAACCTCGCGTGGCGTCCCTGGGGCGTGTTCGACGCCTGGCGCGAGGCGATGGACGCAGTGATGGCGGAGGTGGGCACCCGATGAGCGCGCCTGAGATCACGCCAGAGCAGCGGGCGGCGCTGGAGGCTGCGGTCCTCGAAGGTCTGCATTGCACGGAGCACGGATGGAAGTACCGCCCGTCGATGGGAGTCGATGCCCTTCTCGCCTCGCCGGCGTTGCGTGAGCTGCTGGCTGATGCGTGGCAGGACGGCTATGACGCCGGCCGCGATGACGAGTCGTTCTACTCGCGAGGAGTCGGACCAGACCCAGACGTGCCGCACGACAACCCGTGGAGGGGCGCATGAACACACCACCCGAGGGCGCGTACTGCGTCGACAACTGCGGACGACCAGCCACATGCGAACGGTGGCTCGGGGTTGATGAGGCCGGGAACGTGATCGCCGAGCGGGTGTGCGACGGGTGTCAGACGAACGAGGGAGTGCTGCTGTGAGCGAGTGGGATGCCGACAAGGTGCGGGTGCAGGTGGCTCGGGATCTGCGGGAGATCGTCAGGCTGTGGCGGATGCTGCCCGAGGAGGCCGAGGCTCAGGCGGCTGGGCATGACCCAGGTGAGTTGGATGCGCTGAACCTGGCAGGGCCAGCGGCAAACCTCGAGGCATGGGAGAACCGGTTCGAGACCGCTGAACGGCTTGGGCGGGACACCACCTACGCATCGGACCAAGTGGCCGAGCGTCACGTCCTGCTCGTCTTGGGTGACTGGGAGGAGCGAGTGCGGCACGAGCGCGAGCAGCCGACCGACCTGCGCACGACGGTCCCCCGCGCGGCCGACTACCTCGGCAAGTCGATCGACTGGATCGTCGTGCACTTCGACGGCGCCCCGGAGATGGCAGCAGAGATCCGAGTAACCGCGTCAATGCTGGAGAACGTGCTGCGCGATGGTGTGCGGCATGACGCCAGTGCGGCGGCGTGCTTCAAGGACATCGGCGGTCCTGAGGAGGTCAGTGTCTGTGGTGGCCGTCTGGTGCGCCGGCTGATGGACCCGAAGGACTGCAGGCACGTGAAGCGCGCGATCGAGATGTCAAAGGGCATCGCCGATCCGGTGACTGTGTTGCGGCAGACGTTGATGGCGTTCCCAGAGGACGAGATGGAGCATCGATCCTGCGACCAAGGCGGCCGAGATGATGTGTACCGGTGCCAGAACTGCGGCGGGTTTTACACTGAGGCTGAGTACTGGCTCGCGGTCCGGGAGCACTACGAGAGGCAGGCGGGATGAAGCGCTTGATCGAGACTTCCCCTGGCACTTTCGAGGAGCCTAGGCATCGATACATGCACCACGCCAACCCGCAAGCTGGTGACACGGTGCTGCACTCCGAGCTGCTCGATGATGGAACGTGGAGTGAGTGGCATCCGATCAAGGTGGTGGCGGGATGACGATCAAGATTCCACAGACCGTGCGCGACTTCTCGGAGGCTCTGGACGCGTGGAATGTTGCAGCCTGCCGATGGCTTGGGCTCGATCCGGCGCGCGTGACCAAGCTCAGCGTTGGTGACACTGAGCAAGGTCTCGTGAAGGCGGCATGGGAATCCATTGGCCAAGAGACACCGCGGGACGGATGGATTCAATACGGAGCCAGGCTGGACGGGGACACCCACGTTTTCACGGGGTCTATCGTCCTCGACTCCATCGACACGAACGGGTTCAAGTCCGAGGTGGGACCGATGCCCAAGATGTTCACCGCCGAGGAGCGGGCCTCACTGATGCGAGTGCTGGGATGACTTCCGTGAGGAGTCGTGGCGAGATGATTCTTGACCGCTGGACCGAGGCTGACGGATTCACTCCGCGGCCCATCGTGTACGCGCTTCTTGCTGGCGGCTTGGGAGTCTCGATCGCGCTGCTCGTGGTGGCTGTGGTGATAGCCCCATGATCGGCTGGGGAACGCCTGAGCAGGTTGCGCTCTACGTCGGCCGCTCGGCGCACACCATCCGTTCCTGGGCCAATGCTGGCCTGATCCCGAGCGCGTGTGAGGTCAGCACGCGCCGGCTCGTGGTCCACGCTGCCGAGACGCGGCGACACTCTGAGGCTCGACCGACGCGTCGGCGCTTGCTTTCTTGCGCCTCTTAAGTCACGCTATTCCCAAGCCTCCCCATCCCAAAAGTGGATTTGCGGGAGGCTTTCGCATGCGGGCAGGTATCCGGACGGTTACTGAGGCCGCACCCAGCCCGCGCTACTCAGCCGTTCACGAGTTGGCCGGCGCGCTGGAACGAAACGCCTAGGATCGCGCCCACATCACGCAACGGGATCCCCGCGCCCACGAGACCGACTGCCACTTCACGCTGACGCTTCGAAGCATCCTGCTCGAGCTGTGCAGCCTGGGCCTTGAGCGCTGACACCTCCGCGGCCGCACTGTCGACGCTTCCGAAGCCATCAACGTTGATCGAGACGCTGCCGAGTTCGATCTCAGATGGAGCAAGGTCGAGGGTCACGGCGATCAGTGAGCGGGCCATATCCTCGACCTCGTCGACACGACGGGCCTGGGTCAGACCGTCGATCGCAGGGATCTCGATCATCCACCAGCGACCATCGCGGCTGACGTTCACGTCGTATGCCATGTCACTCACCCCTCACACTCTGCGATTGCTTTGCGGACCTTGCGAACAACGCCAGGCGAGATCGTCTTGTGGCTTTGGGGAAGCGGCTGGGTGTGCTTGCCGCACGGGCATCCGTAGACCGTGTGGCGACCGTCGGTGCGGATGACCGCCCAGCCAGCGTCCTTGAATTCTTTGACCATCTTGCGGGTGGGTTGCTCACTAACCATGACTTTAGTCTAACACGCTAGACTGTTTCTAGTCAAGTGGTATAGACAAATAGTAGGGCAGGTCGGGCAGGCGGTGATGAGACGCAATGGCTCCCACCCCACGGCGTCGAAGCAACAGCCGAGCAGCACGCGCTGAAAACCAGCGAATCCTCGCCGCGTCAGACATCTGCCACATCTGCGGCAAGCCCGGGGCTGACGCCGTCGACCACGTCATCCCACTCGCCAAGGGTGGACGCGACGATGCCAGCAACAAGAAGCCGGCACACCACGACGTGCCCCCGCACTGCAACCGCCGCAAGTCCGACCACCTGCCCTCCGAAGTGGACCGCAAGGTCGTACTGGTCTGCGGACCACCGGGAGCAGGCAAGACGACCTACGCCCACACCCTCGGCCTCGACGTGTACGACCTGGACGACGACCAATGGCGCGGCAACGAGGGCCTGTTCAAGTCGGCCCTGATCCGGCTGCGCGAGAACCCACGCGCTCGTGCCGTGGTCATTCGCACCGCGCCCACACTCTCGGCCCGGCAGAGGGCAGCGTCCATGTGTGGGGCCACCGACGTGGTGGTCATACCCACCGACCTATCCACATGCCTGACCCGCATCCGCAAGCGCGGACGAACAGAACCGCCACTCAGGTACCAGATCAACGGGGCCAAGCAGTGGTGGGAGACCTACGAAGAAGGCGCGGTCGAGCTGTCGTTCTCAACGCTGCGACTCAAGCGTTCAGGCTCACTCGAATAACGCTCTGACCAGCACCAACACCTGGGGGACGGACCCCCTCACGCCTCCTCGGAGGACAGCGGGACATAGGGCCAATCTCTCCCCGACAACTCAAAAACTCTCCCTGGAGGTGGTTGCAGTGGCTGATCGCCCCTCCCATCTCAGGGTCGCCAAGCCTGGGGAGAAGGCCGCCAAGAAGCCTCCGAAGAACATCACTGAGTCGTTGACTGGCACCCGCTCCGATGTGCTGACGGCGATGCGGAAGGCGTTGGCTGACAAGCTCGACAAGGGCGAAGTCGCGTCGAACTCGATCGCGTCGGCGTACAAGGAACTCCGCGAGCTGGACCGCCTGATCCGCGAGTCGGTCGACGACGAAGACGAAGACGCTCCGACCGCTGATGTCGACAACGGCTACGACGCCTCGGCTGTCTGAGATCGCTCGGCATCTCGTTATTCCTGACGGGATCACGACGTCGACCTTCCCGCGGGTCTATCAGCGCCTCCAGTCGGTTGGCGTCTCGTTCGATCCGTGGCAGCAGGGCATCGGCATGGCCGGCCTCGGTTGTCGGGCCGATGGGAAGTATGCATCGACGGTCGGCGGTGTCACGGCTTCGATCCCCCGCCAGGTTGGCAAGACGTACACGATCGGCCACCTGCTGATCGGGATCGCGATCGAGTTTCCGAACACGCGGATCGTGTGGACGTCGCACCACAACCGCACGACCACGAACACGTTCCGGTCGATGCAGGGCATGGTTCGCAAGAAGGCCATCGCCGGACTGCTGGCCCCGAACGGAATTCGCACAGCGAACGGTGAGCAGGAGATCCGGTTCGCCAACGGGTCGATCATCATGTTCGGCGCCCGCGAGCACGGCTTCGGTCGTGGCATGGATGCCATCGACTTTCTGGTGTTCGACGAGGCTCAGATCCTCAGCTTGAAGGCACTTGAGGACATGGTGCCGGCGATGAATCAGTCTCGGCATCCGCACGGCGCGCTGGTGTTCTTCATCGGCACTCCACCCCGGCCCACCGATGACGGCGAGGCGTTCGCCGCTAAGCGGACCCGCGCCCTGTCCGGCGATGCCGAGGGCATGTTCTACGTCGAGATCAGCGCCCCGCCGGATGCCGATCCGAGCGACCGGAACGTGTGGCCGGTCATGAACCCGTCGTACCCGCTGCGGACGCCGCTCGAGGCGATGCTGCGGATGCGCGAGAACATCCCCGACGAGGACTCCTGGCGCCGCGAGGCGATGGGAATCTGGGACCCGGCCGGATCGAACTACGTCATCGACCCCGTCACGTGGGGCGCCCAGGCCGACGAGTCCAGCATCATCACCGACCGCCTGGCCCTGGCTGTCGACGTGGCACCTGATCGTTCAGTGGCCTCGGTATCGGTGGCTGGTCAGCGCGAAGACGGTCACTGGCATGTCGAGCTGGACGAGCAACGCAACGGCGTCGGCTGGTTGGTCGGTTACATCGCCGCCCGTTGCGCCAAGAACGACATTCGAGCCGTGGTGATCGACCGGCTCTCCCCTGCGGCGTCGATCTTGGACGAACTGGCTCAGAAGCGGATCAAGGTCACGATGACAGGCGCTTCGGAGATGAAGGCCGCGTGTGGCGGCTTCTACGACGGCGTCAACGAGGGCTGGCTGCATCACATCGACCAGCCGCAACTGAATCTCGCGTTGTCGATGGCGCGCAAGCGTGACCTTCTCGACGCGTGGGCGTGGAGCCGCAAGCTCTCGATGGCTGACATCACTCCGCTTGTCGCGGCAACCCTCGCCCTGTGGGGCGCCCAGAACTCGACCGTGAAGAAGCCCATCCGCCGTGGTGGCGGCCGGAAGGTGGTGACGATGTCGTGACGACCACGCTCACCCCGTACCAGCCGTTTTCCGTCGACGGGCTCGAACACGACGAGCAGAACGCCCTCGATGAGTTGATGTCGATCTGGCGCTCCAAGCGCCACCGCAACATCGTGCGCCAGCAACTGTACGACATGAAGAACGCAACTCGAGCGCTCATGTCGTCGGCAGTTCCCGAGATCGTGAAGCAGCGGTCGTTCGTGCTCGGCTGGCCGTCGACTGCCGTCGACAAGCTGAACCGCCGATGCAACATCGACGGCTTCTATGCGCTGAACGGCGAGGATCTCGACAGCTTCGGCATGGCTGAGATCGTCCGCGAGAATCGTTTGCTTGACGAACTGTCACAGGCTGGTATCTCGTCGCTGATCCACACGCCATCTTGGCTCATCACCACCCAGGGCGACGTGGCCTCTGGCGACCCCGAGGTATTGATCAACACTCGCGATGCGCTGACTGGCGCAGGCGTCTGGGATGGTCGCCGCCGGGTCACGAAGTACTACGTCTCCCTCAACGACTTCGACGACTCGGGCGAACCGACCGACCTCGCGCTCTACATGCCAGGTCGCAACATCCCGATCACGCTCAAGCGCGGCCGCTACCGGGCTGGCACGGTCCGCAAGCACGCCTATGGCGTCCCCGTGGACCCGCTGCGCTACCGGCCCCGCATCGCCCGTCCGCTGGGGTCGTCGCGGATCAACCGTGCCGTGATCTCGCTGCACCAGCAGGCACTGGCGGCGATGATCCGAGCCGATGTGAACGGCGAGGCGTACTCGCTTGCTCGGTACGTCCTGCTCGGTGCGACCGAGTCAGCTTTCCAGAACTCGGACGGCACGCCCAAACCCGCGTTCATGGCAGCGTGGGATGCGATCTGGGCCATTGGTGACGACTTCGATGCGCCGGAGGGCAAGGAGCGCGCCGACGTCAAGCAGTTCAACGGCCAGTCACCTGAACCGCAGAACGCCCACCTGCGAATGCTGGCCCAACTGTTCTCAGGCGAGACGGGTATCCCGATCGGCGAACTGGGCATCATCGGCGACTCAAACCCGACGTCATGGGAAGCGATGGAGACCTCGCGCGAGGACATCATCGCCGAGGCCGAACAGGCCGCTCGGACGTGGAAGCCGGACATTTCAGCAGCCGTCCGCCGCGCTCTGGAGATGAAGAACAAGGGCGATATCCCCGCCGACCTGGTGCCAGTGCCCGACTTCCGTCCCGCCCAGCACGTCTCACGCTCGGCCGCGGCAGACTCGGGCTCGAAGATCATCGACAAGGTGCCTTGGCTGGGCGAAACGTCGGTCGGCCTCGAGCTGTTGGGCTTGTCCAAGTCGCAGGCCGAGCGCGCGATGGGCGAGAAGCGTCGCATCGCCGGAACAGCTGCGCTGCGCGACATCCTCGCCCGCGTGAGCAGCACGGAGACTGATGACGACGCCGACGCTGCTGCGGTCTGACCTGTCCAATCTGGTTGACCTGGCAGAGCGCGACCTCGATGTCGTCTGGGCCAACACCAGCACGCGAACGCAGACCCGGACGGCGCTCAAGGACGTACTGCCGGCGCTGTTGTCGACGTACACGCTCGCAGCTACCGCCATTGCGGCCGACTGGTACGACGAGTACAGGGAAGGTGTCGGTGCCGCCGGCTCATTCACTGCGACGCCCGCCGAGGTCAAGACCCTTGGCGCTCTGAAACTGGCCGATTGGGCTACCGGCTACGGCAACACCGCCGACACGATCAAGAGCCTGGCCGTCGGCGGAATGATGAAGCGAATCCTCAACGGATCGCGCGACACGATCATCGGCTCAACGCTGCGCGACCGCGCGGCGCGCGGCTGGATGCGCGTCGGGGTCGGTTCCTGCTCGCTGTGCAGGCTCCTGATCGCTCGCGGCGCCGTCTACACCCGCGCAACGGTCGACTTCGCCACGCATGACCACTGCAAGTGCCAGGGGGCCCCAGCGTTCCCCGGCGTCGACCCGATCAACGTTCAGGCGTACCGCGCCAACGCGCGAAACCGAAGCGCAGAAACGAAGGCGAAAGACAACGCCCGCGCTCGCGAGTGGATCGCCGAACACCTCTAGACCTCCCACTGCACCAGTGGGCTACGCCGACGCGAGGCGGTCAACTCGCGGAATCAGGAGCACGAACCATGCCCGAATCAGAAGCGAACGACTCGACCCAGGACGGCAACAACACCAGCGAGAAGACGTCCGGCGCTGGCGATGAGTTCAAGGCCATCACGACCCAGGCAGACCTGGACAAGATCATCGGCGAACGCGTCAAACGAGAGCGCGACAAGTACGCCGACTACAAGGACTTGAAGTCGAAGGCGGACGAGTTCGACAAGCTCGCTGAAGCCAACAAGTCCGAGATCGAGAAGGCCAACGACCGGGTGACCAAGGCGGAAGCCGAGGTCGCGAAAATCCCCACCGCAGTCTCCGAGCAACTCAAGGCCCATCTGGTCCAGTTGCACGAGATCTCCGACGAGGACGCGGAACTGTTCCTGACCGCCACCGATCCCGAACTGCTGCTCAAGCAGGTTTCACGCCTACTTGGCCGCGAGAACGAGCAGAAGAAGACGAACAACTTCTCTGCGCGCGAAGGGGATCACTCCACCGCCAAGCCGACCCCCGCTGACGCATTCGCAGCAGCGGTCGAGTCGGCATTCAGCTAACCCGAAAGGAGATCCCAGCCATGGCTGGTATCGACGTCAATCGCACCACGTCGGGCGTTGTCCTCCCCAAGGAGGTCTCGTCTGAGATCTGGGCAGACATGCAGGAGGCTTCGGCCGTCCAGAATCTCGCCCGCCGAATCGACCTGCCAGGCTCCGGCGTCACCATCCCCGTCATCACGGGCGACGCCGAGGCCGAGTGGGTCGCAGAAACCGACGAGAAGCCGGTCGACCGGCCCTCGTTCGACTCCAAGGACATCACGCCCTACACGCTGGCCGTGATCGTTCCCTTCTCCAACCAGTTCAAGCGCGACCTGGCTGCCCTCTACAACGAGTGCGTCCGTCGTCTGCCCGGAGCCCTGGCCAAGAAGTTCGACGCGACCGTGTTCGCTGCCTCGGGTGCTCCCGGTGGCAACTTCGCCCAGCTCGGCGGCGCTACCGCTGTCGCGATGGGTCCGCACGCGACCGACGTGAAGAAGAACACCTACGCCGGACTCGTGCAGGCCTACACCGAGGTCGCCAACAACGGTGGCGCTCTGGACGGGTGGGCGCTGTCCAGCCAGGCCAAGGGTCTGCTGCTGGGTCAGGTCGACACGACCGGGCGCCCGCTGCTGCTCGACTCGATCCAGAACGGGTCGGCCGTGCCGCAGTTGCTCGGTGAGCCGGTGTACTACTCCAAGGGCGTCTACGCCGCCGGATCGCCGAACACCATCGGTTTCGCTGGCGACTGGGACACCGCTGTGTGGGGTTCGGTCGAGGGCATCTCGATCAGCTTCTCCGAGGGCACCATCACCGACGGCACGACCGAGATCGAGGTCGGTGAGGAGACCGCCGAGATCCCGAATCTCATCAACCTGTGGCAGCGCAACATGTTCGCTGTCCGGGCCGAGATCGAGATCGGCTTCCAGGTCCGCAACGTCAACCGCTTCGTGAAGCTCACTGACGGTACGCGTACCTGATCCGGCTGAACAACTGAACAGAGGAGGTGGCGGCCGATGACGTATGCAATCCCCAGCGATGTTGAGGTCGTCCTCGGCCGCCCCGCCTCATCTGATGCTGAGACTGCTCAGTGGCAGGCATGGCTCGACACGGTGGAGCGTTCCATCGAGCGAGCGTTCCGACGTGCCGGCCTGGACCTGGACACCCAGGTTGCTGCTGGTGACCCGACCGCTGATGACGTCAAGGACGTCATGGTGGCCGCGGTCGTCCGCAAGATCCAGAACCCGACCTGGGGTGTCACGTCCGCCACTCACTCGCTTGATGACGGATCGGTCACGACCCGCAATGAGAGCCCCGGCGCGTTCCAAGACCCACTGGCGCTACTCGAGACCGAGATCGGCGACCTGTTGCCGTCCGGTCCCGGTGGTGCGTTCTCGATCCGGCCGTACTACGAGCCCGACACGTTCCCGTGTGAGTGGTTGGGATGACTCACCCGTTCGGCGGCCAGCTTCTCAACGCGCTGCCTGAGCTACGGGCGATGGCCGAGTCGCGGATGCTCGACACTTGCATCGTCGAGTACAAGACGGGCAACAAGACCCGCGATCCCGAGACTCGCACTGAGGTCGACGAGTACGCCACTCGATTCACCTGCCGGTGCCGCATCAAGGACATGGGTTTCGCTGACGGTGATCAGCAGGTCGGTGGCCGGCGCGAGGTGACTGGCGCAACTCAGGTCCATCTGCCATGGGATGTCGAGCAGGTCTACACCGACGACCGCATCACGATCACCGCGGTCGGGTCGATGACCCCTGCGCGCTATCTGGGCCGCGTGTTTTACGTCGGCTCCGATCACGACCGTTCGCAGGCCACGGCGACCCGCCTGAACGTCAAGGAGGCGCCGTGAGCGCGCCCTATGTTCCCCTGCCGGTCGCTCGACGATTCCGATCACTGGCGATCTGGCGGGAAGTCGTCCGCCGCATGAAGGAGGCGCCGTGAGCATCGCGATCAAGTCGAATGGCGCCACCATCGCCGCGGATCTGGGGCGACAGTCGGGGCGGATGACACGACGGATGATTGCGGTCGTTCGTGAGGCTGGCGATGACATGGCCGACGCCTGGCGCGACAACGCGATCGAGTCATCGGGACGCCACGGCAAGCACTACCCGAAGGCGATCCAGAGCCGACCCGTGTCGCCGCTGACTGTTGTGGTGGCTCCGTGGGGCTCGGGCAAGCAGTCCGACATGAGCTTCGAGTTTGGTTCGCGTAACCAGCCTCCCCACCTTGATGGGCAGCGGGCCCTGGACGCTCTGCACAAGGCGATTGAGCGTCGCATCGAACTGGCCTCGTCGGTGTTCTGATGCCCGACTTCGCCGCGTTGTTCGAGGCCAGGCTCAAGACCGTCCCCGACCTGCTGGTGTATGACGGCGAAGCGCCGACCGGCAAGGACGAGCCGGAGAACTATGTCGTCTACTACACGACGACCCCGCGCCAGGAGACCGCGCGGTTGTCCGCGGATCACTCGATGCGCGGCCACACCATCTCCACGATGTGTGTCGGCAAGTCTCCGTGGCAGGTCCGCGAGACGGCGAAGGTCGTCCACGCGGCCTTGACTCGCCATCGCCTCGCCACAGCGGCTGAACCGATCCGTCTCGGAACGGCAGGTCAGGTACGCGACGACAGCACCGTGAACCCCCGCAAGTGGATCGTCACTGACGTGTGGCGTTTCAACGCGCCCGCCTGACGGCCACTTCCTCAACCCTCACTCACCCACGAAAGGGGCTGTTTGCCATGCCCGAACTCGTCCGCGTGCGCGTCAAGGCCACCGGCGCCCTGATCTGGGTGTCCCCGATCGAAGTTAACGACTCGGTCGAGGTCTGCGACGAGCAGCCATCCCGCGCCTATGGCCAAGCGGCACCCAAGGCGCACAAGAACCTCAAGCCGGCGCTGCCTGACGCCTCCCCCTCCGACAAGGGCGGCGAGCCGGACGAGAAGCCACCTGGAACCGCCAGTGGCTCGCACGCCGGGAAGTCCGGCACCACGAAGGAGGGGTCATCCAAATGACCGTCATCATGCCCGAAGGTGTGCCCACTCTCGGCAACACCAGTGTCCGTTGGGTCGCGTCGATCGCTGACCTCGACGAGCCCACTCTCACCGAACTCACCGCAGCGGCACCGGCCTCGCTGGACATCTCGTGCTTCCTCATGGAAGACGGGTGGCAGCCGGGCCAGAACGTGAACCGGGCGAGCGCGAAGCGACGCCTCTGCCAGCGCACCACAGTCGAGCGAATCACGTCGACCGTGCAAACCCTGGGCGACCTGGGCTACTCGTTCGACCCGCAGGCCGCGGACGCCTCAGACGGCAAGAAGGCCTACACCACCCTCACCGAGGGGAAGGCGGGCTACTTCGTCGAGCGTCTCGGCCTGGACGCCAAGACCGACGCCTGGGCTGCGGATGACTTCGTGAACATCATCCCGGTCACGCTCGGCCCGCAGCTCATCGTCGCTCCCACCGATGACGGCGCCGAGTACCAGATCACGCAGGCGGTTTCGGTGCGTTCGGCGCGCATCGACAACGTCAAGATCGTCACCGGCGACTGACGCACCCAGACAGCCCGGCGCTGCGGTCCAGGCAGCGCAGCGCCGGGCTGACCCTCCTGCCTGGACTGCCTGAAGGGGTCCCATGAGCAAGCCGTCATTTGCTGACGTCATGGCATCGAACAAGAACGGTCGCCGCAAGATCGTCGAGCGGGTCTGCTTCTCGGCCGACCTGGCCGAGGAATACCACGCCCTGTCGATCGAGTACGCCGAGGCCAAGCGGGCCGAGGACAGCCGCGCCGCTGCCGCGGACCCGGACAAACCATCGGGCCGGCGGTTGAACGCTGATCCCGAGTCGGTGAAGGTGCTCAAGAAGCTCGAGGCGCTGATCGGCGACAACTCGGACGCGTTCTACGACGTCGAGTTTGAGCAGGCTCGCGATGCCGACTGGCGCGTGTTCCGCGCCCAGCACGCGCCCCGTGACGACGACGACAACGACCGCGGCTACTTCAACGCCGACACATTCCCACGGGCAGCGGTCGCCGAGTACATGCTCGATCCCGAGCCGACAGACGAAGTGCTCGCGTACTTCGACGAGAACCTGTCCCACGGCGAGTGGGACCGCCTCGGTCACCTGATCTGGAAGCTGAACGAGGGTGTTCGCTCGGTCCCAAAAGCCGAGGCGGACATGATCTCGCTGCTTCTACGTGGAAGCGAGATCGAGTAGCCGCCGCTACCTCGCTCAACCAGTCGTTCCGGCGCTTCATGGGCGACGAACCAGCTGAGATCCACGAATACCGAGACGCGGACGGCGAACCGTGCGCCATGGCTGACGCCTGGACCACGGTCGTCACACGCGAACCCGAATGGGACGACGAATCACGCGACCTCGTGCTCGACCTCCGCGAACACGACCAGATGATCCACCACGGCTGCGGCAACCACATGTCCGTTTCCATGGACAGCAACCTGAGCCGAGTCGTCAATCACCACCGCCTCGTCTGCCAGGACTGTCGCGCGATCGACCTCGCCCGCAAGGAGTGGCACAAGGAACAGCGCCACGAAGGCGACATCGACCGATGCCAGGTCTGCGGCGACGAGCAGTTCTACATCGAACGGCGAGACCCGATCACTGGCGCGTGAAGTCGTTACAGTCCTCGATCGTCAAGTATTGCCCCTTCTTTGCCTCTACGAAGACGTTCCCGTCACCCAGGTGGTTGCTGATGATTCGGTCGCCGTTGGGGTCTGACGAGAGCTTCCAATAGCAGTCAACATTGTCGGCTGACTTGTATCGACCTGGCTTCATGTCACTGCCCACGAGATAAACCCCGTCTCCGCTGACGGTGTTGTCTTCCATTGCGGCTTCCGATTTGACGAGCGCGCCTTCTCGGTCCGAAAGCTGCGACTCCTTCGCCTCGATTGCATCCTCGCGCTCCTTGATGTCGGACTCACGATCCGCATAGTCCTCGATCTGACTTCGAAGCGCGGCGACCTCATCGGCCTTCGCTTTGTAGGCACTGCTCTCTTCCGCCGCCGGCCGCGTCAGTGATGCACCCGCCACGGCTCCGACCAGACCGCCGATCAAGAGCGCGCCGATGAGCCCAGTTGCCCGGCTGCGTATCGCGCGATCGAACGCGTTGGGGCCTTCGCGTTCCGGCGTGGGTGATGGCGCGTCTGTCATGTCCAGAAATCTAGCCCGATTCGAGGTGCGCCGTGGCAGATCGCCGACTTTGGATCACCATCGGGGCCAACATCTCTGGGCTGCAAGCTGGACTCGCCACGGCGCAGCAGGGCGTGAAGGACTTCGACAAGTCGCTCCAGCAGAACGCGGCTCGCCGCCAGGGCATCAACGACCTGGGGACTGCGTTCGGGAAGGTCGGGCTGGCTGCTGCTGGCGGCATTGCCCTGGTGGTCAAGTCGGCGATGGACTGGGAGACCGCTTGGACTGGCGTCCGCAAGACGGTTGACGGCAGCGAGGCCGACTTGGCGAGGCTCGAGGGCCAGTTGCGCGAGATGGCTCGGACGATGCCAGCGACCCACCAGGAGATCGCAGCGGTCGCCGAGGCGGCCGGACAGCTCGGCGTGGCCACGCCGAACGTTGCCGAGTTCACCCGAATCATGGTCGAGCTGGGCGAGACCACGAACCTGACGGCCGACGAAGCCGCCACCTCGCTCGCGCAGTTCATGAACGTGATGCAGACAGCGCCCGACAAGGTAGACAACCTCGGCGCGGCGCTGGTCGCTCTCGGAAACGATGGCGCTTCGACCGAACGCGACATCGTCCAGATGGCGCAGAACATTGCGGGCGCCGGCAGGACTATCGGGCTGTCCGAGGCGGACGTCCTTGGCATCGCCAACGCGCTCGCGTCGGTCGGCATCGAGGCCGAGGCCGGTGGCTCGGCTGTTTCTCGGATCTTCATCGACATGGCCAAGGCCGCGAAAACTGGCTCAAAGGAGCTCACCACGTGGGCCAAGGTCATCGGCATCTCCAGGGATGAGTTCAAGAAGCTGATGGCCGACGATCCGGCGGTGGCCTTTGCGGCTTTCACGAAGGGGCTGGGGCGAATCAACAAGGAAGGCGGGAACGTCTTCAAGCTCCTCGAAGACCTGGGCCAGTCCGATGTCCGAGTCACTCGAGCATTGCTTGGCATGGCGAACAGCGGAGACCTGTTGGCCGACTCCATCCAGCTCGGCTCCGAGGCGATGCGCGACAACACGGCCTTGTCGGAGGAGTACGGCAAGCGTGCCGAGACGGCAGCAGCCAAGGCGCAGGTGGCGTGGAACGGGATCAAGGACAACCTGATCACCATCGGCTCCGACGCGCTGCCAGTGGTGAAGGAATTCTCCGAATCGGTCGCGGAACTGACCGGTTGGTTTTCCGACCTGCCACCACTCGTGCAGGGAAGCGTCTTGAAGTTCCTCGCGCTCACCGCTGCCCTGGGCGGCGGAGGATTCGTGCTGTCGCGCACTGTGACTGGCTTCTCCAATCTCGCCAATACCCTCAACAACGTCTCCGGGAGTGCTGACAAGCTCACCCGGTCGCAGCTCTTTGCGCGAGGCGGTTCGCTTGCGCTCGGGATGGGCCTGCTGTCCATTTCAGAGGCGGCCGACGATGCCAACGTGAGTCTCGGGGCCGCCGCGACCACTGCCAGCGCTCTGCTAATCGGCTGGGGCGCCGGTGGCCCGGTCGGTGCGGCGGTCGCGACTGCTGGACTGTTCTTCAAGAGCATCATCGAGTACTCGACCGAGGCTGAGAAGCGGCAGCGGATGCTCGAGGAGCGGACCGAACGCATCGTAGGCCTCCTGGACCAGCAGACGGGGGCCGTGACCAAGCTCGCAGAGGCCGAGCAGCGTCGCGCGCTGGCGAAGGACGGAACCCTTAAGGAAGCCGAGGCCAAGGGCCTGAACCTCGGCGATGTCGTGAAGTCGAGTCTCGGTGATGAAGCCGCGATGGCTCGGATCAACGAGCAGCTCCAGGCAAGGGCCGATGCGGTGCGGGCGAACGTCGACGCTGCGGGCGAGTGGCTGAATCTGCCGGGCCGCACTGGCGCTGACATCTTCGGATTCGAATCGAAGGCGCCGCTGTCGCTGGATGATCGGAGGTTCGCGTCCGATCTCGGCATACAGGCCGACAAGATCCGGCAGGCCCAGTCAGAGATCTCGCAAGCCAATCGCGCCGCCTACGAGTCGGAGGGCGCATTCGGAGCGGCTGCATACGGTCTTGCCCAGGCAGCCGGTGGTGCCGATAAGTACGTCGGCGCGCTGGACAAGCTGCCGAAGAAGGTCAAGACCGATATCGAACAGAACGGTGCGGATGCCTCGAAGGCGAGCATCGCTGCGCTGGCCAAGGCGTATGACCTGACCCCGAAACAGGTCCGCACCATCTTGGAGGCGATCGATAACGCGACCGGCGATTTGGACGATGTTCGCGCCAGGATGAAGCGTCTCGATGGCATGGCTGCATGGGTGAACGTGTACGCCAGGACCGACGCAGCGCGCGTGGCGATCGCGGCTATCCCCGGCGTCGGCTCGCCCCTGTCGGCGGTCGTGAACGTGATGCGGGTGATGTCGACGAAGCAGGCCGATGGCTCCGTCCTCAGCTTCTTCGGCGATGGTGGAATGCGCGAAAACCACGTGGCTCAGATCGCGCCGGCCGGGTCCTGGAGGGTGTGGGCGGAGGACGAGACGGGCGGCGAGTCTTACATCCCGCATGCGCCGTCGAAGCGCCGGCGGTCGCTGGAGATCTGGGCCGAGACGGGACGAATTCTGGGCGTCCAGGGGCTCGCGAACGGCGGCATCTCCGGTGGTTCGCCCCCCGCTGGCTATGTGTTGCCGCCGGGTGCTCAGTTCCGGCTGGTGGGTGCGGATCTGATTGAGCTGGTGGATAGCCGTGTGAGTGCGGGTATCGGTAGCCAGGCGAACTTCAACGCTCGTGATCGTCGGAGGAGTCGCTGATGACGACTGTGGTGATGCAGGCGACGTCGGATACGTACATCATTCAGGACAACCTGACGTGGGCTGGTGCGTCGTCGGCGAAGTATCTGACGGTCACGGGTACGGGTGGCGGGTCTCAGCGGCTGGCGTTCTTGTACTTCAATCGGCCGTTCCCGCTGGGTGCGTCGATCGTGTCGGCGACGCTGCGGCTGTATCAGAAGGGCGCCGCGTCTGGTGGCGCTCGCGAGCTTCAGGTGCGGAATGTGGCTGCGGCTTGGCAGGAGTCGAAGCTGCGGTTCAACAACGCGCCGGGTGTGCGGGCGGTGTCGGCGAACTCTGGGTCGCAGGGCAACGGCGGTGCGGATGGTCGCGTGTGGGAGATCGACGTCACTGCGCATATGCAGGAGATCTCCGACGGGGCGGCTTGGTACGGCTTCCGGATCGCCAGCACGAACACGACGATGATGTACCTGTTTTCGTCGAAGTCCGACGTGTTCCAGCCGTCGCTCGAGGTGGAGTGGGCTGACGAGCCCGACGTGCCGTCGGTGTTGTCGCCTGCGGGTGGTCGGGCGGTGTCTCTGGCACGCCCGACGTTGCGGACTGACTTCGTTGACCATGGCGGTGACACGTCGATCGCCGGCATCCACATTCAGATGAATGCCGACGAGGTCCCGACGGGCTCTCCCGATGTTGACACCGGGGATGTGGCGACTGCGGAGCCGCAGTGGACGGTCGACTTCGACATCGACGCGGATGCGGTGTGGTGGTGGCGTGCCGAGGTGATCGACGGGGCCGGGTTGCGGTCCGGCTGGTCGGACTGGGTGTCGTTCACGCGGACCGCGAAGCCGACGGTGACGATCACGAACCCGACCGCGGGCACAGTGTCGGAGGCCACGCCGCCGATCTCGTGGACGGTGTCGGAGACCCAGGTGGCGTATCAGGTGTTCATCACCGATCCAGCTGATCCGGCGACGGTGCTGTGGACGACGGGCAAGGTGTCATCGTCGGCGACGACGGCGACGGTGGCCGATGCGGTGTTGGCTCCGGGTGCCGAGTACGGGTTGACGGTGCGGGTGTGGGATGAGGCTCCGCGTGAGGCGACTCCTGGTGATCCGCCGTACACGGACGTGTCGACGACGTTCACGTTCGAGCTGTCCAGTGATGTTGACCCGGTGACCGATCTCGTGGTGGTCGCGTCGACGGATTCGCCGGCTGTGACCCTTCGGTGGGAACGGGCGGACGCACCTGACTCGTACACGATTCTGCGTGACGGGGTCCCGATCGCAGCGAACGTGCTGCCGGTGGACACGATCACGTCCGGCACGTCGAACGAGTGGGTCGATGCGTTCCCGTCACCACGGCGTGAGCACGTCTGGCAGGTTCTGGCGGTGGTCAACGGCGCCACGAGCGACGACAACCCCGAGGACATGTTGACGACCCGCCCCAAGGGTGTGTGGCTGTCCACGCTCGACGGGTCGCTGAGCGTGTGCCTGTCCGGTGACGGGGACAACCCGGCGGTCCCTTCGGTGGAACCGAACGAGGTGTCGTCGGTGGACTACCCGCTGGGCGCTGACTATCCGGTGGTCCGCACGCAATCGCTGTATCAGCGCAAGGGCGAGGTGTCCGGATCGCTTGGTCCGGCACCGCTGAGCGAGCTGGATGGCATCGCGGACGTGTGGGCTGCGTTGGTGCGCCGCCGCAGTGAGCCGTTGTCTCTGGTCGCGGCCGATGCGGGCATGAAGGTCCAGATCTACAACACGTGGACTGGTCTGCTCGATGAGAGCACTGACTGGAACGGTGCGGGGTTCATCGACGTCGGGTTCTCCTACGTGCAGGTCGGCTGACCGATGCAGTCGTTGGGGCTGTCGGCCGCGAACTACAAGATCTACCTGGCGACCCTGGCCAGCTCGTATGAGTTCAAGGTCACGGTGCAGATCCTGACCAACGAACACCAGGTGGTCTCCACCATCTCCAATCGCCTGCTCGATGGCCAGGTCGACGCCGAAGGCGTGCTGATGCAGGACGGTCGGGTGGACGTGTCCCGCACATGCAGTCTGGAGTTGCTCGACGTCGGCCGGACGCTCGGTTTCGACAGTGATTCGCCGGCCGATGGTGCGTTGTATCTGGATCGGATGGTCCGGGTCATCTATTCGGTGCGCTGTCCGTTCGGGTGGGTGGACGTGCATGTGTTCACGGGCCCGGTGATCAAGGTCGACCGTGACGACGACGTGGTCAGCGTCGAGGCGCACGGCAAGGAAGAGTTCGGGCTCGGGCAAGCGTGGAACTCCTACACGTACAAGGGCACCAAGTTCGAGGCGCTGCGGGGCCTGCTGCGGCGGATGGGCGAGGCCGACAAGTACATGGATCTGCCGTCGACCAAGGAGAAGCTGGTCAAGCCGGTCGCGATCGGCCGCGAAACCCAGCTGTGGCCGACCGCGTTCGGACTCGCCTCCTCGATGAACCGGATCCTGTTCTACGACGGCATGGGCGTGGTCCGCACGCCGCTGAAGTCCGACGCCCGGTCTCGGCTGACGTTCCGTGGAGGCAACGGTGGGCTGCTGTGCAGCGAGCCGCAGATCTCGTACTCGACCGACGACATGCGTAACTGCGCTCTCGTGCGGGGCGGGAAGCCGAAGGGCAGCAAGAAGGCCGTGTCAGCGACCGTGGTCGCGCCAGCCTCGCATGCGCTGAATCCGTTCAAGATCGGCCGGCGTGGCTGGGGCCGCTACTACGCCGAAGTCGAGGAGAACACCGACATCCGCACGCAGGCGAAAGCCACAGCTCGAGCGAACGCGTTGCTGAAGGCGGCGCTGGCTCAGCAGACCGAAGCGACCTGGCAGTGCCTGCCCGTGCCGCATCTAGACCCGTGGGACATCGTGACCGTCGCGACCGGTCGCAGCACGGTCACGGTCCGCACGCGTCGGTTCTCGCTGCCGCTGATGGCTGACGAGCTGATGACCGTCGGCTACACCAAGCCGCTGACCAAGCCACGTGCCGTCCGGAGGGCCTGAATGTCTGAACTGTCTCGCGGTCGTGTGGTCTCGGTCGTCACCCGCACTGCCGGTGACGTGCTGGCCGAGGCTGCGACGTCTGGTGCGACCACGTTGGTGGTCGACGACGTGTACCCGTTCAGTGAGGACGGTGGCGGGCTGTCGATCGACGGCAGCAACACGATCCTCTACACGGCTACCGATGACGACGCTTCGACGATCACGCTGGCCGCACCACTGGCCGACGACTACGAGGCCGGCGCCGTGGTCGACGCGTTGCCGCTCGCGCCGGAGAAGGTCGCCTCGATCGTGCAGGACGACGAGGGCGAAGCGATCCCGGCCCGCGTGCTGCACACACTCGATGCGTTCCTGCCCGAAGGCGTGCGTGACCCGGACGCCCAGGAGTCAGTGCTGCTGCTCGGCGACGGTGACGAGTGGGTCGTGCTCGACGTGATCGGCCGACCCGCCCAGGTCGACGGTGCCGCCGTGGTCGGGCCACTGCCGAACGCGGACCTGTCCGACGGGTTCCCGCCCCCCTCGTCACCGACGCCAGTCACCATCGCGGGTCTGCGTCAGGTGTTCGTAAAGTGGGACCTGGTCGTCAACAAGGATCTGGTGAAATACCAGGTCCACGTCACCACGGACCCCGATGCCGCGGTTCCCGTGCCCGATGATCCAGCGACGATGCTCGACCCGACCCCGGCCACGATGGTCGCAGTGTCGGCGCTGCCGGACGGCACCCCGCCCGAGTACGACACGACGTACTACTTCGCGGTCATCGCGACGGACCTGGACGGTGCGGCCGAGCCATCACCTTGGGTCGCCGGTCAGATGGATCGAGCCGCCTCCGGTGACCTGGTCGCCGGCGCGGTCACGACCGAGACGCTCGACGCCGTGCTCGCGATCCTCGGCCTGTTGCAGATCGGTGGCGGCCTCATCGAGCTGTCCCCGCCGACTGCTGAGGACGATGGCCAGGGCGGCCTCACGCTGGGCGGCGGGATCATCATCCGCGACCCGGCCAACCCGACCGGCGAACCCCTCGTCAGGTTGCACCCGAACGGCTGCACCTTCCGCGGCCAGGTCGTGGCCGACATCATCACGGTCCTGCAAGACCTGCTGATCAACGGCGACGCCCGCTTGGCGTCTGGCTCCACGTTCACGCTCTCCAACGGCGTCGCGGACCCGATCCAGGCACCGACCCTCTCGCAGGGCCCGCAGGCGCTCCAAGGATGGCCAGCGGCCCCGTCGGGGCGAGTGCTGCGCGGCCTGTGCTGGGACCCCGACAACGAGCAGTGGTGGCAGCTCCTCGAGCGCACCAGCGATCATCGGGCGATCGCGCGCACGGTCGATCTCGGCGGCGAGCCCGGACCCGAGATCGTGCTCAGCGGGCCGTCCGGTCGCACCTATCTGAGCGTGTCGGGCATCGCCTACAACGCCGGCAAGCTGTTCTACACGGCGAAGATGTCCTGGAGCGGTCTGTACGCCCACGTGCTGATCAGGACCACGACATCTGGCGGCTACGAGACCAGCGCCTACGGGACCGCTGCCAGCAGCTCGAGCCTCGTCCCCGGCCAGGCCGCGGTGGCGCCCGTGACCTACGGCGGTATCTCGAGCAACATGCTGTTCGCGTACCCCGCCAAGGACTCCTGGGACTCCTGGATCCAGATCGAGGAGCGATCGAGCGCTTCCCTCACATGGGACGCCTCCTACGAGGTCCCGGGCGGTCCCGGGATCGCGGCGGATTCGTCCCTGCGCGGCGTCAGCTATGGCGAGACCAGCTATGACGGATCCTCCAAGTACACCCTGGTCGCAGTCAACCGCGCCTGGGTCTACAACGACGACCTGCCGATGTCCGAGGACGAGGCTCACTCGTGGGACCTCAACGGCGGGTCGGTCTACAACGGCGGCGCCGCCTACAGTCCCGATTACGGATGGGTCACGGCCAACGGCGACGGCAACCTGTACCGATGGTCCGACTACTACCCCGATGACGACGGCGTCTGGACGGCCAAGTACGTCGACACCGACGGAGCGCAACACACCAAGGCGTCCCCCGCCAGGACCATCGCCGTCGACAAGCGCCGATACGTCGTCGCCTCCCTGCCGCCGGCACCCGCCGGAATCACCGGATTCGACCTGTATGTCGGCTACGACGCGACCGGCGCAGCCTCCACGCTCTACAAGCGCGACGAGACCAGCTTCACGCGCTCAGTCATGCTGCTCGACGGCAAGCAGACCACCGGCTCGACCTCTGTGCCGACGACGAACACGCTCGGCGGCTCCGCAGCCGAGATCGCCAGCGAGGTCGGCGGCGGCATCCTCCGCGGCGACGGGTCTGGCGTCTGGGACCTCGACCGGATTCGGACGAGCGACCCGGAACTACTGACCGCGCTGTCCCCGTTCAGCGGCTCGACCATCACACTCCAACGCGTTGGAAACCTGGTCATCGCCACGGGATACATATCCCGCTCCGGGAGCTTCTCGACCACGTTCACGGCCTGCGCCGACATTCCCACAGGCTTTCGACCTCACGACGAGAGCGCCTTGATTCCGGCGAGCGCCGTTTTCAACTCAACCAACACGTTCCAGTTCTGGGCTCACTCAGCCACCGCCGCCGACCCGGCGTCGAGGAGCAAGCTCGAACTGCGTCAATCTGCGACCACAAGCTTGGCCATGGCAGTGAACGCCGCGTGGGTCACTGCGGATTCGTGGCCCGCATGACCGCGCTCGAAGCCGGAAGGGGCTGACGTGCCCGATCCACATGATCAGCTCGCGAAGGCTGTCAGCAGTCTGGAGCGGACGATCGACAAGCTGCGTGACGAACTGGTCCGCAAGGACGTCTACACCGCCGAGCGTGAAGCCGACCGCGCCGAGGTCACAACACTGCGTGACTCTGTCGCCAAGATCGAGGGCACGCTGACCTGGTTGTCGCGGACCCTGGTCGCGTCGCTGCTGCTGCCGCTGGCCTCGACGATCATCATCGTCTACGTCCTCAAGCAGGGGGGATGAATCGCATGCACCGCCGACTCCGCCTGATCGCCGTCACGCTGGTCACGGCGATCGCGCTCATCTCATTGGCCGGCGTCTACATCGTGCTGGACAACCTGACCGATGAGACCGCGCACGCCAAGGAGCGCTACACCGCATCCGCCGCGGACCGAGCGGACCTGCGCCAGAAGGTCGAGATCCTCACCAAGCAGGTCGAAGGCCTCGGCGAGACGCCCATCGTCACGCCTGAGCAGCCACTGCCCCCCGAGCTGCGATACGTCCCAGTCCCAGGCCCGCGCGGCCTGCCCGGCCTGCCCGGCCGCGACGGCGCTGACGGTGAGTCGATCACCGGCGAGCCGGGAGCTGCCGGTGCGACCGGCGCTCAAGGGCCTGCGGGCCCGAAGGGCGACACCGGCCCGGCTGGTCCTGCTGGCGCCGACGCGCCTCGGATCAGCGATGTGTCGTGTGACGGGACGACGGGCGTGTTCACCCTGTCCGACGGCAGCGAGTACCGCGTGAAGGGCATGTGCGCCCCATCGGGTCCGCTGTCACCAGCCGGCTGACCCCGTACTTCCATCTCGAGCCCTCGCCACCTGGCGGGGGCTTTCTCATGCCCAGGAGGCAGCATGCGTCCAGCACCGCAACGCACCGGTACCGCCTACGGAGTGCCCGGAAAGATGTGGAAGGCCGGCCACCACACCGGGATCGACCTGCTGTGTCCGACCGGAACGCCGATCGTCGCCGCCGCTGACGGCAAGGTGCTGCATGCGGGCAAGAACTCGGCCACCGGGTGGGGCGCGGCCTACGGCACGCACGTGATCATCGAGTCGAAGGTCGCGGGCAAGACCTACCGCCACCTCTACGCGCACCTGTCGAAGACCTCGGTCAAGGCCGGTGCGACGGTCCGGATCGGTCAGGAGATCGGCAAGTCCGGCGCGACCGGCAACGTCACCGGCCCGCACCTGCACTTCGAGGTCCGCGTCTCGAACTACGCCTACGGCCGGGACGTCGACCCGAAGATCCTGCTCGACGTCCACGCGGGCCCAGTCGACAAGATGGACCCGGCGTCGTATTACCTCGGCGCGGTCGGCCCGCACGTCACCTGGCTCGGCCAGCGGCTCGTGGCCCACGGCTTCGGCGGCCACTACACGACCGGCCCGGGCCCCACGTTCACCAAGACGGACCAGGCCGCGGTGCGCGAGTTCCAGCTCGCCCAGAAGTGGAAGGGCAAGGACGCCGACGGGTTCCCCGGACGTCAGTCGCTCACGATCCTCGCGGCCGATCCGAAGCCGAAGCCCCGCACCGTCGAGGTGGTCTCTGCGATCCAGAACATGGCGGGCAACAACGCGACCGGGATCAAGACCGCCAAGGCCCGCTGCGACCGGTACGTCGATGCCCGCAAGGCCACACCCGTGCACGTGGTCAACGCCCAAGAGACCACCGTCGTCAGCACGGTCCGGCCACGTCTCGACAGCGGACTGAAGCCGCTCGGCTACGGACGCTCGGCCGGCGGGAAGGGCCGCTACTGCTACACCCGTGGCGTCAAGATCATCGCGGCCACGTTGCTGACCGTCCCGAGCAACCTCTGGTATCGCAAGGACGACAAGCAGGCCGCGGCCGTCGTCTACGAGATCGACGGCGCACGCGGGCTCGACGTGTCCCTGCATCTGGAGTCAGACCTCGGCGCGGCGGCCGATGCGATCCGCGTCAAGCAGGCCGTGTGGATCGCGAGCGCCGCGCTCGACTTCGCGTCCAAGCACGGCGTGCCCGCCGGCAACGTGATGCTGTCCGGCGACACCAACAGCGAGGGCCTGGTCCTGCGCGCACTCGAAGCGCTCGGGTGGCGCAACGCCGCAGCCGGCACCAAGTACGAGGACGTCGCGACGTTCATCGGCTGGGACGGCCGGGCCGAGAAGCGGTACGACTACGCGTTCGTCCGCACCGCCGACGCCGTCGTGGAGTCGGTCGCGCAGAACGCATCCATCTCCGACCACGCCGGACTCCGCGTCCGGCGACTGCTCACCGCTGCCTGAGGAGGCACCATGTTCACTCGCAAGTTCTGGCGAGCCGCGTCCGAGCGCGCCATCAAGACAGCAGCCCAGACCGTCCTGTCGGTCTACTTCGTCGGCGACGTCATCTTCGACTTCTTCTCCGCCGACTGGCAGGCACTCGGCAGCGTCGCACTCGGTGGCGCGTTCTTCTCGGTGCTCACCTCGATCACGTCGGACCGCATCGGCGACGACGGCCCGAGCCTGACCAGCGCCGAGACGCTGAGCTGACCACCTAGACCCGCTACCACGGGAACACGCTGCCACTAGCGGCAGCAAGTCCAACGCCCCCACTCGCTTCGGCGGGTGGGGGCGTTGTTGCGTTATATGTGCCTCCGCGGAGACGCAGACGTCCTCGCGTTCAATAGAGGGTCCGACCCACGGCGTACCGTCCACCTCGTGACCCTGACCGCCACCATCCAGCGCAAGCCCGAGAAGTACGGCGCCGACCCCGACCCCGAGACCCGCCGCATCACTGCCGACGGCAACGACTACGACACCGCCAAGACCGCACTCGAAGCCCAGCTGCCCGACGGCTGGCGGATGCTGTGGATCAACGCGGACCGGTGACCCGATGCCCTGGGACCACGTCGAGCGCCGTCCCGCCAAGGCCCCGTTCGCCATCGCAGACGGCCGCAAACTCTGCCTCGTCCTCGGCTGGGAACGCGGCCACGGAGACATGCCCCGGACCTGGCAGGCGCGTGTGCTCTACATGGACGCCAACGGGCCGATGGAGACGCTGATCCCTGCGTCACGCATTAAGGCGGCCGGGGCCGACGACCCTGCTGTGAAGCTGTACGTCGAGCACTTCGCGCCCAAAGAGTGAGGGAGACAGCACGAACGCCCCGACTCTCTCGCGGGGCGTCCGGCAGGGGTGGCCCTGGATTCCGCCCCCATGACCAGGCTACGCGAAACCGAGCCGGCGAGCTGACCTCGTGCGCTGACGCTCGGCGCGAATCTTCCGCAGCCGCTTCACCAACAACGGGTCATGAGCGAGCGCGGCCTCGGTGTCGATCAGGGCATTGAGCGCCTGGTAATAGCGCGTCGGGCTCAGGCCAGTCCGCTCACGAATCGCCTGCTCCTTGGTGCCCGTGTACTGCCACCACAGCTTCTCGATCGCCAGGATCGAGGTCTCAAGGTCGGTCAGGTCGGACATGAGTCCAGGGTGGCACCGGGGTCGGACAGCTTACGGATGCGACGCCAGAGACAGGATCGTGATCTCGCCGGAACCAGGGCCATGGTGCCACCACATCCGCCACGCTGACGGCGTCTTGTTCTCGATATAGGACTGCCACACCGCCTGACCGTTGGCGCCAGGGACTGTTTGATACCGGTGGGTCCTCAGCCCCGGATAGTCCTGACCGTGGTCCCGGAGGTTCCTCAGCGCCTTCTGGACCTTCTTATGCCGCTTCGGGTCTCGCTGGCGCAGGTTCTCGATCGTCGCCGCAGCGCCCTCCGTGAAGCGGATGACGCGGGCCGGGCCGCTCATCCGTCGCCGAAGAAGTCCGGCCTATCGACGATCTTGCCCTCGGCGTAGTCAACGATCCCCCGCAGCAACCTCTCCCGGACGATGGCGTTCTCATAGAACGCACGCTCCTCCTCAGGGATTGCATCCACGGGAATCAACACGATGACTCCCTCATCGCCCTTGGACACGTAGTAGCGCCCGGCGTTGACGATCTCCGAGCCCAATACGACGGTGTGGTTGGACTCGGACTCGATCTCAGCGACGGGGGTAACGCGATCCATCGCGATGGTCATGTCGTTCTCCCGGTTCGTGGACAACCGCAGGAACCGTTGTCTACACCTCCAAGATAAGCCATGCCGTCAAGGGTCGAGGTCACATTCCAGAACGACACCCCTGTAACTCCTCCCTCAGCCGCGTGGGGCAGAACGTGGGGCAGTGGGGGCGCATACGGCTACCTACGACGTCATACGACGACGCCGAAACACCCTCGATTCACCCTGCGATACCGGCGCGAACGCACCCCTGGTCATGATTCGTCACCAGAGGGCGGACTCACTTTTAATCCGTGGGTTGTGGGTTCAAGTCCCACGGGGCCTACAGGGGTTGACCTCGCCCGACGTGCTTGCTCAATCGAGACCGGAACCTCGTCGTGGGGCAACGGTTCCGAGCGCAGTCAGGACGGCAGATGCGTCAGGGTTGCAGGGGTGGGCATACCGCTGCGTCGTCGCACGACCTCACCGCCCGTTCCGCAGCGCCAACCACAACACCACGGCGACAACGACGACAACCGCGGCCACCATCGTTGCGATGATGACCAACTCCGGGCCAGCCAGGGAACCATCCATGACCGAAGCGTAGGGGTGACTGGCGCGCGTGTTTCACGTTCCACCGGATCGACGTCGCCCTGGAGCCACCGGCCCGTGCCCAGGACATCGCCGACCGCGAGTTCCGCATCGTCCGGGATGGCCGGCACGACGTCCTGACGTACCGGTCGGTCAACGGCGAGGTGAGCGTGCCGCTCCCTCGCTAGCCAGTTCGACGGCCTGGTCGAGGCGGCCCTGTTCGACCAGGGCGCCGATCAGCATCGTGCGGCCGCCGCGCGCCAGCGCCTCGGGATCGACCAGAGCCGGTGCGGCCAGAGAGTGCAGCAGGTATCCGTGCACCAGCGCCAGGAAGGCGCCCGGGTCAGCCACCGGCACGCCGGCTGCCGTCGTGGCGGCGTCGACGACGCTGCGTCCGGCCTCGATGACCTCGATCGCCACCTCGGCCAACTCGGGCTCGCGGGCCACGTGCAGCAGCGCCTCGACGAACGCCAGACCGTCGGTGCGCGACGTGGCCGCGGCCGCCGCGAACGCCTGCAGCAGATCGCCGAGCGGCTGCGGCTCGCCCTCCACCAGGGCGCGCGCGACCTCGTTCATCGCGGCGGCGTCCTCGGCCACCTTGGCCCGCAGCGCCTCGACGGCCAGATCGGTGATCGAGTCGAAGAAGTAGCCCACTGTGGCGAGCGGCAGGCCGGCCCGCTCGGTGACGGCCCGGTGGGTGACTCCGGCCATGCCGTGTTCGGCCGCCACCTGCACGGTGGCGTCGATCAGGGCCGCTCGGCGCTGTTGCGCGCTCGCCCCATGACGTCGCTTCATGATCTACATCATAAGTGTGGAAGTTCTTCTAGACTTTCGCCCCACGACCCGGCACGATGTCGGCATGACCAGCCAGTCCCGCGTCCATGCCTTCCGCGATGACGCCCTCGCCGATCACGACGCCGTCGCCCTCGCCGACCTGATCCGCCGAGGCGAGCTCAGCGCCGCCGAGGTCGAACAGGCTGCCGCGGCACGCCTGGCCGACATCGGTCCGGCCCTGCATGCCGTGGTGCACGACGCCACCGCCGCGCCGCGCCGCTCGGCCAATGCCGACGCTCCCCTGCATGGCGTGCCGACCCTGATCAAGGACAACACCGACGTCGCCGGGTGGCCGACCAACCACGGCTCGGAGGCATTCGTCGCCAAGCCCGCCAAGAAGGACGGCCGCTACACCCAGCAGTTCCTCGGTACCGGCGTCACGGTCCTCGGCAAGACGCGGATGCCCGAGTTCGGCCTGAACGCCACGACCGAGTTCCGCACTGGAGAGCCGGCGCTCAACCCCTGGAACACGGCGTACTCGGTCGGCGCCTCGTCCGGTGGAGCCGCAGCGCTCGTCGCGGCCGGTGCCGTGCCGATCGCTCACGCCAACGATGGCGGCGGATCGATCCGCATCCCGGCCGCCGCCGCGGGGCTCATCGGCCTGAAGCCGAGCCGTGGCCGCCACCTCGACGGCGAGGAGGCGCGCATCATGCCGATCAACATGATCAGCGAGGGTGTCGTCACCCGCACCGTGCGCGACACCGCCGCGTTCGTCGACGCGATGGAGCGGCGCTGGCGCAATCCGGAGCTGGCGCCGATCGGCCTGGTCGAGGGGCCGGCCCGCCGTTCACTGCGCGTGGGCGTCCTACTCGAATCGGTCACCGACACCGTCGTCGACGCCGAGACGCGTGCAGCCGTGGACCACACCGTGCGGCTGCTCGAGGACCAGGGCCACGTCGTCGACACCATCGCGGTCCCCGCCCGCGCCAGCTTCGCCGACGACTTCGTGACGTACTGGGGACTCCTGGCCCAGATGGCGGGCGGCCTGGGCAAGCTCGCATTCGACCGGTCGTTCGACACCGGCAAGCTCGACGGCCTGACCGACGGACTGCGGCACGACTTCCTGCGCGGCGGCTTCGCGCGACTGCCCGGCGCTCTGCATCGCCTGCGACGCGCCAAGGCGCTCTACGCGAAGGCGTTCGACCGGATCGAGCTGATCGTGTCGCCCGTCGTGGCGCACACGACGCCACCGCTGGGCCACCTCAGCCCCAACGTGCCGTTCGACGAGCTCATGGAGCGCCTGCGCCAGCACGTCGCGTTCACCCCGATCCAGAACATCACCGGCACGCCGGCGATCTCGCTGCCGATGGGCCTGACGAGCCACGGACTGCCGATCGGCGTCCAGCTGTCGGCGGCCCATGGCGACGAGCGCACGCTGCTCGAGGTCGCGTTCGCTCTGGAGGAGCAGGCGGCCTGGCCCCGCATCCAGGACGCGGTCGCCGCACAACGCTGACGTCCACTTCACCATGCGAGCCGTCGCTTCACCACGCACCTTCACGTGGTGAAGCGACGGTTGACCAGGTCAACCTGGTCAACCGTCACCAGCTCAGTGGCGCGAGCCGTGGGTCGTGTACTCGGGCTTGCCGTACGTGACCAGGCGCCGCTTCAGCACGCGTGTCGTGTAGACGTCGACCGCTCGCTTGAGCGACGGCCGGGTGGAGGCGATCGAGAGCCCGACGAACCGGCCCATGATGAACGGGGCGGTCGTCGCGACGCGCAGCAGGTCGGCGAAGCCGAACGGAGCCCCCTTGGCCGCCGACACCGCCCGATCGCCTCCACAGAAGCCGAGGAAGAAGGCCTTGCTCCAGCTGCGTTCGACGGCATCCGCCGCGCGATCCCATGGCGTGCGCCCCGGCCGCAGATAGGCGCCCATGGTCGCGGTGACCAGCTGGTGGCACGTCGCGTCGAAGTCGTCGCGCAGCAGTGCGGCCCGACCGTGGAACAACTCGACCAGGCCCTCGCAGGTCGTGGGAAGCAGTTCCTCGGGCAGCCCCAGCAGGAAGCTGCGATACCGGCTGTACTCGAGCATCGCGCGTTCGCGCTCGTTGAACTCGGTGCGCCCCCGCCGTCCCGCCGCCTGGGCCAGGACGTACATGTTGATCATGCCGGCCGGCATCTGATCGAGCTGCGGGATCGGGATGCCGTACACGGCGACATCCCACTTCGACGACCGCTTGAGCGCGCTGTATCGCACGATCGAGTGCATCAGCCTGACCATCGCGGCCGACTCGAAGCCGGCGCCGTCTCGATGCAAGGCGCCCCCGAGCGTGGTCTCGGCGAAGAAGCGGGTGGTCTCGGTGACCCGCACCGCCGCACCTTCACCGGTGAGAGCTCCGGTCAGGGCCATCGGCAGAGCCGCGTACGTATTCAGGAACGTCGCGAGGAACGCGCCCCGCGTGATGAACGGGGAGAAGAACGCGGCACTGACCCGCATGTAGCGCGCGCCTTCCGCGACGAGGTCCAGATCCACCCAGTCCGGCGTGGCCTCCATCGAGGCGATGAACGCCCGCAGCTCCGCCGGCGCGTCCGGCACGGCATCGACACCCTCGCGACAGGCCCGCTTGAGCATGTCGATCAGGCCCTGCACGCCGAACCGCGGGATGAGCGCGGCGTACGGATCGGCGTCGATATCGCCGAGCATCGTGGCGGTGCGCACGAGCTCGACCACGCGCTGGTCGTCCAGCAAGGGCTGCCGCTCGGCGACCCAGCCGGGCAGCATCGACTCGACCGTGGGATCGGCGGTGAACCGGAGGGGCAGGGCATCGAAGTCGATGTCGCCGTACAGGCCGGGCTGAAGCTCGCGCTGGGTATGAACCCGCTCGAGCAGGTCGGGATAGAACGCAGTCTGCATCGAGGTCTCCAGCCAGCTTTCACTTCGTCAGTTATGAATTTACAAATCGTAAGTTAGAGTGTCAAGCATGGCGCCGAAGAAGCCGTCCCGGATGCGCGGAGAGGACCGCCGCGAGCAGATCCTCGACGTCACCCACGCCATCGTCGACGCCGAGGGCTTCCACGCCGCGACCCCGAACCGCATCGCCGAGGCCGCCGGAGTCACCCGTCCCGTCCTGTATCAACAGTTCGGGGATCTGCCCGGGCTGTTCGTGGCTTTGATCGATCGCGAGGCCGAGCGAGCCGCGCTGCAATTCGCCGAGGCACTGACCACCGCACCCGGCGCCGATCCGTTCGATGCCGCGTTCACCGGCTCCCTCGCAGCGATCGACGCGCACCCCGCCACCTGGCGCCTGTTCCTCGTACCTCCCCAGGGCGCACCGCCGGCCCTGCACGAGCGCCTGGCGATCGCCCAAGACCAGGTGCGTGCCTTCCTGGCTGCCGAGTTGCGCCGGACCCTTCCCGACGCGCCCGATCCCGACTACTCCGCGCGGATCCTGCATGCGGCCGGCCAGACATTGCTCCAGCAGCGGTTGATCGACCCCGAGCACGCCACCAGCGAGCGGCTCACCGCCCTCGTCCGCCGCCTGCGCGACTGGATCCGGCCACCCGAGTAGGTCACCGCCGAGTGAATCCACGCCACTCGGCGCGAAGCCGCGTCACGATCACTCTGCCCATCCGTCTCTTTCCCAGCGTGCCTCGACCAGGGGGAGACACGCACCCGCGACCGCCCGCATCGATCGATGCGGGCGGTCCGTCGTCCTCGAGTCGGGCCACTCGCACCATCCAGACCGTGTCGCCGTCCGGCAGCAGGCGTTACCGTCATGGCCATGCGCGCAGTCACAGTCCATGAGGGAGCCCTCGAGGTCGAGGAGATGCCCGATCTCGTCCCCGCCCGCGGCCAGATCCTGCTCGACGTCAGCCGGTGCGGCATCTGCGGCTCGGACCTGCACGCGCGCCACCATGCCGACGTCGTCGCGGATGCGGCCGCCGAGATCGGCTATCCGGACCTCATGCGCCAGCATCAGCGCATCGTGATGGGCCACGAGTTCACCGGAACGATCGCCGACTACGGCCCCAAGACCCACCGCCGCTGGGAAGCCGGCACCCCGGTCGTCGCACTGCCGATCCTCAACACGCCGGCCGGCATGCACCTGACGGGACTGTCGCAGCAAGCGCCGGGCGGCTATGCGGAACAGGTCCTGGTCTCGGAGTCGCTGACCTTCCCCGTTCCACCGTCGGTCGAGCCCGAGGTGGCCGCCCTGACCGAGCCGCTCGCCGTCGCGCTGCACGCGGTGCACCGTGGCCAGGTCGCCAAGAAGGACACCGCGGTCGTCGTCGGCTGCGGGCCGATCGGCCTGGCCATCATCGCGATGCTCAAGGCCACGGGCGTCAAACACGTGATCGCCAGCGACTACTCCCCCGCCCGCCGCGAGCTCGCGGTCCGCATGGGCGCCGACGTGGTGATCGATCCCGCCGCCGAGTCGCCGTGGTCGTCCTTCACCGACAGCCGCCGCTACCTGACCGAGGCGCCCGCCCTGCTCGACCTCGCCGAGACCACGATGCGCAGGCTGCGAGCCGTGCCGATGCTGCCGTGGAACCGCGTCATGGAGATGGCCCAGAAGGCCGGCGCGGCCCCACGCGGACCCGTCGTGTTCGAGTGCGTCGGCGTGCCCGGGGTCATCGAGCACATCATCACGTCGGCACCGCTCGCGACCCGCGTCGTCGTGGTGGGCGTGTGCATGGAGGACGACGCGTTCCGGCCCTCGATGGCGATCAACAAGGAGATCGACCTGCGCTTCGCCTTCGGCTACGACCCTGCCGAGTTCTTCCGCACGCTGGGGATGATCGCCGCCGGCAAGGTCGATCCGCGACCCCTGGTGACCGGCACGGTCGGACTCGACGGGGTGGCGGCGGCCTTCGATGCACTCGGCGATCCCGAGACCCACGCGAAGATCCTCGTCGACCCACGCAGCACCGTGGCCGCGCCCTGACCCCTGGCGCCGGCAGTATTCTGCGTACTAGTGTGCGCAGATGTTCTCCCATCGGCGTCTCGCCGTCACCGCGGCAGTCGCTGTGGCCGCCGCGCTCGCGACGGCCGTTCCGGCTCAGGCCAATCTGATCGACCCGGTCATCGAGATCCTCCCGGCCCGGCCCGTGCCCTACCACCCGAGCACCGAGACGACCTGCGCCGACGCCGATCCGCAGTGCCTGACCGACACCATCGCTCGCATGCAGCAGCACGCCGACACCCTGATCGCCCGATGCGACCACGACGCCGTCTTCGCCCTGGCCTACCTGCGGGTGACCCAGGGCGTCTCACAGGCCATCGATGACGGCATCTACGACGACGAGGCGTGGCTGCGACACCAGGACGCGGTCTTCGCCGAGGACTACTTCGAGACCTACGAGGCCTGGCACGACGGCCGCAAGAACGAGGTGCCGCAGGCCTGGCGGATCGCGCTGCAGGCCGCCGACGACGGCCGCGTGTCCGCCCTGGGCGACTTCATGCTGGCGATGAACGCGCACATCAACCGCGACTTCTCCTACGTCCTGGCCGGGGTCGGCCTGACCGGGCCCGACGGCAAGACGCACAAGCCCGATCACAACCGCTTCAACGCCCGCCTCGACGCGCTGTACCAGCCGGTCTTCGCCGAGATGGCCGAGCGTCTCGACCCGCGCTTCGACGACCTCGATCTCGGCCCGCTCGACGATGAAGGGGTCGGCACGATCATGCGCGCCTGGCGCGAGATCGTCTGGCGCAACGCCGAAGCCCTCGCACTCGCGAAGACGCCCCTCCAGAAGCGCCTGGCCGAGCAACGGATCGAGTCGTACGCGGCCAGCCAGGCGACCCTCTACCGGGTGCTGTTCGCCGCCAATCCCAAACAGCGCCAGGCGCGCGACGCCTTCTGCGCCTCTCATCCCTCGGCGTAGACCGAAACGCGGGCCGGCCGTCACGGACTGACCGTAGGGTGGTGGCATGACCGAGGTGTTGACCGCCCGAGACGTTCCGCTCGGTGGTCTGCGCGCCATGACCGTCCGGCGCTCCTTGCCGCAACGCGCCCGCACCACGATCGGCGCCTGGTGCTTCGCCGACCACTACGGGCCCGATGACGTCGCAGTCACGGGCGGCATGGACGTGCCCCCGCATCCGCATACCGGGCTGCAGACGGTCAGCTGGCTCTTCACCGGCGAGGTCGAGCACCGCGACAGCCTGGGCGTCCACGCCCTGGTGCGGCCAGGCGAGGTCAATCTGATGACGGGCGGCCGCGGCATCTGCCATTCGGAGGTGTCCACACCCGACACCACAATCCTGCACGGCGTGCAGCTGTGGGTGGCGCTGCCCGCGGAGCATCGCGACGCCCCCCGCGACTTCCAACACCACGTCCCCGAGCCGGTTCTTCTCGACGGCGCCACATTGCGCGTCTTCCTCGGCTCGCTCGCCGGGGCGACCTCGCCGGTGCGCTCCTTCACCCCGCTCCTAGGCGCCGAACTGGTCCTCGACGCGGGCAGCACGGTGACCCTCCAGGTCGACGCCGCGCACGAGCACGGCGTGCTCGTCGACGGTGAGGTCGCCGTCGTCGACGGAACCGACGTGCCGCACGGCGCCATCGGTTTCGTCGATGTCGGCAGCGACATGCTCACGATCTCCAATCCCCTCGATGAGCCGCAGCGCGTCATGCTGCTGGGTGGCCCACCGTTCGGCGAGGAGATCGTGATGTGGTGGAACTTCATCGGTGCCGATCACGACGCCATCGAGCTGGCCCGCGCCGAGTGGGAGGAGCACGCCGAGCGCTTCGGATCGGTCGAGGGCTATGTCGGCGAACTCGACCGCATCCCCGCACCCGCCCTGCCCAACGCCCGACTCAGGTCCCGCATCAATCCGATCGTGGGACCACAGCTGATCCACGAGGAGACCCCGTGAGCACCACCGTCCGCCAAGAGCCCGACCGCTTCGTCATCGAGGTCGACGGCACCGACGCCGGCTTCGCCCAGTTCAGCGAGTCGGGAAATCAGCGCACGTTCTTCCACACCGAACTCGACGACGCGTTCTCGGGCCGCGGATTGAGCGGGATCCTGGTCCAGGAGGCGCTCGACGCGACCCGCACGGCTGGTCTGCGCATCGTGCCGGTCTGCCCTCTCGTCGCGCACTGGCTCACCAAGCACCCCGAGTTCGACGACATCGTCGATCAGCCCGCCTGACCCCAGGGCCGCGGCTCGAGCGAGCCCGCCACCTCAGGCAAGCCGGCCACCCAACCCCACCCATCGGTCGCTAGCCCGGCGAGCCGCCACCTCAGGCGAACCGGCACGCACCACCCACTCCATCGGTCGCCAGCCCGGCGAGCCCCTAGGCGAGCCGGGCGGGAAGGCGCTCGCAAGACGACGAGCTCGAGCAGGCCAGTCATCTCACCGACGTCTCCCCGCCGACTGGCGCCTGATGAACACGCCCCCCCTTCACCTGATCGCCCGATGGTTGCGCCCAGCGGCAGGTCGCGGATGGGTGCCGCTACGGTTCAGCCATGAACCCGGCTCGTTCCCCCTGGCTCGTCGCGTTCGGCATCGGCATGATCGTGCACCTCGCGCTGATCGCCGCCTCCGCCGATCCGTGGACCTCGATCACCAAGTGTCTGCTCGCGCCGCTGCTGATCGGCTGGGTGATCCAGCGCCGGGGTCCGCGCCTGTTGGTCGTCGCGCTGATCGGATGCTTTCTGGGCGATCTGTTCCTCGAGCTCGACGACGCCTGGTTCCCGGTCGGCATGGCCGCGTTCGCCGTCGCCCACGTCTGCTTCATCGTGCTGTTCGTCCGCCGCGGCGCAATCGCGGGCCTGAAGTCCCAGCCGTGGGTACCGGCCATCTACGCGGCTGCCGCGATCGCGATGATCGCGTGGTGCTGGAGCGGGCTTCCGTCCGATATCCGGCCGCTCGTGCCGATCTACGCCCTCCTGCTCGGTGCCACGGCGACGGTGACACTGGTGACCGATCGGCTCGCGGGCCTCGGTGGAGCGTTCTTCCTGGTGTCCGACGGCATCATCGCGGCGTCGCAGGCCGACCGGATCGATCCCGACGCCACGGCGACCGGGCTGGCCATCATGACCCTGTACCTGGCGTCGATCTACCTGCTCACCCGCCGCAGCGTCGAAGTGCCCGTCACCACCTCCGTGTGACCCTGGGGGCATGGCCCGGCGTGACACGACCTACCGCATCGTCGTCGGGCTGATCGGCGCGCTCTACCGGCTGATGGGCTATCGCATCGCGGTCCGCGGCCTAGGGCATCTTCCGGCCTCCGGAGCCGGCGTGATCGCGTCGAATCACACCAGCTTCCTGGACTTCACGTTCGTCGGTTACGCGGCTCGCGGTCGCCAACGGCGCATCCGCTTCATGGCCAAGCGCTCGCTGTTCGAGCTGCCCGTCGTCGGCTGGCTCATGCGGGCGATGGGCCATGTCCCGGTCGACCGGCGCTCGGGTGCCATCGCCTATCGACGTGCGCTCGAAGCCGTCGACCGTGGCGAGCTCGTGGGCGTCTTCCCCGAGGCGACGATCAGCCGTTCGTGGCTGCTCAAGCCGTTCAAGCGCGGTGCTGCCGGGGTGGCCGTCAACCGCGGTGTGCCGCTCGTCCCGGTGATCGTCTGGGGCGGGCACCGCATCTACACGGTCGACGGACACCGCTCGCTACGACGACGTATCCCGGTCACGATCGCGATCGGCGAACCGCTGGTGCCCGTGAGTGACGAGACCGTCGACGCGCTGTCGCAACGCCTGCACGACGCGATGAGCGAGCTCCTCGCCGAGGTGATCGACGGCTATCCCGACGCACCGCGCGATGACGACGACCGCTGGTGGCTGCCCCATGACCGGGGTGGCACGGCGCCCGACCCGGAGACCGCGGCCGAGCTCGACCGCGCGGCCGTCGCTCGCATCGGCGACTCGTTCGACTGACTCAGGCCGACGCTCCCCGGTGGTCGATCCGGCGTCCGACCATCGCGCCTGCGATCATGCTGCGATGGATGTCGGTGGTCCCACCGGCCACCCGGTAGGGGCGCACCAGCCGGTAGAGCCACTCGAGCGGGCTGAGGTCGGGCGACATCCCGATCAGTCCGTGCAGCTGCATCGCGTGATCGATGATCTCGCAGGCGGCCGTCGTGGTCGCGATCTTCGCCGCCGACGACAGCGTCCGGGCACGAGGATCACCGACGTCGTACGCCTTCACCGCTTCGTACAGCAGGAGTTGCGCCTGCTCCTTGCGCAGGTACATGTCGGCCAGCTTCGCCTGGACCATCTGGAAGTCGACCAGGCTGCGGCCGAACTGCTCACGGTCGCGCACGTAGTCCACGGTCAGCCTGATCGCGATATCGGACAGCCCCAGGACGAAGGCGCCCGCGGCACAGCGTTCGACGCTGTACGACGACAGCAGCGCCGAGATGCCCGGCACGTCGAGCACGTGATCGGCCGGAACGACGACGTCGTCGAACGTCAGCTCGCACCAGCCGGAGTCGCCCATCCAGGTCCGCGGCTCGCTCGTCACGAAGCCGGGAGTGCCGCGCTCGATCAGGACCGCGCCGATGCCGGCCGAGCCTGCGCCTCGGCGAGCGAACACCAGGTAGTAGTCGTCGGCCTCTCCGACCCCGCTGGGCCGCTTCCGGCCGTTGACGACGTACGTGCCGTCCGGCCGGGCCTCCATCGACGTCTCGAGATCGGTCAACGCGGTACCCGCCGGCTCCTCGGTCAGCGAGATCCAGCAGAATCGCTCGCCACGCACGACCGGGCGCACGAAGGACTCCCACTGCTCGGGGGTCCCCCAGCGCGCGACGAACATCGCGGGGCCGCACATCGCCATCAACGCAGACTCCGCCGTCGCGGGGCACACGCGAGCGAGCGCCTCGATCGCCAGGATCGTGTCCAGATACGGACGTCCGGATCCACCGACCTGCTCGGGCATGCTGAGTCCGATGTACCCGCGCTCCGCCAGCAGCCGCATGTTCTCCCGAATGCCGCTGCGCTCGAATCGTTGGTCGAACGCAGCATCGGCGAATGCCTCGGTCGCGAGCTTCTCCACCTCGGCCACGAGCGCGTGCTGGTCGTCGGTCAAGATCAACGCCATCCCAGATCCTCCTGATAATCGAATGTCCAATTACTATCATATATTGGACGATTTCCGATGCTATCGTATGAGCAATAGCAGATAATCACATGACGTGTTAGGAGAATGATGCCCACGTACTCACCGGCAGAGGCGTTGCGCCGTCACGCAAACGACCGACCACACCACGTCGCCCTGCTGCACGAAGACCGCCGGTGCACGTATGCCGAGCTGTCCGACCAGGCGAATCGTGTCGCCGGGGCGCTCGCCGATCGCGGCGTCAGCCCCGGTGACCGCGTGGCCCTCGTGGCGGGGAACTCCGTCGAGTTCGTCGCGGCGCTGTACGGCATCTGGGGTGCCGGCGCCATCGCCGTCGGCATCAATCCGCGACTCTCCACCGATGACGCGGCCTACCAGCTCCAGGACAGCGGCACCCGTCTCGTCGTGGCAGACGCCGCATCGTCGGCGCTGGTGTCCGCGGCCGCACCGGATCTCGCGGGCCTTTCGCTCGATGAGGCCGTGGCGTTCACGCACCCGGTCACGCCGGCGCCCGGAGATCTCGACGCCGATGCCACGATCTTCTACACCTCCGGCACCACGGGACGACCCAAGGGCGCGGTGCACACCCACCGCGCCCTGACGACGCAGGCCATCGCGATGACCGAGTTCTACGAACTGACGCCCGACGACGTCATCGTGAGCTGCCTGCCGCTCTGCCTGCTCTCGGTGCTGATGGGCGGACCGGTCTCGAGCATCCACCTGGGCTCGACCTGCCGCATCGTCACCCGTTTCGACGTCGCCGACGTCTGTGACCGGATCGCGCAGGACCAGGCGGCGTTCGCGATCGTCGTCCCGGTCTTCTTCTTCGACACGCTCCGCCTCCTCGACGAGGGCGCCGACCTGGACCTGAGCTCCTTGCGCGTCCTGCACTTCGGCGGCAGCCCGATCTCGGCCGAACTGCGGGCAGCGGCCGAGACACGCCTGGGAGTCACGGCGTCCCAGGCGTACGGAGCCACCGAGTGTCCGAACATCGTGGTGGGCGAAGGCCTGGCACCCGACCGAACGGTCGAGTCGACCGGCCGGCCGCTGCCGTTCGCCCGCGTGCGCATCGTCGACGACCGACGGCATGATGTCCCGCCCGGCGAGATCGGTCATGTGCTCCTCGGCCCGAATCCGGATGCCGAGCACCCGTTCATCCCGATGGACCGCTACTGGGAGCGGCCCGAGGAGTCCGCCGCGGCCCTTCCCGACGGCTGGCTCGACCTCGGCGACCTGGGACGCCTGAACCCCGACGGCACCCTCACACTCGTCGGCCGCGAGAAGGACCTGATCATCCGCGGCGGCCTGAACGTCTACCCCAGCGAACTCGAACGGGCGCTGTCGGCCGACGATCGCGTCGCCGCGGCCGCCGTCGTCGCGCACGCGCACGACCGTCTCGGCGAGGTGCCCGTCGCCTACGTCATCCTGAACGAGACCGGTGCGGGTGAGGCGGTGCTTCGCGCGGCCAACGAGCAGCTGTCGCGGTACAAGGCGATCGAGGAGCTCGTCGTGGTCGACGAACTGCCGCGCAACGCCATGGGCAAAGTGGTCAAGCGAGAGCTTCACACGTTCGTCGCCGACCATCCGGGGCATGTCACCGCTCGGCTCCTGCGCGAACGAAGCGTGCTGGCGAAGTCAGCCGCCGAGCCGGAGGGCGAGTAGGCGCGGGAGCGGCAGAACACGTGGCCGGACGGCTCAGAGACGTCCGATCGGTTCGCGTCCCACGACCTGACTGAGCAGCACGACGATCTCCTCGTCACCGACCTGATCGACCCAACCGAGGTCCCCCCGGGTCCGCCCCAGGCCCTCGAAGAACGAGTCGACGACCTCGGCGGTCGCCGACGGCTCCAGGCCCTGGGGAATCAGGCCGGCCGCCTGCCCCTTGCGCACGACCTTGGTGATCGCGGCATGGAAGTCCGCGTGAATCGCGATCCAGGCCTCTCTCAACTCCTCGTCGCGATCGAGGAGCTCCCGCCAGATCGTGTAGACGGCCCGATGATCGTTCCGCATCGCCAGGAAGCTGCGGGCGGGACCATGGATCTCCAGACGGCCGTCGGCCCCCATCGGGAACAGGCTCGCCGCCAGGAGTGACTGTTCGGCTCGCGCCAGGAGACAGACGAAGACATCGCGCTTGTCGACGAAGTAGCGATAGGCCGTGGCCGCCGAGATCGACGCCTCCGCGGCGATCTGGCCGATCGAGGCACTCGAGAAGCCGGCCCGCGCGAAGACCTCGGCTGCCGCATCGAGGATCGCATCGCGCTGCGCCCGTGCGCGCGGTGACCGCGGGTCCATCCGTCCCGGCGCGACCGTCCATTCCACTCGCGACGGCACCGTGACCACCGGGGGTGGCGGAGGCTCGTCGAGCCGTCCGTCGCCGACGGCCGGAGATCCCCGATACAGGCCACCGACGACCAGCTCGACCAAGGCGTCGGCCAGTTCCTCGGGCGTATGCCGCGACCACTCCATGCGGCGCGTGAACGCAAGGAAGTCCAGCGACATGGTGAGCAGCTCGGCGAGCGCCTGCTCCCTCGAACGCGACGGCTGGTCGGGCAGATGCACCGCAAGCATGGCGGCCCACACATCGGTCGTCCACCTACGCCGGTCCCGGACCTCGGGAGCGATGAGCACCAGGTCGTCGGACGCCCGCACCGCGCCCACGTGCTGCTCGCTGACCTCGAGCCACGCCAGGCACGCCGCCCGCAGATCCGTGGCCCGCGCCAAGGCGGCCGTCATGTCGTCGACCATCGCGTTGTAGAGCAGGTCGAACGCGATCTGCTTGCTCGCGAAATGCCGATAGAAGGCACCCGTCGTCAGGCCCGCGTCCTCGGCGATGCTCGCCAGGTGCGCCTCTTCGTATCCGAGCCGCGCGAACTGCTCGGCCGTCGCGGCCAGCAGCAGCTCGGGGGTCGACCCGACCGCATCGTCCTGGATACTCATCTTGGCTCGGACCTTAGTGCACGATCCTGCAGTCGTCCCACCGCGCTCAGAGCGCCATCAGCTGATCGAGTCCCTCGGCATCCAGCTCGGCGACGGTGCCGTCGAACGTCACCACTCCACTGACCATGACCAGAACCCGGTCGGCGACCCGACGGGCGAACTGCAGGTTCTGCTCGGCCATCAGGATCGTCGCGCCCTGTCGCTTCAGCCCGAGGAAGACCTCGGCCAAGGCCTCGACGATCACCGGCGCGAGGCCCTCGCTCGCCTCGTCGACCAACAGCAACCTCGGATCGGCCATCAGCGCACGCGCGATGGACACCGCCTGCTGCTCGCCGCCGCTGATCCGGTCGCCTCGCTGGTCGATCAGGCGCCGCACCAGAGGCACCATCGAGCACACCGCCTCGGTGCGCTCGTCCAGCGAACGGCGTGGCCCGCGATAGCCGAGCCGCAGATTGTCACGCACGCTGAGCGGGTACACCCGGCGGTCCTCCGGCACGTAGCCGATCCCGCGCCGGGCGATGCGGTTGGCCGGCATCGTCGAGATGTCGGTGTCGTCGAACACGATGCGACCGGACCTCTCGACCTCGAGGCCGAGGACCGACTTGAGCAAGGTGCTCTTGCCCGAGCCGTTGCGACCGAACAGCACGGTCGTCTCACCGGACCGGACAGTCAGGTCGAGCCCACGCAGGACGGTCATCTCGTCGTATCCGACATCGACACCCTCGAACGTGATCATCGCGTTCCCTCCTCGACATCCGATCCGAAGTAGACCTCGGCCAGGCGCCGATCGGTCCGCACCTGTTCGGGTGCACCGGTGAGCAGGACCTCGCCTCCGACGAGCACCGTGATGCTGTGCGCCAACCGGAACATGACGTCCATGTTGTGCTCGGTGATCAACAGCGTCAGTTCCTGCTCGGCCGCCAGTTCACGCAGCAGCTCGGCGCACTCCCCTGCCTCCTGAGAACTCATCCCGGCGGTCGGCTCGTCGAGGACCACGACGCGTGGCTCACCGACGAGCACCATCGCCAGCTCCAGGAGCTTGCGGTCGGCCTGGGCCAGTTCGCCCGCCAGGACCTCACGGCGACCGAGGAGGCCGACCCGTTCCAGATGACGCAGATCGGGCGACCAGCGCCGGCTCAGCACCGCACGCAGAGGGGTCAGGCCCGCGACTTCGGCGGCCAGCGCCACGTTCTGCTCGACCGACAGCTCGTCGAACACCTGGGCCACCTGGAAGCTGCGACCGACGCCCAGACGAGCGACCCGCCGGGCATTCCATCGCGCCGTGTCGTGCCCGAGGAGACGGACCTGGCCTCGCGTGAAGGGCACCTCGCCGGCGATGCCGGCGCTCAGCGTGGTCTTGCCGGCACCGTTGGGGCCGATGAGTCCACGGATCTCGCCGGTCCCCACCGTCAGCTCGACGCCACGCAGCGCGTACGCCTCGCCGTACTGCTTGTCGACACCGTGCAGTTCGATCGCGTTATCGGACACGACGGCTCCCCTCCTCCTTGCGCAGGACACGTGACGCGACGTCTTCGATCAGGCCGACCACACCACGGGGCGCGGCCAGGATGACGACCAGGAGGATCCCTCCGACCCAGAGCTCCCACTGGTCGGTGATCGCCGAGGCGATGTCGACCAGGTACAGGAACGCGACGCATCCGATGACCGGCCCGACGATGCTGCCCATGCCGCCGATGAGCGTCATGATGATCGGATCACCCGAGGTGCTCCACTGCAGGATGTCGGGACTGACCAGATTCCACAGCAACGCGTAGAGCGAGCCGCAGGCGCCGGAGACGGCACCGGCCACGACGAAGCCCGCGTACCGGTACGTGCGGATCCCGGCACCCAACGCGGCGGCGCGCCGGTCGCTGGAGCGGATCGCCCGTAGGACGACACCGAAACGGGAGTACTCCAGCCACCACAGCAGCAGCATGCCCAGCGAGGTGAAGACGACCATGGATCCGACGAATGCACCCGGTGTGCTGATGTCGAGGCCGAAGAGACGCCCCGCCCCGAATCCGAACAGGCCCGTGTCGCCTCCCGTCCAGCGTTCACGCCGCGCCAGCACGAACAGCGACTCGCCCAGCGCGAGGGTCAAGATGGCGAAGCTCAGACCCGGGACCCGGAAGATGAACAGGCCCACGACCGCCGCGGCGACCGTGGCCGCACCGACCCCGATCAGGAGCAGCAGGGTCGAGGATCCGACATGTGGTGCCGCCAGGCCGACGGTGTAAGCGGCACCACCGTAGAAGATCGCCTGCCCGAACGAGGCGACGCCGACGATCCGATACAGATATCCGACGCTGCCCACGAAGATCACCTGGATCATCACATTGCCGACGAACAGCTGGCGCTCGACCGAGCCGCCCGTCTGCGAGAGGGCCAACACGTCGAGCAGGACGACGATCGCGATCAGGCTGATCGTGGTGCCGTGCCGGTGCAGGCGTTCAGTGAAGGTCGACAACGGGAGCTCCTCGAGACAGCAGCCCTCCCGGCCAGACGACCAGGACGGCGACGAGCACGGCGTACACGGCATAGCCGCTGATATCGGGCGCGAAGCTCACCGCGAACGCATTCGTGATGCCGACGACCAGGGATGCGACCAGCGTTCCGGTCACACTGCCCAGGCCGCCGATGACCACGATCGCGAACCCCATCACGACATAGGCGTGCGCCAGCGACGGAGTCAGCTGCGTGAGCGGCGCCTGCATCGCCCCGGCCAGGCCGGCCAGGAACACGCCGAGTGTGAACAGGACCGCGTAGACCAGGCGGAACCTGATGCCGAGCGCCGAGGCCATCGAGCGGTCCATCGCGATCGCCCGCGCCTCGAGGCCCAGGCGAGTGCGATACACCACCGCGAACAGACCGACCGCGACCACCGCGGCGACCGCGATGCACACCAGGTTGTACACCGGCACGGACAGCGAGCCGAGCTTGACGGACCCGCTCAGCCCGTCGGGCAGGGGGGCCGACTGCGGAAGCCGGCCCCACTTCATGACGACCGCGCCCTGTGCCATCAACAGCAACGCGTAGGTGGCCAGCAGGGTGTAGATCGGCGAGGTCGCGTACAGCCGCGCGAACACCAGCCGTTCGAGGACCAGCCCGATGGCGGCGGTGACGACCGCGGCCGCCACCACCCCCATCGCGAACTGGGCCACGCCGAGACCGCCGTCACCGCTGGTGAGCTCGAAGGCCGTGTACGCACCGATCATGAAGAACCCGCCGTGGGCGAAGTTCACGATGCCCATCACCCCGAACGTCAGGGTGAGCCCACTCGCCAGCAGGAACAGCAGCAGCCCTGAGGAAAGCCCCACGATCGCAGGCAGGGCGACACTGTTCATCGTCGATCTCACTCAGGAGCGCTGGGCAGCGAGACCGTCTTGTCGATCACGAAGCCGTCGGGCGCGCTGGCGTCCGGCTTGAAGTGACGAGCGATCATCGCGAACGTGGCCTGGTGGTTGTCGCCGATCGTGACCTTGCCCTCGATCGAGTCGAAGCTCAGGCCGACCAGAGCCTTGCCGACGGCGTCGCCCTCGGCGGATCCGGCCTTCTCGATCGCCGCCGCGTACGCCCGCACCGCGGTGTAGCCGTTGACATTGGAGTCGTCGATCTTCACGTCGGGGTACTTGGCGCCGAAGTCCTTCTCGAACGAAGCGGCCAGATCGTTGTCGTACGCCCCTGACGCCCACTTGTAGACGTTCCAGAACTCGGGCACGTCCTTCTTGAGGGCATACGCCTGCGGCAGCCAGGAGCCCTGGTTCAGCACGACGGCGAACTTGCCGAACAGGTCATAGGCCTTGCCCTGCTTGATGATGTTGGCCATCGCCGAGCTGGAGTCGAGGATGACCAGACCCTCGTCGGGCTTGACGTTCTTCAGCACCGCGGTGATGTGCGGCGTCAGGTCGCTCGCGTCGAGCGGATGGAACACCTCGTTGTGGACCTTGATGTCGACGCCGGCCTCCTTGGTGTACTGCTGGAACCTGTCCCACAGGCTGTGCCCGACCTCGTAGTCCGGCCCGAGCACGTTCCAGGTCTTGATCGACGAGTACTCGTCGGCGACCAGCTGTCCCGAGGCGTACTCGTACATGTTGTCCGAGGGCGCGACGCGGAAGAACGACGGGACCAGGCCGTCCTTCGCGATCAACGCCTCGCTCGAGCAGCTCGCCGACATCACGAGGGACTTGACCCGGCCGGCGGCCTGCGCGGCCGACGTGCAGTTGGGCGAGATCGCGTACCCGAACGTCAGGTTGACGCCCTTCGAATCCAGGTCGTAGACCGCCTTCGCCGACTTCTCGGGATCGCCCTGGTCGTCGACCTTGACCAGCTCGATCTTCTTGCCGAGGACTCCGCCGTCGGCGTTGAGCTGATCGACGGCGATCTGAGCGCCGCGTTCGATCGAGGGCCCGATGTCGCCGTAGGTGCCTGAGTAGGGACCGATCATCCCGAGTTTGATCACGTCGTCCGACGCGTCGTCGGAGCCACCGCCCCCACACGCCCCCAGAAGCAACGCCGCGGCTGCGGCGACCGAGGCGAGCGCCCCACGCTTGATATGCATCCCAGATTCCTCTCGTGGTTGGTAGCGATACGTTAGATTATGTAGCACGTGACGTCAATCACCACTTTAATATCAGGCCTAAATATCTTTCTGTCTCTCCAGATCCGACATTTTGTTGACGTCTCACTATCGCTCCAGTAGTTCGCTAGGGTTGATCGACATGACGACCTGGGGACGGCGCGGAACGGTCGAGATCGACGCCGGCACGATCGATATCAGGCAGGCCGGACCGGACGACGGCGTGCCGGTCGTCCTGCTGCACGGATTCCCCCAGACATCGCTGAGCTGGGGTGCCGCGGCACCACACCTGATGGCCGCCGGACTACGGCTCGTCGCACCCGATCAACGCGGCTACTCCACGGGCGCTCGACCGGACGGCGCGGAGCACTACGGCGTCGATGCCCTGGCCGACGACGTCGCTCAGATCGCCGACGCACTGGGCCTCGACACGTTCCATCTCGTCGGGCACGACTGGGGCGCGTCGGTCGCTTGGGTCGTCGCCGCTCGACACGCCCGGCGCCTGCGGAGCCTCACGGCGGTGTCGGTGCCCCACCTGGCCGCGTTCGGCGAAGCCCTGCGCTCATCGGCGGACCAGCAGGAGCGGTCGGCCTACATGCAGCTGTTCCGCGTGCCGGGCAAGGCCGAGGACGTCCTGCTCGCCGACGATGCCACGCGCCTGATCGGGATGTACCAGGGCCAGGTGCCCGAGGCCGACGTCGCCGCCTACGTCGAGCTGCTGAGCCAGCCGGGTGCCCTGACCGCCGCCCTGAACTACTACCGGGCCATGACCGCCGAGATGTCGCAGCTGCCGGCCGTGACCGTTCCGACGACGTACATGTGGAGCTCGGGCGACATGGCGCTGGGTCGCGACGGCGCCGAGCGCTGCGGCGACTTCGTGACGGCCGACTACCGATTCGTCGAACTGCCGGACGTGACCCACTGGATCCCCGACCAGGCACCCGAGGCTCTGGCCGAGGCGATCGTGGAGCGCGTTCAGGCCGACTGACGCACCTGACGCGGCAACACACCCGCCGGTGACGTGACCAGTGGCCACGAGTGGCGGTCGATGGGTTCGCGCCCCTTGGCCGCGGCATAGGCGTTCCAGTCGTCGACCCGCTCGGCGTGCCACAGGTGCTGACGCAGCATGAGATCGGTGAGCGAGCAGGCACCGGCCTCGGCATGCCGGGCACCCATCTCGACCGCGACATCGCGGGCCGCCCGCGCATCGGCGAGGGCGTCGTGCGCATGGTCGAGCGCGACGCCGTAGTACTCGGCGACGTCGATCAGCCGGCGCTGACCCAGTCCGCCGCGCTCGAGCCCCCAGTCGATGACGTAGGGATCGACGACCAGCAGACGGTCCCACTGCGGCTGACGCACGTCGTACCGCGCCGCCTCGGCGCGCAGCATCGTGAGGTCGTAGGCCGCGTTGAAGACCACCAGCCCGATGCGCCGGTCGATCAGCGACTGCACCCAGTCGGCCACCACCGAGATGGCCTCGGCCGAGCTCGGCGCCCCGACCAGGGCGGACGCCGTGATGCCGTGGACCTCGGCGGATGCCTCAGGAATGGGCACCCCGGCGTCGACCAGGCTCTCGCGCTCGTGATCGGGATCGACCAGGGCGTAGGACAGCACCCGATCGCGATGCGGATCGACCCCCGTGGCCTCGAAGTCGAGCGCGGCCAGCGGCCGTTCGAACCAGCCGTGGTGACCGCCTCGGGACGGCGGCAGCGGCCGGCACGTCAGGCAGAGCACCCGCTCGCAACCCGCGTGGCCCACGACCCGGCCCGTGCCCGCCGCGACCGGCGTGAAGCACGTGTCGCAGGATCCGTCGACCTGGTTGGACCGCACCGGACCACCTCCTTGCCGAGCACGTTAGACGTCCAGTCGGACAGGACCCGTGCGCGACACGTAACTGGCAGTTACCATCGGCGCATGCGAAAGACGAAGTTCGACGGCACCGTCACCGTGATCACCGGAGCGAGCAGCGGCATCGGCCGCTCCGCCGCGGTCAAAGCGGTCGAGCGGGGTGCCCGGGTCGCACTCACCGACGTCAACGCCGACGGTCTGGCCGAGGTGGTCGGCTCGCTCCCCAACGGATCGGTCGTGCATCACGCGGCGTTCGACATCACCGACCAGACGGCGGTCGCCGCATTCGCCGACGCCGTCCACGCCCAGGTCGAGGCGGTCGACGTGCTCCTCAACGTCGCGGGTATCTCGACGTGGGGACGGATCCAGGACCTCGAGGCCAAGCATTGGCGCGACTGCGTCGAGATCGATCTGATGGGCCCCATCCACATGATGTCGGCGTTCGTACCGAAGATGATCGAGCGCGGCCGCGGCGGTCACATCGCGAACGTCTCCTCGGCCGCCGGCTTGTTCGGCCTGCCGCTGCATGCGCCGTACAGCGCGGCCAAGTTCGGTCTGCGCGGTGTCAGCGAGGTGCTGCGCTTCGACCTGGCGAATCACGACATCGGCGTCAGCCTGGTGTGCCCGGGCGCGGTCGACACGCCGCTCGTCGGCACGGTCAACATCGTCGGCATCGATCGTGACGATCCGCGGGTGTCGAAGACCATCAAGCAGTTCCAGCGCCACGCCGTGTCGCCCGACAGCGCCGCCGAGTCGATGCTGCGCGGCGTCGAGAAGGGCCGCTCGATGATCTTCACGTCCAATGACATCCGGTTCGGCTGGTACGGCCAGCGCTACGTGCCCTTCGGCTACAACCTCGTGATGCGTCTCGCCAACAAGAAGGCCGCCTCCCTCATCGACAGACTGAAGTCCTGACCCCCGCTGAGGAGTCACTCGTCAGCGGTCGTTGAGTTGGAGGAAGACGCGGAGGGCCGAGACGAACGCCGCCGGTTGCTCGGAGTGGACCCAGTGGCCGGCGTCCTTGATCGTGACGAGCCGGGTATGGGGAAAGAGCCGGTCCATCTCGGGACGATGCTCGTCCTGCACGTACGGCGAACGATCACCGGCGACCCACAGCACGGGCTGGTCGAACGTCGCCTCGAGGTGGGGGAACGCTCCGATGACGGGCAGGTCCCGACGCAACAGGTCCAGATTCGCCTGCCACCGATAGCCGTCGTCGCTCGATCGCAGGTTCTGCAGCAGGAAGCCCCGCACCGTGTCGTTCGGGATCGGGTCACGCAGCTGGGCCTCGGCATCGCCCCGGCGCTTCACTGCAGCCAGATCGACCGCCGCCAGGCTGCCCAGCAGGTGCTCGAACTCACCCGAGCCTCCGTTGGGCGACGGCGAGATGTCGACCACGACGAGCCGATCGACCAGGTCCGGATGGCGCAGCGCCAGGACCATTGCGACCTTGCCGCCCATCGAATGCCCCACCACGTGCACCGGTTCCGGCGACCAGGCGCGCACCAGCTCGGCCACCGCATCGGCCATGTCGGCGTAATCGACGCGATCGGTCCAGGCCGAACGCCCGTGATTCGGCAGGTCGACCAGCAGCGATCGTGCATCCGGCAGCAGCGCCTTGGCGATCTGGGTGAAGTTCCGGCCCTGACCGAACAGCCCGTGCAGAAAGACGATCCGCGGTCCCGACGCGCCGATCTCGGTGGAATGCAAGCCCGTCACCCTCGCAGCCTAGAACCCTGGGGATCGGGGCCGGGAGGTGACACCATGGATCAATGACCCGGCCGGACCACCCACACCTGATGCCACTCGACCGCGAGCGCTGCCTGCAGCTGCTGACCACGACCACGGTGGGCCGCATCGCCTTCGTCGACGACCAGGGCGTGCAACTGGTGCCGGTCAACTTCGCCTTGCTGGACGACGCGATCTACCTCCGCACGCTCGCGGACGGCTTCATCGCCGGATCCATCGGTCACCCGGTGGCCTTCGGCGTCGACTACCACGGTGCCTCGTTCCGCCTGGGCTGGAACGTGACGGTCAAAGGCATCGTCGAGGAGGTCACCGACGAGGCGACCCGCGAGCGCGTCATGACCTACGAACGGCTCGACCCCTGGGCCGGCGGCGACCGCACCCTGGTGCTGCGGATCGGGATCGACTCGATCGACGGCCGCCGGGCGCGGGCCGACTGAGTTCAGGCGTCCGGATCGTCGGGACGCGGCTCGCGTGCCTTGAGCTCGTCGCGCTCGCCACGGAGCTTCTTGACCTCACGCCGCTGATGCGCCATCCGCATGCTGGTGCCGACGATCACGAACGCCAGCACCGCTCCCACGATCACCCCGATCACGGTGCCCGCCCGGAAGCCGGGAGCGTCGACGTCGAAGATCCGTTCCCCCGCATGCGCCGCCTTGCTGTCGCCCGCGACGACGGCGAGCGTCAGCCAGTTCGGCGCGGCCAGGGCGACGGCGACCAGCGCGACGACGCCGCGCCAGGCCCAGCTGAAGAACCGGCGGCGTATCTGCAGCAGCACCAGCACCGGCACGAACGTGAACGTGAAGCCGTAGAACAGGCCCCACAGGGTTCCGGCGGTCATGCGGCCCTGGACCTGATCGGCCACCCGCTGCGCCCACCAGCGAGGGAAGAAGGCGGCGGACAGACGCCAGCCGACGTACAGCAATGCGATCAGCACGAGAGCCAGGACGGCTCGCTTGACCCACTTGCCCGGGGCGACCGTCGGCTGGTCGTGGATCTTGCGTTCGAGCTCCTCGGCCTTCGATTCGCTCGTATCGGCCTCGGGTGCCTCCCCCTCCGGCCGCGACGGCGTCTCGTCCTGCGTCATGGAGCCATCATGGCAGTCCGGACGTCGTGACCGCGAGCATCGATCGTGCCCCGCGCCGTAGCGATCACGCGCATCATCTGTTCTTCCCCGTCTCCTGTCCCCCAGCCGTCCCAGCGGCTGCATGCGCCACACCACCAGGAGGTTCCGACCGATAGGCTGAGCCTGCCGCCATGACGACGCTCCTCGCCCTGCACTTCCTCGCTGCAGGGGTGGCTCCTGTCGCGGTCCGGTTCCTGGATCGGCGAGCCTTCTGGCTTCTGGCGCTCGTCCCGGCGGGATCGTTCGCCTGGCTGCTGCCCCGCGTCGGCGATGTCACGTCCGGGGCTCCGCCCGTGCGGGTCTCGATCGGATGGATCAGCACGATCGGGCTGGACCTCGATCTCATCATCACCCCCTTGTCGGGGATCCTGGCGCTGCTGGTCACCGGCGTCGGCGCGATCGTGCTGTTCTACTGCGCCTGGTACTTCAAGCCCGGCGACACCGAGATGTGGCGATTCACCGCTGTCCTGGTGGCGTTCGCCGGCTCGATGCTCGGCCTGGTGCTGTCCGACAACGTGTTCGGTCTCTACATCTTCTGGGAGCTCACGACGGTCCTGTCGTACCTCCTGATCGGTCACAATCCCGAGCGGCTGGCCAACCGGCGCGCCGCCACCAACGCCCTGCTGGTCACCACGTTCGGTGGCCTGGCGATGCTCGGCGGCCTGGCGATCCTGGCCCACGAGGCCGGCACGACATCGCTGTACGAGATCGTCCAGGTCGCGCCCCGCGGCCCGGCCGTGACGGTCGCGGTCCTGCTGGTCCTGGTGGGCGCGCTCAGCAAGTCGGCCCTCGTGCCCTTCCACTTCTGGCTGCCGGGCGCGATGGCCGCCCCCACGCCGGTCAGCGCCTACTTGCACGCCGCCGCCATGGTGAAGGCCGGCATCTTCCTGGTCGCGCTGCTCGCGCCTGGATTCGCCGACGTCCCCGGCTGGCGTCCGCTGCTGATCGTCGTCGGCCTGGCCACGATGGTCATCGGCGGCGCCACCGCGCTGCGCCAGACCGACGCGAAGCTCCTGCTCGCGCACGGCACCATCAGCCAGCTGGGCTTCCTGACGACCCTCGTCGGAGCCGGCACCCGGCAGGCGGCGTTCGCGGGCCTGGTGGTGCTGGTCGCACATGCCTTGTTCAAGTCGACGCTATTCCTCCTGGTCGGCATCGTCGACCGCTCGACCGGCACGCGCGACATCACGGAGCTGTCGGGCCTGGCCCGGTCGCTGCCGTGGGCGCTCGTGGCCATGGTGCTGGCCGGCGCCTCCATGGCCGGCATCCCGCCCCTGCTCGGCTTCACCGCGAAAGAGAGCGCCCTCGCCGCCGTGCTCGATCTCGACGGGGTGACGGGGGGTACGGCCTGGCTCGTCACGTCAGGTGTGGTGATCGGATCGATCCTGACCGTCGCGTACACGACCCGTCTGGTGTGGGGTGTGTTCTCCACCAAGCCCGGCCGGACCGCCACCGCGGTGCAGCCACCCACGCCCGGTTTCCTCGCCGGCCCGCTGGCACTGGCACTCGGCTGCCTTGCGTTCGGCTTCGCGGGCCGCTGGCTGACCCCGCGCCTGCTGACCCATGCCGAGGGCTTCACCGCCGATCACCATGCCCCCGTCCTGGCCTTGTGGCACGGGCTCAACCTGCCGCTCGTGCTGTCACTGGTCTGCATCGCCGGCGGCCTCGCGGTATTCGCCGTGACGCACCGCACCGAGCGCACGATCGCCGCACACCAGCTCGCCGAGCGGGGCTTCACCGCGATCGTGCGAGCGATCGACCGGATCGCGGTCGAGGTCACCGGTCGCACCCAACGCGGCTCCCTGCCGATCTACCTGGGCGTCGTGCTGGTCGTGTTGGTGGCGGTGCCGGGCACCGCGCTCGCCCTGGCCTGGGGATCGGTCGACCACGACGTCGTGATCGCCGACAACGCCCTGCAGGCCGTGGTCGTGGCGCTGATCTGCGTGGCCGCGGTGCTCACGGTGCGATCGCGGCGCCGTCTGCGGGCGGTGCTGATGCTCGGCGTCACCGGCTACGGCACCGCGCTGCTGTTCGTCGTCCACGGAGCGCCCGATCTGGCCCTGACCCAGGTGCTCGTCGAGACGTTCCTGCTCGTCACGTTCGTGCTCGTGCTGCGACGACTCCCGCCGTTCTTCTCCGACCGGCCGTTCAACGCCAATCGCTGGGCCCGCATGGCCATCGGCGGCCTCACGGGACTCGCGGTGGCCGGATTCGCCGCGGTCGCCGCGTCATCGCGCACCGCCACCCCCGACTCGGACCAGTTCGCCGGTCCCGCCGTCGACTTCGGCGGCGGCCGCAACATCGTCAACGTCACGATCGTCGACATCCGCGCCTGGGACACCCTGGGCGAGCTGAGCGTGCTCGTCGTGGCCGCCACCGGCGTCGCGAGCCTGATCTTCCTGCTCACCGACCGGTCCACCCGCCCGGGCCGCGCCACACCCGAGGTGTCGCGGTCGACTCGCGCCTGGGTGCGTCCACAACGTCGTATGAGCGACGACCGCCGCTCGATCGTCCTCGAGGTCGTGACCCGGCTGCTGTTCCACGCGATCCTGATCGTGTCGATCTACGTCATGCTCGCCGGGCACAATCTGCCGGGCGGCGGCTTCGCGGGCGGACTGATCGCCGGCCTGGCCCTGATGGTCCGGTACCTGGCCGGCGGCCGCGAGGAGCTCGACGCGGCAGCGCCCGTCGACGCAGGCGCGCTGCTGGGCCTGGGTCTGGCCGTCGCAGCCCTGTCGGGACTGCTGCCGACGCTGCTCGGCGGCGGCGTCCTGCAGAGCACCGTGTTCGACATCCACCTGCCGTTCGGCGACCTGCACCTGGTGACGTCGGTGTTCTTCGACATCGGCGTCTACCTCGTGGTCATCGGCCTGGCCCTCGACGTGATGCGCAGCCTCGGCGGCGGCATCGACAAGCACGCCGCGGCCGAGGAGGTGGCCTCCTCGTGAGCATCAACCTCGCCCTGATCGTCGTCATCGGCGTGCTCGTCGCCTGTGGCGTCACGCTCGTACTCGAGCGCAGTCTGACCCGGATCCTCGTCGGCTTCGTGCTGATCGGCAACGGCATCAACCTGCTGTTCCTCGTCTCGTCCGGACCGGCCGGGCGCGCCCCGATCGTCGGCCTCGGCGAGGGCCCGATGAGCGATCCACTCCCCCAGGCCATGGCACTCACCGCCATCGTCATCACGCTCGGCGTCACGGCGTTCGGGCTGGCCCTGGCCTATCGCGCCTGGCAGCTGACGGGCCACGACGACGTGCAGGACGACCTCGAGGACGACCTGATCCGCCGCCGCGCCGACCTCGACACCACGTCGGCCACGTACGAGGAGTCCGACGAGACGATGCCCGACGAGGACGGCAGCGATGTGGCCGGGGCGGAGGCGCCGTCATGAGACCAGAGCACCACCAGTCGCCAAGCCTGCGGGAGGGCGACCCGGCCGCCACCACCGGTCGCCAGCCCGGCGAGCCTCTAGGCGAGCCGGGCGGGAAGGCGCCGGTGAGATGACGTACTCGCTCAAGCCCACCACCTCACCACCGCCTACCCGCCGTCGGTCGCAGAGCGACCTGCCGGCTGGTGACCGAGGGGTACGCCCGACGCCATCCCGGTCGTTCGTCGACGTCGATCGATGCCTGGAGGCGGGCGCATGAACCAGATCGTGCTGCTGCCGATGATCCTGCCGCTGCTGGGCGCCGGGCTCTGCCTGATGTTCGGCCGGTCCGCGCGGGCCCAGCGCGCCATCAGCGTCGTCGTGCTGTCGGCCGTCGTGGCGACGGCCGCGGTGCTGCTGGTCAAGGCCGATCACGACGGCCCGGTCACGGTCACGGTCGCGGGCTGGCCGGCCGACCTGGGCATCAATCTGGTCGCCGACCGGCTGTCCGCGCTGATGCTGCTGGTCTCGACGTTCGTCACGTTGTGCGTCCTGCTGTACTCGTTCGGCCAGGGCATCGCCGAGTTCGGCCGCGAGTCGCCGCTGTCGGTGTTCCACCCGACGTTCCTGGTGCTGAGCGCCGGCGTCTCGAACGCATTCCTGGCCGGTGACCTGTTCAACCTGTTCGTCGGCTTCGAGGTGCTGCTGGCGTCGAGCTATGTGCTGATCACACTGGGCGGCACCGAGGCGCGGGTCCGGGCCGGCACGATCTACATCATCGTCAGCCTGATCTCGTCGGCGCTGTTCCTGATCGCGATCGCCTGCGTGTACGCGGCCACGGGCACGGTCAGCCTGGCGGCTCTGGCCGAGCGCATGGGTGACCTGCCCGACTCCGTCCAGGTGCTGTTGCAGTTGCTGCTGCTCACGACGTTCTGCATCAAGGCCGCGGTGTTCCCCCTGTCGGCTTGGCTACCCGACTCGTATCCGACCGCGCCCGCCCCGGTCACCGCGGTGTTCGCGGGCCTGCTGACCAAGGTCGGCATCTACGCGATCATCCGCACCCAGACGCTGCTGTTCCCGGACTCGCCGCTCGGCGACCTGCTGCTGTGGGCGGCGATCCTGACGATGCTGGTCGGGATCCTCGGCGCGGTCGCACAGAGCGACCTCAAACGTGTTCTGTCGTTCACCCTGGTCAGCCATATCGGCTTCATGCTGTTCGGCGTCGCGCTGGCGAATCCGCTCGGACTGTCCGGCGCGGTGTTCTACATCGCCCACCACATCACGGTGCAGACGACGCTGTTCCTTGTCGTGGGTCTGGTCGAATACCGCACCGGCACCACCAACACCGACAAGCTCGGCGGCCTGGCCCGGCACGCACCCATCCTCGCGGTGATGTTCTTCGTCCCGGCCATGAACCTCGCCGGCATCCCACCGCTGTCGGGATTCCTGGGCAAGCTGGCGCTGATCCAGGGCGGCGTCGCCGACGGCAGCGCCCTGGCCTACGCCGCGATCGCCGCGTCGTTGGTGACCAGTCTGCTGACGTTGTACGCGATCGCGAAGGTCTGGAGCCGTGCCTTCTGGCAGCCCGCCGACACCGATCTCGAACCGTCTCGTGGCGGCGCCGGGTCGATGCACGGCCGCGGCGGCGTCTCGACCAAGACCAAAGTCGAGTCGCGCTGGCAGTCACTCGCCCGTGAGCAGCGGCTCCCTCTGCCCATGGCGCTGCCGACCGTCGCGCTCGTGCTGGCCTCGACCGCCCTGACCATCGCGGCCGGCCCGCTGTTCTCCTTCACCGAACGCGCGGCCGGGGAGCTGCACGATCGCACTCCGTACATCGAGGCCGTCCTCGCCAACACAGTCCAGAATGGTGAACGCTGATGCGGATCCACTGGGTGCTGCTGTCGACCGTGACGGTCGTCTGGCTGCTGCTGTGGGGCGATGTCACGCCGTTGCTGGTGATCGGCGGCCTGATCGCGGGCTTGGTGACGACCCTGGTGTTCCCGGCGCCGCCGCCGATGTTCGCCGGAGGCCGGGTCCATCCCTGGCATCTGCTCGTGCTGATCGCGCGGTTCCTGTACGACCTGGTGGTGGCCAGCATCGAGGTCGCCTGGATCGCGGTCCGGCCCGCGGCACCGCCGCCCAGCGCAGTCGTGCGGGTCGACCTGACCTGCCGGTCGGAGCTGCTGATGACCATCACGTCCGAGCTGGTGTCGCTGGTGCCGGGCTCGCTGCTGATCGACATCGACCCGGCGCTCGGCCGGATCTGGCTGCACATCCTCGACGGCAGCCGCCCTGACACCCCGGAGCGGGTGCGCCGGCAGGTCCAGGCCCAGGAGCGTCGGGTGCTGGCGGCGCTAGGGCCGGACCGTCTCCGCACACAGGAGGGGGCGTCATGACCGTCGTCGGGACCATCTGTGCCGTGCTGCTCGGCATCACGGGAGTCTTGTGCATCACCCGGATCGTGCGGGGCCCGTCGATGCTCGACCGCACCGTCGCGGCCGATGTCTTCGTGGCCGCCTCCGCTGCCGCGATCGGCATCGAGGCGGCGGTCAACCGCAACACCACGACTCTGCCGATCCTGGTGGTGCTCGCCCTGCTGGGCTTCCTCGGCTCGGTCAGCATCGCGCGGTTCGCTCCGCAGCCCGACGAGGAGAAGGACGCATGACCACGTATGTGGCAGGCGCGTTCCTGATCGCCGGAGCCGCTCTCGCGCTGATCGCGGCGATCGGCCTGGTGCGCTTTCCGGATCTGTTCGGGCGGATGCACGCGGCGACCAAACCGCAGACGCTCGGTCTGCTCCTGATCCTGATCGGCGTCGCGCTGCGGCTGGACGATCCCGGCGCCACCGGGATGATCGTGGTCGTCATGGTCCTGCAGCTGCTGACCGCGCCCGTGGCCTCCCACATGGTGGGTCGTGCCGCCTACCGGGCCGGCTTCGTGCCCGACGACCGGCTCGTCGTCGACGAGCTGTCCGCCGACATCGCCGCCGGCGAGGGTCCCGGCAGCGGCGGTGACGAGCCTGTCCGGCCCGATCAGTAGATTCGGTCCCATGCGCATCGCGACCTGGAACATCAACTCCGTCCGCAGCCGCATCGACCGCGTCATGGCGTTCCTGGAGCGTCACGACGTCGATGTGCTGGCCTTGCAGGAGACCAAGTGCCGCGACGACCAGTTCCCCGGGCTCGAGCTGTCGGCGCGGGGCTACGAGTACGCCCACCTGGGCCTGAACCAGTGGAACGGTGTCGCGATCCTCTCGCGCGTCGGTCTCGACGACATCGCCACCGTGTTCGCCGACGATCAGCCGATGTTCGGCGATCCCGAGGTCGTCGAGCCGCGCGCCGTCGGGGCCACGTGCGGCGGTGTGCGCGTCTGGAGCCTGTACGTGCCGAACGGCCGTGAGCTCGGGCATGCGCACTACGACTACAAGCTCGCCTGGCTCGAGCGTCTGCGCGCCTCGGGCGAACAGTGGCTGGCCGACGATCCCGAGGCCCAGGTCGCACTGATGGGCGATTGGAACATCGCGCCGCAGGACGACGACGTATGGGACATGGCGGTGTTCGAGGGCAAGACCCACGTCTCGGAGCCCGAGCGCGCCGCGTTCGGCTCGTTCGTCGAGACCGGCTTCGCCGATGTCGTGCGGCCGTACACACCCGGCCCCGGGGTCTACACCTACTGGGACTACACCCAGCTGTCGTTCCCGAAGAAGCGCGGCATGCGCATCGACTTCGTCCTCGGCTCACCGGCCCTGCAGGCGCGAGTGACCGACGCGTTCATCGATCGCGAGGAGCGCAAGGGCAAGCGCGCCTCCGATCACGCCCCCGTGGTCGTCGACCTGGCCGACTGACGGCGCCGCCTGACGAGCACGAGCAAGATGATCGCGACGGCGGCCGTCATCGCCGCGCCCAGCAGCGCTGCTCGTCGCATCACGGCGTCGGCCTTCGCGGCCGGCGAGCGAACCACGCCGTTCCGAACACGAAGACGACGCCGATGATCGACGCCTCGACGGCTCCGATGCCCAGTGGCGCCAGGATCGTCAGGACGGCCAGAAAGAGCACACAGGCCAGGGCGACGAGCGCGAGCAGGTGTAGCGCCGGCATCCTGGCGCTCTTGTCGTGGCGGGGCATCATCGACGTCCTCGCATCGGCGCGGGCGGTTGACCGGCCGCATCGGCGATCAGCGCAGTCAGCGCGAGGACGGAGACGAACGGCGCGGCCATCAGGACGTAGATGCCCAGGTACTCAGTCGACATGCCGAACAGCGGATCGACGGAGAGAACGGCGAGGAACACCGCCAGCACCACAGCTGTGAGCCCGAACGCCACGGTCGCTGTCAGGTCGGGAGACCGCCAGGCCGCTACGGCACAGCAGGCGACCCCCACAGCCCACAGACACGACATCGCGTCCAGAAGCATCCCGTCCCTTGGCGCCGAGACCGACGAGAGGAGGAACACGAGACCGGCTGCGGTCCCGCCTACGACGGCAAGCACTCCGATGCCACCGGCCCATGCGACCCGGACGGTTCCGGCCGCCGTCGGTCTCGTGCGTCGACCGTCATCGATCATGCCCGGCCCCTCTCGCTCCTTGAGACCAAGGATGGATCACGACCAGGGTCCGTGTCCCGGGTTCGACCGAATCGCCTGCGTCCGTCGTCGCTGCCTCGATCGCGACGCGGACGGCGTTCGCACCGCTCAGCTGCCCCAGGTCGGGCGCAGGGGCCAGGCCGCATCGCCGTCGGGCCCGGCCTTGACACCCAACACGTGGTGCAGCTCGATCTCGTTGCGCTCGAACGCCAGGCGCGAACCGGCCATGTAGATGCCCCAGACCTTCGCGCGGCCGACGGAGACCTCCTCGAGGCACTCGTCCCAGTGCTCGGCCAGGTTCTCGCACCAGCCCTTGAGCGTCATCGCGTAGTGCTCACGGAGGTTCTCGACGTGCCGCACCTCGAGGCCGGCGTCCTGCGCCGCCACCGTGATGCGCCCGACGCCGGTCAGCTCGCCATCGGGGAACACGTACCGGTCGATGAACGCACCAGTCGTCGTGGTCTTGTTGTTGGGCCGGGTGATGCAGTGGTTCAGCATCCGGCCGCCGACCTTGAGGCGACTCGCGATGAACTCGAAGTAGTCCGGATAGTTGCGCACGCCGATGTGCTCGGTCAGACCGATCGAGCTCACGGCATCGAAGCCGGTCTCGACGACATCGCGGTAGTCGCCGAAGCGCACCTCGGCCAGATCCTGCAGACCCTGGCGCTCGATCTCGGCTTGCGCCCACTCGGCCTGCTCACGCGACAGCGTCACGCCGATGACCTTGACGCCGTAGTGCTTCGCGGCGTGGCGCACCATGCCGCCCCAGCCGCAGCCGATGTCGAGCAGACGCTGTCCCGGCTGCAGATCGAGCTTGCGGCAGATCAGGTCGTACTTCTCGTACTGCGCCTCCTCCAACGAGGACTCGAGCGTCGGGAACACCGCGCAGGTGTAGGTCATCGACGGACCGAGCACCAGCTCGTAGAACCGGTTCGAGACGTCGTAGTGGTGATGGATCGCCTCGGCGTCGCGCTTCTTGTTGTGGCGCAGGCCCTCGAAGGCGCGCCGCCACTTCGGCAGGTGCTCCTCGGCCGGCGGCGCGGGCGGCTTGAGATTGCCGAAGCCGAGGCTGCGGACGATCTGCAGCATCTCGGCCGCGGACGGCATCTTGAAGCGCAGCTGGCTCATCATCAGCTTCATCGCCTCGTAGGGATCGCCCGGATGGGCGCCATCGACCTCGAGATCGCCCGACACGTACGCCCGCGCGAAGCCGAGATCGCCCGGTGCCGTCATCAGGTAGGCGAGCCCGCGCTCATTGAGCAGGCGTAGCCGGATCGGGGAGTCCTCGGGCCCGGCCGAGCTGCCGTCGAACGCCTCGAACCGGAAGCCGATGCCGTCCTTCATCAGGCGATCGAGCGCCTCGGCGATGCTCAATCGCGTCGTCACGGAGCCGTCGGTCAACTGCGTCGTCATGAGTTCCTCACCGCTTTCTCGTACAACGTGCTCAGCCGCTCGTCGGGGTCGTACCGGCGGCGGACGGCGGCAAGCGTCTCACCGCCGTACATGGCCTCGAAGACGTCCTGGTCGTAGAACGCCTCCGAGTACAGGGACTTGTGCCCGTCGAGATCGTGCACCGCCGCCTCGACGCGGCGATTGACGTAGCCCTCGGGCGCGTCGGCCGGGACGACGACCGTGCCCCAGAAGCCGGCGTTGACGTAGACCTCGCCCGTCGCGAGGGGATAGACGGGCCAGGGCCGCTGCGTCCGCAGCGGGCACAGCCACACCGGACGCATGCCGACCTCGGCATCGAACCAGTCGAGGAACTCCGGCAGCCGGCGGACCGGCACCTCGATGTCCTGGATGACCCGCTCGCGGCCCGGCACCTTCTTGATCCGATCGAGGATCTTGCTGATGCCGATGCGCTCGTCGAGGCCCACGATCTTGTGGAACACGTCGCTGCGCCGCCACCGGCTCGGCCACAGGCGTCTGATGATCCGGTTCTGCGCTCCGAACGCGCCAGAGCACCAGAACCAGTCGGTGTCCCAGCGCCAGATGTAGTCGTAGATCGTGAGGGCGTCGGACTCGCGCTGCTGGATCGAGCGGTAGTAGACCTGCTGGCCTGTGTAATCGCTGGTGCGCTGCGGCTCGTCGGTGAAGTGGGCCAGGGTCAAGTAGATCTCACCGGGACTGAACGCGGTGCCGTCGAGCCCGTCGACGCGTTGGCCCAGATACTCCCCCGAGTCGCAGATCTCCTCGATCGCCTTGACCGCCGACACCGCATCGGGCATCCGCACGTGGCGCAGCGCGACGTAGGGCGGCACCTGCTCGAGCTTGATCTTCAAGCGGGTGGCATAGCCGAGGCTGCCGTAGGAATTCGGGAAGGCGTCGTATAGATCGGCGCGGTCGTTGTCGGGCGTGGCGGTCACGATCTCGCCGGCCCCGGTGAGGATGTCCATCTCGAGCACCGACTCGTGGGGCAGACCGTTGCGGAACGACGTCGACTCGATGCCCAGCCCGGTGACCGCTCCGCCCAGCGTGATGGTGCGCAGTTGCGGCACGACGTACGGCATCAGGCCGTGCCTCAAGGTCTCGTCGACCAGGTCCTCGTAGGTGCACATGCCCTGGACGTCCGCGGTGAGCGCCTCGGGATCGATCGCGATGACACCGTCGAGCCCGCTGACGTCGAGGCCCGGGGCGTCGGACGCCGCGCGTGGACGGAACAGGTTCGACGTCCGTTTGGCCAGCCGCACCGTGGCGCCCGCGGGAATCCGCGCGGCCGACTCGACCAGCTGGTCGACGGCGCGTCGATGAGCCTCCCAACCCTTCACACGACCCACGCTACCCCGCCCCGGCCGGACCTATGGTTGTGGGTATCAACTACCTCGTCGCGAGGAACCTCAACGCCGCGGCGTAGCCCTCGATCCCCATGCCGACGACGACCGCGGTCGCGATGTCGGACAGGTACGAGTGATGCCGGAACTCCTCGCGGGCGTGCACATTCGACAGGTGCACCTCGACCAGCGGAGCGGTCAGCTGGGCGGCGGCATCGCGCACGGCGACCGACGTATGCGTCCAGGCGCCAGCGTTGAGCACCACGGGCGAGCCGGTGTCGGCGGCGTCGTGGAGCCAGCCGATCAGTTCGGCCTCGACGTCGGTCTGCCGGACCTCGACCTCGAGGCCCACCTCGCCGGCGACCTCGGTGCACCGCGTCACCAGGTCGTCATAGGTGGCCGCTCCGTACACGTTGGGCTCACGACGGCCCAGCCGGCCGAGGTTCGGGCCGTTCAGCACGATGACGGTCATCAGGACTCCAGCTGCCAGACGAGGACATGGCCACCGGGGCCGGCAGCACCTAGATCGTACGGCCCCGCATCCGTCAGGCGCGCCTCGTCGCCCTGCATCAGCAGCTCGTCGCGCAGCAGCACGGCGCCTTCGACGACCACGACGAGGCTGCGCGGGGCGGCCGGCACGAGCACCGCCTGCTCGGGATCGAAGCGGACCACGTGCAGCGCGGCCGGTGCATGCACCGGGACCGTCGGCGTCAACCGTCCCGTCTCGGAGGGGACGTCGACCGACGCGTATTCGGGCCCGCCCGCACGAGTCGAGGCCAGCATCATCTGGACGAACACCAGCGGCTCGGTGTCGGACGCGTTGACCTCGGTGTGCTCGGCGCCGTCGCCCGCGCTGAGCCGCTGGGCGACACCTGGACGGATCACGCCACCGGCGCCGGTCGAATCGGCGTGCCGCAGAGCGCCCTCGAGCACCCAGGTCACGATCTCGACATCGCTGTGCCGGTGCGCCGCGTAGCCGGCTCCGGGCTCCAGGATCTCGACGTTGATCGCACGCACCAGACCGAACCCGACGTTGTCGGGGTCGTAGTGGGCCCCGTACGAGAACGAGTGGAACGTGCGCTTGCCGTCGCCCTCGGTGACGTCACGGTCGCTCGCTCGCCGGATCTGGATCGTCATGCGTACCCCAGCTCGTGCAGTCGGCCGTCATCGATGCCGAAGTGGTGAGCGATCTCGTGCACCACGGTGATGCCGACCTCCTCGATCACGTCGGCCTCGGTCTCGCAGATCGCGAGCGTCGGGTTGCGGAAGACGAAGATGCGGTCCGGCAGGACGCCGCCGTACATCGAGTCGCGCTCGGTCAGCGGCACACCGTCGTAGAAGCCCAGCAGATCGGGGTCGTCGGCGGGCGCGTCGTCCTCGATGAACAGCACGACGTTGTCCATCAGCGCTGCGAGCTCGGGCGGCAGCGCCTCGAACGCCTGCTCCACGAGCTCGGCGAAGCGTTCCTCGTCGACCTCGACCACGACACCATCCTGCCCGATGCGCCCCACGGGCCTGGACTATGCTGGTCCGGTCCCGGCCCCCATCGTCTAGCGGCCTAGGACGCCGCCCTTTCACGGCGGTAGCACGGGTTCGAATCCCGTTGGGGGTGCTCAACTCACTGCAATCGGCAGTGGAGGTGCGCCATGACCGGCTGGATCTTCCACGTCGACATGGACATGTTCCTGGCCGCGGTCGAGATCCAGCGCCGTCCCGAGCTCGCGGGCCGCCCACTGATCGTCGGCGGCCGGGGAGACCCCAACGAGCGGACGGTCGTGTCGACCGCCTCGTACGAGGCACGCGAGTTCGGCGTCCGATCCGGCATGCCGCTGCGCATCGCGATGCGCAGGTGCCCCGATGCGGTCCTTCTACCCGTCGACTTCCCGGTCTACGAGGCGGCGTCCGAGCGCGTCATGACTGCCCTCCGCGGGTACCCGGGCGCCGTCGTGCAGGTGCTGGGCTGGGACGAGGCGTTCGTCGGCGTCGAGTCCGACGATCCGGTCGCGACCGCGCGCGATCTGCAGCGCAAGGTGTTCGAGGCGACCGGCCTACACTGTTCGGTCGGCATCGGCGACACCACGACCCGCGCCAAGATCGCGACCGACTTCGACAAGCCGCGCAGTGTCTTCCGCCTGACGCGGGACAACTGGTTCGAGGTCATGGGCGATCGGCCGGTCAAGGCGCTGTGGGGCATCGGACCCCGGATCGCCGAACGCCTGAACGGACTGGGCATCGAGACCGTCCGCCAGCTCGCCGAGTCACCCGATGAGCCGCTGATCGGTGAGTTCGGTCCGAACACCGGCCCGCACATCGGCCGTCTGGGCCGCGGCCTCGGCGCGACCCAGGTCGACGACACGCCGTGGGTCGCTCGTGCGCACGGACGCGAGACGACGTTCCAGCGGGACCTCACGACGCAGGGCGAGATCGATCAGGCGCTGCGCACTCTGGCCGGCCAGGTCATCGACGATCTGCGCGCCGAGGACCGGCCCTGCCAGCGTGTCCACCTCAAGGTGCGATTCGCGCCGTTCTTCACGTTCACGCGCAGCCGCAAGCTCGCCGAGCCCACGTTCGACGCCGGCACGATCGCCGATACCGCCCGAGCCCTGCTGACCGCCCTCGACGACCCACGCCCGATCCGCCTGCTCGGCATCCGCGGCGAGATGGTCCCCCCGGAAGGCGGCTACTGACCCCCGCTGAGGAGTCACTGGTTGGCGTTGAGGAGTCACTCATTGACGCAACGAGTGACTCCTCGGTGCCAACAAGTGACTCCTCAGCGGTCAGGACGCGGGGGTGGGATAGCCCTCGGAGGGCTGGACGATGACGAAGCCCTGGCCCGCGAACGCGACCTGGATCGCCTCACCGGAGCCGCGGCCGATCAGCGCACCCGCCGACATCGACGTCTTGAGGCTGGTCTGCAGATCGGCGGACCAGGCGACCACCGCGTTGGTGTCGGCGAACGTCGGCGCCTCGCCCGCGTTCAGCACCACCGGCTCGCCGTCGGTCGTGACGGCGACCCAGCCCGTGCCCCGCAACGTCGTGTTGAACAGTCCGCCGGCCGCGATGCTGCCGCCCTTGACCCGCTCGACGTTCCACTCCAGCGACGAGGAGAACGCCAGCACATTCGCACCGTTGACCGAGATGCCGCTGTCGGTGAGCTGCAGGACATGCACGTGCTTGGCGGTGTCGGCCAGGAACACATCACCGTTGCCCTCGACCCGCATGAGCGAGAGGCCTTCGCCGGTCACGGCCTTCTTGAGGAACTTCGACGCCCCGCCGCCCTGGTAGGCGAACGCGACATCGCCCTGGTACGCCACCATCGAGCCCTGACGGGCCATGAACGCCTCGCCGACGCGTACGCGCAGGAGGCGGCTGTTCTGCAGGGCCGCTCCGGCGCCGTCGACCTCGGAGAACCGACCGTCGATCAGCTCGCCCGAGATGCCGGCAGTCACCGGAGCTTCAGCCTGCTCGGTGACCGGAGCGGCCTCGGCGGACTCAGACGGCGCGGCCTCCGGCGTCTCTTGCGGCGGTGCGTCAACGACGGAAGGCACGACCGTTGCAGCGACCTCGGGGGCCACGTCGACCGCCGCGGGCTCATCATGAGCGACCTGCGACTGCCCATCGGCCTCGGCCGGCAGGCTCTCGTCCTGGGACTCGATCTCGGCCTCGGCCTCGGCGGGAGCCGCGCTCTCCTCCGGGACGATCTCCTCGACCGCGGGCTCCGGCTGGTCGGCCACCACCTGCTCGTCGGAACCGGAGACCAACTCGTCGGTGTCGGCTGCAGGTTCGCCGTCGGCGGCGGCAGGCTGATCGGGCGCGAGCTCGTCGACCACCAGGTCGTCGTCCTCATCGGGCAGCGGATCGGCGCCCGGGGCGTCCTCGACCGGTCCGGCCGTCAACGGATTGCGGATCGGCCCGTCGTCGTAGGCATCGGCACCACCGATCGTCGAGAAGCTCGGCTCCGGGCCGAACGAGGAACTCGGCTCCACGTCGTCGGTCGGGACATCCTGGGCGGTCTCGGCGTCATCCACCTCATGCGCGACCGCGGTCGTGTCGTTCGCGGGCGCCTCGTCGTGGTCCTCCTCCACGTCGGGCTCCGCAGGTTCGGCTGCGACGACCGGCTGATGGATCATCGCGACATCGTCGTCCGGGGCCGCGGACTCGTCGCCGGTCTCGGCCTCCGGTTCGGCAGCCGCATCGACCATGACCTCGTCGGCGACCGCGGGATCCTCCTGCTCCTCCTCGGACACCGCGTCCTGGGTCGCGCGCTCCTGCTCGGCGTGCGCCGCGGCCAGATCGGTCTGCGTCGTCGTGCTCGCCGGCGCGACCGTCGGCAGCGGAGAGACCGACTGAACGCCCTGGTCGGCGACGTGTTCGGTCCACATGCGACCGTCCCAGTAGCGCAGCTCGTGCTCACCGGTCGGGTCCGGGTGCCAATTGGCAGTCATAGTGAGATCCCCCTCCATTGATGACTCCGCCATCTTGTCAGGTCGCGGGGGCGAGTCACATCGGCCGTCGGAGCTGGGTGTCACAATCGCGACATGCCCGCAGGCCGCTACGCTCCCTCGCCGTCGGGCGACCTGCACGTCGGAAACCTCCGTACCGCGGTTCTGGCCTGGCTCTTCGCACGACGCAGCGACCGCGCCTTCGTGCTGCGCGTCGACGATCTGGATCGCGTGCGCGAGGGCGCCGAGCAACGACAGCTGGACGACCTGGCCGCGCTCGGTCTGGACTGGGACGGACCGGTTCTACACCAGTCCGAGCGGCTCGACGCCTATCGGGCGGCCACGGACGAGCTCACCGCACGCGGCTTGACCTATGAGTGTTTCTGCACCCGGCGCGAGATCCTCGAGGCACCGACCGCGCCCCATCATCCGCCGGGAGCATATCCAGGCACCTGCCGGAGTCTGACCGAGGCCGACCGCGCCGAACGGCGGGCGCTGCGGCCGGCTGCGATACGGCTACGCGCCGACGTCACGCAGTGGACGGTGCACGACCTGGTGCACGGCACCTGGACCGGCGCCGTCGACGATCTGGTGTTGCGGCGCGGCGACGGCGTTCCGGCCTACAACCTGACGGTCGTGCTCGACGACGACCATCAGGGGGTCGATCAGGTCGTGCGGGGCGAGGATCTGCTCTCGTCGACGCCGCGTCAGGCCTACGTGGCGCACCTGCTCGGGCTGTCGGCACCCGAGTACGTGCACGTGCCGCTGGTGCTGAACACCGCCGGTGCACGCTTGGCCAAGCGCGACGGCGCGGTCACGCTGCGTGAGCTCGCGGCTGCCGGTGCCGATGCGTTCGAACTCATCAGCACCTCACTCGGCCTGCCCGGAGCGACCTCCCCCGCGGAGCTGCTCGACCGCTTCGATCCGGCAGCGCTGCCCCGGACCCCCTGGGTGTTCGAACCACCCCGGTGACCGAGACGTCGACTCAGTGCGCGTCGACGTGCGCCTCGATCAGATCGGCCAGCACGTCGGGCCGTTCGATCGTGCTCGAGTGACCCGATTCGGGAACGATCTCGAGGCGCGAGCCGGCGATGCCGGCGTGCAGCGTCTCGGCCTTCGCGACGGGGGTCGCGACGTCATCGGCCCCGACCACCACGAGCGTGGGCGCCGTGATCGAGCCCAGCAGGTCGGTGACCGGTTCCCGGTCGGTCACGCCGTAGATCGCCTGCTGCATGCCGGCACGCTTGACCCCGCGCAGCACCCGCATCCAGTCCTCGATGTGCGGCTTGCTCTCGGGATCGGCCAGAAACGTGGGCCCGAACATGATCGGCTCGACCTGGCTGCGTACGGGCCCCATGCCGACCCAGCGGTAGACCTTGGCCAGGAGCCGGTATTTCGAGACCTTCTCGGGATCCTCGGGCCCGGCGCTGGTGTCGAGCAGCGTGAGGCTGCGGACCAGATCCGGGCGCCGGGCCGCGAGCCGGATGCCGACGAAACCGCCCATCGACAGACCCACATAGTGCACCGGCCCGGCGTCGAGGGACTCGATGACCGCCGCCGCGTCGTCGTAGAGCGTGTTCATGTCGTAGCCACCGGCGGCGGGCGACCGACCCTGACCGCGCCAGTCGATCGTGACGCACCGGTATCGATCACGGAGCCGCTCGACCTGTCCGGCGAACATCCGGCCGCTGAACAGCAGGCCGTGACCGAACACGATGGCGGGAGCGTCGGCGCGACCCGGGGGCGCACCCGTGTCGTCGACGTGGAGCTGGACGCCGTTGACGGAGAGCAGAGGCATGCCCCGTGCCTACCGGTAGGATCGCTCCATGGCAAGTGAGAACATCCGTTCGCAGTTATCCGACCTGCGCGGCCGTAGCGCCACGGATGCCGAGCTCGAGGCGCTGTGGGCCGCATGCCCGCCCGTCCGCCGCGACGAGCTGTCGGGCCTGTGGCGGGGATGGGGCCTCGACAACGGCCACCGCCTGGGCGGCCTGCTCGATCGCGTCCGCTGGTACGGCAAGCGCTTCGACGCCCTCGACGACGTCAAGCCGTTGATGTGCCGCGACGAGGCCGGCGAGCTGTTCTCCAACGTCGAGCTCGGCCACGGCGAGGCGAGCCTGTGGGACGTGGAGTTCCGCGGCCGGGTGCACGCCACGATGGTCTACGACGGCCAGGCGGTGCTCGACCACTTCGCGCGCGTCGACGACGACACCCTGCTGGGCGTCATGAACGGCAAGGCCGAGCTGGTGCTCGACGGCGGCCGGCACTTCTACTTCGTGCTCGAGCGGGATCGCTGACACCGTGCCCGCCATCGTCGCGGCCGTCGCACGTGACGGTGGACCGTTCAGGGTCGAGCCGGCAGCGCTGGATGACCCCCGTCCCGACGAGGTGCTGGTGCGGATCACCGCGGTCGGCGTGTGCCACACCGACCTGAGCCATCGCCGGCTCACCGGTGCCGGGCCGGCGGTCCTCGGTCACGAGGGCGCCGGCGTGGTCGAGGGTGTGGGCAGCCAGGTCGAAGACGGCATCGCCGTCGGCGATCACGTGGTGCTGTCGTTGCGTACCTGCGGTGCATGCCGGCATTGCACCGCCGGGCATCCGGCCTACTGCACCCGGGCAGCCGCGCTCAACTACGCGGGACGACGACCCGACGGCAGCGCGACGATCCGGGTCGCCGGGGAGCCCGCCTACGGCAGCTTCTTCGGCCAGTCCTCGTTCGCATCGCACGCGCTGGTCGATCCGTCCAGCGTCGTGGTCGTCGATCCGGAGATCGATCCGACCATCGCCGCACCGTTCGCCTGCGGCTTCCAGACCGGCGCGGGCGCCGTGCTCAACGTGCTGCGTCCCGGGACCGGCTCACGTGTCGTGATCCATGGCGGCGGCAGCGTCGGTCTGGCCGCCGCGCTGGCCGCTCTACCGGTGGCCGATCAGGTCGTCGTGGTCGACCCCTTGTCCGCGCGGCGATCCCTGGCGGCGGACCTCGGCTGCGACACTATCGATCCGTCAGACGGCGATCCGGTCGAGCAGGTCCGCGACGCCACCCGCGGCCGGGCGACGCACGCCCTCGACACCACCGGCCGCACGGACGTGATCGCCGGCGCGCTGAGGTCGCTGGACTCCCTCGGCGTGCTGTGCGTCGTCGCCCTGGGGCCCACCGAGATCGGCTTCGACCACCTCGACCTGCTGACGCGAGGCAAGACGGTGCGTGGCTCGATCGAGGGTGATGCGGATCCGCATCGGCTGATTCCGGACCTGATCGACCAGTGGCGCTCCGGCCGGCTCCCGGTGGACCGCCTCGTGACCACCTATCCATTCGCCGATATCGAGCAGGCCATCGCCGATCAACAGGCTGGTCTCGTCGTCAAGCCGGTCCTGACGTTCTGAGGTCGACCACCGGTCGCCAGCCGGAGGTCGAGGGCGCCAGGCGTTCCCAACCCGTCCTGGCGCCGAGGTCAGAGAGCCACCGGTCGCCAGCCGGAGGTCGCTCTACGACCGGCGGCGGGAAGGCGCCGGTGGCACGACAGACTCGCTCATGCACGCCGAGGGCCGCCAGCAGGTTGACAAGTTAGTGACGACTCACTAATGATGTGACGCATGGCAGCCGCGAAACGCATGAGAGCCGAGGACCGCAAAATCCTGATCCTCGAGAAGGCGATCGAGGAGTACGGACGCGTCGGCATGCACGCCACGTCGACCGAACGCATCGCCGAACTGGCCGGCGTCTCACAGCCCTATCTGTTCCGCCTGTTCGGCACCAAGGCTGAGTTGATCGCCGCCGCCATCGAGCAGCACACCGAACGCCTGCGCCGGACGTTCCGCGAGGCAGTCGAGCAGCGCGCCGACGGCGTCTCTCCCCTGGAGGCCATGGCGTACTCCTACCTGACGTTCATGGACGCCGACGCCAACGCCCTGCGCTGCCAACTGCACACCTGGGCCGCGGCCTCCGATCCCGCGATCAAGGACGTCGCCCAGCGCACCTACCGCGACATCTGGTCCGATGTCGTCGAATTCAGCGGCGGCGCCTCACCCGAGGACGTGCAGGAGTTCATGGCCCAGGGCATGTTGCTCACGGTGCTCGCCTCGATGGACCTGATGGACCTGTTCGGCGATCCCGCCGCCGTCGTATCCGACAAGTTCGCCCCCGAACCCGGCACGGAGGAGACCTCCTGATGTTCTCTGCACTCGCACGCCTCGCGACCAGCCATCCGCGTCGCGTCCTGCTGGCCACGGTCGCCTTCTTCGCCTTCGCGGGTGTCGTCGGAGGTCCGGTCGCCGGCATGCTCAACACCGACAACGACTCGTTCTCCGACACCAGCGCCTCCAGCGCCGAGGCGATCGACCGTATCGAGCAGGCCTCGGGCCTGGCGGCGTCACCGGCCATCATCGCGATGGTGCGCACCGACGATGCGGCCTCGCTCGACGAGGCTCGCACGGTGCTGGAGGGCGACCCGAGTGTCGGGCAGGTGGTCGGCGGGCCCGACGCCGGCCCGCAGTTCGTCTCCCGCGACGGCACGCTGACCTATCTGGCCGCGATGTACCGGGCCGACGCCGATGCCGACCACACGACCGAGCAGCTCCGCGACGAGCTCGGACGCATCGACGGCGTCACGATCGGCGGCGCCGGCCCGGCGTATCAGCAGGTCAACGAACAGGTCGAGAGCGATCTGGTCCGGGCGGAGCTGATCGCGTTCCCGCTGCTGTTCCTGGTCTCGCTGTGGGTGTTCCGGTCCGCTGTGTCGGCGCTGCTCCCCCTGCTGGTCGGCGGCCTGACGATCGTGAGCTCGCTGCTGGTGGTGCGCGGCATCAACGAGGGGGTCGAGATCTCAGTCTTCGCTCTCAACCTGATCACCGGGCTGGGACTCGGCCTGGCGATCGACTACTCCCTGTTCATGGTGTCGCGATTCCGTGAAGAGCTGGTGCGCGTCGGTCCGGGGGCCGAAGCCGTTCGCATCACCGTGATGACGGCCGGCCGCACCGTGCTCTTCTCAGCGCTCACGGTGGCCGGCGCGGGCCTGTCGCTACTCGTCTTCCCGCTGCGCTTCCTGTATTCGATGGGCATCGGCGTCACGATCGTCGCGCTCGTCGCGGCGGCCGTGTCACTGCTGGTGCTGCCCGCGCTGTTCGCCGTCCTGCAGCATCGCGTCAACGCCCTCGCCCCGGCACGCTGGCGCCGGGCGCAGGAGGCGGACTCCCGGGCCGAGACCCACGGCTTCTGGTACCGATTGTCGACGTTCGTCATGAAGTACCGCCTCGGCACCGCGATCGCGGGCGCCGCGGTGCTGATCGCGCTCGGCCTGCCGTTCCTCGGCGTGAAGTTCACCGGCGTCGACGCTACGGTGCTGCCCGACAGCGCCTCGGCGAAGGTCGTCGACTCGACGCTACGGGCCGAGTTCGACGGGGCCGAATCGACGCCGATCATCGTCGCGGTCGACGCGCCGGAGTCCGCAGCGGCCGACGTCACCGCCTACGCACGCGAGCTGGGCGGACTCGACGACGTGCAACAGGTCACCGAGCCGCGTTTCCTCGGCGACCGGACTTGGCAGATCGATGTCATCAGCAGCCACTCGACCCTGGACGAGAAGACCCTCGACCTGGTCGACACGGTGCGCGCTGTCGACGCCCCGGGCACCGCGCTGGTCGGCGGCCAGAGCGCCGAGCAGGTGGATCAGGTGAAATCGATCATCGCGGGTATCCCGCTCGCGGTCGCGATCCTCGCGGTGCTGACGTTCATCACGCTGTTCCTGATGACCGGGTCGGTCGTGCTGCCGGTCAAGGCCCTGCTGATGAATCTGCTGACGATCTCCGCGACGTTCGGCGTGCTGGTCCTGATCTTCCAGGACGGCCGCTTCGAGGGCCTGCTGGGCTACACGAGCCAGGGCGGGCTGGAGTCGTCGCAACCGGTGTTCCTGTTCGCGGTCGCGTTCGGCCTGTCGACCGACTACGCGGTGTTCCTGCTGACCCGCATCAAGGAGGCGCGCGACGCGGGCGCGGGCGAACGGGAGTCGGTCGCCCTCGGCCTGCAACGCACCGGACGGATCGTGACCGCGGCTGCGCTGCTGTTCGCGATCGCACTCGGCGCGTTCGCGACGTCGGAGATCATCTTCATCAAGGAGCTCGGCATCGGAACCGCGGTGGCCGTCCTGGTCGACGCCACGATCGTGCGCGCCTTCCTGGTGCCATCGCTGATGGCGATGCTCGGCCGCGCCAACTGGTGGGCCCCCAGGCCCCTGCGCCGTCTCCACGACCGCATCGGCCTCAGCGAGACCTGACCGGGGTGGCGTGAGCCAACCACCTCACCGACGCCTTCCCGCGGCGGCTCGCAGAGCTCGCCACCGCTGGCGACCGAACCGAAACCAACGGTCGCCAGCCGGCGAGCCCCCAGGCGAGCCGGCGGGAAGGCGCCAGTGAGCTGACGGGCTTGCGTGAGCCCAGCTCCTCGCCGCCGCCTTCCCGCCGCTCGTTCCTCACGGCTGGCGACCGGGTGGCGTCAGGACTGCAGGTACGCGAGCACCGCGAGGACGCGGCGGTGGCCGGCGGTGTCGTCGGGCGGCAGGTCGAGCTTGGCGAAGATATTGCTGATGTGCTTGCCGACAGCCTTCTCGGTCACGAACAGCTCCGTGGCGATCGCGGCATTGGAACGACCCTCGGCCATCAGGGCCAGCACCTCGCGCTCGCGGTCGGTGAGCCGCTCGAGCGGCTGGTCACCACCTGACCGCCGGGTCAGCAGCGTCGCGACGACCTCGGGATCGAGCGCGGTACCGCCGTCGGCGACCCGGCGCACCGCGTCGATGAACGCAGCCACATCGGACACACGGTCCTTCAACAGATAGCCGACCGCGCCGTCGCCCGCGCTCAGCAGTTCACGCGCGTAGAGCTGCTCCACGTACTGCGACAACACGAGCACCGGGAAGCCCGGCCGCTCGGCGCGGATCGCGAGCGCGGCGCGCAGTCCCTCGTCGGTGAACGTCGGCGGCATGCGCACGTCGGCGACCACGACATCGGGCTCGTGTTCGGCGACCGCCGTCGCCAGCGCTTCGCCGTCCTCGACCGCGGCCACGACCTCGATGTCGTGCGCCTGGAGGATCCTGGTCAGTCCGTCGCGGAGGAGGGCGAGGTCCTCGGCGATGACAGCTCGCACGGGACCTCCAGGGTGATGGTGGTCGGCCCGCCGACCGGGCTCGACATCCCCATCGTGCCGTCAAAGGCCGCCAGTCGTCGCGCGACACCCTGAAGACCGCTGCCCGGCGATGACGTCGCACCGCCTCGTCCGTCGTCGCTGACCACGACCCGCAGGCGTTCCCCGTCGTGCGACATCGTGACGGTCGCGCGGGTCGCCTCGGCGTGCTTGACCACATTGGCGAGCAGCTCGGTGGTCGCGAAGTAGACCGCCGATTCGACCGGTGCCGGGGCGCGCCCCGGGAGCTCGATGACCACGCTGACCGGCAACGTCAGGTCCAGCGCGAGGGCTTGCACTGCCCCTGCCAGGCCGCGATCGGCCAGCACCGGTGGATGGATCCCGCGGACGACCGAACGCAGATCGCCCAGCGCCGTCGTCGTCGACTCCCGCGCCTCGGCGATCAACCGGGCGGCCTCCTGCGGATCGGTCTCGATCAGCTCGTGGGCCAGTCCGAGGTTCATGCCCAGCGCCGCGATCCGCGCCTGGGCCCCGTCGTGCAGATCGCGCTCGATACGCCGCAATTCTGCGGCCGAGTGGTCGATCGTCTCGGTGCGGGTCCGTGAGACGTCGGCGACCCGCCGCTCCAGTTCGTCGCGCGACGGTGCGAGCAGCGCGCGATCGAGCCGGGCACGGGCCCGTACGATCATCGGCTCCAGCTTCCACCACAGATAGCCGGCGATGATCAGGAAGAACCACTCCAGGAACGCCTCGCCCTGCGTGTCGAGCCTGAAGATGCCGTAGTTGACCTCGAAGGTTCCCTCGGGCGTGATCGCCCACAGGAACGGGAAGATCAGATACCAGATCACCGCGAGCCCGAGGCCGAATCCGATCCACGCGAGCGCCCAGCCGGCGACCACCGATGCATACGTCCAGCCGAAGTCGCGCCAGCGCGCCGGATCGCCGGCCCATTCGCGCAACAACCCGAACCCGGTGCGCCCGGTGGCACGGCGATAGGGGCGCTCGATCTCGGTGCCGAGCAGATAGCCCGCCAGCGCACGATGCACATTGGTCAGGCCGGTGAGCACAGGGATGAGCACGATCAGCAGCACCATCCCGACGCCGACGATCGCGACGCTCAGCGACACGGTCGTCAGGATCAGCAGCGCCAGCGCCGGAACGGTGAGCAGCACGTAGGCCAGCGACCAACCGGTCAGCTCGACACGACGACGTAGCCCCTCGGCGAACGACTCGTCGGGGTGCGGCATGGCGGGTGCGGTGATGTTCATGGCTCCATCGTCGAGTCTGGCAGCCGTCAGCGCAGTGGGGCAGGACCCCCTCATGGGACGGGGTTCTACACCATCGATCGACCCGGTCGGATTCACGAGGCTGAAGGCATCACATTTCCACGAGAGGACACTTCGATGCCTTCAACACCACCAGTCCGGTTGGCCAGGTGGAGCGCTACACATCCGTGGCGCGCCCTGTCCGCCTGGTTCGCGCTCGTCGCGGTCGCCGTGACCCTCATGATGACCGTGCCGACCCAGCAGACCAGCGACAAGGACTTCCGCTACGGCGAGTCCGGAGAGGTCGCCGCCATCCTCGACGACGCCGGCCTGACCGACCCTCCCAGCGAAGTCGTCCTCATCACCTCACCGGACGGCGCCCTCGACGAGAGCGCGGCCACGACCGTGGCGTCCGAGCTCGACACCTCGATCCGCAACGTCGCCGGCGTCGACTCGGTGGGCGATCTCGTCTGGTCCGAGGACCGCGACGCGGCGCTGGTGCCGATCACGATGACCGGGACCGCCGACGACGCAAGCGATCATGTCGGTGACGTGCTCGACGCGACCGCGGCTGTCGCGAAGGATCATCCCGAGCTGGACATCGTCCAGTCCGGCAGCGCGTCGATCGACGACGGCATCTGGACGCGGGTCGGCGAGGACCTCGGCTCGGCCGAGGCGCTCAGCCTGCCCATCACGTTGCTCATCATGATCGTCGCGTTCGGCGCACTCATCGCGGCCGGCATCCCTGTGCTCCTCGCGGTCGGGTCGGTCGTCACTGCCCTGGGCCTGTACGCCCCGATCTCCTTGCTGTTCCCCGACGGCGGCACCGTCGCCAACGTGGTGCTGATGATCGGCATGGCGGTCGGCGTCGACTATTCGTTGTTCTATCTCAAGCGCGAACGTGAGGAACGGGCGCGCGGCCGGTCGACGATCGACGCGATCGAGATCGCCGCCGCCACCGCGGGGCATGCGGTGATCGTCTCCGGCCTCGCGGTGATGGTGTCGATGGCCGGGCTGTTCCTGGCGTTCGACCCGACGTTCAGCTCCATGGCCGCCGGTTCGATCATCGTCGTGGCTGTCGCGGTGCTGGGTTCGCTGACCTTCCTGCCCGGGATCCTCGGCCTGCTCGGCCACCGGGTCGATCGTCCGCGGGTTCCGCTGCTATGGCGCCTCAATCGGCGTATCGGGGCTGGCGGCATCAGCCGTCGCCTGATCCGCCCGGTCGTCGCTCATCCGCGGATCGCGGCGGTCCTCGCGATCGCAGTGCTGGCGGGCCTGGCAGTCCCAGCCCTCGGCATGACGATGCAGGACGACAACCTCGACTCACTGCCGCAGGACATCCCCGCGGTCGCGGCGGCGCAGCGCCTGGAATCGGAGTTCCCCAGTGAGCGGCCGAGTGTCGACATCGTGATCCGTCACGACGGCGACGGAACCCTCGACCCGACGGTGGCCCGATCGACGCTGGAGAGCGTCGGGGCCGCGGCGCACGATGCGGGAATCGCCGAGCCCTCGGCCGGCGGCGTGCGGATCAGTGACGACGGCAGCGCCGCAGTGCTGTCCCTGGAGTCGGCGTTCGGCGAAACCGATCCACGCCTGATGGACATGGTCGAACAACTGCGGGACGAGATCGTCCCCCGAGCCTCGACCGACGGCACCGAAGTGCTGGTCGGTGGCGATGCAGCCCGGTACTACGACCACGAGAACCGCACCAACACGCTCCCGTTGGTGATCGCGTTCGTGCTGGTGCTGACGCTGGTCATGATGTGGTGGACGTTCCGCAGTGTCACGATCGCGCTGCTGACCACCGGGCTGAATCTGCTGTCGGTGGGTGCGTCGTTCGGCGTGCTGACACTGGTGTTCCAGCACACGTGGGCCGAAGGACTGCTCGACTTCACGTCGACCGGATTCATCATCGACTGGATCCCGCTGTTCTGCTTCGTGATCCTGGTCGGCCTGTCGATGGACTATCACGTGTTCGTGCTCAGCCGCGTGCGTGAGGGCCTGCGCTCAGGGCTGTCGTTCGACGACGCGGTGGCCCATGGTGTGCGCGACACCGCGAGCGTCGTGACCAGCGCAGCCGTGGTCATGGTGTCGGTGTTCGCGGTGTTTGCGACGCTGAGCATGCTCGAGATGAAGATGATGGGCATCGGCCTGTCGGTCGCGATCGCGCTCGACGCCACCGTGGTGCGGCTGGTGCTGCTGCCGGCCTCGTTGCTACTGCTGCGGCGTCACCTGAATCGCCTGGGCGGCTCGCCCGCGCCCGAGCGCCAGCCCGAGCCCGCACTGGTCGGGGCTCGCTGACCCATCGGTCGCCAGCGCAGAGGCCGTCCACGGCGGAACCCGGGAGGGCGCCGGTGAGACGACAGGCTCACTCGAGCCAGGAATCTCACCGGCGCCTTCCCGCCCGCTCGTCCCTCGCGGGCTGGCGACCGGTACTCGCGTCAGTTACCGCCGGTCGCCAGCGACGAAGGAGCGGGAACGCGACCAGTGCTCGCGTCAGCTACCGCCGGTCGCCAGCGACGAAGGAGCGGGAAGGCGACCAGTGCTCGCGTCAGCTACCGCTGGTCGCCAGCGACGAAGGAGCGGGAAGGCGACCGATGCTGGCGTCAGATCAGGCCCTTGGACGTCAGCCACTCCTTGGCCAGATCGGCGGGCTTGGCCTTGTCGGCGCCCTGGTTCTTGGCGTTGAGTGCCAGCAGGTCCTCGGTCGTGAGCTGGGCCGAGACGGCGTCGAGGATGTCCTCGACCTTGTCGGACGCCTTCTTGTCGCTGATCAGCGGGATGACGTTCTGCGCCGCGATCAGGCTCTGGGGATCTTCGAGCGTGACCAGGTCGTTCTCGGTGATCGACGGCGTGGTCGAGTAGATGTCGGCCACGTCGATCTTGCCGTCGAGCAGCGCCTTGAGCGTGGCGGGGCCGCCGCCGTCGCTGATGGCGGTGAACTTGACACCCGTGACGCCGTAGATCTTCTCCAGGCCCGGGATGCCGTAGGAGCGCGTCTTGAACTCCGGATTGGCACCCAGCTTGAGCCCGTCGATCTTCTTCAGGTCGGCGATCGAGGTGACGCCGTTCTTGTCGGAGAACTCCTTCGTGACGTTCAGCGAGTCCTTGTCCTCGGCAGCAGCCGGATCGAGCACCTCGAGATCGTCGGGCAGTGCGTCGTCCAGCGCCTCTTCGACATCGGCGGCCGAGGTGGCCGTGGCCTTGGGATCGAAGTAGGTGAGCAGATTGCCCGAGTACTCCGGCACCAGGTCGATCTCGCCGTTCTGAAGGGCCTTGATGTAGACCTCGCGGGCACCGATGTTGAGCTTCTTCTCGACCTTGACGCCCTTGGCCTCGAGCGCCTGGGCGTAGATCTCGGCGAGGATCTCGTTCTCGGGGAACTGCGCCGAACCGACCGTGATGGTGTCGGAGGCGGACGCGTCGCCCTCGGTCGGGTCGTCGCCGCACGCGGCGAGCGAGAGGCCCATGGCCACGGTGGCGGCTACTGCGGTCAGCTTGCGTGTGAACATGTTCTCTTCTCTCTTGGGGAGCTTGGTCAGTCTGGAGGTCGGGTCAGACAGCAATGGGACGAGTGGCCGGGCGGCGGCCCGACGAGAGGGCCTGGAGACCGGCGAACAGGGCGTCGAGGAGCAGGGCGACCACGACGACCAGGACCGATCCCCCGGCCATCTGCGGATAGTCGCTGATCGCCTGGCCGTCGATCAGATAGCGGCCGAGACCGCCGAGACCGACGTAGGCGGCCACGGTCGCCGTCGCGACGACCTGCAGCACGGCCGAGCGGATGCCGCCGACGATGATCGGCAGCCCGAGCGGGATCTCGACCCGGGTCAGCACCTGCCACTCGGTGAATCCCATCGACCGGGCCGCGTCGACGGTCTGGGGATCGACCGACTCGACGCCCGCATAGGCGCCGGCGAGCAGCGGCGGGACCGCCAGGACGACCAACGCGATCAGAGGTGGCGTGAGACCGATGCCGAGGTAGAGCGCGATCAGCGTCAGCAGGCCCAGCGTGGGCAGTGCGCGCATCGCCCCCGTGAGCGCGACCGCCACCGAGCGGAACCGGCCGGTGTGCCCGATCCACAGGCCCAGCGGGATCGCGACGACCCCCGCGATGGCGATCGTCTCGGCCGTGTAGCCGACGTGCTCCAGCACGCGGTGCGGGATGCCGTCGGGCCCGGACCAGTGCTCCGAGGTGGTCAGCCAGTCGACCGTGTCGTCGATGACACTCATGCGCCGAACCCCGGGATCCGGGAGAAGAACTCCTGCCACGGCCGTGACGTCGGCGCGACGGTGCGCTGGACGCGGGTCCACGGCATCAGGAGCCGGCCGGCCAGCACGAGCAGGGCGTCGAGCAGGATCGCCAGCACCACGATGCCGACGATGCCGATGACGATCTCGTCGAGGAAGTCACGCCGGAAGCCGTCGGTGAACAACGATCCGAGGTTGGAGACTCCGATCAGGCTCGCGACGCTGAGCATGCTGACGGTGCTGACGGAGACGACGCGCAGGCCGGCCAGCAGGACCGGGCCCGCCAGCGGCAACTCGACCTTGAAGACGCGCTGACCGGTCGAGAATCCCGCCGCGGTCGCCGCGTCGAGTACGGCCGGCGACACGGAGCCGAAGGCGTCGACCGTCGTGCGGACCATGACGGCCGCAGCATAAGTCGACAAAGCAACAATCACGTTGATGACGCTGAGGAAGCCGGTGCCGAGGATGCCGGGCAGCAGCACGAACACCGCCAGCGACGGGATCGTGTACAGGATCCCGACCAGCGCGACCGCGAGGCCGCGCAGCCGCGGATGCCGGTGCGCGAACCAGCCGATCGGCAACGACACGACGAATCCGATCAGCGTCGACACGACGCTGATCCACGCATGGCGCACGAACAGCTCGCGCACCAGGTCGAGGTTGTCGAGCAACCAGCTCATCGTTCCGACCACCCGACCCGACCTCGGTCGCCAGCCGCGAGGGACGAGCGGCGGGTAGGCGCCGGTGAGATCGAGGGGTCGAGCGAGCCCAGCATCGCACCAGCGCCTCCCCGCTCGCTTCGCTCGCTGGCGACCGGTGGGGACGCTTCGCTCGCTAGCGACCTGTGGAAACGATTCACTTGAGCACCCCGGTGGCCTTGCCGGTGCCGTCGAGCACGACCTGGACGCCGTCGCGCTCCTCGACGTGCAGTTCGCGCTGGCCCTTGTCGAGGCCGATGAAGCTGCGCACGAAGTCGTCGGCCGGGTGGGCGATGATGTCGGCCGGCGCACCGACCTGGGCGACCTCGCCGCCCTTCTTCAAGACCACCACCTGGTCGCCGAGCAGGAAGGCCTCCTCGATGTCGTGCGTGACGAACACGATCGTCTTGCCCAGCTCGCATTGCAGGCGCAGCAGCTCTTGCTGGAGGTCGTCGCGCACGATGGGATCGACCGCTCCGAACGGCTCGTCCATCAGCAGGATGTTCGGATCGGTCACCAGCCCGCGGGCCACTCCGACGCGCTGCTGCTGTCCGCCCGACAGCTGGCTGGGATAGCGGTCGGCCAGCGACGGGTCGAGGCCGACGACCGGCAGGATCGCGAGCGAACGCTCCCGCGCCTCACCGCGGCTCACCCCGTTGAGCCGCAGCACCGTGCCGACGTTGTCGACCACCGTGCGATGCGGCAGGAGCCCGGCATGCTGCATGACGTAGCCGATGCTGCGCCGCAGCTCGACCTTGTCGCGCGTCGCGATGTCGACGTCGTCGATCAGCACCTGGCCGTGCGACGGGTCGACCATGCGGTTGACCATGCGCAGCAGCGTCGTCTTGCCACACCCGGAGGAGCCGACCAGGACGGTCGTGGTGCGAGACGGCAGGGTGAGCGAGAAGTCCCCCACCGCCTGCGTCCCGTCAGGGAACGTCTTGCCGATCTTGCGGTACTCGATCATGCGGTCCTCACCAGAGGTAGGCAGTGATGGCGCCCGGCAGGCTTCCGACAGTCTTCCCCGATCCGGCCGGATCGGCAACGCGGAGGGTTCACGAGGCGACGATCTGCTCGATCGGCGAGGGACCCGGGACGACCCGCAGTCCCGCCTCCCGCCAGGCCCGGATGCCGCCGATCACGTCGGCAGCGTCGATGCCCAGCGAGCGCAGCGAGGCGGCGGCCAGCGACGACGTGTACCCCTCGGTGCACAGCACGATCCAGCGCTGATCGACTGCGGCCTGGGGCAGTGAGGCGCCCGATCCGGGGTGGAGGCGCCACTCCAGGTGGTTGCGCTCGACCACGAGCGAACCCGGCACCTCACCGTCGTGGGCGCGCTGCCAGGCGGGCCGGATGTCGACGACCAGGGCGCCTTCGTCGACGCGCCCGCGAGCCTCCAATGGCGTCAGGCGCTCGATGCGCTCGCGCGCGGCCTCCAGCAGGGCATCGACCGAGGCGTGCTCGGCCGGGCCCAGGTGGGCGCGCGCCTCGGCCTCGTCGAACGGCTGCTCGGGGTCGTCGGTCCACACGGCCGCCAACCGCACCAGCTCTGCGCGGCCGTCGTCATGGTGGTCGACGTCGTAGTAGTTCATCAGCGCGAGCGGCGGCGAGTACGCGTGGACGCTGACCGCCGTGGCCGCGTCGGTGTTGCGCACGTCGTGGACGTAACGCGCGCCGAACACGACCGTCTCGCCGGCCTCGCGCACGTTCTCCACGAGGCGGCCGGCCCCACCGGCCCAGATCGCTTCGCTGAGCTGACCCTCGACGATCGTGAACGCACCGGCCGACCCGCCGTGGTCGTGCAGCTGGGTGCCCTGGTCGGTGGTCCAGCTGATCAGCCAGACGTCGACCTGGTCGTCACATCGGACCCTGACGTGCCAGCGCTCCTGGGCGTCGGCGTGCAGTTCGTGTCGACCGTCGCGGACCTCTTGCGCCACCTGCTGCGTGAGGTCCGCGAGCTCGGCCGGCGTCAGGGCACGCCTGGCGGGCGTGCGAGTCGTCTCGGCTGTGGTGCTCATGGGTCCAGGGAACCTGAATTCGTGCTGGAAACGGGCGCTTCCCACGGGTTGGACCGGGGCCCACGAAACCCTCGGATCTGCTATCGCTCACCAGGCCCGACCCGTTTTGTCCCGGCGCCGATCCGTAGGTTAGAGTTGCGTGCGCAACAAGGCCCCGTGGCGCAGTTGGTTAGCGCGCCGCCCTGTCACGGCGGAGGTCGCGGGTTCGAGTCCCGTCGGGGTCGCCAGGACGGAACGCACAAGGCTCAAACCTCCCAGCAGAAACATGTGGGGAAGGTTTGGGCCTTGTTGCGTTTGCCGGCCCAGCGGTTCCCAATTGCCACACGTGCGCCGCAACCATCCGCCGCCAGCGCTCCGCGAGGCATGGGGTGACGTCCCGCCGAAGACGGCCACTCCGTGTCCGCTCCTGATTCACGCCGGAACGTGACGAACACTTCGGCGCACCGAGCTGGCGCAGCTGCGATCGCCTGCTGTCGCCCGGTCAGGGGCGGATGGCGTCAGAACCGACTGTTCAGTCTGGGACGGCGAGTCGCCCCGCCAGCCCCATTGCCGCAACAGCCATCAGGCTGCCGAAAGCGAGAAGCGCGAAGTAGTTGGACGAACGGTCCACACCGATCACGTCTCCCGAGCCGATGGCCAACAACGCGGGGCCGATTGCGGGGACCAGTGATTGTGGGACCTTTCGTACCATCGTGAAGTACCCGAGAAGGCGGCCTGCGGTGGAGGACGGCAGCAACTTGAGCGCCACGACCAGGTCGAGAGCCAGGTAGGTGCCGAGGCCAGCCCCAGCGAGGACGTGGGCCACCACGAAGGCTGACTTCGTAGCGCTCACGCCCATGACCACGGTCGCTGCGAGAAGCAGCACGATACCGAGCGACAGAGCGGACCGGTAGCCGAGACGGCGAGCGAGAAACCGGGCCCCACCGCCGGAGACAGCCATCCCGACGGAACCGCCGATAGCCGTTGCCGCACCCACGAGCACCGCAGCATCGTGCATGCTCTCACCCGTCCGCCGAACGAGGTAGAACACGGCGTAGACGGTGAGACAGCTGTACGCCATCTGCACCAGAAAGCGTTGCGCGAGTAGCCACCAGAAGGGAGTCCCTGCGCCGCCGAGCGCCTGCAGAACACCACGGCTCTCGGCCCGCGGCGACCCTACGGCTGGTCCTGCAGCCCGCCCCAGGCGGCGGAGGTGCCACCCGGTGAGCGCTGCAGGGGGCAGCGCGATAGCCGCCATGGCGATGAACACGGCGCTGGGAGTCTCCATGACTGGCCCGAGGCGGCCATCGAGGAGTGCCGCAGCAAACGCTCCAGCGAACGCAACCGACGCGAGACCCGAACCCGCGAACAGCCCCACCACACGAGGGCGATCGGCTTCGGGCACGAAGTCGGACAGGCTCGCGAACAGCGCGACAAAGGTGGCTCCGTAGGACGCCTGCGCAACGACCCAGGCGAGGACGAGCAGGGCCAGAGTCGGCGCATAGGCCGCGGTCATGATGCTCGTCAGTCCGATTCCAGCCCCGCCGATGATCCACCAAGCGCGGTGACCGTGTCGGCGAGCAGACCGGTCGCTCAACCAGCCTCCGACCGGACCTGCGAGCATCGCGGCGATTGCCCCGCACGTCGTGACCCAGCTGAGCCTCGACTCCGGCGACAGGTCAGAGTCGAGCTCGGCCACACGCAGTTGCAGTCCGACGATGGCTGGGATAACCAGTGCCCCAAGGGCAGCGAATTCGGTGGCGCACAGGGCGGCAACAGTGGCGGTTCTCGCCCGGGACTTGCTCATCGCGCTCTCTCTGTTTGCTCAGTCAGTCCCCCTCTGAATCCCATCCTGTACGGAGATCTGGTTGTTGCACAGGGCTTCCAGCCGCCGTGAGCCACGTGATGGTGGCGGCACGACCACTCACAGGGATGCGGCTGTCGGCTCCTGCCTGCTCTCATCGGCGTCCCCCAGCCGAGCCGTCTTGGTCCATCCCGTGCGACCGCGGACGATTCGAGACAGAGCGCGCCACGTGCACACGTAACTGAGGTAGTTGGTGACCACGAAGCAGTGGCCGAGGAGTAGGGCCAACCTCCAGCTCATCGCCCGATCTCGACGCCGGGCGAACCAGCCGGTGAGCAAGGCTGGCCAGAACGCCAGCACGTACCATCCCGCCACCGCTGCGAACATCGCCCATGTCGGGTCGGCCAGCGTCTCGCTCTGCCAGAGCTTGATGGCGATCTGCAGGCAGATCAGGTGATACAGCACTGACCATGGAAGATCGAGAATCCAAGGCACCAGCAGGTAGAGCATCATCTCTATGGCGGCAGCGTTGCTCATCACTTTCGAGCGCAGGAGATCAGGGATGCGGCGCGCGCTCATCATGTGACCCTGGTACCAACGAGTGCGCTGTCGGATGAGCGCGCCGAGCCGCGGCACCCCTTCCTGGTCGACGGCCGCACGGGGGGTCGAGAGCAGGTGCCAACCGCGCTGGCCCAGCTCGAGAGCCAGCTCTAGGTCCTCAGTCAGGGCTCCTGGGACCCAGGGGGAGGAACCGAGCTCCATCAGAGCGCTGAGCCGGGTGAACTGTCCGTTGCCGCCGAGGCTGACGGTCCCTGTTGTCATCCGCCCAAACTGGGTGAGTGCGGAGAGCGTCCAGAACTGATGGTCTTGGAACCGTAGCCAGAATCCGTCGTTCCGGTTTCGGATACGAACGGCGAGCTGGACTCCGCCGACTCCGATGGGCTCGAACAGCGGGAGCACCTCGTCGATGGCACCGTTCGACAGTCTTCCGTCGGCATCCATCACGACCACGATCACCTTGTGAGGGTCGAGTCCACGCCGGGCCACATCGCTCAGTAGCACGCGGTAGCCCGCGTTGAGTGCAGCTCCCTTGCCTTCTCGGGCCTCGGGCAGCTGCCGCGTCACCACCAGCGTGCTCGCCGGGTCTCCGGCTTCCCGGGCGACGGCACCGGTGCGATCATCGGATCCGTCGTCGATCACGATGGTGCGGGATCTCCCCGATGGGTCGACCAAGCCGCGGACGGTCCGAGCGATCACCGCTTCCTCGTTCAGGCACGGCACCATGAAGTACAGGTTCCAGTCAGTGCGGTGCCCCTCGCTGCCCGCGCGTCCCACTTCGAAGGGATCGCCGAAGTCGAGGTTCGCCTGGTAGTCCAAGCGCACCCGCTGCCGTCTCGCGTGCCTCACACCAAGACCAGCGGCGAGAAAGAAGTACGCCGCCGCGAGCGCCACCACGAAGGCTGCGATGCCATTGACGACATCCATCGAGGTCGTCCACGCAGCGGAGCTGAAGATCTCGGTCATTGAGAACCCACGGAGACTCAATCCTCAACCGGTGGAAATCGAGCACATCGCCCCCCGGCGCTGCGGACGACGACGATGCCAGCGATCAGCAGGACGAAGCCCACCGCGGCGAGGATCGTCGTGGTCAACGAGACTCCTGTCGCCGGTAGGAGGCCCACCGCTCCTCCACCGGTGATCACGGGGGTCAATGGGTTGTACATGGGACCTCCTTCCTTGTCGCCCTCATGCGGGACCTGCTCCCGCGGAGCGACCGCCCTGGCCCCGCCCGGAGAGGACGAAGAGAAAAGCGACCACGGCTGCCACGCCGCCCATCGTGGTGATCGCGGTACCCGCCCAGATGTGCGAGAAGTGATAGCCGTCGTCCAGCCCCCACCGATCCGAGGCGAACGTGATGAAAGTCAGTCGGAGCAGGTTCACGACGGCAAACAGTCCGATCGCAGCAGCAGCTGCACTGAGTACTCGGCCCACAGAAAGTCTTCGAGCGCTGAGCGCGACCAGTGCGCAACCGAGAACGATGGCTGTGGCGATCGCCGAGGAGCACTCCGGCGTGACCACGACGCTGAAGACACGGGGAGTTCCGACGTTGACGAAATAGCTCCCGCGATCGGTGTCCACCACATCGTGGCTGCCGGTGACCAGTGCCGACGTCCAGCCAGCGGCCAGCGCCTCGACACCCCGGTACGTCTCACGCTCCATCCACGCCCAAGCAGCGGCCGCCGCTAGGGCAGTCGCGACCACGAAGCGCGCGGCACCCGAGGCGAGACGATTCATGCGGCATCCTTCAAGTGCGTCGCCATCAGCGATGTGACAACGTCCACGATCTGCGAGCTTGCAGTGCCATCCCCGTACGGCGAGGGAAGGGCCGAGATGCGTTCGCGCCACGCGATGTCCGATGCGGCGGCCTGCAACGTGCGGCCCAGATCGACGCCGGGGACCACCCTGCGTGCGAACCCAGTATCGATCGCCTCAGGGCGCTCGGTGCTGTTTCTCACCACGATCAGCGGACGACCGAGCACCGTGCACTCTTCCTGGACCCCGCCGGAGTCGGAGACGAGCAGACGGGCGTGCTGAGCCAGCGCCAGGAACGTCGGGTGTGTCACCGGGCCAGTGACGAGCAATGGCGAGAGGAGCCCACCCAGCCGCGCTGCGCTGATCGCGGCCTGTGTCCGCGGATGGACCGGGAACACGACCGGGCAGGAGAGCGAACCGAGCGACTCGAGTATCTGCCCCAGCCGATGAGGGTCGTCGGTGTTCTCCGGACGATGGATCGTGGCCAGGACGTACTCGTCGTCATCGAGACCGTGGGTCCTCAGCACCGCGGCCCGATCCTGGCTGTTGGGCAGCATGGTTCGCACTGCCTCGACGACGGTGTTTCCCGTGATCACGATCTGCTCGGCCGGGACCCCTTCGGCTCGCAGGTTCGCCGCACTCATCTCCGTCGGTGCGCAGTGCACGGTCGCCACGGTGCCGACCAGCTTGCGATTGATCTCTTCCGGCATGGCGCGATCGTGCGACCGCAGTCCGGCTTCGACGTGCACCACTGGTACATCGTGGAAGTCAGCAGCCAGAGCGGCCGCGGCCGCGGTGTTGGTGTCGCCCTGCACCACCACGACGGCCGGACGTTCACGTGCGAACGCGTCGTCGAGCGCTTCGATGATCCCAGCGAACTGGCCTGTTCGGCTCCGACCGCCGACGTCGAGCCGAAGCTCGGGCTCGGGGAGCCGGTAGCCCTGCAGGAACGATTGGGACATGGCTTCGTCGTAGTGCTGTCCGCTGTGAACGATGTAGCCGCGCTCACCCAGCAGTCCAGCGACACCGGCCAGCTTCACGATCTCTGGTCGGGTTCCCAGAATGATGGCCGCCCGGGCACCATGCTTGTTCATATGCGCTCGCGCCAGGTCAGACGGCCGTCGCACGGCGTCGGCGGAGCAACATCACGCCACCGGTTGCGACACCAAGAGCTGCGACCAGACCACCGAGGGCGCTCGGGCTAGCCATCGACACACCGACCTCCGGCGCTACGGTCACCGTGATCGTGGCCGTGGCGATGCTGCCGTCGACGTCAGCGATCTGATACGTCACTGGTCCCGCCGTCCCCGTGAACCCGCTCGCCGGTGTGAAGGTGACCTCGCCCGTGGTCGTGTCGACGGCGTACACCCCATCGCTGGTCGTCAGCTCGGTGACGGGGGTGTCTCCGTCGAGGAGTCGCACGGTGGTCGGGTCGAACGGGGCCGCGGCAGGGTCGTCATTGTCCAGCGGCACGATGGTGACTGGGGTGTCAGCTGCGGTCAGTGCGGCATCGTCCTCAGCCGTGGGGGGTGCAGGGAAGGAGTACGAGACCGCCCAGCCGTCGTTGCCGGTCACGCTCACATTGCTCAAGGTGAAGGACTTGATGGCTCCGCTCGGCGCCGACAACACCACCGTGCCGCACTGGCCGTACTGATGCGAGCCGTTGTTCGCCTGGCAGCCGCCATACCCGACCCCTACCGGCGAAGGGTTGATCGTGTTCGCCGACACGGTGAGTGCGTTATTGCCAGTGTCCTTCTGGGCAGACAAGGGTGCACCTGTGGTGCTGACACCGCCGAGGGTCACCGACGAACCATCCACGTTGACCAGATGCATACGAAGGTTGGACACCGGCTTGGTGAACGTGATCGTGGTCGCGAACGAGTTCCTGCCCGTGCATCCCATGGTCTCGAACGCGGTACCCGGGGGGATCGACGGCGTGTAGTACGGGTTTGTCTCACCGACGGGCGAGGCCTGCTCGCCTCCGGGCAGGCACTGATTGCCGTTGTTGGCCGTCAGCGTCTGGGTGGCCGTCGAGCCATCCGAGAAGGTCAGAGTGTTCGACGGGGTGCTCCCTCCGATCGCGTTGGACACCCCCGTCAGCCACACCTGATCCGGCACCGCAGCCTTTGCGGGAGCCATCGCGAGAGAGAGCGTGGCAAGGAGGCCGGCCGCCGCTGCCGAGATGAGGCGATTCATCGGAGTTCCTGCTTTCGAGTCGGGGGAGTCAGGTTCACGCAGAATGTCTGCGACCGCTCAGTCATGCGGCCATGCGCTATCCAACGACGAGACGGACGGTCGGATACCGGGAACGGCCTCAGTTCATCCCTTGTTTCATCCCGTGCTCGTTCCACTAGCCTGAGCCCGCAGCCCGGAAAGCGCTGACTATCTGGGAGGAGGTACACCGTGGAATCGGAAGCCGCTGGGCTGGAGTTCCATGCGGCGGGCGAGGCATTGATGAAGGCACATGCGTTGGGTGATCTTGTCGGCGCGGCGGAGATAGTCGACCGGTGGGGGGTCGATCTCGCCCACACGTCGTTTGCTGGCGCGCTCTACGACATCGTCGCCGACCTTCCGCCAGAGCTTGGTACAGCCCGGCCGGGCCTGGCCTTCCGGTTGGAGGACATCGGTCGTCTACCGATCGGGACCACCCCGCTCGGACTGCCCGAGAACGCCGAAGAAGCGCGGATCGAGTGCGCCCGCAACGGCGACCTCCGGTTGCGGCAATCCCTGCTGCCTTTGACGACACGCCGCCGCCTGGGTCGGTACGTCGAAGCAACCTCGATCGTGCGCGCCGCGGCCCCGCTCGCTGCGGCCTGTGCCTATCCGTGGTACGGAGGCAGGAGCCAGATTCTGCCCTACTGGCACCTGCAGGCCGGCATCACACTGCAGCTCGCTGGCGATCTCCAGGACGCGCAACATCACTTCTTGGAGGGTTGGACTCATCGAGCCCGCGACCCCTACGGTTTCGTCGCGCGCGACCTTGCCGCCAAGCTGGCGCTGCAACACGCCTTTCTCGGCGAGCGTGCAGCGTGCGACGTGTGGTTCGACCGAGCCCTCGCGGCCGAACGGCGTACCGACCTGTGGGTCGATCACTTCGTCGAGTCGAGCCTCGGGATGGTCACACTGATTCAGGCAGTTGACCAACTGGACCCCGACTCCAGTTCCCGCCTGGCCGCGACGCTGCACCCCGGCCAGAGCACGGGACTGTGGCCGCTGCTCATGTACATCTTCGTTCAGCACGCGCTAGCCCACGGGGATCCTTCGAAAGCCCTTCGACACCTCGAGGACTCTGTGGACGCCCGTCCACGGGCACTGGCGGGCACTGGTCTCGCCGGAGCGCTGGTACCGCTGGTGCGCGGCGAGATCCACCTAGCGCTGGGACAGGGACATCAAGCACTCACCAGCATCGAGGGATCCGACGAGGTCGCAGGCCTCACCCTGGCCCTACGAGCGCGCATTCTCGTACTCGCAGGACAGCCGTCCGCAGCCTTGGCGCAGGTGGCAGAACTCAAGGTGCGGCGCGATACCTGCCCGCGAGCATTGGCAGAGGGTCTGCTTGCAGCTGCCGCCGCGCACCTGGCGGTGGGTGATCGCGAGGCGGCTGTACGCGCGGCCGCGGACGCAGTGAAGCGGGTCAAGGAGCAGGAAGCACTCCGGCTGCTGGGCAAGGTGCCGCGGGCAGCGTTGGCCACCCTTGCGCCAGAAGTTCCAGGACTCGGGTCGCTCCTCGCCGCCCTCGAGACGACAAGTGGCGAAGACAGGCATCCCTCACCTGTTCAGCTGATCTTGACCACCGAGCGCGAACGTGACCTCCTCCGCGAGCTCAACACCGATCGGACACTCGCTCAGATCGCCGCGGCCAACTATGTCTCGGTGAACACCGTGCGCACGCACCTGGCCAACCTGCGTCGCAAGCTTGATGCCCGTTCACGCGAGGAGGTCGTCACCAAGGCACGCCAGCTCGGTCTCCTGGAAGACCCTCAGTAGTTGACGCTGCTTCATTCCATCACGGGCGCCAGCCGAAGACTCGTCCTACGCACGTCGTAGGGCCTTCTTTCGTGGTCGGTGGTCCTGGTGGGCCACGTCACACCGCCTGGTGGGAATGCTCGCACCGACAGATGGTTGAAAGTTGCATGACTTCTGTTGCGACCGACAACCGTTTCGCCCTGTCCGAGCCGGACCTCGACCTGTTGTTCCGGGAGGCCAGGACCGCCAACACGTTCACCGACGACCCCGTCTCGGTCGACCAGGTGCGTGAGGTGTTCGACCTGGTCAAGTTCGGCCCGACCATGATGAACAACCAGCCGCTGCGCCTGCTGCTCGTCGAGCAGGGCGAGGGCCGCGACCGCCTGGTCAGGCACATGGGCGGCAACAATGCCGGCAAGACGGCCACCGCACCGCTGGTCGCGGTCGTCGCCGCCGACACCGACTTCCACGACCGCATGCCCGAGCACTTCCCGCACGTACCGAACGTCCGCGATCTGTTCCTCGACGATGCCGCCCGCGCCCAGCAGGCCGTCTACAACGCGGCGCTGCAGACGGGCTACTTCATCGTCGGTCTGCGCGCCGCCGGTCTCGCCGCGGGACCGATGGGCGGCTTCGACCGCGACGGCCTCGACGCCGAGTTCTTCGAGGGGACGTCCTGGAAGAGCCAGCTGGTCATCAACATCGGCCACCCCGGTGAGAATGCCTGGTTCGACCGCCTGCCCCGCATCGCGGCCGACGACGCGGTCGCGGTCGTCTAGACCGGAGACTCGATCCGTCAGGCCTCGTCGAGACCCGGCAGGTCCATCGCCGCCAGACGAGGCCGGTCGACGATCGACTCGACGTGCGCCAGCCGTCCGTCGACGACGGTGCACGCCATGAGCCCGACGGGCCGGCCCTGCGCATCCCACACCAGCACGCCCGGCTCCCCGTCGACGAGCACGCGGCGCGCCTGGACGCCGGATCGGCGACCCCGCGCCAGCGTGTGAGCGACGTCGGCGGCGCCCGTCATGGTGCGGACCGTCCGCCGAGTGTGGACCGTCCAGGTGATGTCGGGCGCGAGCAGCTCGGCCAGATGCGCCAGGTCGCCGCCCTGTGCGGCCGCCAGGAACGCGTCCACGATGTCGCGCCTGGCTTGCAGGTCGCCGGTCGGGTGCGGGACGCCTCGCACCTTGCTCCGAGCCCGGCTCGCGAGCATCTTGGACGCGTCGGCCGACTTGTCGAGGATCTCGGCGATCTGCTTGAACGGCAGGCCGAACAGATCGTGCAGGACGAACGCCAGCCGCTCGTCCGGACCGAGCGACTCGAGCACGACCATCAGGGCGAGGCCGACCTGGTCGGCCAGGACCGCGCTATCGTCCGGCGTCTCGGGCCGGTCGACGGTGACGATCGGCTCGGGCAACTGATCCTCACGCGACAGTTCAGGACGCGATTTGCGGGCACGCAGCATGTCGATCGACACCCGGCTGACCACCGTGGTGAGCCAGCCGGGCAGGTTGTCGATCGTCGTGCTGTCGGTCCGCGCCAGTCTCAGCCATGCTTCCTGCACGGCGTCCTCGGCGTCGCCTCGGCGTCCGAGGATGCGGTGGGCCACGGTCTCCAGCCGTGCTCGCTCTGCTTCGAACAGCTCGGCCAGATCTGCCTCGATCACCATCGCTGGTTACCTTCCGTCGGCGATATCCGTCATCTGGTTGACGGGGCCCACAGGCCCTACGTAACCCGATGGAGGAACTCCTGTGAACACCACACTGTGGATCATCGCGTCGGTCCTGTCGGTCGCCTTCCTGGTGGGCGGGAGCGCACAGGTGCTGCTGGACCGCATGACGTATCGCAATCTGGCGTCCAGCCAGCACTGGGCGGACGACTTCGGCCCCGGTCACATCAAGGCGATCGGCACGCTCAAGATCATCGGTGCGCTCGGCCTGGTGCTGCCGGCGCTGCTCGATATCGGCACGGTCCTGGTGCCGTTGGCCGCGTGCGGACTGGCACTCGTGATGGCCGGGGCGGCCACGACCCGACTCCGGCGCAGCGAGTGGACCCTCATGGTCGGCGACGTCATGTTCCTGGCTCTCTTCGGCTTCGTGGCCTGGGGCCGGTTCGACCTCGCGCCGTTCGCCTGACTGCCTGGGCCGGCCGCTGCGCGCGCGTGATGTGATGGGCGCATGAGTGAGCTGATCGATCGCGTCCGTGCGCTGATGCCCGACGTCCTGGAGCGTCTCGAGGAGCACGTCCGGATCCCCTCGGTGTACGCCCAGCCGGAGCATCGCGCCGATGTCGACCGGTCGGCCGAGTTCACCGCCGAGCAGCTGCGACTGGCCGGTTTCGCCGACGTGCAGATCGTCGAGGCAGGCGGTGCGCCGGCGGTCATCGCGCACCACCCGGCACCCGAGGGCGCACCGACGATCCTGCTGTACGCGCATCACGATGTGCAGCCCACGGGCGACGTCTCGCTGTGGTCGTCGCCGCCGTTCGAGCCGACCCGGCGCGGCGACCGCCTGTACGGGCGCGGCGCGGCCGACGACAAGGCCGGGTTCGCCGCACACCTGGCCGCGTTCAGAGCCCACGGCGGCCGCCCGCCGGTCGGCGTCACGGTCTTCGTCGAGGGCGAGGAGGAGTCCGGCTCACCCAGCCTGGTGCCGTTCCTCGAGCAGTACCGTGATCTGCTGGCGGCCGACGCGATCGTGATCGCCGACTCGGCGAACTGGGATGTAGGCGTCCCCGCCTTGACGGTGTCGCTGCGCGGGCTCGTCGACTGCTTGGTCACGGTCCGCACTCTCGATCACGCTGTGCATTCGGGCCTGTGGGGAGGCGTCGCCCCCGACGCCCTGACGACCCTCTGCCGCCTGATCGCGACCCTGCATCACGACGACGGGTCGGTCGCGGTCGACGGCCTGCATCGTGGCACCGCGGCCGAACTGGAGTACCCCGAGGACCGGCTGCGCGAGGAGACGTCGATGCTGCCTGGTGTCGAGCAGATCGGCACGGGCACCGTGGTCGAGCGCCTGTGGGCCCAGCCGGCGATCTCGGTCATCGGCATCGACACCACCTCGGTCGCCGATGCCTCCAACACCCTGCTGCCGTCGGCGCGCGCCAAGATCAGCATGCGGGTGGCTCCCGGCGGCGACGCCGAACAACACCTGCAGGCCCTGGTCGACCATCTGCGCACGCATGCGCCGTTCGGCGCCCAGGTCGAGGTCGAACTCGGCGAGACCGGCCAGCCGTACGCGATCGACGCCAGCGGGCCGGCCTACGACGCGGCCCGAGCCGCGTTCCGCGAGGCTTGGGAAGGCACCGACCCGGTCGATATGGGCATGGGCGGCTCGATCCCGTTCATCGCCGAGTTCGCCCGCGCATTCCCCGAGGCGGCGATCCTGGTGACCGGAGTCGAGGATCCCGACACTCGCGCCCACGGCATCGACGAGAGCCTGCACCTCGGCGAGTTCGAACGCGTCTGCATCGCCGAGGCCCTCCTGCTGCAGAAGCTGGCCGATTCGTGAGCTGCCGGGCGTGTCCGGTAAGGTGAACGCGCCCGTCTGAGGGCACGGCCAGGTAGCTCAGTTGGTACGAGCGTCCGCCTGAAAAGCGGAAGGTCGCCGGTTCGACCCCGGCCCTGGCCACAGACGAAGAGCACGATCGATGTCCCTGCCGAGGCTAGGCTCGAACCATGGGTCTCTTCCGCCGCAAGACAGCACCGCGCGCCGATCTCCCCACGAGCGGACATACCGGTGACGATCAGGTGCTCGCACAGCTCGCGAGCCTGGGAACCGACCTCGAGACGCCACGGCTCTGGGAGCACTTCGTCTACTGCGACGACGAGGCCGGCGCCTCACTCCTCGCCCAGCGTGCCGTCGAGGCAGGCTGGACGGTCGAGCACGTGGTCCCCGAGTATCACGGGATCGTGGCCCGGCGCGGTGACCAACCGGTCAACCCGCAGACCGTCGCGGAGGCGCGAGCCTTCTTCGAGTCGATCGCCGCAGCAGTGCCGGGCGGCGACTACGACGGCTGGGGCGCACAAGGCGACTGAGGCCGACCGCCTAGAAGACGTAGAGCCTGCGGCGGGGCCTGCGACGAGCGCGAGCGACGAGTCCCGCACCCACGACGATCGCACCGCCCGCGAGGACGATCCACCACGGCGACAGATCGGAACCGGTCGACGGCAGACCCGAGCCCGGCTGGCTGGGGGTGCCGCTGCCACAGGCGGTCAGCACGACATTGGTCGACGCAGAGAGCTCCTGGTTGTCGGACGTGACCACCCGTGCCGTCAGGGTCTTGCCGATGCCCGCATCGGCCTTGGCCGTGGGGAAGGTTCCCTCGATGCTGGGGCCCGAACCCGATGCGGTGCGTCCGTCATAGGTGACGGTCCAGTCTCCGGACAAGGACGACGACGCAGTGAAGGGCAACGGGTTTCCTGCGCACGCATCGGGGTCGAGCACGATCGTGGGGCCGGACGGATCGGGGTACGCCTGCGCGGTTCCGCCGACCAGAACGACGGCAGCTGCCATCGCCACCGCGGCAACGACATGGAAGATTCGCTTCACCGCATCCTCCTTCAGAGACATGGACGCGAGACACCGTTTCTATCCGGTCCAACGACCCCGAGAGGGCGAAGTGACACGAGGGGGGTCGTTTCACCCCTCGTTTCACCCCTGAACGGCGGTCATATCCGCCTCAGTGACGCGTACCGCGCAGCAGCGCCCGCATCACGTCGCCGAACATGCCCGGGTCGACCTCGGCGTCGATCGAGCGCAGCGCGCCGAGGCCGATACCGACGCTGAGCAGCATCGTCGCGGCCTGCTCGGGAGGGAACCTCAGCACGATCCCCTGCTCGCGAGTGACCTGCTCGATGAGCGCTGTGATCGCCTCGCGCACCTCGCGTTGACGCTTCCGCAGCGCGGACGCCACGAACGGGCTCTGGCGCGCGACGGCGCCGAACTCGGACTCCAAGGCGACCCACAGCGGCTGACCGATGCCCTCACGTGCCCACTGCGAGAAGCGGTCGATGCGGGTGTCGAGGTCGCCCGGGCCGTTGAACACCTCGGCGACCTGCACCACCTGCTCGGCGTGGATGCTGTCGAGCACCGCGACGCACAGCTCCTCCTTGCCGGAGAAGTTCGAGTACACCGCGCCCTTGGAGAAGCCGGCGCGCTCGGCGACCTTGTCCAGCGACGTGGCGGCGTAGCCGTCGGCCAGGAACATCTCGCGGGCCACCTCGACCAGGCGTCGTCGGGTCTCGGCCTGACGTTCGGCACGCACACCTGCGCGCTCGGCCCGTTCCTGGCTGTCGATGCTCACCCTCGCGATCCCTTCGTCACAACTGTTCCCAGGCTGTTCGCATACCGATAGTATCTGAAATGTGATCACCACCGACATCCTCATTATCGGCACCGGCTTCTCGGGCATGGGCATGGCCATGAAGCTGCGCGAATCCGGACGCTCGGACTTCATCGTCATCGAGAAGGCCGACGACGTGGGCGGCACCTGGCGCGACAACACCTATCCCGGCGCCGAGTGCGACATCCAGAGCCACATGTACTCCTTCTCGTACGAGCTCAACCCGACGTGGTCGCGCGAGTACTCGGCACAGCCGGAGATCTGGGCCTACATGCAGGACGTCGCCAAGCGGCACGACCTGTACTCTGCGATCCACTTCGGCACCGAGGTCACCGGCGCTGCCTGGGACGAGCAGCGTCTGCGCTGGACCGTCAGCACCACCCAGGAGACCTACGATGCCCGCATCGTCGTCTCGGGCATCGGTGGCCTGCACATCCCGAACGTCCCCGACCTGCCCGGCGCCGAGTCGTTCGCCGGCCCCCGCTTCCATTCGGCCCAGTGGGATCACGACATCGATCTGGCCGGCAAGCGCGTCGCGGTCATCGGCACGGGCGCCAGCGCGATCCAGTTCATCCCCCAGATCGCGCCGATCGTGGGACAGCTCGACGTGTACCAGCGCACCGCGCCCTGGGTCATCCCCAAGATGAACCACGACATCGGCGGCAAGAAGGCCGCATTCCTGCAGAAGGTGCCCGGCGGCACGCGCCTGTACCGCAATCTCCTGTACTGGTTCAACGAGTCGACCCAGCTCGGCTTCACCGGCCCACTGCAGCGGATCTCGGCCCTGGTCGAGAAGCGCGTCGCGGCCTACATCCGCAAGACGGTCAAGGATCCCCAGACCGCCGAGAAGCTGATCCCCGACTACCGTCTGGGCTGCAAGCGCGTGCTCAAGACCGACAACTACATCGGCGTCTACAACCGCGACAACGTCGAACTCATCACCGACGGCATCACCGAGATCAAGCCCGACGGCATCCAGGCCCAGGACGGCACGTTCCGCGAGGCCGATGTGATCATCTACGGCACCGGCTTCCACGTCACCGACGCCTTCGAATGGGTCCACGTGACGGGCGAGGGCGGACGCGATCTGTCCGAGACGTTCAAACAGCACGGCATCGAGACCTACCTGGGCATCGCGGTCGCGCACTTCCCGAACTTCTTCTTCCTCCTCGGGCCGAACACCGCGCTGGGCCACAACTCGGTGGTGTTCATGATCGAGCAGCAGACCAAGTGGATCCTGGCCATGCTCGACGAGATGGAGCAGCGCGGCGCCCAGGCCGTCGAGCCCACCGAGCGCGCCCAGCGCGACTTCAACGACGCTCTGCAGAAGAAGGTCAGCAAGGGCGTCTGGAGCCAGGGCGGCTGCACCAGCTGGTACCTGGACAGCCAGGGCAAGAACCGCACGATCTGGCCGGGCTTCACGTTCCGCTACTGGTGGCGGACGCGCTCGGTCGAGGCCGACGACTTCCAGTTCGAGAAGGTGGCGTGACCATGACTAGACCGAATAAGAAGGGGCGGCGCGACTACAGCGACTACGACATCCCGGACGGACCGAGCGGCTCGCCGTGGCTGATGACGCGCCGCTTCCTGCGGACCCGCAACGAGTGGGTGCCGCGCTGGCACGAGCAATACGGCGAGACGTTCAGCCTCGAGATCATGCCGGGGCCGCGGCGCATCGTGGTCTTCAGCGATCCGGCCGACATCAAGGAGATCTTCGCCTCCGATCCGTCGCAGTTCCACGCGGGTGAGGGCAATGTGATCCTCAAGCCCGTCATGGGCGATCACTCGGTGCTGCTGACCGACGACGCCGAGCATCAGCGGGCGCGCAAGCTGCTCATGCCGGCGTTCACAGGTCCCTCGATGCGCGGCTACGAGCCGCTCGTGGAGTCGATCGCGAAGGACGAGGTCGACTCGTGGCGCGACGGCGACCGGGTCGTCGCACTGGACCGGATGAACGCGATCACGCTCGACGTGATCCTGCAGGTCGTGTTCGGCGTCACCGACGAGGAGCGGCTCAAGGTGCTGCGGCCCAAGGTCACCCGCATGGTCGACGTCGACACGTGGATGCTGTTCTCCTGGGCGTTCCCGAAGCTGCGCCGGGTCCCGCCGTGGCGCTCGTACTTCAAGAACCAGTCCGAGGTCGACGAACTGCTGTACGCCGAGATCCGCGAGCGCCGCGCCTCCGATCTGGAGGGTCGCACCGACGTGCTGTCACGCCTGCTGCAGGTGGGAGAGCTGGAAGGTGAGGCACCGCTGTCCGACGTCGAGTTGCGCGATCAACTGGTCACGCTGCTGCTGGCCGGTCACGAGACCACCGCCTCCGCACTGTCGTGGACGCTGCACGAGCTGGGTCTGAACCGCGAGCTGATGGAGCGGGCGGTGCAGGCCGCCGACACCGGCGACGACGCCTATCTGGAGGCGTGCCTCAAGGAGGGCATGCGGGTCCATCCGATCATCGACTTCGTCGCCCGTGCCCTGCAGAGCGACCAGGTCGTCGCGGGCCGGCGGCTGCCGAAGGGCGTCACGGTCGCACCGTCGATCGTGCTGGCACACAGTCGCGAGGAGAGCTGGGCCGACGCCCATCGCTACGACCCCGACCGCTTCCTGCCGGAGCGCAACGGTGGCCAGAAGGTCGCGGCGAACACGTGGATCCCGTTCGGCGGTGGCGTGCGCCGCTGCATCGGCGCCGCGTTCAGCCTGATGGAGGGCACCATCGTGCTGCGTGAGGTACTCCAGCGGTTCGAGGTCGCGGCCGCCGAGCCGACCCCCAGCCGGCTCCGCAACATCACCAACGTCCCGTCCGACCGCGCCCCGCTCACTGTCCACTGCCGCTGACGGCGCGTCGCGCCTGACGCCACCGACCCGGGGGCGGTGACTCAGCGTCCGTTTCATCCCGAGTAGCGCCGCAAACGGACGCTCACGCACCGCTCACCCAGAAACGGGCGCTCACTCACCGCTCACCGGGGGCCGACGTCGGTGACCTGGACGACCGGTTCGCCGGCCTCGTCGCTGGCGGCCAGGTGCACCGTGGCGCTGATGCCCCAGTCACGGTCGCCGTCCGGATCGTCGAAGACCTGGCGGACCGTCCACGTGTCGGGCCCCTCGGTGACCATGAACAGCGACGGCCCACGGGCCGCCGGGCCGGTGCCCAGTTCGTCGTACTCCTCGCGGTACCCGACGATCGCGTCCTGCCAGGCGGCGGCGTCCCAGCCCGCATCGGCGTCCAGCTCCCCCAGCGCATCCCAGCGGCCGAAAGCGGCCAGTTCGACCCGGCGGAACATCGCATTGCGCACCAGCACACGAAACGCCCGTGGATTGCCGGTCAACGGACGTGGAGGAGCACCGGACTCCGCGAGGGGACGCACTGCCGCGGGATCCGTCCCCGGGTGGATCAGCGCCTCCCACTCGTCAAGCAGGCTGGAGTCGGTCTGCCGCACCAGCTCGCCGAGCCACTCGATGATGTCCTCGAGCTCCTCGGTACGAGCGGTCACCGGAACCGTGCGTGCCAGCGTCTTGTACGCATCGGCGAGATAGCGCAGCACGAGCCCCTCCGAGCGGGCGAGCTGATAGTCGGCCACCAGCTCGCTGAACGTCATGGCGCGCTCCCACATCTCGCGGACGACCGACTTGGGCCGCAGCGGGTGATCCGCGACCCACGGATGCCCGACGCGATACGCCTCGTAGCCGACCTCGAGCAGTTCGCGCAGCGGCTGGGGATGCTCGACCTCCTCGAGCAACTCCATCCGCTCGTCGTACTCGATGCCGTCCATCTTCATCTCGGCGATCGCCTCGCCGCGGGCACGGTTCCGCTGGGCGGCGATGATCGGCCGCGGATCGTCGAGGGTCGCCTCGACGACCGAGACGACGTCCAGCGCGTAGGTCTCGGCCTCACGGTCGAGCAAGTCCAAGGAAGCGACCGCGAACGGCGACAGCGGCTGGTTGAGGGCGAAGTTCTCCTGCAGATCGACGGTCAGCCGCAGCGTGCGGCCGTCGGCGTCCGGCGGGTCGACCGGTTCGATCACTCCACCGGTCAGCAGCGCGTCGAGGATCGCGTCGACCTCGGCCAGCAGCCGGTCCTGCTGCTCCTCGGTCTCACCCGACTCGCGGATCAGCCGCTCGAGCGAGGCGCGCGCGTCGCCGGGGCGGGTGATGACATCGAGCACCATCGCGTGGCTGACCCGCATCCGCGACACCAGCGGTTCGGGCGTGCCGTTCATCAGGTTCTCGAACGTGCCCTCGCCCCAGGACACGAAGCCCTCAGGCGCCTTCTTGCGCTGGATCCGCTTGAGCTTCTTCGGATCGTCGCCGGCCTTGCGCACCAGCCGCGCGTTCTCGATCTCGTGCTCGGGCGCCTCGACGACGACGTGCCCGATCGTGTCGAAGCCGGCCCGGCCCGCCCGGCCCGCGATCTGCTGGAACTCGCGCACCTGCAGGCGCCGCTGTCGTGTGCCGTCGTACTTCGACAGCCCGCTGAACAGGACGGTGCGGATCGGCACATTGATGCCGACGCCCAGGGTGTCGGTCCCGCACACCACCTTGAGCAGGCCCTGCTGCGCGAGCGTCTCGACCAGGCGGCGATAGCGCGGCAGCATGCCGGCATGGTGCACCCCGATGCCGGCCCGCACCAGCCGCGACAGCGTCTTGCCGAAGGCGGACGTGAACCGGAAGTCGCCGAGATGATCGGCGATCACATCGCGCTCCTCACGCGTCGCGATCTTCAGACTGGTCAAGGCCTGAGCCCGTTCCAGGGCGTCCTTCTGGGTGAAGTGCACGACGTACACCGGCGTCTGACGCGTCTCGACGAGTTGTTCGAGCGTCTCGTGGACCGGCGTCGAGACGTACTCGCCGACCAGCGGCACGGGTCGCTCGGCCGAGCTGACGACGGCGGTGTCGCGCCCGGTACGCCGTTCGAGGTCGGCGACGAGCCTCGTGGTGTCGCCGAGCGTCGCCGACATCAGCAGGAACTGCGCGCGGGTCAGCTCCAGCAGCGGCACCTGCCACGCCCAGCCGCGTTGCGGGTCAGCGTAGTAATGGAACTCGTCCATCACGACCAGCCCGATGTCGGCATCAGCCCCTTCGCGGAGCGCCATGTTCGCCAGGATCTCGGCGGTCGCGGCAATGATCGGCGCATCGGCATTGACCGAGGCGTCGCCGGTGACCATGCCTACGTTCTCGGCGCCGAACACCTCGCACAGATCGAAGAACTTCTCGCTGACCAGGGCCTTGATGGGCGCGGTGTACACCGCGCATTCGTCGCGGGCCAGCGCCGCCGCCAGTGCGGCGGTCGCCACCAGGCTCTTGCCCGACCCGGTCGGCGTCGCCAACACGACGTTCGAGCCCGAGACGCACTCGAGGATCGCCTCGTCCTGCGCCGGATACAGCGTCAGGCCCCGCGACCCGACCCACTCGACCACCGCGTCGTAGACCTGGTCCTCGTCCCCGCCATCGGGCAACAGATCGATCAGACGCATGCCGCCCATTCTCCGGTCTCGGCCCTAGGTCGCGGACGCGGGCCGTGTGACTGCGGAAACGCGGAGCTAAGCAAACGCTTAGCTCGTGCGCTACAGTCGGGCCATGAAGGCTGTGCAGATCACCTCGCTCGACGGGCCCGAGGCAGTCGAGGTCTCCGAAGTCCCCGAGCCCGTGGCCGGTCCGGACCAGGTCCTGATCCGTGTTCGTGCCGCCGGGGTCGCGTTCCCCGAGGTGCTGCAGTCACGTGGCCAGTACCAGATGAAGCCCGACCTGCCGTTCGTGCCGGGTGCCGAGATCGCCGGCGAGGTCGTCACGGCGCCCCCCGGATCGGCGTTCAAGCCCGGCGACCGGGTCACGGCCCTCTCACTGCTGGGCGGATTCGCCGAACTGGCTGTCGCGCCGGCCGATCTGGTCTTCGACCTGCCGGACTCCGTCACGTTCGAACAGGGCGCGGGCCTGCCCTTCAACTACCTGACATCGCACTTCGCGCTCGTCGCTCGCGGCCAGCTCGCCGAGGGAGAGTCGGTGCTCGTGCACGGCGCCGCGGGCGGCATCGGCACGTCGGCGATCCAGGTCGCCAAGGCCTACGGCGCGGGCCGCGTCATCGCCGTGACGTCGACCGACGCGAAGGGCGAGGTCGCGTTGGCCGCGGGCGCCGACGAGTACGTGCTGGCCAGTTCAGACCAAGGGAGCTTCAAGGACGCGGTCAAGGAGAAGCACGGCGGCGTGGACATCGTGGTCGATCCGGTCGGCGGCGACCGCTTCACCGACTCGCTGCGCTCGCTGAAGGAGGACGGCCGGCTCCTGGTGATCGGCTTCACCGCCGGCGATATCCCCACCGTGCAGGTCAACCGGCTGCTGCTCAACAACATCTCGGTCGTCGGTGTCGGCTGGGGCGCGTACGTGCTGGGCAAGCCGGGCTACGTGCAGCGCCAGTGGGCCGATATCCGCCCCCATATCGAGTCGGGTGCGCTCGTGCCGCCGATCGGCGCCACGTTCACGCTCGAGCAGGCCACGCAGGCGCTCCTCGAGCTCGATGAGCGTCGCGCCACCGGCAAGGTCCTGCTCATCCCGTAGCCTGCGGCCAGGCCTCCAGAGCTTGGTCGGAGGCGACGAGAGCGTCGAGTCCGTCGGCACGGACACGCTGCGAGACCGCTGACGCCGTGATACCGAGATCTTCGGCGATCTGACGCTGCGTGAGCCCGTCGAGCAGGCCGAGCAGGATCACCACGCCGCGCTCGTCGAGCGCTGTGACGCTGCGGTCACGCAGCAACAGCAGGGCCGACGGCAAGGGCCCGGCCCCGGCGCCTCGCATCGCAGTACGGGCCCAGCGGGTCGACGGGTGCGTCTCGGCCTCGTGGACCGCTTCGATCGCCTCCCGTGCGGCCCACCAGCCAGGACCGTCTTCGACCCGGGGCACGTCCTGAAGCGTCGACACCTCTCCCCAGCCGATGCCGTGGCGTAGATCGGCGCCCGTCGAAAGCAGACCCACCCGGAGCCTCAACGTCGCCCGGAGCGCCTCCTCGATCGTCGTGAAGGCGCCTTGGAACTCGTCACCCACCGTGAAGCGCAAGGGCGTTGCCGGGGCGAGTCGGGTGTTGACCCTCTCCAGGACTCCGGCCAGCCGTTCATGCAGGCCGACCCGGTCAGCGAAGGTGCGCGACGCGATCACGTCTCCGATCACCGCTGCCATCAGTGTCATGCTTCATCTCCTCCAGATAGAAGCATACTGCTTCCTTTTGTAATAAAGAAAGCTACCTACTGCATCTATGCAGGACCGCCGGTCGACGACTCACCGCCTCAGCGCACCGCCGCCACGACGAATCCGGCGACGAGGGCCAAGGCGACCGAGTACATCAGCCCCGACCACAGGATCACGATCTTCGTGTCGATCTCGAGATGCGTCATCGATCCACGCTCCTGTCGCCGTGCGCGACCTACCCCCAGCCACGGTCGTAGGCTCGAGGCGTGACATTCGAAGGCTTCCCCGTGGCAGCACTGGACTTCTACGACGATCTGGAGATCGACAACACCAAGTCGTTCTGGGAGGCCAACAAGCAGGTCTACGCCGAGTCCGTGAAGCAGCCGATGCAGGACCTGACCGCCGCTCTGGCCGACGAGTTCGGCGACGCCAAGATCTTCCGGCCGTATCGCGATGTGCGGTTCAGCAAGAACAAGACGCCCTACAAGACGCACCAGGGCGCGTTCGTGGGGGTCGCCCCGGCCACCGGCTTCTACGTCCAGGTCGGAGCACCTGGGGTGCGGACCGGCGTCGGGTTCTACGAGGCCTCGCCGGCCCGGCTCGCCTCGTTCCGCGAGGCGATCGCCCACGAGCGGCACGGACCCGAGCTGGAACGCATCGTCGCGAAGCTCCAGAAGACCGGCTTCGTACTCGGCGGCGACACACTCAAGACGTCACCGCGCGGGTACGACGCCGATCATCCGCGCATCGCCCTCCTGCGGCACCGCTCGCTGACGCTCGGCCGCGACCACGGGTTCGAGCCCTACGTGCACACCGCCGAACTGCTCGACCATGTCCGCGCCGACTGGCGCGAGGGCAAGCGGCTGATCGACTGGGTGCTCGCGCACGTCACCGGCTGAGCAGACCGTGACGACCGGGACCGATCAGAGATTGACCTGGGCCATCCCGGCCGCCGGATAGCGGTCGCCGGCCGCGACCCCGACCGGCGCGGCCTGGTCGAGTGCGGTGAGCTCGTCGGGGGTCAACTCCAGATCGGCCGCGGCGACGTTCTCACGCAGGTAGGTGCGCCGCTTGGTGCCCGGGATCGCCGTGACGCCGTCCTGCTGCATGACCCACGCCAGGGCGATCTGCCCCGGCGTCACACCACGGTCCTGGGCGATCTGCTTGACCCGGTCGACGACTCGCAGGTTCTGCGCCAGGTTCTCGGCGGCGAAACGCGGGCTGTGACGGCGGAAGTCGTCCTCCTCCAGGTCATCGGCCGAGGTGATGGCGCCGGTCAGGACGCCGCGGCCCAGCGGCGAGTATGCGACGAAGCCGATGCCGAGCTCACGGCACACGTCGAGCACACCATTGGTCTCGGGCTCACGCTGGAACAGCGAGTACTCGGTCTGCACCACGCTGATCGGCGCGGTCGCGTGCGCCCGGCGGATCGTCTCCGGTGCCGCCTCGGACAGGCCGAGGTACTTGACCTTGCCCTCCGCGACGAACTCGGCCATGCCCCCGACGGTCTCCTCGATCGGAGTGGCCGGATCGACGCGGTGAAGGTAGTACAGGTCGACCGAGTCGCGCCCCAGGTTCCGCAACGACCGCTCGAGCGCCCGGCGCGCATAGGCCGGCGAGCCGTCGGGCGCGCCGACCGTGCCGTCGTCCTCGACATGACGGGCGAACTTGGTCGCCAGGGCGTACTCGTCGGCTCGGTGGCCGATCGTCCGCCCGATGAGCTGCTCGTTCAGGAACGGTCCGTACAGCTCGGCCGTGTCGATCATGGTGACGCCCAGGTCGAGCGCCAGGTTCAGCGTGGCCTCGGACTCCGCGTCGTCACGGCCGCCGTAGAACGCCGACATCCCCATCGCGCCGAGGCCCTCGACGGAGGCCTCGAGACCCTGACTTCCCCACTGGACGTTCTTCACGTGCCACTCACCTTCTCTTCGTAGAACTCGATCTTGCGGTCGATTGCCGCGAGGTGGGTCTGCACCTCGTGCAACTGTTCGAGCACGGCCTGCCGGTGTTCGCACAGGATGCGCAGCCGTTCGGGCTCGCTGCCGTCGACGGCGTACAGGTCGACGAAGCGGCGCATCTCCCGGATCGGCATCCCGGTGCGCCGGAGCATCACCAGCGTGCCGATCCAGCGCAGGTCACGATCGCCGTAGCGCCGTTGCCCCGACGCCGACCGGCCGGGACGGTTCGGGATCAGTCCCGACTTCTCGTAGTAGCGCAGCGTGTCGATCGACAGGCCCGTGGCATCGGCCGCCTCCCCGATCGTCAGGTGCCGTTCCTGGGTCTGCGTGCTCATGAGACCAGAGAACACCCTGGAGCGCGCTCCAGGTCAAGTCCGGCGTCAGCAGGACCGCGCGGTGTTGGACAGCGTGTACCGCGAGAGGAAGTCCCAGGCCGCGATCGCGCCGTTCGGTCCCGTGGCATCGGTGAAGCCGGCCAGTCGAGGATCGGAGGACCCGCCCGACCAGAAGTGGCCCATCCCGCGAACCAGGATGCGACGGCCGACGACGCACCCGTTGGCGTCGTGATAGTCGGCGACCGTGTAGGTGCGCCCACCGGGAGCCTGCCGGGTCTCGGTCGAGCTCGGGAGCAGTGGGATCGGGCCGTACTGAGAACGGCTCAGGACCAGGTTGTTGGTGCGCAACGACTGCTGGAGCGACTTGTCGGCGCACGTACGCGGAATGCCCAGATCGGCGTCGCCGCCGATGACCATCCGCGGCACGACCCGCGCCCGCGCACCCATCTGCGCACGCGCGAGCGAGGAGCTGAGCGAGACCGGCATGACCAGCAGGTTCTGCGCCAGACACGTGCCATCGGCATAGGCCCCGGCCGACGCGACGACCGATGCGGCGTACAGGTCGGGGTAGGCGGCCGAGAGGTTCGAGGTCGTGAAGCCGCCGGCCGACATGCCCGCGACGTACACGCGTTCGCGATCGGCGCCCCACGCGGTCGTGACCGACCGGGTGATGCCGGCGATCGCCGCCAGATCGCCGCCGTCTCGCTTCCAGTTCGACGGAAGAGGGAACTGCCAGCATCGCGCCATCGGACCGGGCTGTTCGTTCTCGATCCGGTTCGTGTCGGGATAGACCACGATGAAGCCCTGCTGATCGGCCAGCGGGTTGAACAGACTCGCCCGCATCTGCTGGTCGGCCGACGTCTGGCAACCGTGCACGACGACCATGACGGGCATCGCGACCGTGGGTCGCCAGCTCGCCGGCGTGTAGACGATGTAGTCGTGCGCCTGATCGCCGGAACCGTAGGTCAGCGTCGTCGTCGTTCCCGGTTCAGGCCCGGGATCGGCGCTCGCGGGCGTCATGACCGACCAGCCCAGCATCGTCGCCAGCACAGGCACCAGCCACGCGAGCCGGGACCGCGACGTGAAGCACCTCATGACCGCCACCTCTCACGCCCGGCTCACCTCCCCGGGAGTAGGGGCGTGATGCAGGTCACGAGATTACTCGCGAGTAGCCAGCCTGTCGAGGGATCGGCCGGTCACGGTGTGCCCGCGGGGCCGCACCAGAACGGCTCGCCGACCAGGTCACCGCCCGGCGTCGTGATGACGAACCGGAACCGGCGGTCGCCGCCCAGCCAGGGGTCGTACCAGCGCGCGGCGTAGCGGTCGTCGCCGGTGCGCATGACCCCGATCGACGTCGCCTGGTCGTCGGCGAACCGCTCCCAGGCGCCGTCACGCTCGATCTCGACATGCGCCATGGGCTCGTGCCACGCCAGCGCCCCCGCCGCCGCGTCGCTCCAGGACTGCTCCCAGAAACCGGGGTCCTCGCCCGACGAATCCCGATAGCGGGCCGGGCCGGCGATCCGGCGGTCGAAGGCGCCCCGATCGTCGGCGGCCAGATAACGGTGGACGTGCAGGACGAAGTCGCGCTGGGGCAACAGCGATCGAGTGTGCGCGGCACCCTCGCGCCAGGAATCGACCAGGGCGACGCCCTGGGCCGCCAGCCACGCCTGGGTCGTCGGCCCGTGCAGATTGTGGCCGCCCTCGTAGAACTGGAGCTGGTACTCCTCGGCGGTCGTGCAGTAGCCGCAGTAGCCGTTGGTGACCGAGGCGACGACCACATCGGCTCCCGTGTCGCCGCGGCCGCCGGCCGCGGCGGTCGCCTCGGCGATGCGTCGGCCCGCCGCGACCGTGACCTCGAACGGGAACCCCACCATCGTCAGTCCGCCGATGCGCCAGGCCTGGAACGACAGCACGCGTGGGAATCCGGACAGCGGCAGCACCTTGGGCTGGATCCACTTCGACCCCAGGACCCACTTCGGTCCGTGCGGGCCTCGGCCACGGCGCTTGGGATGGCCCGCGCGGAACGGCGGGATCCTGCCGATCCAGGGCGTGAGGTTCTCGGCGGCGCCCGCGACCTGCGACGCCCCCAGCGCGGGGTGCGGCAGCCGGACACCGCCCGCCTCGCCTCCGTCGTCGGCATCGAGATCGACCTCGCGCAGTGCGGCGGCCACCGTGACGTCGTCGGTCAGCTCCTCGCCGAGCCGTGCGTACAGCTCGGCGGCCCCGGACCCGATCGTGCGGCCGATCCGCTCCGCCTCGAGGAATCCGGCCCGCCCCGGGCGCAGCGCCGGGGCGACATCGGCGTGCGTGCCCTCGACCGCCGCCGCCACGGCGCCCGTGCGCGACCGCAACTCATCGGTCAGATAGGCCCAGACGTCGGCGTGGTACTCGGTGTTGTGGTGGTTGACGCCGGTGCCGTGGATCGAGAACACCGCCCAAGCGGCCAGGGGGTCACCCGTCGCCCGGTCGACCCGCACGAGGTGCAGCCATGGATTGACCGCACCGAACCGGCGCTCGGAGTCCAGCCGCTGGTCGGCGACGTCCGCGTTGCGGATGAACGGGGCGAGCGCACGATTGCGCGTGGCGCCCCAGATCTCGGTGCGCCCGGTCGCCAGCCTGGCCGGAACTCGGCCGTCGTGCGCCTGGACGATCGCGCCGGCGATCCGCTCGGCCAGCCAGGCGGTCCAGGCCGGGTCGAAGCCCGGCCGGTTCGCGGCGAAGCGGTTGTAGAAGTCGGAGGCGTCGAAGTGCCCCGGCCCGGCGTGCGTGTGGGTGGCGCCCAGCACCAGTCCCGAGAGACCGATATCGGTACGCCCGGCGATCTCGTGGGCGATCAGGTGTTGCAGCAGCGACGATCCCGCCAGCAGGTCCAGCTGCACCCAGGCGAGCGAGGTCGAGCCCGCACGCAGGTGGAGCACACGTGCCCGCAGCCGGTTACGGAAGCCGATGCCGTCGTGCGCATTCTTGGAGAACCCGGCCTTCGGCATGCCCGGCGGGGGCGTGATGTCGACCTCGGCGACACCCGCGAGCAGTCCGTCGACGTGCGGCAGCACCGGCTCGTCCAGCGGCGTGATGCTGAACCGAGCGGTGGCGTGCCGGCCGGGAGCCGGCGCCAGCGCGGCGAGTTCGGCCAGGGTGATCATCTCTGCACCTCCAGGGTCGTGAGAACAGTAGTGGGCGCGACTCACCCGGGGTGGCGGTGAGCCTGTTCCCTGTCGAACCGAGTGCCGGTGCGCCCGTTCCCTATCGACTCCGGTGATGCGGAACAGGCGCACCGCTCAGCCGCGCGATAGCGAACGAGCTCACCGCCGACCCGGGGCAGGGAGTGCCGCCCTACGCTGGCAGCGTGAGCACCCCTGAGTTCTGGCGGGCCGTCGAGGCGATCCACGATCCGGTCTACTTCGCGCCCGGGGCACGTTCTCGCTACCAGGCGCTCGGCTTGAAGGGCTTCTGGATGGGCTACTTCGCCTCACGCGCAGCGGCGGTCGGGACACCTGGCCCCGAACTCGTGACGGCACTATTCCACGGCTTCGCACCGGACAAGGTCGCGCGCGCCCTGCCCGATGCCTGGCGGCTGACCGACCGTGACGCGATCCTGACGGCGCGTCTCGACGCGGCTCGCGAGGCGTTGACCTCGTCGGTCGGCGACGAGGCCGTGCACGACATCGTGGCCCATCTCGATGAGGTCCTCCGGCGTACCCGGTTCGCCGGCACGCCGCTGGCCGCCGCACACGCCGCGCTCGATGCACCCGCCGACGACGTGGGCCGACTGTGGCACCACGCGACCTGGTTGCGCGAACTCCACGGCGACGCCCACGTGGCCGTGCTGACCGCAGCTGGAGTCGACGGCGCGACCGCGAATGCCCTGGCCGTCGCGGCGGGACTCGTGCCGCCCGAGCAGCGTGAGTCACGCGGCTGGGACGAGCAGGCCTGGGACGACGCATACGAGCAGCTGCACATGCGCGGCTGGGTCGATGAGTGGCGGGCCGTCACCGAGGCCGGTCGCACGGCTCGCGCGCGGATCGAGGAGACCACGCACCGCGTCGCCAACGCCGCGATCGGCGACCGCGAGGCCACGGCACGGGCGATCGCCGTCACCGACACGCTGGTGCGACTGGCGCGCCAGGTGGTGGCGGCGGGATCGGTGCCCTACCCGAATCCGACCGGGGTGCCACAGCCGTGAGCGACCCCGCCTGGCGCCCGAGCCGCTGACCGGCGAGCACACTCGTCAGCACGAGCGCGGCACCGACCGCCTGCGCAGGGCCGAACACCTCATGGGCGAACGCGACGCCCAGCCCGGTGCCGACGAGTGGATTGAGCAGGCCGATCAACGAGACCGCACCGGCACTCACTCGCCGCAGCCCGGTGAACCAGCAGACGTAGGCGACGACCGTGCCGATGCTGCCGAGCCACGCCAGACCCGCCAGGTTCGTCGCCGAGAGTGCCGGAGGAGCGCCCTCCACCAGGAGCGTGACCGGCACCAGGACGAGACCGCCCCACACCAGCTGCCAAGCCACCAGCGTCAGCATGTCGACCGGTGGCGACCAGCGCTTGATCATCACGAAGCCGAGTCCCGACACGATGACCGAGCCGAGTCCCGCCGACACCCCGAGCACGCTCACGGCCGATCCGCCCTCGAGCACGAGCAGCGCGACGCCGGCCATCCCGACCACGCCGGCGATTACGCGCCTGGGCGTGGAACGCTCACCGATCAGAACCCAGGCCAGGGCCATCACGACCAGGGGCGAGACGGCCTGCAGGGTCGAGGCCACCCCACCGGGCAGCTCGTAGGCGCCGAGGAACAGCAGCGGGAAGAACAGCCCGATGTTGAGGATCCCGAGCACGAACGACTTCCACCACCAGCTGCCGCGCGGCAGCGTCCGACGCACGGCGAGCAGGATCAGGCCCGCCGGAAGCGCACGCAGCATCGCGACCAGCAGCGGCCGGTCCGGTGGCAGGAGCATGTCCGTCACCAGATAGGTCGTGCCCCAGGCGAGGGGCGCGACCGCGGTCAGGGCCAACGCCCTCGCCGAGTTATCTTCCATGGAAACTATTTTAGTTTCCATGGAAGATACAATCAAGTCATGGACGCGGACACCCCCGATGCCGTCGATGCGATCGCCGAACAGTGGGCGCGAGAACGCCCCGATCTCGACATCGGTCCGATGCTGGTGATCGGCCGCCTCCACCGAGCCGCCGATCTGCTCGACCAGCGCCTGCGCGACGTGTTCGCCCAGGCCGGCCTGGGCAACGGAGACTTCGACGTGCTCGCCTCGCTGCGGCGGGCGGGCGAGCCGTTCACCCTGAGTCCCACCGAGCTCGGCGCGACCATGATGGTGACGTCAGGCGCCGTGACCAAGCGGGTCGATCGCCTCGAACACCTCGGCCTGGTCGAGCGGCGGGTCGCCGACGGTGATGCGCGGGGGCGCCTCGTCACGCTGACGCCCGCCGGCCGTCGCCTGCAGGAGTCGCTGCACCCCGAACACCTGGCCAATGAAGACCATCTGCTGGCACCGTTGGACCAGGACGAGCGACACCAGCTCGCCGCCCTGTTGAAGAAGCTGCTGCAGTCACTGGAATAGGAGACGCCATGGCCTACGACCAAGCGCTCGCCCAGGACCTGCGGGCCCTGCTGGCCGAGCGCGACGACGTGGTCGAACGCCGCCTGTTCGGCGCGCTCGGATTCCTGGTGTCCGGAAACCTGGCCGTGTGCGCGGGTGGCACCGGCGAGCTGATGGTGCGCGTCGGACCCGACGGCCACGCCGCCGCTCGCGAGCGACCCGGCACCAGCGACTTCATCATGTCGGGCCGGGTCGCGAAGGGCTGGGTGCTCGTCGATCAGTCCGCGATCGGCTCTGAGCAGGCACTCGCCGAGTGGGTGGCCCTAGGGGTCGAGTTCGCCGCGTCCTTGCCCCCGAAATGAGACGCTGGTCGCATGGGTGACGCGGTCGAGATCGAGATCGACGACAAGGTCGTGCGCGTCAGCAATCCCGACCGGATCTACTTCCCCGAGCACGGCTGGACCAAGCTCGACCTGGTCGAGTACTACCTGGCGATCGGCGACGGCATCGTCAACGCCCTGTATGAACGCCCGTGCATGCTGCACCGGTTCCCGAAGGGCCTGTCCGGCGACAAGGTGCACCAGAAGCGCATCCCGCAGGGTGCACCGCCGTGGGTGCAGACCGTCAGGCTCACGTTCCCGCGGTACAACCGGACCGCCGACGAATTGTGCGTGACCGAGCTGGCCGAGGTCATCTGGGCCGTGCAGATGTCGACCGTCGAGTTCCATCCGTGGAACAGTCGCCGTGCTGACACCGAGAAGCCCGACGAGTGGCGCATCGACCTCGATCCTGGTGAGGAGTGCGACTTCGCGACCGTGCAGCGGGTCGCGGCCGTGGCCCACGAGGTGCTCGACGAGCTCGGCGCCATCGGCTTCCCCAAGACGTCCGGGGGGTCAGGGCTGCACGTGTACGTGCGCATCCCGCCCGAGCACGGGTTCGGCGAGGTACGACGCGCCGCGCTGGCGTTCGCCCGCGAGGTCGAGCGCCGCACCGACGACGCCACCACCACCTGGTGGCGCAAGGACCGCGATCCCGCCCAGGTCTTCATCGACTACAACCAGAACGCGCGCGACCACACCATCGCGGCCGCCTACTCGGTGCGGGGCTTCCCCGACGGCCGCGTCTCGACCCCGATCACGTGGGACGAGGTGCCCGACGTCGACCCCCACGACTTCACGATCGCGACCGTCCCCGAGCGGTTCCAGCGGCTGGGTGACCTGCACGCCACGATCGACGATCACCCGTTCGACCTCGCGCCGCTGCTGGAGTGGGCCGACTGCGGCCGGCTCGAAACGCTCGACGACTGATCGACGCAAGCCCCGGTCGCCAGCTCGGCGAGCCTCTAGGCGAGCTGGGCGGGAAGGCGGCCGCATGAATCCAGGCTCGGGCAAGCACCTCGTCCCACCGGCGCCTACCCGCATGTCGGCCGTGACCGGCCTCCACGCTGGCGACCGGGAGTGGGTTCATCGATCCAGCGGGCCTTGCGGGCGGCACGGCGCAGCGTCAGCAGGAGCGCCGGCCCGAGCAGGACGATCGCGAGCACGTTCGTGATCGCGCGGCCGGTGTCCCAGCCGGCCGTCGAGGTCAGCAGGGTGTAGACCGCGAAGCGGTGCAGATTGTCCAGCAGCGGGGCGTTCGGCGCGAACGAGAGCGATCCCTCGTGATACGTCAGTTCGACGCCGGCCAGGAACGGCCACGACGACATGTTCATCAGCAGGCCGAATCCGTACGCGCAGACGACGCCGTACACGCTGAGCATCGCGATCTCCGCCCGGCCTCGCACCAGCCGGCCACCGATCCGGTTCGGGAGCAGGCCCGCGCCCAGGCCGATCCACGCCGACGCGAGCATCTGGAACGGCAGCCAGGGCCCGACACCCGAGGTCAGCAGGGCCGAGGCGAAGATCGAGGTGCAGCCCAGCACGTAGCCGAAGCCGGGACCGAACACCCGCCCCGCCAGGACGAGCAGGAAGAACACCAGCTCGATGCCCGCCGTGCCGGCGCCCAGGGTGCGCAGAGCCGCGTTGACCGCGGTCAGGACGCCGAGCATCGCCAGCGCCTTGGAGTCCATGCCGTCCTCGGTGAGCTCGGCGAGGACGGCCAGCACGATGAGGGGCAGCAGCGCCAGCATGATGAACGGCGGATCGACCCGGGTCGTGCCGGGCTCGACCCGCAGGACCAGGGGCCACAGGAACATGATCAGCCCGGCGATCGTCGCCAGTGACAGCACCGCGACCGACCGCGGGCCGAGGCGGGAGAACCGGTTCACGAGATCGCCTTCTCGACGGACTCGACGGTCAGCCAGTCCGGCCCGAGCACCTTGGCGACCTGAGGCGCGAAGGCCGGTGACTCGGCCAGCACCCGCGATGCCACGCCGCGCGAGACGACATCGCCGTCGGCCATGACCATCGCGTCGTCGGCGACCTCGGCGACGAACTCCACGTCGTGCGTCGCCAGGACGACTCCGTGTCCCTCGGACGCGAGCTCGCGCAGTACCTCAGCCAGCCGCTGCTTGCCCGGATAGTCCAGACCCCGGGTCGGCTCGTCCAGCGCGATCACCCGTGGCGCCGACGTCAGCACGATCGCGAGCACCAGCGCGAGCCGCTGGCCCTCGGACAGATCTCGAGGATGCCGATCGGCCGGAATGCCGGGAGCGAATCGATCGAGCAGGGCCCGGCACGCCCCCTCGACGGCGCCCGCCTGCTGGTCGGCGGCGGCACACTCCAGGGCGACGGACTCCAGATACAGAAGATCGGCAGCGGTCTGCGGCACGAGACCGACGAGCGCCCTCGCCTCGGCCGGCGAACCGTCGGCCGGATCGCGACCGTCGACGTCGACGCGGCCGGCCGAACGCTTGCCGCTGCCCTGGATCGCCCAGAGCAGCGATGACTTGCCCGATCCGTTGCGACCCATCAACGCCAGCACCCGGCCGGCCGGGATGTCGGCGTCAACCTCGCGCACCGCGACCGTATGGCCGTAGGTGACGGTGACACCGCGAGCGGTCAGCAATGTGGTGGCCTCGGGCCCCGCCGGCTCGACCGCGGCAGGCAGCTCGAGGCCGCGCGCTGCCCGGCGCGCCTCGCGGACCGACAGCGGCAGGGGGTCCCAGCCCAGCAACCGGCCCAGATCGACCAGGGGCGGTGCCACGGGAGCGTCGCGCAGCAGTTCGCGCGGCTCACCGGAGCGAACCGTTCCGCCCTCCACCAGCACCAGCCGGTCGGCGAACGGGATGACGCGCTCCATGCGGTGTTCAGCCAGCACGACCGTCAGGCCCAGGTCGTCGACCAGCCGTGCCAGCGTGGCCAGCACGTCCTCGGCGGCCGTGGGATCGAGCGCCGACGTCGGCTCGTCGAGCACCAGCACGCGCGGATGCATCGTGAGCACCGAACCGATGGCCACCCGTTGCTGCTGTCCGCCCGACAGCGTGCGCAGAGCGCGACGGCGCAGGCCGGCGATGCCGAGCAGGTCGAGCGTCTCCTCGACCCGGCGGCGCATCGTCTGCGGGTCGAGGCCCAGCTGCTCCATGCCGTAGGCGAGCTCGTCCTCGACCAGGTCGGTGACGAAGCCGGCGAGCGGATCCTGGCCGACGTAGCCCACCAGGTCGGCCAACTCGCGTGGCGCGTGCTCGCGGACCGACCGCCCGTCGACCACGATCTCGCCGGTCATGACGCCGCCCGTGAAGTGCGGGGTCAGGCCGTTGAGGGTGCCCAGCAAGGTCGATTTGCCCGATCCCGTACGGCCCGCCACCAGGACCAGCTCGCCCTCGTCGATCACCAGATCCACGGCCCGGAGCACGGGCTCGGCAGCACCGTCGTGGGTGAACGTCACCTCGCGCAGTTCGATCATGGCGCCTCCGCACCGGCGCCGACCGCGTCGAACAGCGGCGGCGGAGTCACGAAGGCGGGCACGATGCCGATCATGACAGCCACGAGTACCGGCATCGACAATCGCGGCACCACGTCGAACGCCGGATAGGCGACGTCGACATCGGCCGTCATGACCAGGGCGGCGGCCGCGATCCCGCACCCCGCGGTCAGCAGTTCCGCCCAGCGCCACCGGTCGGGGCGGTATCGCGTGCGCTCCACGCGACGGCCGGCGGAGACGAAGCCGCCGATCGCCAGCAGCACTCCCAGCGCGATGAACGGCCACGCCAGGGCCCGCGGCGCGGTGTGGTCCAGCAAGGAGTACACGCCCACGCACAGTCCGATCAGGCCTGCCAACAGCAGGGCACCGGTCACGCGCCGGGCGCCCACCGTGGCGACGCCACGGCGCCCGTAGCCCCGCGCGTCCATGCCGGCGGCGAGGAACAGCGACCGATCGAGGGCGTCCTCCATGACCGGCACCACGATCCGCCGCAGCGCCCCCACGCCACGGCCCGGATCGCCGCGCAGGTGCCGGGCGCGACGCACCCGGCGCACACTCTCGGCCAGCTGCGGGAACAACGACAGTGCGACGATCACCGCGGTGCCGGCCTCGTACAGCGCCGGCGGCAGCGACTTGAGCAGCCGCTTCGGATTGGCCAGCGTGTTCGCCGCGCCGACACAGAGCACGATGGCCGCCAGCCGCAGACCGTCGTACAGGCCGCTCAGCACGTCGTACCTGGTGACCGGCCCGAGCAGCTGGATGCCGGCGGCCACGTCGGGCAACGGGATCTGCGGCAGGCGGATCAGCACCACGGTGTCGTCGAGCCCCCCGAAGACGACCCGGAACAGGACCCGGATCACGACGATCAGCCCCGCCAGGTACAGGTACAGGCGGAACGACAGCGCCCACGGCGCCTCGGTGCGCCGGGCCACGACCACCAGGCACGCGGCCAGCACGATCAGCACCAGCAGGAACGGATTGATCGTCGACGACACCGCGGCGGCGAGGCCGAGGGCCCACATCCACCACGCGGCAGGATGCAGGTCCCGCGGCGTCACGACGTCATGGCCTCTGCGACCTCGCTCGCACGATCACACCGACCGCGACCAGCAGCGCGACGGCCAGAAGGCCACCCACCCACAGCATCGACGTCGACGAGCCGTCGTCGATCGCCTGGCCGCCCTCGTTCGAACCGGGGTCCGAAGTCGACGGGGTCGACGCCGTCGACTCGGATCCGGGGGTCGGCGTGCTCGCCGAGCTGCCGCTCTTGGGGGTGGCCGTCCGGCCGGAGGCACTCGTGGTCGGGCTCGGCTTCGCCGGCGTCGGCTTGGTCGTGGCCGTCTTCGCCGGCGCGGGCTTCGGCTTGGGCGCCGGGGCAGGAGCGAGCGGGCGGCCGCTCGGATAGCTGGTACCGCTGCTGCTCTGGAACCGGAACGCAACCCACCCACCCTTCGGGACGGTGAGCGAACCCACCCCCTGTGACGAGTAGACCCATCCGCCGCCCTTGCCGTTGGACCAGAACAGGCCCCAGTAGGCGTTCTTGGGTGGCGTGTTCTTGCAATCACTGGCCGGGCGTGAGTTGATCTGGCACACGAAGCCGGGTTGCGACTGAACCGGGCTGAGCGAATAGCCCGCGTCCCGGAAGGCGCTGACCGCACCGCGACCTCCGCCGGACAGGCACGTCGTGCCGTTCAGACCCTGGCCCTGGACGACCACCGTGACACCGGTGCCTCGTGGGCACGCCGCCGCTTGTGCCGGGGCGGCCAATCCGACCAGCGCCGCAGCCGCACCGACGATCGCGGCGAGGGTCAGACGGAGGCTGCTGCGCGAGGGCATCAGGAGTCCGAGCGGTGCGCGGCGACGAACCGCCGCTCGCGTGCGACCGCCACGAGAGCCACGCCCAGCAGCACCATCAGCGCGGCCAGACCGGGCTCCCACGGCCGTGCCGGCGAGCCCGTGTCGGGCAATGAGTCGCCGCCCGATGCACCGGACCCATTCGATCCCGCACTTGACCCACCCGAGCCGCCGGATGCGGAGACCGGCGTGACCTGCACCGTGATCGCGGCGGTCGTGCCGGAGGGCACGTGCGTCACGGTCAGGACGTGCGGCGAAGCATGGTTGAACGTCACCCGGTTCCCGTCCACGGTGTCCGTCGCGACCGACGACGTGATCTCGATATCGTCCGAGACATCGCCGAGCGACTGGCCGTAGGCGTCCTGGCCGGTGGCGGTCACGGTGATGGTGTCGCCCTGCTTGGGCTTGCCTGCCGAGACCTTCAACGAGAGCTTGTCCACGGGGCCGAGCTCCCAGGACGCGAGACCGAGCGCAGCTTGGTAGGTCGCCCGCACGTACTTGTCCTGAGCGAGGACCGCGATCTTCTTCGAACCCTGAGCAGCGCGGTCGGCAGCGGTCGAGGCGATGGCACCCGCATCGGGACCACCCGTCAGCTGTTGCTTCTTGATCCAGGCCGCCGCGTGCTTGGCTGCCGCCGACTCGCCGTGGTCGGCGAAGAGCTGGGCCGCGAGGCCCGTGCTGTTCGTGTTCGGGTTTCCGGCGTCGTCGACCGAGCCATCGGCCTTCTGCTTGGCCTTGAGCCAGGCCACCGCCTTGGCGACGTCCGACGCATGTCCGCCCACGTCATCGAGGGCGACCGCGGCGAATGCGGTCGCATCGGCAGTCGAGGTGCACGGCGATGCTCCGGGCGACTCCCGGAAGCCGCCATCGGAGCACTGCTGCGAGAGCAGGAAGGCGGCAGCGTCGCCCGTGCTGGCGTCGCCGGCCAGGGCGAGCGCGCGGACGCCCCAGCTCTGGCCGATGTTGTTGGCCGACTGCCACTCGCTGTCGGGGGCGTCCTTGAAGCGGCCCTTCTCAGCACCGTCGGGCACCATCAGGTCGTTGAGATCGTCCAGCAGGTCACGCGACGTTCCGCCGTCGTCGATCTGAGGGGCATCGCCCTTGAGCTGCATGTACGTGGCCAGCTTGCCGACCGCTCCGGCATACCGCGTTCCGTACGCGTCGGTGTACTTCGCGCCGTCAGCCACCACCGCGGCGTAGACCTGATCGGCCGTGCTCGACTGGCCCAGCTCCCGCAGGGTGTGCTGCACGTCGAGGTTGACCCCGTAGTCCACGTAGTAGACCGTGTCGCCGGTGTTGAAGTCGGTGTAGGCGGTCTCGAACAGGTGCGTGCCGCTCGGGATCTGATCGGCGAGCCAGGCGACCGCCTGCTGCTGCGGGTCGTTGAGGGCGGGGGCAGCCGGGGCAGGTGACATTCCGACCGCGACGAGAGCCAGGCTCGCCAAGGAGGTGCCGAGCAAATGGCGGGATTTCATGGGGGTCCTTCCCGCTGCGGCTCGGGAGTGGACCTGGGGTCCGGACCCGTGCAGTTCCTCGACAGCGTGGTTCGGTCAGCGCCACGACAGGTGCTCCGGCTCGCCGCCTTCGAGAAGACGGCCTACGGTTGCGGGTCAGCGCCGGATTTCGACCGGCTTCCCCTGGCACGTGGCTGCTCTGGAGTTAGAAGGTGCCTGCTGGCACAGTCCGGAACCTACCCCGAGCCTCTCGCCACTGCAATTCCGGGTCGGGAGGCTTCGCTCACATGACCTCGCCGCAGGCCTGCCGGTGAGTGCCTCTACTGGTTCATCACACTCAGGCGGCTCAGATCACATCGTGGCCAGAACTTTTTCGAGAAAGTTCTCGATGTGCTTGTGATTGCCGGGCAACTCCTCTAGAATCGAACACATGTTCGACTGATTGAGGTTCGGGGGGAGCCAGCGTGACAGCACAGCCGGTGGCGTTGCCGCATCCGTTGACGGCGGGTGTTCAGGCGATCGAGGCTGCGCTGTCGGGCATGGCGGTCGAGGGTTGGGATGGCCTGGACGAAGCCGCGCTGAAAGAGATGGCCGAGCGTTTGATGCGGGTCGAGGCCCGGGTGCGGGCCCACGCGGCGGCCGTGACTCGGGTGATCGAGGAGTCGGGCCTGGCGCGGCGTGCTGGCGCCTCGTCGACGGGTGCGTTGTTGGCGGGGTCGTTCGGGGGTGATCGGGCTGCGGGTGACCGGTTGGTCAAGACCGGTCAGTTGTTGGCTCAGGCCGACCGGGTCGGCCA